>Ga0163144_10022913_pt1 | contig 12361 bp, 8 predicted proteins | sample OliLak19BULKMAT1_FD_123175 | JGI IMG/M metagenome (GOLD analysis project Ga0163144, IMG submission 123175) | Freshwater microbial mat bacterial communities from Lake Vanda, McMurdo Dry Valleys, Antarctica - Oligotrophic Lake LV.19.BULKMAT1 | ecosystem: Environmental > Aquatic > Freshwater > Lake... | reverse complement strand
GATTTGGTTGGTAAAGCGTTTGGCGTGTATCGCGTGCAGGGAATCGATACAGATTTTTCTCTTCCAAGAAAAGATGCATCGGGCCGCAAGCCGGAAGTTGCCATTGATCCCAACATGGAATTACGCGATGCATTCGCGCGGCGCGATCTAACAATTAATGCCATGGGCATCGATTTGATTTCATTTGAACTGATTGATCCTTTTGATGGGCAAGCAGATTTAGCTGTAGGCATTTTGCGTGCACCTGATATCCGATTCTTCACCGAAGATCCGCTCCGATTCTATCGCGTGATGCAATTCATCGGACGCTTTGCAATCAATCCAGATGATGCATTGAATCGCGTGTGTGCAACAATGGATATCTCTCAGATTTCTATTGAACGTATCGAAGCAGAATTTGAAAAACTATTGCTCAAATCAAAACGCCCCTCTTTGGGCATTAGATGGTTACGCCAAATTGGCCGATTGCAAGAAATTCTACCCGAAGTGCATGCGACAATCGGATGCGAACAAGAGCCAGAATGGCATCCCGAAGGGGACGTGTTTGAACATAGCATGCAAGCAATTGATGCAGCTGCGCAGCTGCAGTTTGAGGGCACGGAAGATAAACTCATTATTATGTATGCAGCATTGTGCCATGATTTGGGCAAAGTAAGCAGTACGCGCATAATCAATGGCCGGCGTCGCTCCTACGGTCACGAAATTGACGGTGTGCCGCTCGCGCAGCATTTGCTCGCGCGCATCACCGGTAAAAAAGATCTGATCAAATGGGTTGCGTTGATGGTGCGCCATCACATGGCCCCTGGATTGTTCGTCAAAGATGGTGCAAAGCCATCTGCATACAAGCGGCTTGCGCGCAAATTAGCGCCGCGATTGAATTTAGCATTCCTTGCTGATTTGGCAGTTGCTGATATTCGTGGTAGAAATCCAGATAGCCATGAACCTTTAACCTTGCATCTAGAAAATATTGCAGAATTTCGCGCTCACGCACATGAAGCAAATGTAGAATTTGCAATGGAGCAACCGGTCCTTATGGGGCGCGACTTACTTGACGTTATTGCTCCGGGTCCCGCATTAGGCAAGCTACTCGAGCAAGCCTATGAGATTCAGATTGAAGAAGGGGTGAAAGATAAGGAAGAATTAAAGCGTAGAATTTTAAAATAAAACGACTATCTGATACGCTAGAAGCAACTTTTTTAATGATTAAGGAGTAATTATGACTTTTTTTGCTGGTAATTCATTGTGGTATTTAATCGTACAATCTGATGCGATGAGCAAAGGCGTATTGCTGATTTTGCTCGGGCTATCGATTGCATGTTGGGCAGTTTTCATAGCCAAGATATTTTTGGTAATTGCCAAAAAACGTCAGTTGGCGGCATGCTTAAAAGAGATGCAGCATGTCACTTCAGTCGAGCAGTTCGTTGCACTCGCAGCAGCAAATAAAGGAAATGTTGCCGGTTATTTTTTATCGAAGAATTTAACCTATCTCAAATCGTTACTCGCAAAAAGTAATGGGGTATTCACTCAAGATTCAGCTGCATGGGATCAGTTCCAAAATAACCTTGATCAAACGGTTGATAACTTGATCGTGCAAGAAGAATCATACGTCACGTTGCTATCCACCAGTGCGGGTGTTTCGCCATTGCTTGGATTATTCGGAACCGTCTGGGGACTCGTGCATTCATTTATTCGCATAAGTGAAAAACAGTCGGCCGATTTGGCAACCGTTGCTCCCGGATTGTCAGAAGCATTGATTACCACACTTGCTGGTTTGATGGTCGCGATTCCTGCGATGGTGATGTATAACGTCTTGATGGTTCAAATCAAAAAAGTTGAATATCAGTTGGTTGAACTTTCTGATACTACCGGTTCTTTGGTGCAACAATTGGTAATGAAATAAAGGGGGATTGGGATGAGACGCAGAAGAACAAAGCGCAGACAAACTGCATCGCTCAGTGACATTTCTATGACGCCGCTTATCGATACGGCATTGACCCTGCTCGTTATATTCATGATGGCAACACCGGTCGTTCAAAATGCCGTGCGTATCACATTGCCAAACGGTGAATCAAAAGAGGATGGCGGTGTACAACAAGAGATGGTGGTTTTCTTGGATAAAAATAATCAGCTCTATCTGAACAAAGATAAAATAGAAAAAAAGAACTTGATTGCAGCAATCAAAAAACAAGTGGGTAACAAAACCGAAAAGACCGTGTTTGTCAAAGCAGATCGCGGCGTCAATTATGGGACGGTTATCGAGCTTGTTGATGAGATCAAAATAATAGGTGGGGTTAAATATGTTGCACTGGCAACACAAAAGCGCACGCAATCGACTTAGCTTGTGGTTCAAACTCGGGCTTTTTTCATTCGCCATCCATCTGGTGGTACTTTCACTGCTCTTTTTTGTCTACCGTGGTTCGGTCGGTGATTTGGCGTTGACGGTTCGCGCGGCGCAATTGAATACGGCAATTGACGTCGTGTGGGTGAAGAGTTTGCCAAGTGAGCGTAAAAGAAATAATAAGGAAACCCTTCGAGCACCTTCCACCGGCGCCAAGACTATGGCGGACAGGCAGGGCAAGAAGAAGGTTACATCCACCAAATCTGGGCCGAAGACGGAATTGAAGAGTGAGGGGGAGAAGAAAATTAATAAGAAAAAAGAAGTTAAGAAAAAAAAGGTAGGTCCTTCGCACGCTCAGGACGAACGGGGTAAAAAAAAGAAATTAGCTGAAGAAAAGAAAAAGATTGAAGAGAAGAAGCTGGAGAAAAAGAAAGCTCCTGAGAAGAAAAAGATCGAAGAGAAGGGAATTGTTGAAGAGAAGAAGGACCCTTCGAGCGCCTCAGGGCGAACGGAGGAGGACAAAAAGCCCGTCGAAATAAAGAAACCAGAGCCTGAGCCTGAAATAAAAAAATCCGACGAAAATGAAATTTCCCAACCCGTTCGTCCTGAGGCTCTCGAAGGACAGGCCGATACTCTTCTAGATCAATCGCAGATTGATGAGCAGGACTTAAACTTCGAATTCTCCGGATCCTATCGCGATCTCGAAGCGCTCCAGCAGTTCCAAGAGCTGCAAGAAGAAATTTCACGCTGCTGGCGGCCGCCGGTAGGCATTGCGCAAACGGTAAGCTGCCAAATCAAGGTATCTTTCGATTGGGATGGCAAAGCACAGCAGATCGAAACGGTAAAACCTTCGGGCATTCTCATGTTTGATGTTTCTTCACGTAATGCGGTACATGCTATGGAAGCGCCAAAATTTGTCCGCGGCAAAACATTCACCATCACTTTCACACCATAACTCGAGAACGACTATGACTTACACGCACAAATCTCTATTTTTTTTGACATCTTTGTTTTCAATCACGGTTTTGATTTTCTCTTCCGTTCGCCCCGAGTTGATTGAGGGGCAAATTAAAAAAAATCAGAATATTGATCAAAATAATGTCCCTCAATCGACTCGAGACGAACGGGGAAATATATTAAACTCCTCGGTTTTAGCTAATGTTATTCCAAATACTCAAAACGATCAGGATGGAGTTTTGACATTTGCCATCGCCGCCAAGGAGAATGCAAAAGTAAAATTATTCATCGGATCAGTAAATCCGCACAAATGGCATGGTGATGAGCTCGTCGCCATTCTCAAGCATGACTTTTCGTTCAGCGAGCAGTTTGATGTAACGCTGGGTACTTATGATCACACGCCAGGCAAAACCGAAATGAAGAAATTATTTGCTGAAGGCTACTTGCTTGCGCTATTCATCAATGCAAAGAGTAGTAACCAACTCGAGTGGCGCATCTACGATACGATGCAAGGGAACATGGTCAACGGTAAAATCTACACCGTACGTGGCACCGCGCTTCGTGGATGGGCGCATAACATTGCCGATGCAGTGTGGCCGCAATTGACTGGCCAGGAAGGATTCTTCTCGACTAAAATTGCCTACTGCAAAGACGTCAAAGGCAAAGCTGGCAAAAAGGTAAAAAATATTTGTATTGCCGATTTTGATGGGACGCAAGAGCAGCTGCTCGTGAATGTACCCACCATTACCGTGGCGCCTCGCTGGAATCATGACGTGAATAATCCATTGTTATTCTATTCTGAATTCACCAATTCGAATGTACGCCTCATGACCGTTGATATGCACAAAACCCGCCGCATTGCTTCCAACTTTGAAGGGATCAACATGGTTCCTGCATTTTCAGGCGATGGTACCAAGGGGGTGTATTGCGCTTCGCGCTGTGATGGAACGTGCCAACTTTATTATTTTGAGAAAAGTATTTTCAAAAAGATTACCCACAATGGCGGAGCGAATGTATCGCCCACGATGTCATCCGATGGTAATGAGATCTATTTTTGCTCGGATTTCGAAACGGGCCATCCGCAAATTTATAAGCTTGCAGTACGCACCAAAAAAATTGATCGTTTGACCCATGAGGGTTATTGCGCGACTCCCGCACTCAACGAAAAGCACCATTCGCTTGCCTACACCAAAAAAGTAGGAGCAGAGATGCAGGTGTTTATGTTGGATTTGAATACCATGGCGCATACCCAGCTTACTCACGATAAAGGGAGCAAGCAGGAGTGTTCCTGGTCGCCGTGTGGTAACTACCTGCTTTACAGCCTTGATCAGCGTAATGCAAGCCGCATTGTGATGTATAATATGCTTTCGGGCACCAAGAAATTCTTGACCGATGCTTCGGTGGTGGCTTCGTATCCTTCCTGGTCGCCGGTTTATAACCAGTTGCCGGTGATATCTTGATTAGCTATAATGGCGTAAGCCAGTGTACAAACTGAGTTTTTTTAACTACAATTAAAGCACCTAGAAAACAGAGAGTTTGCGCAATCGCAAAACTCTATTTGCAACACAATAAAACAGATCATAATTTTAACCACCTGAGCACATGGAGTAACCTATGAAAATGAAAAAACAAAAAACACCTCAATCGCCATTTAGCCCCAATATGCTCAAGAACATAGCCCTCGCGCTGCTCTTTGCATTAGGGGTTGCGTACCTTTACCGAACGATAGAAAACAGCAGAAACGTTGAAATCGTTACCTATTCAAAATTCCTGACGCTTGTCGAACAAGACAAGGTAAAATCGGTCTTGGTGACCGGTTCAGATGTTCAGGGCGTACTCCAAGACGGTACCCATTTTGAAACAGTCGTTGGGAACAATCCAAAGAACTGGGACCTCCTCAAAGAACACAATGTTGAATTCTCGGTTGCTAACCCAACCAATCAAATGAACTATTGGTACTTCCTGCCAATGCTCATCCTCCTTCTTTCTGGCCTTGCAATTGCCTGGTTCTTGTTCAAGCAAATGCGCGGTGGTACCGGTGGACAGGGTGGCGGCGGGGCGGGTAACATCTTTTCCTTTGGCAAAAGCCGTGCGCAAATGATTTTGCCTTCCCAAGTGAAAGAAACATTTGAATCGATTGCGGGAGCGACTGAGGCAAAAGAAGAGCTCAAAGAAGTAGTCGATTTCCTGAAAAACCCAGAAAAATATAAACGCTTTGGTGCCAAAGTTCCCAAAGGGATCTTGCTGATTGGTGAACCAGGAAACGGTAAAACATTGCTTGCGCGTACCGTTGCGGGCGAAGCAAATGTACCGTTCTTCAGCATCTCCGGTTCTGATTTCATCGAAGTATTTGTCGGCGTCGGCGCAGCGCGCGTGCGCGATCTATTTGAACAAGCGGAACGCCAAGCGCCATGCATTATCTTCATCGATGAGCTTGATGCAATCGGCCGATCACGTGGTATCGGCATGGGCGGCGGACACGATGAGCGCGAACAAACACTCAACCAACTTTTGATCAAGATGGACGGATTCGCCCAAGCAAATGCACCAGTGGTGGTCATTGCCGCAACCAACCGTCCGGACGTATTGGATAAAGCATTATTGCGACCAGGTCGCTTCGATACTCAAATCGTTGTTCCCTATCCTGATGAACAGGCTCGTGAAGCGATTTTGCGCATTCATGCAAAAAACAAATCATTTGATAAAAACGTTGATCTCAAAGCTATAGCGGAAAACACTGCAGGGCTTTCTGGCGCAGATCTTGCAGATTTGATCAACAAAGCAGCCATCATTGCATCCAAAAAGGGGCATGATGTGGTGCTACCCGAAGACGTCAAAGAAGCGCATGAACGTGTGCTCAAATCTAAAGCGTCTGGCATGGAAGGTGGATCAGGCGGATCGATCAATGAAAACTCTTCGGCGAATATTTTCATGCCAACGATGGTTGATGAGAAATTCGATTCAGTTGCCGGTATGCCGGAAGTGAAAGAAGAGATCATGGACATCATCGACTTCCTTAAGAACCCTGAAAAATATGCCAAAGTTGGCGCACGCATTCCTCGTGGTATCCTCCTGGAGGGCGATCCAGGAAACGGTAAAACATTACTTGCTCGTGCAATGGCCGGCGAAGCACAATGTCCATTCATCAGCACCAACGGTTCTGATTTTGTGCAAAAGTATGTGGGTGAAGGTGCAGCGCGAATTCGCGAACTATTCGCTACCGCGCGTCGCAGAACTCCTGCAATTATCTTCATCGATGAAATCGATAGTATCGGCATGAAGCGCTCGAATGATGATGGCGGATCGCAAGAATTTGCACACGCACTCAATCAGCTGCTCACCGAGATGGACGGATTCCAAAAGACAAAAGCACCAATTATTGTGATTGGTTCAACAAACCGTGCCGATAGGCTCGATAGTGCCTTAACGCGCCCTGGTCGATTCGATCGTAAGGTGCACGTTCCCTATCCAACTCTTATGGATCGCGAAGCGATTTTGAAGGTACACACGAAGAAAATTAAACTTGCTCCGGATGTTGATCTGAATAAAATTGCACGTGGTACTCCCGGATTTTCTGGTGCGTCACTTGCTAATTTGATCAACGAAGCGGCAATCATTGCAACCAAGCGTGATCAAGAAGTGGTCAACGTGGCCGATGTTGAAGAAGCGCGCGACAAGATCATTTTGGTCAAACATCGCGCATCAATGCAGCAAACCAAGAAAGATCTTGAAATGACTGCATATCACGAAGCGGGTCATGCATTGGTTGGCTTGTTGATGCCTGATGTGACCGATCCGTTGCACAAGATTACCATCTTGCCTCGTGGCCGCGCACTCGGGGTGACCCATTCGCTTCCTGAACGAGACAAATATTCATCGAGCCGTGAAGAGATGATCGCTGATATCATGGTCTGCGCAGGCGGACGTGCCGCAGAAGAGCTGGTGTATAACACCGTGACTACAGGTGCATCGAATGACTTTGAAAAAGCAACTCAGTATGCCTACGCGATGGTGTGCAATTATGGCATGTCCAAGCTCGGGCCGGTTGTATGCGATCAAAGCAAGGTACGTCTTTCACCAGAAATGGCGTTCAAGGTTGATACCGAAGTTCGCTCGATTGTGGATACCTGCTACGCGGACACGATCAAATTGCTCCGCGACAACCGAGACAAGCTTGATAAACTTGCACACGCATTGGTTGAGAAAGAGACAATGCAATCGAATGAAGTGTATGAACTTCTGGGGATTACACCTCGGATGGAACACAAGTTTAGTTAAGCGACTTTTGCCTTTGAACAATGAAACAGCCTCCTGGGGATTCTCGGGCGGCTGTTTCATTGTTCAAAGGGGGTTAATGAAAGATTTCCTTAATAAGGGCTTGCTTTTACCCTTCTAATGTAAGAACCCTTACATTAAAGTCTTTTTTTCTTTATCTTATTAAAGAATACTTTCACAAAAGGCATATGATTGCCTGGGAATGTAAGATATCTTTTATAGGGAAAACACATGAGAAGCGGGCAATATATCAAGCAAATCAATGGGTATAAGGCATTTATACCCACTCCATTACCCCCAACCCCTTCATTGAAGCTAGACGAGGGGTTAACCAAAACACTATCCCAGGCAACTTTACTTCTTGCACGGCTCGACGGCCTTGCCTATACCCTCCCCAACGTGAGCCTTTTTATCACAATGTATGCCAAAAAAGAGGCTCTTTTGAGTTCGCAAATTGAGGGCACACAAGCTTCGCTTGAAAATGTATTAGAATTTGAAAGTGGTATGGTGCCTGAAAATATGCAGGATGTTGAGGGTGTGGTTAATTATGTGAAAGCAATGAATTATGGAATGGAACGGCTCGAAACGTTGCCCATGAGTTTGAGGCTCATAAAAGAGTTGCACACAATCCTTTTGGAGCAAACGCGTGGGAAAGACAAAACTCCCGGCGAATTCAAACGATCACAAAATTGGATTGGCGTTCCGGGAGCAACTCTTAATACGGCGGCATTTGTACCACCCCCACCTCACGAGGCTGCAGAAGCAATGTCTCAACTTGAATCATATATGCATGAAAGCACTCAATATCCTGAGCTCATTGAGTGTGCATTGATACATTATCAATTTGAAACCATTCATCCTTTTCTTGATGGTAATGGGCGTATAGGCAGATTGCTCATTACGCTTTACCTTTACTGGAAGGGGATTGTTGAAAAGCCTCTTTTGTATTTGAGTTATTATTTCAAAAAAAACAGGCAAGAATACTATGACCGGCTCACTATGACTCGCAATACTGGTAACTATGAGCAGTGGGTAGAATTTTTCTTGCGTGGGGTTATAGAGACATCCGAGGCTGCAATAGAAGATATAAAATCGATACTTGCGTTACAGAGTAAAGATCAAAATCTTTTATATGAAAAAAAGATGTCATCACCCTTGGCTATGATGCTTCTTAATAAGCTATATTACTCACCAATTATTACCATAAAAGACGTTCAGGCTATTTTGAATATTAGCCATCCAACGGCCGCTCATATTGTAGCTCAATTTGTGGGTCTTGGAATTTTGCAAGCTGTCCCTGGAAAAACACGCCCCGTGCGGTATGCGTATACCAAATATCTAGCGATTCTAGCACAAGGAACCAATCCGTTGTAAAGGGACTTCCACCCGGTTGGCGAGTTGCGGCTACCGTTTCATGGTAAGGAATTGAGAATTGACAACCCATCTTCTTGAGCTACTCAGGAAGGTGGGTTTGTTTATTGGGCTTGTGATGAAAATTTATTCCCCCAGATCACTCCCAGGTTAGGTTTTTTCAAATTGAATTAACTCTTGAATGTTTGTATTGGCTTTTGGTACTCTGAGGTTGAGTAGGGGAAATGGAGTGTTTTTTGGGGGTAAAATAATGAAGTTTCAATTTAATAAAATTTTTTGTTTTCAGTTCTATTCTTGGTTCAAACAGCTTCAGCGATCAATATTCGCTATATCAAAGACACCTATACCATTCTCAAACCGGAGTTCAAACAGCTTTCGCCCGCCCATGGGCCAGTCTGGTGGGAAAAGAACATTGTGAACAACATGTATACCTATGGCCTTATTGGTGATAATCCGGGTCAGAGAAAAGGTAAAGATGGCCTGGCGTATCCAGATGTGCCCTATGGGACCATCCGGCTTGTGCGTCAGTTATTCCACGAGGTGCAAGGGAGCTTTAATCTCACGCGAGCGCCAGGTGCGCCGGCGACCTATTTTTCACCAGGCATAATAGGCAAGCTGTTGGGTGAAATTGAAAATGCTCGGGCAGAGATTCAATATATTGCCTTGGGCAAAGAAAAAGAATCAAAGAAGGTGCAAAAGGCAACCCAAATACAAAAAGCAATGCATACGCAATTGATCAAGGTGCTAGGCGATGATGAGACATATAAAACAGGTGTGCTTGATTTTTATAAGTCGCTTGTGGGCAAACAAAATATTAAAGAAAAGCATGATTTCTTCTTGCGTAATCAAAAGCGTTTAATAACTGACATCGTAGCATCGCTCGAAGAGAGTGGTTTTTTTGAGGTGGGCGGTAAGCTAAACAACTATTTTTATCCACCATTCACTACGTATAACATTCTACTCACCTTTTTATATTGAAAATCGGAAGACATTAAGGACGGTGTGAGCATTGGCAAGGCCGATTACAAATATTATTTCGAAGGTGTTCAAGAAGCGGTGCACGAAGATATTTTTACCGATCCTGGGCAACAAATATTCTCACGTGAATCGTGGTTGAGTGCTGTTTATGATGATTCAGAGATGGTAATTGATGAATACTTAAATCAGATAAAGAGTGTAGTTGGAAGTGCAGAAAAATTAGAGGTATCATTGCTTGATCAGTTTTATGAGAAAATGATATTTGCGGAACTTTCTCGCCCCAAAGGATTTCCGGATTTAGCGCAATATCGCACGGCATATTTCGAAGGAAAGCCATTCCCAGACTGTGTGGATACAACAGAGCGCAATCTATGTAATGTGGTATCATTTGATGCCAAAACGAACACTTTTAATCCTGCACAGCTTAAAGGTGCGCATCCAAGCGCAGCGTGCATCTCCTTTTACGCAGATCCGCTCAATAAAAAAGCATCTGAAATCGAAAATCCGTTGGTACATAATGCCTGGACGAATGTCATAGAAAATCAACCGTATGTTTCTTATAATCGAGTGATCAGGCTTGCGGATAAGCAAGAACTGTGTTGTGCAGTAAATCAAGCATTTAATGGGTTCATGCATGCAACAGATGCTTTGAAAAAAGAGGCACGTGGGAAAATAGAATTTGCTTTTGGCGAAGGGAATAAAGAATCGTTCGATGTTATAGAAGTAGCGAGGCGGCAATTCGTGTTGGTTGATCCAAAAAGATTTGCTACTTTTGAATTGATGCCAAGTCTCAAAAACACCATCATTTTGATGAATGAGTTGTTTGGGTTAGAGCTCTATGAAAATATCGAAAAAGCGTTTTTCGATAGTAGCTTTAATGAAATTTATTTCCCTGCATTGGCAAAAAAATTTGACTGGGATTACAAAAAGCCGGCTGAGAATTTGGATCAGAGTGATTATCAAAAGATTGAGATTTCAGTTGGTACGCCAGCAGGGTCATTTGAATTAAAATTATCTAAAGGGCATGGCCAGCTTATTCTATTGAGTAAGGTGGCGCATGAGCCGTATCAAGAAAAATTGGCTGATTTCGCTCGTGTTGAGTTACTGAAGCTGACGCAGGATAATCGACTTCCAGCGTATTCATTTTTGATTAATGTCTTGGCATTGTACCACTCTGAAGAAAAAGCTGTATTTAAGGCATTCCTAGATTATTTCCAGCAATTCCAGCCGCTCAAAACAATCTGGATTTATATGCAGCGCTTACAGGATCCGAATGTGAAATTATCAGTGATTAAAGCGATTGTAACTACAAAAAATCCTGAAGTGTATGATCTGGCTGTATCGTTGATTAAAAGTTTGCCGCTGGGAGCAGACTTGTATTATCTAAATGAATTATCCAAAATTGATTTTAGCCAGGCTATTGCAGATAAAAAACAAGGCAAGAAGCTGGCAAGCGTCCTCACTGAAATGTATGATGAAATGCTTAAAGGGAGTGTTAATGAGAATACCTTTAAAATTGCAAGTGGTTTCCTTACGGTGAATATCTTCGATGATAAAGCGGTAGCTCTTGTGCGGCAGATTTTTAAAGTTGAAATTATAACATTGGCTGATTTGCAAATGACTGCTCTTCGTTTTCTTAAGAGTCTTAATGAAAAAGGAAAGGGCTATGACTTAACGATGGAAATAGCCATGAAACTAATAGATACACATGGATTGGGCTTGAAGAAAGCGTTTCCAAGAAAACAAGGATTTATTATTCTTGAGATTCTGGCAGCACAGAAAAAACATATTCCTGAAATAATTGAGATTGCGTTAAGGGCACTCAAATCGGGAAGTTATGCAGATCAAGGTGAAGGTGCTATGAAAGTTTTTGTAAAACTTGTGGAAGTTGGCGAAGGATATGATGCTGCTCGAATAGCGGCACGGATGGGAATTGATCAATGGGCATGGGAGACGGGTACGACAATTCAAGCGCTTAAATTGCTTGGAAAATTAGTCGATAAAGATCTTGCAATCGAAGAGGCAAAAAATGCAGTTCAGAAATTTGAGAAAGATAAATTTGCTAAAGCGGCAGTACTAGAGTTAAAAGATAAGCTCGCAAGCAAGGGTATTAAATAATCGCCAATTAGGCGGAATCAACACTCTAACCTCTTGTTGAAAATTCAGCAATGATTTATGCTTGAGCATACACAGGCAAATAAATTAAGAATTAATTAAGGCGCTAAGCCTCAGGACTTCATGATCTCTAAAAACTTCCAACAAGAACTTGAACCGATTCTCCGCCAAGCGGGGGACATCCTCCTCTCATTTTACGGCCAAGATTTGCAGATCAAGGAAAAGCCCGGCAATGGATTTGTGACCCAAGCAGATTTGGCGAGTGAGCAGTATCTGATCGAAGCGCTGCGCGCACTATTCTCCAAAGCATCATTTTTTGCCGAGGAG
>Ga0163144_10022912_pt1 | contig 12361 bp, 12 predicted proteins | sample OliLak19BULKMAT1_FD_123175 | JGI IMG/M metagenome (GOLD analysis project Ga0163144, IMG submission 123175) | Freshwater microbial mat bacterial communities from Lake Vanda, McMurdo Dry Valleys, Antarctica - Oligotrophic Lake LV.19.BULKMAT1 | ecosystem: Environmental > Aquatic > Freshwater >... | reverse complement strand
GATCTCGCTCGCCGCGGCTGATGCTCTCGTGCATGCATGTGACGACCACCACGTCCATCTGTTTGTGGTCAAGCAGAACCGACTGAATCCGCCGATCGTGCTGCTCAAGCGTGCGATAGATCGTGGGCGCTTTGGACGAATCTACATGGTGAATTGCACGGTGCGCTGGACGCGACCTCAGGACTATTACGATCAGGCACCCTGGCGCGGCACTTGGGAGTTCGACGGTGGCGCGTTCATGAATCAGGCGTCGCACTATGTCGATCTCGTTCAGTGGCTGGTAGGCCCAGTCGAAAGCGTCATGGCTAAGACCGCAACGATGGCCCGTCGCATCGAGGCGGAGGATAGCGGCGCCGCTGTGCTAAAGTTCCGCTCCGGCGCGATCGGCGTCATCGAAGTCACGATGCTCACTTTTCCCAAGAATCTCGAGGGATCGATTACCATCCTCGGCGAGAAGGGAAGCGTGACGATCGGGGGGACCGCGGTCAACAAGGTCGAACAGTGGACCTTCGCCGATTACGATGATGACGACAAGCTGGTCGAGCAGGCGAACACCAATCCGCCAAGCGTGTATGGTTTCGGTCACGAAGGCTACTACCGCAACGTCGAGTCAGTGCTGCGCGGTGACGCGTGCCCGGACACCGACGGTCGTGCCGGTCGGAAGTCGCTCGAACTCATTTTGGGGATCTACGAATCGGCTAAGACAGGCCGCGACGTGCCCCTGCCGCTTCGCGTCAACAACTGAGCCAATCCGTCATGCCCGTACCTCTTCTCGATCTCAAGGCGCAGCACGCCACCATCCGCGACGAAGTCTTGGCTGCTGTGATTGATGTCGTCGATCAGCAGGCGTTCATACTCGGTGATCCCGTCGGTCAGCTCGAATGCAGCGTGGCAGGACTCTCGCAGGTCAAATACGCCGTGGGCTGCGCCAACGGCACGGACGCGCTGCTTCTCGCGTTGCGTGCGCTCGACGTCGGGACTGGCGATGAGGTGGTCACTTCGCCGTTCACGTTTTTCGCGACCGCTGGAGCGATCCACAATGTTGGCGCGCGCCCGGTGTTTGTCGACATCGATCCCCGCACTTTCAACGTCGCGCCCGACGCCATTCGGGCGGCCGTCGGTGACAAGACCAAGGCGGTAATTGTCGTCGATTTGTTCGGGCAGATGGCGGCGATCGAGCAGGTCAACGACGCAGCACAGGGACGGCCGGTCATCGAGGACGCGGCCCAGTCGATCGGCGCGAGCCGTCTCGTGGAGGGTGTCATTGTGATGGCGGGCGAAGCAGCCACAATCGGCACATACAGCTTCTTCCCCTCGAAAAATCTAGGCGGCTATGGCGACGGCGGGATGATGGTCACGCAGGACGATGCGCTGTTCGACGCGCTCATAAAGCTGCGGACGCACGGGAGTCGTCGGACCTACTACCATGAGATCGTCGGCTACAACAGCCGACTCGATGCGCTGCAGGCAGCCGTCCTGCGCGCCAAGCTGCCGCATCTTGCCTCGTGGAGTGCCGCTCGCCGGCGGAATGCCGCGTACTACGACGCGGCGTTCGCGGATCTCGCCGACGTCGTCAGCCCGTACATCGATCCCGCCAACACCTCGATCTACAACCAGTACACGATCCGGGTCCGAGTGCGCGATGCACTGCAGGCGTACCTCAAGGATCGCGGGATCGGCTGCTCTGTCTACTATCCGCTGCCGCTGCATCTGCAGCCGTGCTTCGCGTATCTCGGGTACCAACAAGGACAGTGCCCCGAGTCGGAACGCGCGGCGCTCGAAGTGCTGTCGCTGCCGGTTTTCCCCGAGCTCACCACTGCACAACTCGATGAAGTCATCGGGGTAGTGCGGGCTTTCTTTGGACGCTGAGGCGCTCGTCATGGACGATTCCCCCTCGATGAAGGACCCCCTGCTGGCGAAGATTTCCGACCGCATCGCCGTCAGTGGCTTGATCGGTCCGGGCTACGTCACAGTACAATCCTAGGGTCGTCGTCGGCATCACGATGGCCTGTGTTCAGGTCGTCAGCGCTCACTACGCCAGTTTCGTCGACGTAATCGTGCCAGTGTCGTCGCCGGACGCGACCAAACTTGTGAAACTCCCCAAGAACACGTTTTGTACCATAAACATCGGCCTCGTGAACAAAAGCGAGATCGTGCTTCGCAATCTGGCCAAGTTTCGAAAGCCGACGGCGGAGTCACGCCGGATATCGAGAAGGGCGAGGCGATGTCGGTCGGCGGAGTAGTGGCATGGTCATCCAGCTGCCGACGGAGCGTCGGCATCGCGGTTATCGCCAGGCAGGCTCACAGTCGACGCGTCGAATCGCGGAAGGCGCGCGCCCATTCGACCCGAAGCGCCCCGCGTGGGTCAAGCTCACGCGGAGACGACGACAAAACGAGCCGCAGAACGAGTGCGAACATTGCAGCCACGAGCCCGGCGACAGCTCCCAGGACCATGCTCCCCACGGCTCCCCGCCCGTCCGGAAACGCCGGCCGGCGCGGCTGCTGCAAAATGGAGAGCATTGGCGTGTCGCGCACTTCCTCAATGCGAGCCTGCTCGACTGACTGCGCCAATGTGACGAACACTTGCTGACGGAAAGACACCTCTCGCTCAAGGCTGCCCTGCTCGGTCCGCAGCTTCGGCGAGCCGTCCACCTGACGGTTCCGTTCGGCGAATGAACGTGAAGCCGACTCGGCGGCTCGAAGTTCGGCCTCAACCTCCTTGAGCCGCGCTGCAGTGAACCGCCGCTCGGCACTCGCCTGCGTTTGTCGAGTCCGCTGGTTGAGGTCTGCTAGCGCCGCCAGCACACGCTGGTGCACTGCCAAGGACGCATCGGCAGAAGGGAGCTGTACGGATACACGCACCACCTGCGTCTTTGGATTCACCGAAGCAGTGACTCGGTTCGCCAGTTGCTCGACCGCGAGTACGTCGGCCCGATCCGTGTCGGGGTCGTCGACTTCAAGCAAGGCCCGCAGGGTCGCCGCATCTGGTCCTCGCGACGCCTCGGGGTCGGTATTGGTAATGACCGTCCGCAGCACCTCGTCGCTGCGGACGAGATCGGCATAAAGAGCGGGCGAAGCCCCGGCTTCAGCCGATGGCACCTGCACGCCAAGTTGCGCTGCTAACCCCGTTAGGGCACCCCCGCTTCCGCGGCGTTGCTGTGGAGAAAAGACAGAAACACTTGTCCAGGTGCGCTGCTTGGACAAAGCCGTCCCTGCTCCGATCGCTGCGGCGCTGGCTGCCCCGATGAGTAGCCATCGACGTCCTCTCCATGCCATGAGTAGCAGGTCGGCTACGCCGATTAACTCGGCGGCGTGCGGCGCCACAGGAGCAGTCATTCCATCACCTCAAGGAAGCGCTGCGCGAGCTCTCGGTAGTCGTGTTCCTTTAGCGCGAAGGTCGTGCCGCGAGCGCCCATCGCGTCGCGCTCGTCAGACGTCAATGAACGCATCCGGCCGATCGCGTCGGCCACGGCCGCAACATCGCCGGCGGGGACGGAGTACCCGCACCCCGCATCGTCCACAGGGTCGTTGCCCGCTGTAATTGCCTGAATGATTGGACGGCCCGCCATCATGTAATCGAGTAATTTATTAGGGCTGATGCCGAAGCGGAACAACGACTGCGGCTGCAGCCCAACGTAGAGGGCGTCCATTGCACGCAGCGTTGCCGGTATTTGACGCTTCGGGATGGCGTCGAGGAAGGTCACTGGGGCTTTGAGGGCCGCGGCCTGCTGGACCAGCGCCGGCTTCTCTGGCCCCTTGCCGATACACACAACGTGCACCTGCGAATCCGCCAGGCGAGCGACGGCCTCGACGAGTGTTCGCAGATCATTGGCGATTCCATGCGCACCGGCGTAGCAGACGAGGAAGTCGCCCCGGGCACGGGCCTCGACGACAACGGCCTCTACAGCGGGTGGCGGCGAGGGCGTGGTGTCCAGCCATTCGGCGACGTCCACGCCATTCGGTACGTGCGCCCACTTGGCGATGGCCATGCCGCGGCTCACCATATGTGGTAACGCGCACGGAAGCATCGAAACGACGCGGTCAGACCGGGAATAGGCCCGATCCTCGCCCCACTGGATTAGCCGAATGAACGGATGGGTCGGCGACATTCCACCCAGTTCGATCGGCGACAGCGGCCACAAGTCGTGTACTTCGTAGAGTAGTCTGGCGCCAGCGAGTCGAGCAATGCGTTCGCATCCCAGTATGTCGAGGGGATGCGTGGAGCTGGCGATGACGACATCAGGCCGGTACCGGCGGCGCAGTGAAGAGGCGTGGCGAACCAACTGACCAGCAAAGGCCATCAAATTGAGGGCTCTCTTCAGCCCATTGCCTCTGTACGACGGCGTGCGGAGCCACACGTAGCGCTGCTCATCGTGCCACTCTTCGGCCAGGGAGCCTTCGGGGCTTACGGCATTGTGTCGCACATGAGACTCGCTGGAAGCGACGATAGTCACGTCGTGGCCGAGGCGTCGCCATTCTCGCGCCAGATACCAGGGACGGAACTCCATCCCGAGCGCGGGCGAACCCGCGTAGTGATTCACGAGAAGGATGTTCATACCGCGCCCAGCAGCACGCCGAGTGTACGCGCAATCAGCCGAGCATCCCCGAGCGGGGAGCGCGCGCAAACGTATGCCAGATCCAGCGCCAGCTTCGCGGGTAGCACGACCTCGGCATACGTGCGCTCGGGGTCATTCGACATCAACAGCAGCTGCTCCTCGTGGCGATAGGCGAGCTGAGAAGGTCCAGTCAGGCCGGGACGTACTTCCAGCGCCGCTCGCTGCTCGAGCGTGTATCGCGCCACCCACGAGGGGACCTCCGGACGAGGTCCTACGAGCGCCATGTCTCCGCGCATCACGTTCAGGAGTTGCGGCAACTCGTCAAGCTTGTAGCGGCGCATGAAACGGCCGATCGGCGTTACGCGCGCCGTGTCGCCGGGCGCGAACTCTGCGGTCCCTGACGACGACGGCCGCATCGACCGGAGCTTGAACAGCGTGAAAGGTCGGCCGTTGAGGCCGATCCTGGTCTGCGCGTAAAGTACCCCGCCGGGCGAGGAGGCAATAACGAGAATGCTCAGCGTCAGGAGCATCGGCGAGAGTGCCACCAGAGCTGCGCCAGCCAGGCCGACATCAACCACCCGCGGCAAGCCCGGCGGATTCCTCACGGCCGGATTGCGCGACGCACGGCATCGATCACCCGCGCGACGTCCTCGTCGCGCATCAACGAATAGATAGGAAGGCTGACCGCCCGCTCGAATACATGCTGCGACACCGGGAAACGGTCGGCTTTCAGTCCATACCGGTCTCTCCAGTACGGCTGTTGGTGAAGCGGAATATAATGCACGCTGGTACCGATACCCTCGGCCGCCAGTCTGCTGATGAACACATCGCGTCCCGCCGCCCCGTCCCCAAGTCGCAGGACGTACAGATGCCAGGCATGCGTTTCCCCAGCCGCTGGGCGGGGCGGTCGCACGACGGGCAGGTCGGCAAATGCCGCATCATAGTGATCGGCAATGACTTCGCGACGACACTGCATTGCACGCACGCGCCGGAGTTGATGAATGCCCACCGCTGCGGCGAGGTCGGGCAGGTTGTACTTGAAGCCAGGGGCGATGACCTCGTAGAACCAGGCCGGCCGTTCCGAGCGGAAGCGGTCGAATGCGTCACGGTCAATTCCATGCAGACGCATGATGCGGCAGCGTTCCGCGATCGCAGGGTCGGCTGTCACGACCATGCCACCCTCACCGGTTGCGAGTGTCTTGTTGGCATAGAAGCTGAAAACGGTCGCCGCCGAGCCAAGCGTGCCAACATGGCGTCCCCCGATAGTCGTCGGAATAGCATGGGCCGCGTCCTCCACTACAGCCAAACCGCGGTCGGCCGCAATGCGGTGCACGGCGGGCATGTCAACCGCGAGCCCCGCGAAGTGTACAGGGAGCAGGACCTTCGTTCGCGGCGTGATCGCAGCTTCGATCGCCGCGACGTCGATGTTGAGCGTATCCGCCGTAATGTCGACAAACACCGGATCGGCGCCCAAGTAGCGGACAACCTCGGCAGTGGCAGTAAACGTGTGCGTCGTGGTAATCACTTCGTCTCCCGGGCCGACGCCGAGGGCCTCAAGCGCGAGGTGCAACCCCGACGTCGCCGAGTTCACGGCCAGAGAGGTGACGCCGCCGCCCAGGAACGTCGTGAAGTCCTCCTCGAAGCGCTTGGCCCTGGGGCCCGTGGTCAGCCACCCACTGCGCAGGACGGCGATGACCTCGTCGATCTCCTCGTCGCCGATCTCAGGGAGTGCAAAGGGCAAGAACGGGGGCGTCACTCGGGGCGCTCCGCGATTATCAGGGCCCCGGGCGCCACGTTCCGCCGGCCAAAGCGCCACACGAGGTCCCCAACGAAAAACATCAGCCGAGCCGGCCAGCGCGTACGGTCGGAGTGCAGACCGTCGCGGACGCGAACCTCGATTCGTGTGAAGCCAGCCGTGCCGAGCACCGTGAGAAACGAGCGTAGCGGCATCGAAAACCGGTGGTCGTTGACGGCAGTGCTGCGCAACTTCGAGCTGAAACTGGGAAATATGCCGCGCAGCGCAAGCCCGAGCGACATCATCCAGGACTTGTCAACGACACGCATGAGAAGCACGCCGCCCGGCGCGAGCCGGTCATGGATGGCGCGCAGTTCGCCAGGCTGGTTGGGCCAGTAGCAGTTGACGTCGATGACGCTGATCACGTCGAAGGCCCCGTATGTGTCGGGAAGCTCGCTGACCGACGCGGACACCTCCGCCGGCAGCCCCTGACTTCGGAGGAAAGCCACAGCCGGGACGCCGATGTCTGTACCGTGAACTTGATAGCCCGCCGCCTGCGCGGTGAGCAGGAAGCCGCCGAACGAGCAGCCGATATCGAGCAACCGGGACGGCGGCGGACGCCGCGCGCGAACCGCCGCCAACGCGCGATCGAACAACCGTTGCTTGAAGACATTGAGCGCCAACGCCGTGTCAGCCTGGCCCCATGGCTGCGTCTCGACGCGTGACGACTCAGCGCCGACATCGAAAACCACCCCGGACACGTAGGCTTCGCACGCATCACAGCGAGAGAAGGCGACATCGCCCCGCCCCCCTTGGCGCACGATGCCGATCGGCGCGCGCGAACCGTCTGTACCGCACGCCGGACACATTTCTGTCGCGGTCATTGCTCTGCCACCGCGAGGCGCAGCGCGCCTTCGGCCTTCTTCAGCAGGCGGTTCCGTGGTCGCCGGGCCAGCAGCGCCCGCACCAGCGAAAGGGTTGTCCGGCCGACGAACGGAGCGAGCAATGGATGCAGCACGATCGCGCGCCGCACAGGATCACCGACAAACCCGATGCGCCGCTTGTAGTGGTCGAGTCCCTCGGCATTGCTATCGGCCTGCAGCGAGCTCAATCCGTAGCTCACCACGCGGAAGCCCCGCTCATTGAGGAAGTGGTCGAGGATGTGATGGACCAGCCCGTTGTTGGGCCGGAGGTCGAGGTGCGCGTCGCACGAGAATCCGCCGATTTCTACCCAATCGACGACGACGACGAGCGTAAAGTAGGCCACGAGCGCGTCGCCACGCCACGCACCCAGTACGTGATGGCCGGGTTGGTCATAGAAGTGCGAAAAGCGGTGCTGGAACTCCTCGTCGGTGCCGTCATCGAGGCCGGTGCGTGCGCGCGTTTCTCGGAACGCCGCGCGCCCTTCGCGAAGCAGTGTATCACGATCTACTACCGCATATGTGAGCTCGCGCAATGCTCGACGTACGTGCCGCCGCACCGGCTCGTTGAGCTGCGCCAGCGCGTAATCACCACGACGACAGACGTAAAGCGTGGCCGTCGCGGCATCGGCCGGGCCAAAATCAGATAGGTATCCGGCGATTCCGGCTGATGTCAGGCGGCAGGCCGAGCGCGGGACGGCAGTCGGGAGCACCCCCACCTCGAATGCCGGAAAGCGCGAGATCGCTCCGCGCTCTGTGCCGACCCACCACGTGCCATCGGACGTCCGCGCGACGCGACGGCCCGCTCGCCGAGCTCCGGCAAGGTACACCTCGGTCGTCACTGGTTGGATCTCAAGCAGTCCTGCCGGAACGTTCGGCTTGGTCACGAGACAGGCTGGAGCAGGTCGGCCGCGATGCGGTCGGCGGCCGAACCGTCTCCGTACGGGGCCTCGTCGCGGCCTTTGGTGCCCACGACCGAGAGCACGGCGTTGGCGATTGTCGGACCGTCCTCTGGCGGCACGAGTCGGTTCCATCCAAGCGCAACGGTCTCGACCCATTCGGTCGTGTCGCGCAGTGTCACGCAGGGCACGCGGGCGAAAAACGCCTCCTTCTGCAAACCGCCTGAGTCAGTGACGATCACCGACGCCCGCTGCTGCGTACGCAGCATTTCGACGTACGGCAGTGGCTCCACTCGGTGGACGCTGGCTGGCAGCGAAACGCCGGCCAGGCGATCGCGCAGACGCGGGTGCACGGGCCACACCACCGGTAGCGTGGCCGAAAGCGTCTCGAGGCCCTCGAGGATCGCACTTAAGCGCGACGGTGCGTCCGTGTTCTCCGCGCGATGGATCGTGACAAGAGCGAAGGGCCGTCCGGTGAGACCCACCCTGTCCAGCACGCCAGGCTCAAGCTCCGACGCACCGCCGAACAGGCGTACGGCGTCAAACATCACATCACCGACGACGCGGACCGCCGATCCGCAGATCCCTTCAGCGGCGAGGTTGGCTACCGCCGTCGGCGTCGGCACGTAGAGGCGCGTGGATATGTGATCGGTGAGCACCCTGTTCACCTCCTCGGGCATCCGCCGGTCGAAGGAGCGTAATCCGGCCTCGACGTGGGCGACTGGCACGTGACATTTCGCCGCCACCAGCGCCCCGGCGAGCGTCGAATTGGTGTCGCCGTAGACGAGAATCCAGTCTGGCGCAACGGACGCAAGCACGGGCTCGAGCCGCTCCATAATTCGGCCGGTTTGTGCTCCGTGTCCACCAGAGCCCACATCCAGATGATGAAGCGGAACTGGAAGGCCGAGTTCGTCAAAGAATACATCAGACATTTGCACGTCGTAGTGCTGCCCAGTGTGTACGAGTGTCTCGCGGATGCCCGCACGCTGGAGCGCGCGAGACACCGGCGCCGCCTTCACAAATTGGGGTCGGGCCCCTACCACCGTCATCACGTGCATGAGCTCACATCCGGTCGTCGAGACTGCGAGCCGACTCAATGTGCCGCAGCTCAGGCACCGCGGCCCCAAGACATTCGACGATGTCGGCTTTTGACAGCGTAGCGGGAGGGTTCGCGCACCACGCCTCGACCTGTCGAACGATTGCCGAAAGCAGGTCGGTCGGCACTGCTGTCGGACGGATTGCCTGAAGGGCAGCAAAAACCGTCGGCTCCGCCCGCTCCCCTGCCCCGACAAACTCCTCATACGACTTCTCGCCAGGCGTGTCAGGATCCGTCACCAATACCGGCCAGTCGTACATGGTCGGTTCTGCGATCCGTGCGGCTGCCTCGTCGGGCACGAGGCGCGGGGAGCGGCCCCATGCTGCGAGTACGTCGCCCAAAACGTCGACCATCGGCCGCATGTCGATCGTGGGATTCAGCACGGGGACCAGCACATGTCCACCCGGCCCGAGCACGGCGGCAAGAGTACAGAGCTCGCCCGCCTCCGCTTCCGACACAAAGTAGCGGCGCACGCCACGAGGCACGGCCATCGCTTGGCCCTTCTCGTAACGGTAGGTCCAGCTCTCGAGGAGACTGCCGGCCGAGAACGCAACGTTCGCGAAGCGCGCCGTGACGGCTAAGGCCGCCTCCGCGCCTTGCCCGAAGAGTACATGCTCCATCAGGCGCTTGCTGGCCCCCATCAGCGACACAGGATTCGCCGCCTTATCCGTGGACACTGAGAAGCGGCGGGTAGCCGGTCCGCCGAACCAGTGCTGCAGCCGCGTCTGTAGCAGGACGTTCGTTTTGAGAAGGTGCAGCAGCGACGGCACGTCACGCTCGGCCCGCACGTGCTTCGAGGCTGCGAAATTGAGCACGAAGTCAGGAACAGGCTCGTCTCTAACCAAGGTGGCCATGGCGGGCGCGCCGGCGTCCAGCGGTGCCACACGTACGACCTCTGCGGCGATCGGCTCGCGCTGGCTGCGGAGATCTCGCAGCAGTTCCACGAGTCCGTTCTCATTGACGTCGCACAGCACCAGGCGCCGCAGTGGGAACCGGGCAAGAACGCGAACCGTAGCGGCTCCAATGCTTCCGGCCGCTCCAACGACCACCACCCGGGCTCCTCCGAGTGCCGATCGCAACGCCGGTAGCTGCGCGACCATGTCTGGCGCAAACATCGACGTCGGCCGCCCAGTGACATGCTGACTGAGTTCGCTACGCCGCATTTCGACCTCCGGGCCGAGTAACCATTTCGATAAGCCCGTCGCAGAGGAGTCTCGCCGACTTCTCCGCGTCAGCGCGTGTGCGCGCCATTGCCCTGAGCACGGGCTGGGCCACGTCCCGTCGCGTGCGGTCGCTGATGGCCGAGAAAAGCGCTGTGGTGAGGGCACTTTGGTCGTCAACTGCCACGACTGTTCCGATGCTACTCGCCGGTGAAATCCACTCCGTGTTGGCTGGAATGTCGGAGACGACCGGATAGATCCCGCACGCGATCGCTTCGAGCAGCGAAATCGACGTGCCGTCGCTCCGCGACATCGTCACGTATACGTCGGCTTCGCGGAGAGCGCCGCGGAGCACGTCATCGGTAACGCCGCCCCAGAACTGCACCCGGTCAGCCTGGAGTCCCATGAGCGCCGCGGCGCGGGCACGGGCCACAGGCAGGAGCGGTCCTCCAGACGTAAAAGTGCACACCCACGGCGGGCCATCGACCGGTAGGGCCGCCAGAGCCTCGATGATCGCAATGTTGTTGTACACGTCGTTAAATCCCCGGGTACAGACCAAGCGCACTGGACCGCTGCTCCGGGCCTCACGAGGCACGAAGCGATCTAGGTCGACCCCAAGGCACAGGGCGCGCACGAACTGGTTGCCAACCAGGCGCCGGGCGGCGGCGGCAAGGTGCTCGCCATTCGCCAGCACGAGGCCCGCACCCTGAAGGCTCCATCGGGCGGCCGAGCGGCGGATTCCCTCGATCCGCAGAACGTCGCTTCCCATGAGATACACACCGTACGGTCGCGCGCCGCTGAGCCGCAACTGCAGCGCCCGACCACCGCCATACAGGGCGAGGAGCGCGTCATAGCGACGTGCCGTCGCCAGACGGCCGAGTGCGCGTGCCGTCGTCACGTACCGAATTTGCCCGCGAAGGCGAGACGACAGCACGTGCGTCGGAACGGCACGACGAAACCGGTCGAGCGCGTCGGCCTGCCAGGGGTCCGCCACGGAAAGGTAATATCCCTCGACGTCAGGAACCTCAAAGTCGATCGCCTCGACTTCGGCGCCAGCGCCGCGAAGTCTGAGCGCGACATCGCGCGCCCAAGGTGAGCCCAGCGAACAGACCAGACCCACACGCATCAAGCGGCTGCCCAGGTGGCGGCCACGACGCGACGCAGATCGGGCGTCGGCACGCGCACGATCCACGAGCGTAAGCGCGCAACATCACCGACGATGACTGGTGGATCCTCCATTCGCACGAGGCGTTCGTCTCGCTCGAAGAGAACGGCGACGCCAGACGCGGCGACGAGCGCCTCGGTGATGTCGGTCAACGGCGCCGCTACGCCGCTGGCCACGTTACACAAGCGGCGAGGAGCATTCGAGTCCAACACGAGACGGGCGAGGATCTCGCCGGCGTCTTCTACGGCAACGAAATCGCGCCGCACGTCTAGATTGCCCACTGCCACTTTCGGCGCCACGAACGGTATGGTACGCAACGCGTCGCGCAGCCGCGCAACGAGTGCGCCCAGGAGCAGCGCGGGCGACATTCCGGGGCCGATCACGTTAAACAGGCGGGCAACGACTGCGTGCCGTCCGCAATCGGCGTCCGCGAGCACCAGAGCGGTTGCTGCCAACTTCGCTTGCCCGTAGGAACTCGTCGGATTGGCAACGTCGCCCTCGGCCAGCCGGCCGTCGAGCCTGATCGGAGGACCGTATTCAGCGGCGGAGCCTGCAACCACCAGCCGACAATCCGGGCGACCGGCCAAGGCCAGAAGTAACGCGCGCGTCGTCCCGACATTCGCCGCGTCAATCTCCTCAGTGGTACCGCGAAAACGACCGGCCAAGTGCACCACCAAGTCCGGAGCGGCGGCGTCGACGACAGCGGCGGCGACTAGAGCGTCATCGAGAGGGCCCGACATCCAGGCGTCGAAACCCGGTCGCGTCGAGGGAGACAGGTCATGCCCAATCACCCGCGAAACTCCGTGACGCCGGAGTGCGTTCGCAACGTG
>Ga0163144_10022911_pt1 | contig 12362 bp, 11 predicted proteins | sample OliLak19BULKMAT1_FD_123175 | JGI IMG/M metagenome (GOLD analysis project Ga0163144, IMG submission 123175) | Freshwater microbial mat bacterial communities from Lake Vanda, McMurdo Dry Valleys, Antarctica - Oligotrophic Lake LV.19.BULKMAT1 | ecosystem: Environmental > Aquatic > Freshwater >... | reverse complement strand
GAGGGTAAACCGGTCCACTGGTGTTGGCTGGCTCAGCCGCTCCGAAACCTGGTCTTTCTCATTGTCATACTTGGGCACGGATTCCGACGGATTCTGCCGTGAACCGTCAGGCCCAAGTAATCCCGAGCTACGCCAACAGTTCGTTCAGATCGGCGGGTTGGTGGCGGACGCCGACGTAGAACTGGCCGAATTCGGCGTACCAGGCGCTGGCCGGGTCGTAGCGCATCTCGGTGACCAGCTTCTTGAACACCATCGGATCGTCAGCGTGCAGGCTGACGCCCCACTCCCAGTCATCCAAGCCGATCGCACCGGACACGATCTGGGTGACCTGCTCGCGGTACTTGGCGCCGACCTGGCCGTGGCTGCGCATGAACGCACGGCGTTCGTCGCCGGTCAGGGCGTACCAGTTCTTGCTCTCGCCGCGGCTCTTGCTCATCGGATAGAAACAGATGTGGCTCTGACCAGGAATCTTGCGGTAAAGCCGCTCGGTCAGGCCTTCGGTCAGCTTGTCGACTTCGAGTTTGTAGGCTTCGTCATAGCCTGGCGAACCAGGGTTCTGGCCGCGTCCAGCCAGGGCGCGACGCGCGCCGGCGGTGACTTCGTACAGCCCGAGTTCGATCACCGAGAGGAAGGAATAGCTTGGCTTGAGGTAGTCGTGCAAACGCAGACGGCGGAAGCTGAGCTCGACCTGGTCGAGGGCTTCGACGCTCTCACGGTAGTGCAGAAACAGCATGTCGGCCTTCTGTCCGACGATGCTGTAGAGGGCGGTGTCGCCCTTATCCGGCTGCTGGGCACGTTCGAGCCAGGCCATCGCCTCTTCAATGATGTCGTTACCGGCATGACAGGCCCGCCAACGCGGCCAATCGACCACATAGCAATCATGGAGGACATACCAGCCCTCGCGGGTCTGAGGGATCTCAATCGGCGCTTCGCTCATGCAGGCGACGCTACGGGGCTACCGTCGTGAGGAAGCGGCGAGGAAGGGGCGAGAAAGCGGCGAGGTAGCAGTGCTGGCCGAACGCTGACCAATCGCGAGCATGCTGACATGGGACCTAAGCGTACACTGACCGGCATGGAATTTCTCGTCCCCGAAGGGGTACGCATCGGCTTCGACCGGGATGGCTGGCGAATCATCACGCCACGCACCCTGGGACCAAAGATCCTCGACCGCGCGCGCGAGGCACTCGAGAAGTACGAAGCCTGCCTGCCGCCCGAGGACCCGGACCGTCTGCAGCCGTATAATCTCGAAGAGATCGGACTGCACGTCGCCAAGACCTTCGATCTGCGGATCACGCATCGGTGGTTCAAGAAGCACCGGTAACACGGTAAGGCAGCTGTAGGCAGAATGCCGACAGCCCAGAGATCTCAGCTACTCCAGCAGCCGCCCAAGATGCGCGCAGGCTTCGGCCGGCAGGTTGGCGGCGCGGGTGAACACCATGCCCTGGCGCTGCCCTTCCTGGATGACTTGGCGTTCGAGGTAGTCGGCCGAAGGGCTGGCAGCGGCGAGGCCGTAGATCGCAAAGCGCAGGTCACCGCCACGCAGGGCTTCGGGCAGACGCGCCAGTCGCACCGTGGCGGCCGTCGCCACACCCATCGCCAGCAGGTCGAGCTGCGACCATTCGTGTTCAAGACCCTGGGCGTTCAGCGCCACTTCGACCGATACGCGGTGATGCCACCCGCCGCGAGCGTATTGCGCCCCCGACAGCAGCGGCAGGCCGCGTTCGGCCAGCTGGCGCGCGAGTAGGAAGTCGTCGTTGTAGATCGCCAGGCCGATGTTGCCGCCGGCGAAGGGCCAGCGTTCCAGCAATGGCGTCCGGCCGTCGCAGTAGAGCAGAATTTGGGCGATACGGGCAATCGCGATGATCGGCTCGTGCAGTAGCGTGGAGCCACGCTCAAGGTGCCCCAGGATCGACGGCGGCAGCACGATGCGTACCCGACGCCAGTCACCAGAAGCGGTGATCGCCTGGGCTGCCGCGTGGGCGATAACCTGCCAGGGATTGCCGGCCTGCTCGATCACCACCGTATGCTGGGCACCGCGCAGCGGATCATCGAGCCCGTCGACCCACAAACGTCCGCGACTCCACAGCTTGGCGACGGCTTGCGGCAGGGTGCCCAGCGCTGCCTCCTGGCGGAAGGCGGCACGACCGGCAGCTGCCAAGGCCTGACCACCGTCAGCACTGGCCAGGGCTTGGGTCAGCTCCACCCGCGGGACGCGCACATCGCCATGATGCAGCGCGTTGCTGGTCAGCCCGAGGCGCACCAGGGCGGCTTCAACCAAGGCGTCGACCAGCGCAACGGTCAGCTCGGTCGCCGGGCTCTGAACCAGCTGATCCTCGACCACTGCGACCACGTCGGCGGCCTGCATACCGGTCAGATCATGGCGCCTAGCCAAGCGGTCGACCAGCCAGTCCGAGCTCCAGGTGCGCTGACGGCCGTCAGCCTCGACGACATCAAGATGGAGCGGAACGTTGCGTTCTCCTCGCGCCCGACGTTCGCGCCGAGCGCGCTCGCGCGCATCGCGATAGCGCGCGTAGGCGATGGCGACCTCGTAATTGCCGCTTTCCTGCAGCACGTGTACGACGGCGTCCTGGACCTCTTCAAGGCCGACCGCGGCACGCTCGACGGTGCGAACCAGATGTTCTTCAACCACCCGGGCCAGTTCGTCAGACAAGCCGTCGTCACGCGCACCCACCGCCGACAACGCCCGGCTGATCGCCTGGGCGATGCGCACCGGCTGGAACGGCACCGCGCTGCCGTCGCGCTTGATGACATTCGCCGGCCTCACGGCACATCCTTGCGGATGACCCGGCCGACCTCGGCGATGAACTCGTCGATGTCCTTGAACTGGCGGTAGACCGAGGCGAAGCGCACGTAGGCCACTTGGTCCATCTTGCGCAGCTCTTCCATGACCAGTTCGCCGACCCGGCGAGTGGTTACTTCGCGTTCGCCCTCGCCGAGAATAGTCTGCTGGATGCGGTTCGCGGCGGCCTCCAGAACGTCCCCTGGGACCGGGCGTTTTTCGCACGCCGTCAGCATGCCTTGCAGGACCTTGCGCCGGTCGAACGACTGGATGCGGCCATCCCGTTTGACCACCCGGATCTGCTCGTCGCCCTCGATGCGTTCGTAGGTGGTGAAACGCTTGCTGCATGCGTTGCACGCGCGGCGCCGGCGTATGGCCGTGCCGTCGTCGGTGGCGCGCGAATCGAGCACGCGGTCATCGTCCTGGTTGCAATAGGGGCAGCGCACGGTCGGGTCGTCTTTCGGGGCGGGAGGTCGACGCTAACGCCTGGGCGACAGGCGCAAGCCGGTTGCCGGTGCAGCACACGGCGGTAATCAGCCCCGACGGTCCTCGACTGAACTTGCCGAGCCATTCCGCTCGCTAGCGTTCCGCCTCCTAACGACGGAGGCAGCATGGCCAACTATACCATCTCAGTCATCAACGGCGACGGCATCGGTCCCGAAGTCATCGCCGAAGGCCGCAAGGCTCTGGTTGCTCTCGGCAAGCGCGGTGGCCACTCCTTCGCGTTCACCGAATACCTCGCCGGCGGATGCGCCATCGACGCGACCGGAGTGCCGTTGCCCGACGACACCATCAAGGGCGTGAAGGATTCGCAGGCCCTGCTGTTCGGCGCCATCGGTGGGCCAAAATGGGAGAACGTCCCACACCACCTGAAGCCCGAAGCTGGCCTCCTGAAGTTACGCAAGGAGCTCGACGCCTGGGCCAACTTGCGCCCGGCGGTGGTCTACGACGAGCTGTGCGACGCCTCGACGATCAAGCCCGAAGTACTCAAGGGCACCGACATCATGGTGCTGCGCGAGCTGACCGGCGGCATTTACTTTGGCACCCCACGCGGCATCGAAGGCAGCGGCCCGACCCGCAAAGGTTTCAATACCGAAGTCTACAGCGAATTCGAAGTCGAGCGCATTGTCACGATGGCGTTCGAGATCGCCCGCGGCAGAAAGAAGAAGGTCTGCTCGGTCGACAAGGCCAACGTGCTAGAATCGTCGCAACTGTGGCGCGAGGTCGCCATCCGGGTCGGCAAGACCTTCCCCGACGTCACGCTGTCGCACATGTACGTCGACAACGCCGCCATGCAGCTGATCCGCGACCCCAAGCAGTTCGACGTCATCGTCACCGGCAACATCTTCGGCGACATCCTCTCGGACGAGGCCAGCCAGCTGACTGGCTCGATCGGCATGCTCGCCTCGGCCAGCGTTGGCGGACCGGTCGGCTTCTTCGAACCGATCCACGGCAGTGCACCTGACATTGCCGGCCAGAAGAAGGCCAACCCCCTCGCCACCATCGGCACCGTCGCCTTGCTGCTGCGGTACGGCCTGAAGCTAAACCAGGAGGCCGAACTCATCGAACGAGCGATCAAGTCCGTTCTGAAGAGCGGGCTGCGCACCGTCGACATCAAACAGCCCGGCTGCACCCTAGTCGACACCGTCACCATGGGCGAGGCCGTGGTGAAGCAGATCGCCACGTTAGCCTGAGCACATCCTTGCCAACCCTTCCCGGTACGCTTAAATTCTGACCCATGATCCACCTGCGCCCCCTCGTCCTCGGACTCGCTGCCTTTGCGGCCCTCTCACTCGCCGGCTGTGGCGACGAGCGCGAGCTCGGCTACAAGGATGTCGAGATCGACGAGTACAAGCGTCAGATCAAGGAATTGGAAGACCAGCTCTACAAGAAGAACGATGGCGAGGTCAAAGAAGCCAAGGCCAAGGGCGACGGCAAGTCGTCGCTGAAGAACATCCAGTCCGAAGTCGGTAGCGATATCGACGTCAGCGACCGCCCGGTCGAAGTCGTTTTGTCGATCGAAAGCGAAGTCCTCTTCAAGAGCGGCTCGGCCACTCTCAGCGCCCAGTCCAAGGCTGCGCTCAACAAGGCCGTGGCCGTCATCAAGGACCGCTTCCCGGGTCACAACGTCCGCGTCATCGGCTACACCGACGACCAGAAGATCACCCGTTCGAAGAACACCTGGACCGACAACTGGGATCTTTCGGCCGGTCGCGCCCGCGAGGTGCTGCTCTACCTCGAAAGCCGCGGTATCGCCTCCAAGCAACTCGGCCTGGCCGGCTATGGCATGGAGCGCCCACTGGTGCCCAACACCTCGGCCGACAGCCGGCAGAAGAACCGCCGCGTCGAGATCGTCGTCATCCCGACGTCCAAGTAAGCTGTCCGACCAGGACCTGACGTGTACACAGCCGGGCGCTTGCGCCCGGCTGTGTTGTTGTCCTGGCACTGCCAACCACATACCACGCACTATGGCTGAACGCGGAACGACCCAGACATCCAGCCTGATCCTGGTTTCAACCTGGATCGCTTTCCTGTGGCTGGTCTTCGCGGTCGACATTCTGCTGCGCGTCTTCGGCGGTGGTCTGGCCCGGCTGTTCGGTTGGGCTGCGCAACCTGACGGCATCTGGCTGGCCAATTGGCTCGGTCTGCGTCCGCGCGAACTTGACGGTCTGTGGGGTATCGCCGGCTGCCACATCCTGCACGCCAACATCCAGCACATCGCCAGCAACAGCGTCGGTCTACTCGTCCTTGGCTTGGTCTGCTGCTGGTACAGCCAGAAGCTGACCGCCTTAGCCGCCATCTACAGCGCGATCGTTTCGGCCACTCTTACCTGGCTGATCGCACCGGCCGGATCGGTGCACATTGGGGCCAGCGGCATCATCTTCGGCCTGGTTGGTTTCCTGGTCTGCAACGGCCTGTTCAGACGTAGCTGGGGAGCATTCCTGCTCGCCATCCCGATCGGCGTGCTGCTTTCGGGTCTGGTTCCGGGCATGATGCCCACCGGGGCCAACAAGGCCCAATTGATCAGTTGGCAGATGCATCTCGGCGGCTTCATCGGCGGTGCGCTGGCGAGTTGGCAACTGCGACGCGATAAGGCGGAATAGAACCCGAGGCTAGACGTCCTGCTCAGCTGCGCATTTCACCCCTGGGCACAACCGCGGAATCCGCGTCAACGCCTTCATCTTTACGCAATGTGCCTCGGCTTCGTCCTGGGTCAGGCCGCTGCGTGCCACCGCGCTGTCCTGCTCATGCGCCTCCATCGCCACCATTTCGGCAACTTCCTCGGACAGAGCACAGACTTTCTGCAGCGCCAGGATGACCAGTTCAAATGGAGTCACTTCGTCATTGAACAGGATAACCTTCCATCCGTGTTCGACCGTGGTCGAGGTGGCGCTGTCTGGCTGCGTGAAGGGATTGCCGCCCGGCTCTGGCATGGCCGCAAGGATGCCAGGCCTGGGCGGCGATCAACGCGCCACAGCCACCTGGCTGGACGCAGCAGCCACCTGGCTGGACGCAGCCGTAACCTGCCGGCGCAACTCGACTACCGCTCGCGGTAACTCGCAGGTCAGATCGCTCCAACTGCATTCGAGCGACATCGCTCCACGATAGCCCCCTGCAAGCAACGTCCGCAGATAGGGCAGGAAGTCGTCTCCGGCCACCCCCGGAGCAGTACGCTTGGCGCACTCGGCGATATGGGCATGGGCCAGCAGATCCGCTACCGGGGCGATCGCTTCGGGCCCCTCGTTGTCGCGCAGCATGTGGTAGATGTCGGCCAGCAGACGCACGCCGGTGACGTTGGCCGCCCGCACTACGTCTGCACCTGCGGCAAGCGAATTGATAAAATTGCATTCGCTGCTGTTCAGCGGTTCGACAACCAGAGTGACTCCCTGCGCCGTAGCCATCGGGCCAAGTATCCGCAGGAGTCCGACGAACTGGTCCCGCGCCTGCGCTCGGTCGAATCCCTCTGGAATTTGCCGCGATGCTCCACTACCGAAAACGATGGTGGCGATGCCGGCCTGCGATGCCCGCTCGAACGCCGTGCTGGCCCACGCCGTGATCGCCGTGCGATCGACCACTGGCCCAATGCAGGGCAGATCACTTGGCAGGAAGCAGTTGGCCGAGCGGATCGGTTTGCCGCTAGCGCGCGCTGCCTCCAGACGATTCCGCCAACCAGCCGCATCGCCATCACGCGGCGCCAGGAAGGACTGCACATTCTCCTCGATGTAGTCCACCGTGGAGGCAGCAAGCAGGTCGGTGTGGGCAGCAGACGACGTGCAGAGTCCGATATCCATGACGATCTCCGTGACAGGTCTAGTTTCAATCTAGGCTTTCAAATCCCTGAAGGCGATCACAATTCCGTTTCAGGGATGCGACTTACGTGACTGACCGCTGGAGCCTCTTCCGCCCGTCTCGCATGCCTACGGCCGCGCTGCCATTCGGCCTGCGATCGCTCGGTCTCTACCGCTATGTGGCTACTGGGAAGATCGAGGAAATCCGTCCACGTCCATTCGTGCAGATTTATTGGGGCCTGTCCGGACGGGTAGTGTTCACAACCGATGAGGGCGACGTAACCGTAGGACCAGGCGAGATTTTCGTGTATCCGAGCCAATCGTGGCACCGCCTCAGCGCCCTCGAGCCCGACACCGCCTACTGGTGGTTCACCGTCGATGGTCCGTTGGCCGACGCGTCCGTGGCCGCCTTCGGACTACAGGCGCCGTGGCCGAAGGCCGCCGGCCCCCCTCCAGAACGGATGTTCCAACGCCTGCGTACGCTGATCGCCGATCCCGCCCAGACGAGCGAACGCGCAGCTGCGGCAGTCGCCTGGGAACTGCTGTCAGCGGCGGCTTCCGGTGGGATTCCAGCAAACGGTTCCGACGCCGTGGTCGAGCGCCTGCGCCGCCGCCTGATCGACGATGCCGGCGACCCGGGTCTGTCGATCTCATGCTTGGCCACCGAATTTGGCGAGGACCGCAGTGTCCTGACCCGGCGCTTCACCCGCCTAGTCGGGGTGGCGCCCAAGCCGTTTCTGCAATCGATCCGCCTCGGCCGGGCGATGGCGCTGCTGCACACCACCGATGATCCGATTGCCGCGATCGCCCAGGCCTGCGGATTCGCCGATGCGGGTTATTTCGCCCGTGCCTTCCGCGAACGGACCGGCTTGACCCCAGAACGATTTCGCAGCGCCTAAGCGATGCCGAGGACTTGCGATACGGCGACCAGGCCCACACTCCCACGCATCCTGCACTCGTAGCTCAGCTGGATAGAGCGCTGCCCTCCGAAGGCAGAGGTCCTTGGTTCGAATCCAAGCGAGTGCGCCAACCGACAACCCCCGGTTAATACCGGGGGTTCTTCGTTTTCATAGGAAGGTTCCTGGACATTTACCAGACCGACTGGCGCGACACACTGGCCGTCATGAGCAACCCGCGTACGCAATGGATCAAGCGGCTGTGGACCATGGTCGGTCCGGTACTGGAAGCCTCCGCCGCGGGTCAGTTACATGAGCGCCTGCCGCTTCGATGTGCAGCAGAGGCCGATTCGGCCGACCGCATGCAATACACCCATCTTGAGGCTGTAGCACGGGCGCTGGCCGGCTTGGCGCCGTGGTTGGATTCGGATGGAGGCGACGCTGCTGAACGACAGCTGCGGCAGCACGCAACCCTGCTGGCCCAGCAGAGCATTGCCAACGCCCTGGATCCGGCTCATTCTGATCATGTCAATGTTGCGCATGGCCAGCAGCCGATCGTCGATCTCGCCTTCCTCGCTCACGCCCTGCTGCGCGCCCCTCGTGCTTTGACTGACACGTTGACGGAAACCACGCGCAGCCACCTGGCCAACGCCTTCGCCGGCGTCCGCGACCGCCTGCCCTACCACTGCAACTGGCTGCTCTTCTCCGCTCTGATTGAGGCCGGGCTGCTTCGGCTCGGCAAGCCGTGGGATCCCATGCGTGTCGACCACGCGCTGCGCTCGCATGAATTGTGGTACGCCGGCGACGGTGCCTATGGCGACGGATCCCGCTTCCACTGGGATTACTACAACAGTTTCGTCATCCAACCGATGCTGGTGGACCTGCTCGCCAGCCTGCCTGAACCGGCCGGCGCAAGCGGGGCGTGGTCACAGATGCGCATCAAGGTCGATGAGCGATTCCGCCGGGCGGCCGCCGTACAGGAACGAATGATCGCCGCCGACGGTAGCTTTCCGCCCATCGGTCGCAGCCTGACCTATCGCTGCGGAGCATTCCAGCATCTGGCCCAAGCCGCCCTACAGCATCGCCTACCCGCCGAGCTGGCGCCGGCGCAGGTGCGCTGCGCGCTTGAGGCGATGATCGCCAGAACGCTCGACCCACCGGGCACGTACGACAGCTTGGGTTGGCTCCTGCCTGGCCTATGCGGCAATCAGGCCGGACTGATGGAGAATTACATCTCGACCGGCAGTCTGTATCTGGCCAGCACGGCCTTTTTACCGTTGGGCCTGCCGGACACCGATCTATTCTGGACGACGCCAGACGAACCATGGACTCAGATGCGGATCTGGCGGGGAGATGATGCGATTGCCGATCATGCCCTATACGACGCTCCCTGACCCCGAAGCGCATGGACGTGCGCCCTGAGCCGATCAGATCGACTTGGCCGCCTTGTGGATTGTACCGCGGTGAGCGCTCTTGCCATGATGCGCATGGTGAGCGTGTTTAACGTCGTGAACGTACCCTCAACGCGATAGCAGCGGCAGCGCCTCGGCCAGTCCAGCCTTGGTATCCGGATGCAGAGCCAGCGCCCGTTCGAGGGCAGCGACCGCCGGGGCCGCAGCCGGCCGGTCGCGGCGCAGGGCGGTGAGGCGGTCCTTCAGGTCCGGTTGAGCAGCACCAAGCAGGGCCGCCGACACCGCACAGGCGACCAACCCCTGACGGATCGCGGTCGAAGCAGCGTCACCGCCGAGCCGTTCATGAGCCGAGGCCAGCAGGGCACGTGCCGCGTCAGCGTCGCTGGCTGCCAGCAGAACGGCACGCAACGCGTCGATCTGCGCGCCAGGCGCTTCACGAACATCGCACCATTCGGCTCGCCGTCCGAGGTAGGCGCCACACAGCACCTCGTCCTGGCGACGCACCGCGGCACGTAGCAGGGCATGATGGGCATGGCGACGGCCATGGATCCCACCCGCAGCGAGTTCAACCGCGGCGGCGGCAGGCTGGGCAGTGCCCGCCATGACGGTCAATGCAGCGTTGATCTCGGATTCGGTGGCAGCCGGATCATCGGCCAACAGGACGCTGCGCAGGCAGGTCAGACGGCCCTGAGCCCCGGCCCGATCCTGGTCGTCGGCGAGGCGGCCGGCGGCCTCCTCGGCGCGTTCCAGCTGCTTGCGTGCGTCTTTCCAGCGACCTTCGACGGCAGCGATCCGGGCACGTTCTTCGGCCAAGCGGATGAAGTTGGCGCGACCACCGCAGGCAATCGCCTCGGTGCGGGCCCACGGGGCGATCAGCGCTTCGGCGTGCTCAACTTCGAGGGCTTCGCGCGCGGAAGCGGCAGCGTGCAGGGCGGTCTCGACCACCTCGGCTGGCAGGTCGTCCCGCAACTCGGCGAGCCGCAGGCCGAGCTTGGTGACTGCCGCGGCGGTGAGCGAACCGGCAGCCGCCTGGGCGGAGACCAGCGAGGCGTCCAGGCGCAGTCGGTCGCGCGGACGTAGCTGAGCGGAGCCATGCGCCTCCAACCAAGCGAGTTCACCAGCCAGACGCGGAGCATCGGCGATGCGGCCACGAGCCAGTCCCGTGAGGTGCCGCTGCAAGGCGAGCGCTGACTCGGCATCGGCGCCGATGCGGGCGCCGATGCGAGCAAGCAAAGCTTCGGCCAGTCCGCCGGCGTCGGTGGCGGCTTCGCCGAGCAGCGCGGTCCACACCGACCACGCTGGCAGGGTTCCGACCGGCAGATGCGTAAGGACATCGCTCAGAGTGGGGCCTGGCTCCAGCAGGCACGTCGCCAATCCGGACTGGCGGATGCGCGCGGCTTCCGTCTCACGACGGCCACCCCAGCTCCAGGCCACCGCTTCGGCCAGGGCCGGCGCATGATCGCTAGAGTTGACTAGTGACAGGCTGATCCCGCGATCGCTGCCCAGAGCTGCCAACGCGACGGTCAGTGCGGCGCGGTCGACACCATCGGCCCACGCCGGCAGTTCGACAGCCACCGTGGTCGCAGCACTAACAGGAAGCGCCAGGGCGACCAGGGCCGCTAGGGCATGTACGCCATCGGCCCAGGATTCGCTACGTTCGGGGCAATCGGCCAAGGGCAGGCCGATGACGCCGATCTCGCGATCGGCAACCGCCTGGACCACAGCGTCCATCTCGTCGAGACTGGCGCATTCGGCGGCCCGCCAGGTGGCTTCGACCGGACCGTGGGCGGTCGGACCGTTCAGCAGCAGCCCGACGATATGTCCAGGCCTGCGGCCCTTCTCGCCACGTCCACGGATGCCGGACACCGCCACCACCAGGCGCCAGGCGTTCTGCGGCTTGAGTCGGGTCAGGCGGTGCTCAGCGGTGCCGAGATGCACGGCGGAGAGGGAACGGCCAGCGGCGCGACGCTCCTGCTCTTGCTGAGCCAGTTCATCACCACGGCGGACGCGAGCCATCCGCTCGCCAGCTTGCGAGCCTTCATCCGGGAAACGCTCGGCCAAGCGGACCTGGGCGGCGACCGTCGCCTCGCCTTCCGGGCCGTGTTCCTTCAGGGCGGCACGGAAGCGGCGCTCGAGCTCGTCGAGTTCGTGACGACGCTGGGCTTGCAGACGATCCCTCGACGGTCCATCCAGGGCGGCAATCGCCTCCAGCACAGCCGGATCGGCCCAGCTGCGTTCAGCGACCAGCCGACCAGCAGCAGCGATCGCTTCGGCGGCGGCGCGCACCTGGGCCAGTTCGCTGGCAAGACGTTCGGCGGTGCCGGCGAAACGGGCTTCGATGCGGGCCCGGGTGTCGCGCGCAGCCGGCGCTTCCTCGCCTTCGGCGCGGGCGATGGCGCCCAGCCGGTGGATCAGGTCATCGAGTTCCTTGGCGCGCTCGGACTCAAGCTTTGCCTTGGCCTCGGGGTGCGCATCGATCAGCCGCTTCCAGGCGTTGATGACGCCCGGATCCTCAGGGCCACGTGCGGCCAGCAGGCCTTCCCAGTCACGGCGGAGGGCCGCAACCGGCGGCGGCGGATAAAGGGCCGCCATGGTCAGCTGCACGCCTTGGGCCTGGAGATGCTCCAGAATCAGACCGCGCAGGTCATCGCGAACCGGCAATGGCGGACGCAGTACAGCAAAGGCGACTTCGCGGATGGCCGGAGCCTGGTCAGCGCCAGCCACTTTGGCGGCCACCACCTGAGCCACACGTTCACGGATGCGCGCCAGCATGCGCTTGGCATCGCCATCGACTTGCCAGGTGGCCAGAGCCGCCGGCACGAAGACTTCGACTGGCGCGATGGCTGCTGGCGGGGCGGCAACTACCGGCGAGAGAGCCGGTTGGGCACCATCGGCTGACGGAGCCGGAACAGCATCTGCAGGAGCGGACTCGCTGGTCGCGGGCACGGGCACGGGCACGGGCACG
>Ga0163144_10022910_pt1 | contig 12362 bp, 13 predicted proteins | sample OliLak19BULKMAT1_FD_123175 | JGI IMG/M metagenome (GOLD analysis project Ga0163144, IMG submission 123175) | Freshwater microbial mat bacterial communities from Lake Vanda, McMurdo Dry Valleys, Antarctica - Oligotrophic Lake LV.19.BULKMAT1 | ecosystem: Environmental > Aquatic > Freshwater >... | reverse complement strand
GAGAAACTACCCAAGACATTTAATTGTATATTACAACTCTCAGTACTCAGAGCAGGAGCTGTAGCGAGGTCAGTACAATTGTTTCGAGAAAATACTTGATACAGGCACAAAGAGCCGTTGAGTGTAGTATTATCTTCTATGTTCATTACTCTAATATGGTATGTGCCTACTGAAGTGGCTGTAAACTCCATCAACTCTTCTCCTACTCCATTGAGATTATTGGCACAAGAAACCACTGTCAATGCAACACAAGTGCCGGAATAGACTGCAATGGCTGCATCTTTATTAAAACTTTCAAATGATAAACCTATGCGTTGATTGGCTACTGTGCTATTAAAGCTAAGCCAACCATCTCGAGTAACAGTAGGAATAACGCAGGCTGGATTAACGAGTCCTTCATTATTATTAAAAGTACTATTTATATCTACTGGAAAACCACAAGTGCCAATGGTAATGGCAGTAGATTCACCACATAAATCACTTGATTGTGCAATGACTGAATGAATGCAGGATGAAAATAAGTAAATGAAGGTAAAGAAAATAAAATTGCTGAGGTATTTATTTGTGTACATTTTTAAATATGAATTTTAGTTGATATTCTTTCATGTGCTGTAATTTTACTTTTACAGTAATTAAAGGTGTAAGTTTTTAGTTTAATTTAATGCTAGTAAGAGAATGATGATAAACATAGCTACAAAACATACAAGTAATAGACTTTTGATTTTGTTAAATTGAATACAGAATACTAATTTATGGATAATTTTTCATACTATATGCCTTTAAAATTTAAAATGTAACTTTTTTATCTGTAATCTATTTTATTGACGTAATTCAAACGAATTTTGATGTCAAAAATTCAATAAATTCATTAAAAATAATTCTATTTTGACTAATTAGAACATTATCTAACATAGCCTCAAGTTAAATTATGATTAAAAAATATATGTTTTCAAGCTTCTAGGGCATCTTTCATCTATTTAAAGTTACATCTACACTTACTTTTTCACTATTACAAGTATATACTTTTAAATAAATGACAATATTTACCAAATAATTAATAGCCTAATGAAAGCATTAACTCTTGTTTTAGAAAAACCTCTTAAATTTGTATTCCTCCGTGTATTGCCTTGGTTTCTTGTATTTATGATGAGCGTGTTATTTATAATTAGTGTTTTGAGTATCTTTTTTTATTAGGAGTATATTTTTTCACAAGCTTTTATGAATAATTTTATTAATTAAGTTCATTCGTAAGGAGCATTGACGGATGGACTTATTTTTTTAAAAACCTATGTTGAGTCATTATTCAGATTATGAAGATACCCTTGAATTACTCCAAAAGATTCAAGAATCTAGACAAGGATTCTCTATTGAATGGGATAAAGAAAAAAACCACTTAGAAGTTTATGAAGAGGATGGACTTATTTTTACGGGAAAGCTTCCTTTGATTTTTCCAGAGGTACTTCCAGAAGAAACACTTTCTAACTACACTCAGCGAATCCCCGAACTAGCACCTGATTTTTTAATTATCTTGATACAAGCAGGCAATGCCTCACTAGGGCATTATGAAGCAGATGTACTCCTTAATCATAAAGTAGTCAGAAAATATATGGTGCGTGCCAAGCAAGGCAAAGCACAAACGGGACACCTCAAAACCAAAGGAAAATCAAGGGCTGGGTCAAGAGTAAGGCTTGCTCAGACTGAAGAGTTTTTTGATGAAATCGTAGAAAAACTACTAGACTGGGAGACGGATGATGTAGAGTATGTTTTTTACTCAAGTGCAATCCATTGGTGGAATGCCCTCTTTGAGGCAGAAGATTTACCCCCTTTTGAAAAGCAAGATAGCAGATTGCGTAAAATCCCTGTGGATGTGCAAAACCCTAATTTTGAAGAGCTTAAGCGTATTCATCATATCTTACACCTAGCCCATTGGCAATATGAAGAAACTTGGGAAAATGACTTATTTCCTATCTAAACAAAAAAGTATTTTTATATTTCTATAAAAAACACTCTAGTTACATAGGATGTTCTGGTATTATTATTATATTTAAACACTTCAGGGGTTTTATTAATAAGGTAATTTAATAACTCTACAATCTTAAAATTGTTGATTACTAAACGTTATTATGATTTTATTTGAAGAGGTGCAGCGAAGATGCTTGCACCAGCATATCTCACGTTCAAGCGTCTTCGCTTAAACGGTATTTATTAATATAAAAAACACCGTAATAAACTCTATTATTGTTTTCGGCATTTTGCAGTTATTAGTCAAAATATCTCCTTTTTTATTATTTAAAAAAATCAATCTATGAGCTTCTCTCTAAAACTCTCTAACATCCATAACATATTGATTATGGGCTTATCCTGTATTATTTTGTTGTATATATGCACCCATAACACACAAGCCCAAGAAACCTCTAATGAAAAAAGAGAAGAAGCTGAAGAGGTGATTGCTAAATACATACAAGCTATAGGTGGAAAAGAAAATTTACTTAAGATTAACTCTATGACACTAGAAGGCAGTGGAGATGCTGGAAGGTTTGGGGTAGAGATGCCTATTACGATTCATATTAAAAACCCAGGTAAAAATAAAGTGGAAATCGCTATTATGAATCAAAAAATGGTGAGGGCTACTGACGGAGAAATTTCTTGGGCAGTCAATCCATTTATGGGCAAAGGACAAGCACAGCAAATCCCACAATATGACAATGATACCCGTAACAATGTGCTTTATACATTAGGTAAAAATCTGATTGATTACAAGGAAAGAGGATATACGGCTGAGTATCTTGGCAGAATTAGCTTTAGAGGCAAAAAAGTGCATCACATTCGCCTTGTCTCTGACTTAGCCGAAGATGAGTATTATATAGATGCACGAACTTTCTACTTGCTGATGGCAAAGGTGGATTTTGCGAATAATTACTATGATAATTACGAAAAAATAGGTGATATCACCATTCCTCACTCAATAGAGGGAGAAAAGAATGATTTTAAGATTCAAGTAGAAAAAGTGATTATCAATAATGATATTGATGATACTGAGTTTGAAATGCCTTTTTCTCAATTTAATATAGAAGAAAATATACTCCTCAATCAAAACATAGAAGATGAGACCTTTGATATCTCAGAGGAGGATGATGTCAATCCAAATGAAATAGCTCAAAAATTTCTTGATAAAATAGGGTATCCTCTAAAAGTAAATACCTGTAAATCGCTAAGAGTCAAAGGAGTTATGTTCTTAGGAAGTATAGAAGTTCCTTTTCAGATGTATCAGCAGAAAATGGATAAATTTAGACTTGAAACTTCTATTATGAATGAAAAAGTGATAGTAGCAAGCAATGGAAAGCAAGCGTGGGAAAAAGATCCCTTTGGAGATGCTACCGAAGCAATGGAAATAGACCCATCAGAATTAGATAAACATGCTTTATTCTTAGACTTTGGTCAAGATTTAGGACTGTATTCTATGCCAAGCTATTCTCTCGAATACCTAGGTCAGACGCACGTAAAAGGCAAAGATGCACACGTCTTGAAGCTAATCTATGATAGTAATTATGAAGAAGGCGTTTTGTATTTTATTGAAAAAGAAACCTCTCTTTTACTCTCTAAATATAATAAATTTACTGGCGAGCAAATCTTTTATGATAACTATCAAATGACTGATAATCAAACTATTCCTTATTTGATAGAACAAATCAACCCCACAGAGTATTCGAATACAAAAATTAAGTTTGAGAAGATTTTCTTTGATGAAAAACTTGATAAAAATCTATTCAAACTTCCTAAATAAAATCAAAAATAACAAGACTAACCTCTGAATATATGATGGATATCGTGGTGATAGGTGGAGGGCTTGCAGGGCTAATCAATGCCATTCAGCTTTCTAAGGCAGGGCTTTCAGTGTGTGTAATTGAAAAAAATGAGTATCCCTTTCATAGGGTTTGTGGTGAGTATATTTCTAATGAAACCTTGCCTTTTTTGGAAAGTATAGGCTTAAATCCTTTTGACTTAGGTGCAGTAGCTTTGACTGAGTTTAGGGTTAGTTCGCCCAAGGGTCATAGCCTTCAAATGCCTTTAGATTTAGGTGGTTTTGGAATATCCCGTTTTACGCTAGATGAAGCACTTTATAAGTTAGGTAAAAAAGAAGGCGTTCACTTTTTACTCCAAACCAAAGTATTGGATGTAAAAAATGAGACAGATGGATTTCTCATTAAAACAGATAAAGCAGGCGATTTAAGGGCAAAACTCTGCATAGGTACGTATGGCAAAAGAGCCAATCTGGATAGCAGCTTGCAAAGAGATTTTTTTAAAAAGCGTTCCCCTTATGTAGGTATAAAATACCACATCAAGACAAACGCACATCCAGATAATCAAATTGCTCTGCATAACTTCGCCCATGGCTATTGTGGTATTTCAAGAGTAGAAGATGACACCTTTTGTCTTTGCTACCTCACCACCCGTGATAACCTAAAAAAATCAGGTAATATCCCTACTATGGAGAAAAACATAGTACAAAAAAATCCCTTTTTGCGTCAGTTATTTTCTGAATCTACTTTTATTTTTGAGCAACCTTTGGTTATCAATGAGGTTTCTTTTGCTCCCAAGCCACTGATAGAGCAAGGCATTTTAATGTGTGGAGATACTGCAGGAATGATTGCTCCTTTGTGTGGCAATGGCATGGCAATGGCTATCCATAGTGCCAAAATCCTTTCAGAGCTAGTAATTCAATATTTTAAAGGAGAGCTTACTCGCAGTGAATTAGAGGCTTCATATACCAAAAAATGGAAAGATTTGTTTGCAACTCGTCTTTGGGCAGGTCGTAATATTCAGAAGTTTTTTGGGCATCCTCTTTTGAGTGAGATGCTGTTGAGTTCTGGGAAGATATTTCCTCCCATTGCCAGACTGATGATGAGCAAAACACATGGTAAAAGTTTTTGATAGAATATTCAAAATTAGACCTTCCAAGTTTTAAAACTTGGAAGGTCTAGAGTTATAGTTAAAATATGTTCACTGTGTCTTGGCCAATAAGTATCAATGTTTTACTAATTTCCTTTATGGTGAATATCACCTGAACCAGACACATTGATGTTTTTGATGTTTGCAGCACCTTTATAATGTAAGTCACCTGAGCCACCTATGTTTGCACTCATTTCTTGTTGAATGGTTACGAAAGCATCACCTGAACCGTGGACTGAGATGTCAGCTTTCTGTACATCCAGATTATAGGCTTTTAAATCTCCTGCACCACTTACCTTTGCATTGAGAGATTGGGTGCTACCTGAAAGGTCTGCATCACCTGCACCTGATACATCACAAGTAAGATTTTGTACACTAACTTCTAGGCGTAAATCTCCAGCTCCTTTCACTTCTATCTTCATATTTGAGCCTTTAAATGTATTCTGTCCGAATACATCTGCAGCTCCCAATACTTTAATGTCTTCTAGCTTTGGAAGAGTAACATACACTTTGTGAAACTCGCCTTTGCGTAGCATCTTGATATTATCTGTGTCTATCAAGAGCAAATTACCATTTTGAGCAGTGATGATTTTGCTGATTAATCCTTCGCTTGCCTCTATTGTTACTTCAAAGGTGTTTCCTTGGGTCAGATATACATTAGAAGAGCCTTTGACTAGTATCTCAGAAAAGCCACTCAGATTGCGTTTTTCGACTTGGGTTTCTAGATTGCGTTGTGCTTGTAGGTTATGAGCAATGAGTAAGATTAATAAAAATAAGAAAATACGTAAGCTTGGAAATTTCATGGTCAATGGTTTTTAAAATGTTAATAAAATGAAAGTTTGAACAATTATATGGGTGTTAGTAGTTTATAGATTACCTAGTTGAGTTTGTATAATTACATCTGCACTAGGATAATTAATTATTAATTTCTTACTTAACAGATACAAAACACTATGAAAAGGTTGCATCATTTTATATTTATTTTTTTAGTTCTCGGATTTAGTCTTTCGGCTTGTGCTCAGGTTCAGAATAAAGCCAAAGAAAAAACCAAAACTTCTACCACCGAAAAAGCCACTGCTTCTAATGAAGAGAGAACATATCCTGTCCAAAAAACAGAGGAAGAATGGAAAGCACAGCTTTCTCAAGAAGCCTATTATGTCCTTCGTGAAAAGGGAACAGAGAGAGCTTTTACAGGAAAATTACTGAAGAATAAAAAAGAAGGAACGTATGTATGCGGTGCTTGTAAGCAACCCTTGTTTAAATCTTCTACTAAGTTTGAATCTGGTACAGGATGGCCTAGTTTCTGGGAACCTATCAATGAAGATGTAGTAGCTGATGTAGTGGATCGTAGTCATGGAATGGTACGTTCAGAAACGGTTTGTACGAATTGTGGAGGTCATTTAGGACACGTATTTAATGATGGGCCTGAGCCTACAGGTTTGCGTTATTGTATGAATTCTGCTGCTTTGGATTTTGTACCGAAGGGTGAATTGAAAGATAAATAAAGAGAAGTGATGAGTTGTAAATGATAAGTTAAATTAGTGAAATTTTGGTAATCAGTTTTTATAACAAGGTTAAAGTATAAACTAATTTTTACCATCTACTTAATTTTAAGATTAACCAAGTTTGAGATAAACTTGGTTAATCTTAAAAAACAAATTTTCCGTGGTTTGTGTCTCCACAAACCACTACTAAGCTATTCCCGTGGTTTGTGTCTCCACAAACCACTACTAAGCTATCAAATCCATTTTAGTAATCATTTCTTTGATATGTTGCTTTGCTCCAAATAGATTATCATACGCCGTAGCGATTTGATGGTTTTGGTCTATCAAATAAGTAATCCTCTTTGTCATTCCTATCAAAGGCACTTGTGCTTTGTAGGCTTTTGAAACTTTGCCATCTTCATCTGCTAATAATTCAAAAGGTAATTCATTGGCTTTTTTGAAGCGAAGATGAGTAGCCACGCTATCTCTACTAATGCCGATTACTTCTATGCCCATATCTGCAAAATGAGCGATATTATCTCTAAAATCACAGGCTTCTGCCGTACAGACAGAGGTGAAGTCTTTGGGATAAAAATATAAAATACAAGCCTTTCCTGCCATATCTTTTGACAGTGTAAAGTTTTTTCCTGAGGTAGAAGCTACCGTAAAATCGGGAGCTTTAGAGCCAATACTTAGTGCCATAATTTTAATGTTTTTTAATAAAAAAGAATGTTTCTAATTTGTGAGTACCTGTCAAAACTATATCATAAGTGCATAAAGACAATGAAATCACTTATCTCAAGTTTTGACAAGAACATAAAACAAACACTATCCTATAAGTGAATGTTTTTTGAATCTACATTTGAAGAATGAAATTAGCTTTCGGTTACATAAGAAAATCCGAGACAACTTTAATGGTAAATGTATTTCATTTAAAAATGAGAGGGGTTTACTTCAAAGTTTATAGCTTTTTTAACTTTGGATTTTAAAAAAGTCAGTTAAATAAGCCCAGGCTTTAGGACGATGAGCAAAATAAGCTATCAAATCTTGATCACTCACCTGTTTTTTTTCTATTCTAATCAGTTCTTGCTCATTAAAAAGCTCTTTGGAAACAACAAAGAGTATCTTTTGAAGACCTTGTTTGATAATTTTGGTAATAAAGGAGGTTGTAAAGTGATTTTGTGATAAAGGGAATTTTGAATCATCTAAGTCAAAAATCCAGCTACGGATTTGATGTTTGTCAGTAATCAGCAAAGCTTTCTCTAAGGCAAGTCTAAAGTCTGTCGGCTCAATAATTCCCTCACAGACCAATAAAAGACAATATCTTTTCTCTTCATAGAGTAACTCTACCTGCCCTTGTTTGAAATACAAGATTAATTCACGAGACAAGTTAGGGTCATTACTTGGTGAAAAATCAGGGTCTTTTGGGGTGTCTTTCAAGATAGATTATCATTTTTTATCAAATCTATTCCTTTTTTTGACTTTTACCAAGTTTTCAAATTATCTTAGGTTTTATTTTCAAAATTATAAATTTTGATATACTTTGCTTCAGTTTTGGATTTAAAGGCATCATTTTTAATATAAATCAATAAAAGCTTTTAAAGCAAGAAGCGAGATGATAGAAGTAGGATGTGAGAAGTGAGAATCTTAATACTGCTATATCATACTGTTATTTGACACTGAAATATGATGATGTTATATGATACTGAAATATAATATTTATTTATACTTTAATTTAAAAGACTTTCAAATCTTTATAAATATACCTATATGTCAAAGAAGACGCGTAAGAAAAAGTTCACTGATTCCTCAGAGGAACGTATTCTGAGTGAAGTAAAGATTTCGGTAATGGATTATAGTCCTGAGCATATCGTTGAAAAAGAAATCATAGATGTACGTGAAAGCTATGATTACCGTGAAAAACACAACGTAACTTGGATAAATATAGACGGAGTGCATGATGGGCAAGTCATCAAAACCATAGGGCTATATTATAACCTTCACCCCTTGCTTCAAGAAGATATCACAGATACAGAACAAAGACCCAAAGTGGATTTTTATGAAGATAATATTTTTGTAGTCTTACAGATGTTGAGCTATAATGATAAGGCTCAAAGAGTGGAAAATGAGCAAGTAAGCCTTGTACTTGGTGAAGATTATGTAATTTCTTTTCAGGGTGATGTAGAGGGAGATGTCTTTGAGACGGTTAGACAAAGATTGAGAGCTAAAAATAAGGGTAAACTCCGTAACTCGGGTGCTGCCTATCTTTTTTATTTGCTAGTGGATACGATTGTGGATAATTATTTTTTGGTGCTTGAGAGAGTTGCCGAAAACTTAGAAGCACTAGAAGAGAATATCATAGACAATGACATAAACCATGACCCTACCCGAGATTTGTATGATCTTAAAAGACAACTGAACATGGTGCGAAAGTCCGTGCGTCCTATGCGTGAGATTGTGGCACAACTCATTAGAGAAGAGGCTAAATTTTTGGCTTCTGATAATTTGTATCTGAGAGACTTATATGATCATGTGGTGCAAGTGATTGACAATACAGAATCATACATAGAGCTTTCTTCCAGTCTTTTAGACCTACATTTGAGTATTATAGGCAATAAGACCAATGATGTTATGAAGGTCTTGACCATTTTCTCTACGATTTTTATGCCACTTACTTTTATTGTGGGAGTCTATGGGATGAATTTTAAATATATGCCCGAATTAGAAAGTAAGTCCGCCTACTTTATCGTCTGGGGTGTAATGATAGTCATTACTATTTTTATTTATATCTTCTTTAAACGCAAAAAATGGCTTTGAATAAGAGATGGGCTATGAGTTTTTTAGGCACACTAAATCTGATAATTATTCTGAGGCTATTAAGTTATTGAGGCATGACCGTTGGTCAAGTCAATTAAGAATTAATAACTGGCATAGCTCCAACAACTATATAAAATAGCCTGAAAGGCTTGAACATTAAAACTGAGGCATCGCCCCAAGCTACTTGGTCAGACTTAATTTTTTTTATATAAAGAAAATTTGGAAAAAGTCTTTATAATCAAATTATATTCACAAAGTGAGAATTGCTGATTATTCATCACCCAATTAAGCTTCCACTACTATTTCGCCCCCTTTAAGCTTTAGAATCTTTTGGGTTTTGTGGGCAAGCTCTAAGTCGTGGGTTACGACTACGAGTGTAGTGCCGTTTTCTTCATTCAAGTCAAAGAGAAGTTTTTCTACTTTTTCGCTTGTTTCTTCATCCAGATTACCCGTAGGCTCATCTGCAAAAAGTATCTTAGGAGTATTAGAAAAAGCCCTTGCTAGAGATACCCTTTGTTGTTCTCCTCCCGAAAGCTGTGTAGGATAGTGATGCTGTCTATCTGATAGACCTACCTTTCCAAGTAATTCTTGGGCATTTCTTTTAGCATTTTTTTGACCTCTTAGCTCCATAGGCACCATCACATTTTCGAGGGCAGTCAAAGTAGGGATAAGCTGGAAATTTTGAAAAATAAACCCTACAAACTGGTTGCGGACTCTTGCACGCTCGTCCTCATTGAGCTTATCTAAGGTGATTCCATTCAAGATAACAGAGCCAGAAGTAGCTCGGTCAAGCCCTGCACACAGCCCTAGAAGAGTAGTTTTGCCACTTCCAGAAGACCCTACAATAGAAAAAGTATCCCCTTCATTGATTTCAAAAGAGACTTCTTTGAGTACAGTAAGAGAAGAACCCGCACTTGGATAGCTTTTAGTGAGTTTATTAGTAGATAAGATAATAGGCATGGACAAGTTATGGATTAGTGAGAGATGAGTTATAAATTATGAGTTATGAGTTTGTAATAATTTGATAATGAGTGTTTTACTTAAACTAAATGAACACTTTATTTAATTATTGTTCCTTATGAGTTATAAATTTGGGGTACTTGATAGTGTGTTTTTGCATCATTTATCTCATTTAGTATTTTTACTAGAAAGATATAAAGGAATCTATTCATCTCTAACAAGAAAGCAAAGCTACAAAACAAACTTAAAATTTGGGAAAGTCTTGGGCTAACTTTAAAGATAAAATCATAAAAAACCAAAGGTCAAAATCATTTTCCTTTGGCTGTATCTGCGATATCTGCTATTTTAAGATAAGAACTTTTCAAGCCTTTAATGAGCGAAGAGCTGAAGCCTTGGTGTTCCATCTCATTAAGTCCTACGATGGTGCAGCCTTGTGGCGTAGTTACCTTATCTATCTCTTCCTCAGGATGATGCCCTGTTTCTAGTAAAAGCCCTGCTGCTCCTTTGACCACTTGAGAAGCGATTAACTGGGCAGTTTTGGCATCAAAGCCTATCTCTATTCCTCCCTGTGAAGCCGCTCTGATGTAACGCAAAGCATAGGCAATCCCGCAAGCACCTAGCACTGTGGAGGCTGCCATGAGCTCATCTTCTATCATAATGGCTTTGCCTACCGTATCAAATAGTGAAAGGACTAATTCTTTTTCTTCTTGAGTAGCATTTTGGGTAGAGATGCAAGTCATAGATTCTCTGATGGCTACGGCAGTATTGGGCATCGCTCTGAATACCGTGATTTCAGCCTTTACCTTTGCTTGTATATCCGCCAAACTCACTCCTGTAACTACCGAAATAAGAATGGTATTGGGCTTTAAGAATTCTTTAATTTCCTCTAAAATACTATGGATTACCTTTGGTTTTACGGCTAGAATGACAATATTGGCTTCTGGGACAGCCTTTGTATTTTCGCTGATTACTCTCACACCCTGCTCGGAAAGGTCTGCCAAAAGTTCGGTTTTACGGCGAGTAACTGTAAGCTGAGCCGCTTTTACGAACTTACTAGCCATCAGCCCTTCGGCAATGGCTCGTCCTAGATTACCTCCACCAATGATGGTAATATTTGATGTCTGATCTGGAATGTTTTTTTGCATAATTGTCTATGTTTTCTCTTTTGGTTAAAATCCACTTTTAAAAATACAGAATTTTTTATCAAAGAAAGATTTTATCTCTATGGAATACTGAGTACCTAAACTACTTATTCATCTGTTTCCTTTTGTAAATTCAAAGAAATAAGAGATATTTTATTAATAGATGAAATTTTTAAAGGTTCTAAACTATTTTTTTGCTTGTTTTTAAAAAAGGCTATAGTATATTCAGGCTTAAATTACCCAAATGAACAGCAAGCATAAGCAGCTACGCCAAAACCCAAGATATCTTATGAATAAACACCTCCAACAAGCACTCAAACACCTCGAAGATGCCAATTATTCTGGTTATTTTGAGGAGATGGATAAGGTAGAAATGCCAAAATATCTAAAACTAATATATGCCGAGCATAAAAGTAAATTTATGCAGGGTTTACGAACCCATGATTTTTCCCAACAATTAAATGTTTTTGCAGGGGAGGTGGATAAAGAGCTAGACAATGAATCCTTTGTGGGGATTCGTGAAACTATAGATTTTACAATCAGAAGGCTCAAAACCCTAGAAAAACACATCGACGAAGCTTTTACGCTTCTAGAAGAAACTGAAACCCAAGAAAGATTAGCGACTACTCCCAATGAAAGAAAAAGAATGCAACTTGAGATGACTTATATTAGAGAAAATTTGAAAAAATATGAAGCAGAATACAAAGACCTATGCCAAACCAAATCTCATTGCCAAGATGGAAAAATCACCAATTATCAAAGACCTGAACGCTTCACCTAAACCATCAATAGCATATCTTTCAATATGATTCGTGTATATGGGGGTACTTTTATGATGGGTTATGATCCCAAGCGTGATGGGAAGGATGAATATATGGGGAGTTCTAAACCCCTAACCAAAATCACTTTGCCCAGCTACTATATAGCTGAAACCCAAGTAACTCAATCCCTTTGGCAAGCAGTGATGGACAGTGACCCAATCAGTTTACATAATAAAGGTGTGATGAAT
>Ga0163144_10022907_pt1 | contig 12363 bp, 6 predicted proteins | sample OliLak19BULKMAT1_FD_123175 | JGI IMG/M metagenome (GOLD analysis project Ga0163144, IMG submission 123175) | Freshwater microbial mat bacterial communities from Lake Vanda, McMurdo Dry Valleys, Antarctica - Oligotrophic Lake LV.19.BULKMAT1 | ecosystem: Environmental > Aquatic > Freshwater > Lake... | reverse complement strand
TCGCGCTTGATGGCGCGAAACGCCGTGGGCGCGGTGAACAGCACACTGACTTTGTGCTCTTCGATGACCCGCCAGAACTCACCGGCGTCGGGCGTGCCAACCGGCTTGCCTTCATGCACTACCGTCGTGCAGCCGGCCAGCAGCGGCGCGTACACGATGTACGAGTGACCCACCGCCCAGCCGAAGTCGGACGCCGCCCAGAATACCTCACCCGGCGCAACTCCGTACACATGCTGCATCGTCCAGTGCAGCGCCACGGCGTGACCGCCGTTATCGCGCACCACGCCTTTGGGACGTCCCGTCGTTCCTGACGTGTAGAGAATGTAGAGTGGATCGGTCGCCTTCACTGGCACGCAGGCGACGGGCTCAGCCACGGCCATGGCGTCGTGCCAGTCCATGTCACGATGCGGTGTGAGCTCACAGCGATGCACATCACGCTGCAACACGACGCAGTAAAGTGGTTTGTGCGTGCACAACGTGATAGCCTGATCAAGCAACGGCTTGTACGGCACAATGCGCTGGACCTCAATGCCACAACTCGCTGTCAGCACGACTTTGGGCTCGGCGTCATCGATACGAACCGCGAGTTCGTTCGGGGCGAAGCCACCGAACACCACTGAATGCACGGCGCCAAGCCGCGCGCAGGCGTACATGCCGATGAGCGTCTCCGGCATCATCGGCATGTAGATGACCACGCGATCGCCACGCCCGACGCCCAGCGAACGCAGCACACCGGCAAATCGTGCGACTTCATCCTGCAGTTGCCGATACGAAATCGTGCGTTTCGTGTTGGTGACCGGACTGTCGTAGATCACCGCGGCCTGTTCACCGCGTCCGTTCAGGACGTGACGGTCGATCGCGTTGAAGCACGTGTTGAGTTCGCCGCCCGCAAACCACCGGTAGAGCGGTGCCTCACGGTCATCGAGCACGTGCGTCCAGGGAACGTCCCAGTGAATGGCCGCTGCGGCACTGCCCCAGAACCCGGACGGATCGTTGAGCGACGCGGTGTAGGCGGCGTCGTAGGCGGACGAAACGGAAGCGGGGAGGGAGGGCGTCACTGCCGGCGTGTGCTCACGGTGTATCGCCCGGTGGTGTATCCTGTCACACGCACGAGATAGTCGCCTGGAGAGAGATTGAGTGTCATTGTCGAACAAAAGTCTTTGTTGGGAAGATCAACATCGTCGATCGTACCGATCAAGGCGCCCGCTCCTGAATACACACTGAGAATCGGATCGGATTCCAGCGCAAATCCGCATGCCGCTACCTGACCGGTGACACGAATCATGTAGGATCCGGACTGGGCAATCCGCAGCCGGTAGAAATCCTCGTCCAGCGCGAACCCGATGCTGCCGAGCATGTAGCCATCGACGACGAGTTCATCGGCTTGCTGCGGGATGTCATTCGGTTCGATCTCGGCCGCGCGTCCGATGGAGAACAGCGCGGGATAAATGTCAGCCCCATCAACGATCACGCTGATCGGTGCGGCGGCACCACCGAACGCGCCCCACGCGCGCATCGGCACGCCGGTGAGTCCGTCGTTGCTGTCATCGTCGCCAGCGAAGACCCAGTAGGGGCCGTCGGCCAACGCGCCGAACTCGAAATCCCCCTTCACGCCCGTGGTCAGAACGGTGCGAATGATCTGCCCCGTGGCGGCACTGACGACCCGGGCGAGCAAACGCCTGGGTGGGGCCAGGGAGGCGGTGATCGCGTTGCGAGCGTCGAGCAGTCCCGCGCCGTAAAACGTATCCGGCCCCACGATGCCGAGGTCGATCGCATAGTTCGTCAATCGTGCGCGAAGTTGTGCCGGAGAAAGCCCGGGTTCGCGCGCCAGCACGAGTGCGGCAATGCCGCTCACATGGGGTGCTGACATCGATGTGCCGTTCCAGCCGTCCCATGAGGGCGAGTTCGTCACGTAGTTCCAGGTGGACGAATACACACCGGACGTTGTCGCCTGTGGTGTGGCATCACCACCGGGCGCCGTGATGTCAATGAACGCGCCGTATGACGAGTAGCTGGCGCGCTGCATGTTCGGCCCGACTGCCGAGATGGACATGACCTCCGGATACGACGCGGGATAGTTGGGGACGGAGCTGTTGGCGTTGCCAGCCGACGCAATCAGCAGCGAGCCGTTGTCGGTGGCTTGTCGCACCGCCGTCGACATCACCGTGCTGAAGGCCGTACCGCCCAAGCTCAAGTTGATGATGCGCGCCGGCCCACCGGGTGCAGTGACGGTGCCACCGAATCCGTTGTCGGCGGGCAAACCCGCGGCGTAGAGAATGCCTTGCGCGATGGTGTAGTTGCTGCCGGATCCGTGCGTGCCGAGCACGCGCACCGGACGAATCCGCGCTTGCCAGTTTGTACCAATCAGCCCGTAGCCACTCGTCCGTGCTGCACCGATCGTACCGGCCACATGCAATCCGTGATTACCGTCGGTCTTCAGTGCGCCGACGCAGTTGCCATTGAGTAGTGGCCGATTGAACGGCTGTGTCGGATCGGGATCGGGGCCGTCTCCGTCGCCGTTCGTGGGCACTGCACCACCGCCACACAGGTCGACACTGCCGAGTGGGACAAAATCATAACCGTCGTTCGTAAGCACGCCGTTCATGGCCGGATGATCAAACCGGATGCCGTCGTCGACCACCGCCACCAGTACTGACGGCGAGCCCTGCGTGAGTTCCCACGCGCGTGGCAGCGAGACCATGTTGTAGTGCCACGATTGATACGGGTAGAACACGTTCCCTGGATAGTTGCCGCCGCCCGGGTAGTTCGTGGCGCTCGCCCCGGTGAAGCGATACGACATAAAGTCGTCGAGGCCACTCGGCGTTCGCGAGCGCACCACGCCAGCGTTCGCCAGATACGTTTGCAACGCGGTACGTTCCACAAGGTGTGAGCGCATCATGACATTGCGCTCAACCGCGAGGACCCGCGCATCCGAGCGTAATGCGGCGATCGCCGCCGCTTCGTCCACGCCGTCTTCAACACGCACGCGCGCGGTGAGAATGGCGGGCGATACGGAGAGTAGGGACACAACATCGCGTGTGGTGGACGATGTGACGGCGCCTCGGATGGCACTGCTTACGGCTGCGACCACATTCGCCTGACGGAACGCGCGGGCGCCGACGTTCGGCGCACCGATCCGGTCAGCTCGATACGTGACGAGCAATTCTCCCGGGACCGCGTCATCCGCGGTCGCGCGTGCCCCGGAGTTGGCCAACCCCACGGCGTCTGACGGCGCACGTTGCACGGGCGCGGTTTTCGCACCGCTGGCCGCAACACGTGGCAGCGTGGCGGGGAATCCCGAGAGCGCGCGACGCTTGGCGCCGATGAGCTGCGAACCAGCCGGTGCCGTGCGCCGTGATCCATCGCGACTCGTCGCCATGATGGCGGGTGGCGGTGTGGGCGCCGACACGCTTCCGCGGATCGTTCCGTTGGGCGTCGCGATCACGGTGAAAACCGCGGTACCCTGCGGCGCCGCACTCGAAACGGCGTGCACCGTGGCCACGCCGGCGTAGCGGGAAAGTGTCATGACAGCAGTCTTGTTACCGTTGCCGTCACTCACTCCCGGCGGTGCCACTGCGGAGCCGCCGCCTTGTGACACCGTGAAGGCGAGCGGGCTCGATGGCACACCGTTGCCATAGCTGTCGCGAACACTCGCCGTCAATCCAACTGGTGTCACCGTGGCCGCCGGCGCGCTTTGATTATTTCCCGACACCACCACCACCTGCGCCGGCAATCCGGCCCCCAGCTCAAACGACACCGTATTCGCACTCGCCACGGAGGGAGCGGAGAGCTCCACCACCTTGCTGCCCACGGTGCCCCCGGCGCTCAATGACGTGAAGTTCACCACGCCGGCAGAGGCTGTCGCCGACGCTCCTCCCGCGATCACGCCGCCGCCCGAGACAATCGAGGCGGTGACGACGGTTGTGTTGTCGGTGGTCACGCGGTTCCCGCGCGCATCCTGCACTTCGGCGGACGGTTGAATCGCGATGGGCAGTCCGGCGCGCGCCCCCTCTGGTTGCCGCGTGATCACCAGTCGCGCGGCGCGCTGCCGCACCTGCATGGTGCGTTCCGCCTGCACTCCGTCCGCACTCGCGCGAATCGTGGTCGAACCGTCGGCGACGGCCGTCAGGAGGCCGTTCGCGTCCACCACAAGGACGGCCGGAGTCGACGAGGTCCACACCGGTGCGGCACTCGGCGCCGGGTTGCCCCGCGCGTCGCGTGCTTGAGCCGAGGCGCGAGCGGTGTCGCCCAGGGTGAAAACCGTATCTCGTGAAAAAACCACGACCATTTGAGACACGCGCTGCGCCACGGTCAGCTGCGCCGAGCCGGTGACCGACCCGACGCCGGCACTGATGGTGGTCGTACCATTACCTACCGCGGTGACGGTGCCTCCGGATACAATCGCGACTGACGGATTGGACGACGCCCAGCTGAAGGCCAGCGAGATGCTGGTGCGTCCGCGATCATCTCGCCCCGTGGCGGTGAGCGTGACCGACTCACCGATCGCGCTTAACGGCGCGGGCGGACTCGAAATCGCGATGGACGTGATGCTGGACGGGCCGACGGGTCCGTCCGCCCCCCCGCAGCCAGCGGCCAGCAGCGCGACAGCGATCAGAGTGAGGGTACGACGGAACATGCAAGTCTCTCCGGTGGGATGGCGCGCACCAGCCTCGGCTCGAATCCAGTTGGAATCGGGAGGTTGGCACGATCAGATTATACGCGCCGCGTACCAGCAATCCAGCGCAGCGGTGAGTTCGGCGTCGCCGATTCAACAGGAGCCCTGCACGGGACGTACCTTGCGAAAGGACTTCCCTCCCAGAACCCCTCCTGAACCCCGGACTCTCCACGATGGTGCGTTTCGCTGCGGCGTTCCCTGTCGCGCGCCTCCTGGCGCTGTGCCTGCTCCTCTCCAGTGTCGGTGGCGCCCAGTCGAACATCGGCGATGTACCGGTCGGTGCAAGCGAGCTCCGCGATACGGTCGCGCTTTACTCCACCGATCGCGCGGCGCTCACGCGACGCTGGACGGTTGAGTATTCCCCCGCGAGGTGTGCGCGCTTCGAGGCTTTCTATAACGAGTGGCGCGCGCGGCTGGCCAAGATCGATTTTGCCGCGCTCAGTCACGAAGGACGCATCGACTACGTGTTGCTCGACCATAAACTGCGCGCCGAACTCGCGCAGTTGAAGCGGGAATCGAAGTTCGCGGGTGAAATGGCGTCGCTGACCCCGTTTGCTGACGCGATCACCGGTTTTGAGGAGGCGCGTCGCCGCTTTGAACGTGCGGACGGCGCCAAGGTGGCCAAGGCCCTCGCCACCATTGCCGCGCAGGCCGACAGTCTCACCAAAAAAAGCCGCGCGAAACGAGCGGACAGCGCGTCTCGAGCCGAGCGCATTGTCGCGCTGCGCACCATCGGATACCTCGGCTCGCTGCAGACGACGATGCGCAACTGGCAGCGTTTTTCGTCCGGCTACGACCCGATGTTCTCCTGGTGGACGAATGATCCATACAAACGCGCCAACGATGCGTTGACGAGCTATGCCAAGGGGCTGCGTGAAGCGGTCGTGGGACAACGCGAAGGACAGGAAGAGCCGATCATCGGTGACCCCATCGGCGCGGAAGGACTCGCCGATGATCTCGATGCGGAGATGCTCGCCTACACGCCCAGGGAACTCATCGCTCTCGCGGAACGTGAGTTCACGTGGATTGAAGCCGAGCAAAAGAAGGCGGCCCGTGAGATGGGCTTCGGCGACGACTGGCGCGCCGCGCTGGAGACCGTGAAACAGGCGTATGTGCCGCCCGGTGAGCAGCCGGAGTTGATCCGCCGACTCGCGAGTGAAGCGCTGACGTTCATCACCACGCGCGATCTCGTCACGGTGCCGCCGCTCGCCGATGAGATCTGGCGCATGGAAATGATGACCCCACGCCAGCAGCTGGTGTCGCCGTTTTTTCTGGGGGGCGAAATCATTCAGGTCGCGTATCCCACCGACTCGATGGCGCACGACGACAAGATGATGAGCATGCGCGGCAACAATCCGCACTTCTCCATGGCGACCGTCCACCACGAGCTGATTCCGGGACATCATCTGCAGGGGTACATGACATCGCGTTACAACACGCATCGTGGTCTGTTCAGCACGCCGTTCTGGGGCGAAGGGTGGGCCCTGTACTGGGAAATGTTGCTGTGGGATCAAGGGTTTGCGCAGACGCCGCAGGACCGCATGGGAATGCTCTTCTGGCGTTCGCATCGACTGGCGCGCATCATCTTCTCGCTCAGCGTGCATCTCGGCGACATGACGCCGCAGGAGGCCATCGATCTGCTCGTAAATCGTGTCGGTCACGAACGCGCGAACGCCGAGGCCGAAGTGCGTCGCTCGTTCAACGGTTCGTACTCTCCACTCTACCAGGCCGCCTACATGCTCGGCGGCTTGCAGATCAAAGCGTTGCACCGCGAGCTGGTGGAGAGCGGCCGCCTGACGAACAAGCAGTTTCACGACGCGATTCTGCAGGGCGGCCGCATGCCGATCGAAATGGTGCGCGCTCGTCTGATGGGGGAGACCATCACCCGCGACCATCGCGCGCGGTGGAAGTTCATCCAGTAAGTCGGTTGGTGTTGCTCGTTCGTAATCGCTCGGCAGTACGTTGGCGCTTCTCCTTCCCTCGGGTCCGATGAAAACATTTGCTCTGCATCGTTTGTCGCCATTGATGGCGGTTACTCTCACCGTCGGCGTCGCGGCGTGCTCCAGCGCACGCCCCGCACCGACGCCTTCGCCCACTCGCGCGGCTGCTGCGCAGGATTCGTCGCGCGCCGCGCCAGCCGGCGGTGGTGCCGCGGCGCAAGGTCCACGGCCGTATCGCCAGGTAATCACCGATCGGGCCGTGACGCAGACCGGTCTCTTCAAAGTGCATCGACTGGGTGAGCGTTTGTTCTTCGAGATCCCGTCGGGGCAACTCGGCCGCGAGATGCTGCTGATCAGTCGTCCGGTGGAATCCACGCTGCAGGATCCGGCCGGCTTCTTCGGCGGTGGCATGCGCGCGATTGTACAGTGGGAGCGCGACGGCAATCGTGTGGTGTTGCGCGCGAAGCAGCACGGTCTGCTCGCGGACAGCACATCGGCGATCTGGCGTCAGGTGGCGGGTTTTCGGAAAGGGCCGGTGCTGGCGAATTACGCGGCCGCCGCGTTCGGTCCCGACAGTGCCGCGGTGATCGACGTGAGCGACCTTTTCCTCTCGAATATCCCGGAAATGGCGCCGCTTGAAGGCATCGTGCGCGCCCGCAGCTGGGTGGAGAACACGTGGGTGTTCCCCGAGAACATCAACGTGGAAGTGACGCAGTCCGGTCAGTCACGTCCGCCGGCCGCTGGGGGCGGCGGCGGTGGTGGCGGTGGTGGCGGTGGACAGCCGCCGCTTCGTTCGCAAACGGCGCGCGTGCAGTTCAGTATGGTCACGCTGCCGGCGGAACCGATGATGCCACGCTGGCACGACGAGCGCGTGGGTTTCAACTCCAGCCGCGCGTACGACATGTCGCGGCCGGTGCAAAAAGCCGAGCAGGTACGGTTCATTCATCGCTTCAAGCTGGTGAAGAAAAATCCCAGTGCGGCGGTGTCTGATCCGGTGGAGCCGATCGTGTACTGGATTGATCCGGCCACGCCCGATTGGCTCAAACCGTGGATTGTCACCGGCGTGAACAAGTGGCAGGAGGCGTTTCGGGAGGCCGGATTCAGCAACGCCATCGTTGGCAAGATCGCGCCGACACCGCAACAGGATCCGAACTTCTCGCTGTATGATGCGCGGCACTCCGTGATCTATTGGCGCCCGAGCACGGTGGCCAACGCGACCGGCGGACAGATTGTCGACCCGCGTTCAGGGCAGATCATCAAAGGAGAAGTGAACATGTATCACAACATCATGGAGCTGCAGAAGAACTGGTATTTCATTCAGGTCTCGCCGCTTGATCCGCGCGCGCAGACGTTGCCGCTGCCCGATTCGCTCATGGGGCGTCTGGTCGAATACGTGGTGACGCACGAAATCGGACACTCGATCGGTTTCCCGCACAACATGAAAGCGTCGGCGCAGTATCCCGTTGACTCGATCCGCAATCGCGCGTTTCTCGAGCGCATGAACGGACACGTGGCCACGCTGATGGATTACTCGCGCTTCAACTACGTGGCGCAGCCGGAAGACAGTATTCCGCCTGACCTGCTCATTCCGAAGGTTGGTCCGTACGATGTGTTCGCCGTGAAGTGGGGTTATACACCCATTCCCGGCGCGCGTACGCCGGATGACGAGAAGTCGACGCTCGATCAGTGGGCGCGCGTGCAGGATCAGTTTCCGTGGCTGCGATTCACGACGGCCGATGCAACCGCTGATCCGGAAGATCTGACCGAAGCTGTCGGTGATGCCGACGCGGTCCGCTCCACGACGCTTGGCATGCGCAACCTGGCCCGCGTGGTGGCGTCGATTCCCGCAGCGGCGGAAAAACCGGGTGAGAGCTATGCCGAAGTGGCAACACTCTACAACGAAGCGGTCGGACAGTGGGGACGGTACATGAGTCACGTCGCCGCCGTCGTAGGCGGTGCCTACACGCAGGAGCGTTACGGCACGGGCGAACGGTTCCGCCCTGTGGAGAAAGCGCGACAGCGGGCCGCCGTGCGCTATCTCAGTACGGCCGCGTTTCAGGTGCCGGAGATGTTTCTCGACGCCGCGTTGCTACGCCGGATCGAGAATGAGGGTGCGGTAGATCGCTTCCGCGCGCGACAGGCGTCGGTAGTCAACGCACTCATGAATCAATCGCGACTCAACCGGCTCGTGGAGTTCGAAGCACTCGCCGATCGTCCCTCTGACGTCTACACGCTGGCCGATCTCATGTCGGACATGCGGGCTGGCATTTGGGGTGAGCTCACCCAGTCGAGCGTGCGAGTGAATGTGTATCGTCGCAACGTGCAGCGTGCGTTTCTCGCGGCGGCCAACTCGCGGCTGAATCCGGGTGAAGCTGCGCTGACACGCGCGAACAACCCGGCGCCCGCGCCGAGTTCATCCGACGTACGCGGCGTGTTGCGGGCGGAGTTGCAGGATCTTGACCGTCTGGCGCAGCAGGCGCTGCCCAAGGCCGGTGACGCGATGACGCGCATTCATCTGCGCGACCTGCGCACGGAAATCGCGCGCATTCTCGAACCGTAACATCATGACGACCGTGATCACCGCCGACGCGCGGTGATCACGGTGGTGATGTCGTCGGGACGTGCGTTGATGAAATCGAGTTGCACACGACCGTCAGCGCGTGTGCTGACAGTCGCGGGGATGGAGCTGTTCGTCAGCACCCATCCTGTCGGCAGCACGACCGTGTTCGACGGCCGCCCGAACGCCCGTTCCCAGACGAGTTCGTCACCCACGAGTGTGTAGCGCGCACTGTCTGTGTATGTCTCCGTCATGCGCAGTCGCACGGACGTTCCAGCCGCGACTGGCTCAAATCGGAACACCACGACCTCGGTATTCGGCGTCACGTTCGACACCGCCAGACCGGCAGCGGTGATCGCGTCGCCCTTGAGCACCTGCCACCGCAGCGCTTCACCCGTGTCGAGATTGCGTGCTCCCGGGTTGGTGACCGTACTCCCGGCGCGTACCACGTTCAGGTACGTGCTGACGCCCGGACGCGACTCGGTATAGTCATGGTACAAGTCGAACGCGTGCGTTTCCGGTTGCTGCAGGCAGTACACGATCTCACGGTCTTCATGCGCGCGCTCACGCAGGCGTGCGGCCATGCTTGACGCATTCGCGCGCGTCGATGCCCCGGCGCGCGGCACGGCGCGCACGGTGACCGGCGCTTCGGCTGGCGTGTTGTTCCAGAAACTGATGCCGATGCGGCCGTCGGGCTCCTGGAGCACCTGCGCGGGATAACTCGATGACACCAGTTCGTAACCCGCCGGCAAGACCACGGCATTGCGTTTGATGCCGAGTGGCCGTGTGAAGACGAGGGTGTCACCGCGCGTGAAGTAACTGGCGCGGTCCTGATACGTTTTGATGATGAGAATTCGTTGCTCGCCGCCGCTGTCCGGCACTGGTCGTGCCAGCGTCACGCGAATGTAGCGCTGCGTGCTGTCGCCGGGTCGCATACCGCCGGCGCGCGCGTCGGTGGCGCCGACTTCGCTGAACAAAAGCGGCTTTCCGGTCGCGCGGTCGAACACGGATTCATCGCTCGCGATGCTGCCGGTCCGGATGGAGTTGAAGTAGTGAGTCGCACCGGGCGTCGTCGCCGTGACCTCGTACACAATGCGGAAGCTGCCCGTGGACGGGGCGAGCAACTCGTAGCGCGTGTAGGCGTCCGCGTCGGTTTGTCGGGCTGGGGTTTGCGCCTTGAGCGCTCCCGCGGTGTTCAGAAGCAGGCACACGGCGGTCAGGGCTGGTCGCATCGCGTTCGTGTCTGGTCAGGGGTTGCGGCGGATCGATCACACGCGCCCGAATGTACTACGTGCGGCGACTTCCGTCGGGCTGGCCGTGCGGCGACATTCCCGCAAGGTCGCCCGATCCGCCGGTTCGCTCAAGAGGAGTTCCGTATGTCGCTTCCCCGATTCAGGCTCGCTGCGGTGCTCACTATGTTCGCCATGCCGCTCCCCGCGCAGGTGGCCGGGCTGACGGGCACGATCGTCATCACGAACAAAGCGCCGAACACGGCGACAATCGTGGACGTGGGCTCCGGACGTACGCTTGCGACGCTGCCCACCGGCTTCGGTCCGCACGAAGTCGTGCTCTCGAAGGACGGGCGAATGGCCGTCGTGACGGACTATGGCACCGGTCCGCAGCCCGGAAGCACGCTCACCGTGATTGATGTGGCCAAGCTGAGCGTGGCGCGCACGATCCCGCTCGGTCAGTACACCCGACCGCACGGCATCGCGTTTCTGCCCGATGACTCGGTGGTGGCCGTTACCTCCGAAGCGGCGCGCGCGGTGGTGCTGGTCAATGTGTACACGAGCGCCATCGTCCGCGCGGCTGTCACCGCCAAGGCGGGATCGCACATGGTGGGCGTCGCGGCCGATGGTGTGCAGGCGTGGACGGGCGACATTGGCAGCAACACGATCACCGAACTCGACCTGCGCTCAGGCAAGGCGCTGCGCAGCATTGACGTCCCGGAGCAGCCGGAAGCAATCAACGTCACGCGTGATGCGAGTGAGATCTGGGTGGGCAGCAACGCGACTGGACGCGTCAGTGTAGTGGACAACTATACGGGTTCCGTGACCACCGCCGCCGAGGGTTTTCTGTGGCCGTATCGCGTGCTCTTCTCGCCGGATGCGGAAGTCGTGATGATTCCCGATTATCGCGGTGACGAACTACGGTTTCTCGCACGCCGCAGTCGCGCGGAGCTTGGGCGCATGAAGTTCGGCGGTGGCGGACCGCAGGGGATCGCGATCACGCCTTCCGGGCGTCATGTGCTGTTGTCGCTGAGCAAAGAGGGACGCGTGGCGATCATCGACGTGGCGGAACGCACGGTGCTCGGGCACCTCCGCGTGGGGGAGACGCCGGACGGCATTGCGTACTCCACGTTTGTGGTGCCCCGCTGACGCTGCGCCCTCGAAAGTTCGGCGCAGAACGCCGGACTTCCGAACACAGTCGGAGCGAGCGCCGGCGCGTACACAGGTCCCTCGAGTGTGGGATGTTCCGCGGTCATCATGCGCCACCCGCGTGTTGCAGCGTGGAGTATTCCCCTAATACCGCGCGGGTGAGCTCGACGCGTGTGTGCACGCCGAACTTGCGGAACAGCACTTCGGTGTGCCGACGGGCGGTGTGCACACTGATGTCGAGCGCCTCGGCGACGCGCTTCGAACGGGCTCCCTCCACCACCAGAGCGGCCACTTCAAGCTCGCGCTGCGTCAGCCGGGCGCGTTGACGAGGCTCTGGAAGGGCGGCGCGGACGTCGTCACGCACGGCGATCGCGATGGACCAGTCGTGGCGGGTTCGCACCACGTGAATATCCCAGCTGCTGCCATCCGAGGGGTCCTTGACTCTGTGGGTGATTCGCGGAGCCGGAGTCTGCTCGTTCTGCTCGCTGGCGAGGAACGCCTCGAGCGCCGCACCGCTGAGCGCGGAGAGCATCGTGCTCCGCTGGTGGGTGCGGACAAGCAACGCGTTCGCGCCGGGCGACACGTGCACCGGAGATGCGGATCGATCAAAGCAGATGAATGGCACGCGGTAACGGACCAGGATCGCGATGTCTGGATGCCACGTTTCCACATCGTGCGCAATTTGCAGTTCCGGGACCCGGAGTTCGGCGGTGTCGTGCATGGTGCTGCTCCCTTGGATCGACAGGTTATGGCGGGAACCAGCAAAAAGTGGCGGAGTTATGCTGGCGGCCTGAGGCTTGATGACCTAGGGTA
>Ga0163144_10022905_pt1 | contig 12363 bp, 14 predicted proteins | sample OliLak19BULKMAT1_FD_123175 | JGI IMG/M metagenome (GOLD analysis project Ga0163144, IMG submission 123175) | Freshwater microbial mat bacterial communities from Lake Vanda, McMurdo Dry Valleys, Antarctica - Oligotrophic Lake LV.19.BULKMAT1 | ecosystem: Environmental > Aquatic > Freshwater >... | reverse complement strand
TCTACGTGTCGTTCAACGACGGCGAGTTGTGGCAGAAGTTCAACAACGGCCTGCCCGATGTGCCGGTGAGCGACATCTGGGTGACCGGCACGTCGCTCGCCATCGCCACGCATGGCCGCAGCTTCTACGTGATGGACAACCTCACGACCCTGCGCCAGTTCGCCGGGATGCTCGCGGACGTCACGCTGTTCCAGCCGCCAGCCACCATTCGCGGGCTGGACCGCGTGCTCATCGACTACTACCTGAAGACGCAGCCGAAGGCGCTGTCGCTCGAGATTCTCGACGGCCGGGGCACGGTATTGCGTGCCTTCACGGGCCAGCCACCGCGTCTGCCCGACGCCGCCGGTGCGGCGGCCGGCGACGACGAAGACGGCCCGCGCGGTCCGCAGACCACCGTGCCGATGGCGGCCGGTATGAACCGCGCCACGTGGGATCTGGCCTCCACGCCGGTGGCCGGATTCCCCGGCATGATTCTGTGGGGGGCCACGCAGAACGGCCCCACGGTGCTGCCCGGGCAGTATCAGGTGAAGCTCACCGCCGACGGCGTGACGCAGACCCAGCCACTCACCATCACCAGACATCCGCTGCGTAACATCAGCGACGCCGACCTGCAGTTCCAGTGGGACCTGGCCGCGCGCATCCGCGACAAGGTGAACGAGGCCAACCTGTCGGTGATCACGATTCGCCGGATCAAGACCGAGGTGGCCGCGAAGACCAAGGACGCGCCCAAGGAAGTCATCGCCGCCGGCGAGATGCTCACGAAGAACCTGGGCATCGTGGAGGAAGAGATCTACCAGGTGAAGAATCAGAGCGGGCAGGACCCACTCAACTTCCCGATCCGCACCAACAACCGCCTGGCGTCACTGCTGCGTGTGGCCGTGACCGGCGAGGGTCGCCCCACGGGCAACGTCGGCCCGATCTTCGACGACCTGGTAGCGGAGCTGAAAGCCGAGCAGGACAAGCTGGACAAGACGCTGGCCACCGATCTGGTCACGCTGAACCGTATGCTGACGCGAATCAAGAAAGACCCGATCAGCGCCAAGTAGCGCCGCGCCACAGGCAGGGCGGGTGGCTCAGCGGCCGGACACCGCAGTGCTGGAGCTCCGAAGAACAGTTCATTCCGCGCCGGCTACTCAGCGAACATGTCCTGCAACCCCGCGAGCACCTCGGTCACGGTGTCGGATGAGAGAGTGCCGAGTCGCTTGACGACGCGCTCCTGGTCGACGGTGCGCAATTGGTCGAGCGCGACATGGCCGACCCGATTCTGGAAAACGACACCAGATGCGCCATGGATACGCTCGACCACCGGTCGTCATGGGTCACGACCGCGTCCGAAGGTGCGTAGGCTGTCGTCGCCGCGTGCTCGAGGAGCAGCTTCGGCACACGAACGCCACGGGAACCCACACCACGCACAGAGGACTTGGCAGGCTCGTCGTTCAGCAGGCCTGACCCGGACGCATTGGCGCTCAGCCGCGGGCCGCACGCGCAACGCGCTTGACCGCAACCTTTGGTCTCCTGCGGCTCGTCGGCTGCAGAGCCTCGTCAGACTGCGCGCCGCGATGCTTCGACGCGCGCCATTCCTCCGCGACGCGGTCCGCGACGAAGACTTTGAGCAACGACTGGTACGGTACATCGCGTTTGTTCGCGAGCGCCTTCAAGTCGCTGAGCAGCGGAGCCGGTAACCGCAGGGAGATCGTTTCGGTCGAGGGCTTCAGATTGGGCAGCGATACGACTGACGCCCGCGACCAGTCCACATAGCCGACCGAATCATGCGTCTCCCAGAACCGGCGCTCGTCCGCTTCGGACGCGAACTCAGGAATCGGTGTGAGACTTCGCTTCGACTTGGCCATATGTCCTTCGTTCCGTCCGGCTCATCGGCCGCGCCGAGATGACCCGCACCCGATTGCCACGAACTGTGAAAACGACTGCGAGATGTCGACCGCTGTCGGTCCGGCCTAGGGTGAAAAACTGCGGCTCGGTCTGCGAGTGTGAGAGGTCGGCCGCAAGCCCCACGGGGCGATTGAGCAAGACCTGCTCGGCCTCGGCCTGCCGAACCTCGTGGCTGCGCCAGTTCTTGTCAGAATTGCCCGCGTCCCACTCGAACCCCGCGACTCCGGCGAGGATTTCGTCCAGCCGGCCCATGCTCAATGTATATGACTATTGTATACACCTGTCAATACGGCAGGGTGCTCGTTGTCAGGGGCTGGTGCGCAAGGTACCATGACCGTAGAGGTTGTCGTAGGTGAACAGCTGTAAGAGTCCGTCGGGGCTACCCGGGAAGGCCGGTGGCTGTCCAGGAATCGAACCCAAGTGTCTTCAGCACGACGACGAACGCCCTGCGTGTTCGGGCGGCCCTTGCGGCGCACTCCATGGGACTCTGGAGATCCTCGACCCGATCGGTCGGCTGGCCCCAGTTGCCGGGGTTTATCAACCGCCCGCAGTCCTCTGGCGCTTCGCCTGTGACTCCGACGATGCGGGCCATGAGATCTTGTTCCGGATTCGTCCGGATCGTCTCCCAGCCGGGCGCTTGCCCCGCCGCCATGACCGCAGTCAACGACGTCACCACGATCCAGATCGTGTTCATGTTCGTGGATGCAGTCCGTCTAACGTGCTGGCGCTCAGCCGCGAGCCGCGCGGGAACGTGGCTTCGACTTGGCTTTCTTTCGGACGCGGCTCGTCGGCTGCAGCGCCTTAGGTAGCGGTTGCTGAGCGGCAACGCGACCGCGAGGACGACGGGCCGCAACCCCGTTGAGCAGGCCATCCGCGCTCAGATCTTCGTCAATCTCGGGCCAATGGACGCCATGGCCGTCGCCAATGAGCTGCCAATTCGCCCGCTGGGTTGGGGTCGCGTCCGAGAGTCGCCACGACCACGCGAGCGGCACGCTGATGACGCGCCCATCGGCGAGATGAGCGGTGATGGTCTCGCCGTTGACGACTACGTGACCGATTCGATTCTCAACGCTGACCGCAGTGCTCATGCCAAGCCTCAATAATGGTGGACTCGTGCTCGATGACGACGCGCCGAATCTCGTTGAGTTCACGCGGACTGAATCCATGATTCCAAGCCAATTCGACAGGAGTCAGCCAGAACTTGCCGTGCTGCCGATCGCGCCGAACATGAACGTGCATAGGCTCGTTGCAGTCGAAGCTGTAGAAGAAGAACCAGTACGGTCCTGAAATGCCCGGAATCTGTGGCACTCAGTTCAACTCCACGCCCGATGATCGCAGGGTTTCGTCAATCTGCCAAGTCGGTCTAACCGACCCAGCAGCTTCAGCCGCGGCGGCTCAGCATCTCACCGGCGGGTTCCGTCGGCTGCAAGCTGATGTTCGGCAGACGTCGCTCAGGGAGAGGCTCATGCAGCCACAACTGGGGCGAGGTCGGCCGCGACGGGCCGAGGTCGGGCGAATGCGTCGCGGAGGGTGCGGGAGGCGTAGCCTCTGCCGCTGTCGGTGAACAGGCGGCGACACGCGATGCCGCGAGCCGCTAACTGGGCCACGGCGCACTGAAGGAGCGCGGCGCATGGCGCGGAGATCCGGAACACACCATCCCGGTCGGGCAGCCTGCCGGGTCCCCGGGGGTTGCAGGCAAGAGGCGCGGTCGGTCACGAGGCGGTTTTTCGTTTGGTCGCGCGCAGCCCGTCAACGTATCCTGACGGCCGATGGGCGTCGTGCGACCACTCCGAAAAATCGAGGCCGTGGAGCCGTCAGACGGCGTCAAGCCGCCCCTGAAGTGGGCCGGCGGCAAGCGGTGGCAGCTGCCGGAGCTCCTGCCGTACTGGCAGGTCAACTCACACCGCAGGCTGGTCGAGCCGTTCTGCGGCGGTCTGGCGGTGGCGACTGGCCTCGTCCCGCACAAGGCCCTCCTCAACGACGTCAACCCTCACGTCATCAACCTCTACCAGTGGCTGAAGGCCGGCTTGTCCATCGACTTCGAGATGGCCAACGAAGAGCGGCACTACTACCGCTCCCGCGCTCGCTTCAACGAGCTGCTGTCCACCGGCAGGGGCATGACCGCGGAGGCCGCGGGCCTGTTCTACTACCTGAACCGGACCGGCTACAACGGCCTTTGCAGGTTCAACAGCAAGGGCGGCTTCAACGTCCCGTTCGGCACTTACAAGACCATCAACTACCGCAGGGAGTTTCCGGAGTACCGGGAGGCGTTCCGCGGTTGGATGTTCACGTGCATGGACTTCGAACAGCTGGAGCTCGAGCCGACCGACTTCGTGTACGCCGATCCGCCGTACGACGTCCAGTTCACGCAGTACTCCGGGGGCGGCTTCGGCTGGGACGAGCAGGAGCGTGCTGCCAAGTGGCTAGCGAAGCACAAGGGACCGGTGATCCTGTCCAACCAGGCGACGCCGCGCATTGTGAAGCTTTACCGCGGCCTCAAGTTCGACATGAAGTTCCTGAACGCCCCGCGCCGGATCAGCTGCACGGGCGACCGCACCCCGGCCCGGGAAGTCCTCGCGCTGCGCAACCTGCGATGAGCCCTGGCAGCACGCGAACCGGCGGCGTGCTTGAGGACATGGTGCTGCCCGCGCTGCGGCACGGCGGCTACCAGTGCACGGTTCAGGCGAACGTCGGCAAGCGGCTTGGCCTCGGCGCCCACAAGGTCGACGTGGTCGCGACGAAGGACGGCCGGTCCGTCCTGATTTCGGTGAAGTGGCAGCAGGTCTCCGGGACGGCGGAGCAGAAGGTGCCGTTCGAGGTCATATGTCTGCTCGACGCGCTCGACGCCGTCCCAGGAACTTACGCGAAGGCATATGTAGTGTTGGGAGGGGAAGGCTGGAAGCTGAGAGGCTATTACACGTCGGGCGCGCTGGCGAAATACATCAACTACGTCGATAAGGTTGAAATACTGACCCTCGAGGGGTTCATCGCGCGGGCCAACACAGAGAGGCTGTAGATGCCGTCCGACCTGCCGCAACGCAAGGCCCGTCGCTTTCTCAACGAGCACTTGCAATCGCAGGAGCCGTTCTCCAAGCTGCAGTTCCAACATTTCACCGGCTGGAACAACCCGAACACGTTCCGCACGTACTGGTCGAAGCAGATCAAGCCGTTCGTAGTCAAGGTCGGCAACGGCCAGTTCCGCGTCAGCGAGGGTTACCGACCTTACACGACCTGGAAGCGCTTCCAGCGTCATGCGACCCAGGTGAGGCCCGTCGCCGCCGACTACGAGAAGATCGAGTACGAGCGCGTCATCGTCTACGAGTTCTTCATGCCGCTGACCAACGAGGCCGCGCTCAGGAGCACGCTGGACGCACTCTTCTACAAGGACAACGTCGTCCCGAAGCTCAAGGCGATCGGGCTCGGCCATCTCGCCACCCGAATCCCCAGGCAGCAAGACGAAGGCGATGCCGCGTACCTCGACCGGCTGTGCGGCTGGGTTGGGGACCACTTCGGCGGTTACTCCATCTACCACGTCGACGGCAGGTTCCTCGGCGGCGCGATGCTGTCGCGCGAGGAGGCCGCGGTTCGCGAGCTGGCAGGCCAGCGTTACCTCGTCGACGAGACGACCGCGGTCTCTCGCTTCATCTTCCCGTGCGAGACAGACCCGGAAGCGGAACTGGTCCGCTACTTTTTCAACGAGCTTTTCGTCCAGACCATCATCCAGCTGATCAACGCGGAAGACCAGATCTGGATGGTGGAATCCGGAATGCGGAACAGGGTCCACATCTGGCGGGTGGACGGCTCTGACGACGACGGGAGCTATTCGGAAGCGGACGTCGCCGCCCAGGTCGAGGGGGCCGAGCCCGAGGAGCAGGACATGCTCCCCGAAGACGACGAATGAGCGCGCGGGAGTGGCTGCGGGCAAATGGCTACGACGACGTCCTCGAGATCGTTGACGAGATCACGGCCGAGTGGCGGGAGGCGGGGAACCGGCAGCGCCGCAACTGGTGGGCGGTCTTGGCCGGCGGGAAGGACGGCGGCCCCGTCGTCGTCGCGGGCCGAGTGTTCCCGGTGCTGCTTGCCGCCCAGAGGCGCCAGGGCGTTAAGGCTTCCAGGGACGCCGTTAAGATGAAGCGGCGCGAAGCGAAGCCGCCGCCCATCAGGTTCAGCAATCGGTGGCCCCAGCCCAAGCTGTTCTAGCCTCCAATGCTGACCGGGCTAGCGCCCTCATCAGGTCGGCGCTCTTGGGGCAGCTCAGGTTATCCAAGGCGCGGACCAAGCGTGGTGGAGGATCGATGGCCGAAGTAGGGCAGACGGTGAGGCACAGGGCTCAGGGCGACTGGGGCGTGGGCCAGGTGGTCGCGGTACGGTCCGACGGTAAGGTTGAGACCAGATTCGCCGGTCGTGGTGGCAATGTACTGCTCGCCGCCGCCGTTCAAGCACGTCGCGAACAAACAGGCAAACCGTGTCTTGATGCTGTGACCGCTCCACGATCCAAGAGCAGATCTGGGCGGCCTCGCGGGGAGCGGATTCTCCGCATTGCGATGGACGGCTGGCGCTATCGTTCGCCACCACGCCGGCAACCATGGCGCGTCGCTCGGCGCCGTCAAGGCGCTCCGCTACGCGTCGCCCCCGCGCGTGGTCCGCGCGGGGCCTTCGGGCCTTGACGGCACCTGCGCGCCGCGCGGTCCTGGCAATTGCTGCGGTGGCCAGGGGGTGTGGCGGTCACCCGTGCAAGAAAATCCCTTTCCGGTGCGTTCAGAGTAGTAGAGGGCACTTCGCTCGCGACGGCTCAGCCGTCCCGCGCGCCGCGCCCGCTCATCTCCCCGCGTCGGCTTCAGGCCTCGCGAATCCCAACCGCGCTCAGCGCGCCCGCAATTCCGAATCGCTCGTGGCGCGGCCCTGCTGTCGCCACCGGAGGACGCTGAGTCATGGACAGATCACGTGCATCCCTGCCGTTGCTGCTCACGGTCGACGACGCGGCCGACCTGCTGCGCACCACCCGCCGTGCTGTGTACGCAATGGTCGAACGCCGCCAGCTGCCGGGCGTGACGCGCCTGCGTCGGCGCGTCCTGTTCCGCTCGGATGATTTGCTAGACTGGCTCGACCAGAAGCGCGCGCCATCGCTGAAGGAGTAGCAGCGATGAGCGTCACAGTACGACCGTACGTGAATGGCGGGTGGGAGGTGGACATTCGGGTCCAGCTCCCGGACGGCAGCGTATGCGTCGCGCAGGCGCCTGTCACTGTCACCCGGCGCGCCTCCTCCTGGAGGCCGAGATGCTTGTGGGGTATCTGGCGAGGACGGAGGGAGGAGGCCGTCGGGCGACAGTGACAGGCGCCGCCACAGGGGAGTGGTACACGACAACGGCGGCCTATTGGGGCCGCCGTCAGTCGCTGGAGGAGAGCTGGGCCAGTCACCTCGCCTGATCGTGGGCTCGGTGACAGGCCCTAGCCCTTGCCGCCGCTCATGGCGTTCAGGAACTCGCTGTTGCTCTTGGTCTTGCCCATCTTGCTGAGCAGCAGTTCCATCGCTTCCACCGGCGACAGCGGCGTGAGCACGCGGCGCAGCACGTAGACGCGGTTCAGGTCTTCCTTCGACATCAGCAGCTCCTCCTTGCGCGTGCCGCTCTTCTGGATGTCGATGGCGGGGAACACGCGCCGGTCGGCCAGCTTGCGGTCGAGGTGCACTTCGCTGTTGCCCGTGCCCTTGAACTCTTCGAAGATCACTTCGTCCATGCGCGAGCCGGTGTCGACGAGGGCGGTGGCGATGATGGTGAGCGAGCCGCCCTCTTCGATGTTGCGCGCGGCGCCGAAGAAACGCTTGGGACGCTGCAAGGCGTTGCTGTCCACACCGCCCGACAGCACCTTGCCGCTGGTCGGCACGATGGTGTTGTAGGCGCGGGCCAGGCGCGTGATCGAGTCGAGCAGAATGACCACGTCTTTCTTGTGCTCGACCAGCCGCTTGGCCTTTTCGATGACCATCTCGGCCACCTGCACGTGGCGCTGCGCCGGCTCGTCGAACGTGGAGCTGATGACCTCGCCGCGCACCGAGCGCTGCATGTCGGTCACTTCTTCCGGCCGCTCGTCGATGAGCAGCACGATCAGGTAGATCTCAGGATGGTTGGTGGTGACCGAGTTGGCGATCGCCTGCAGCAGCATGGTCTTGCCGGTGCGGGGCGGCGCCACGATCAGGCCGCGCTGGCCCTTGCCGAGCGGCGTCATCAGATCCATGACGCGCGTGGACAGGTTCTCGGCGTCGGCCTCGAGCTTGATTTTTTCCTGGGGGTAGAGGGCGGTGAGGTTCTCGAAGAAGATGCGCTCTTTGCCGCGGGCGGGGGGCTCGAAGTTGACAGCCTCCACCTTGATGAGGGCGAAGTAGCGCTCGCCTTCCTTCGGCGGTCGAATCTGCCCGGCGACGGTGTCGCCCGTATGCAGGTCGAACTTCCGAATCTGCGACGGCGACACGTAGATGTCGTCGGGGCCTGCCAGGTAGTTGTAGTCGGGGGCGCGCAGGAAGCCGAAGCCGTCGGGCAGCACCTCGAGCACGCCTTCACTGAAGATGAGGCCGCTCTTCTCGGCGCGCGCGCGCAGGATCTCGAAGATGAGCTCCTGTTTGCGCATCCCCGTGGCACCGGGGATATCGAGATCCCTCGCCACCTTGGTGAGGGCCGACACGCTCATCTCCTTCAGCGTGGAGAGGTCGAGCGTTACGGCTTGCTCGGATTGGGTGGGTGGGGGGGGAGCGGCGGGCGCCGGAGCAGGCTTGCTATCAGTTTCCACAGTTCGTCCAGTCCTTCCCCGGACACCGCTGAGAGCGGTAGCACCGGGCCTTGATGGTGCGCTTCCAGTTCACGCAGATGACGCTGGCGTTCGGCCCGCGTCAGCTTGTCGAGCTTCGTGGCGAGCACGGCGTGTTCCACGCCGGTACTCTCCAGCCATTCCCAGGCACGCCGGTCGGCGTCGAGGCCGGGATGCCGGCTATCGACGAGCAACAGGGCCCCTCGCACCGGCGAGAAGCCTTCACGTCCTGCCCGGTTGAAATACGCGTCGGCGAGCAGATTGAATTCTGCCGCCGTCTCGCGGCCGCCCCGGGCATATCCATACCCGGGCAGGTCCACGAGAAAGAACGGCGTGTCACCGTCCCGGTGCAGCCGGTAGAAATTGGCCAACCGGGTCTTCCCTGGCGCCGCACTCGTGCGGGCCACGGTGGCCTTCACGAGCGAGTTGATCAGGGTCGACTTGCCTACGTTCGAGCGGCCCACGAAGGCGATCTCTGGCAGCTCCTCCTTTGGGAAGCCACCAGCGCCCGCGGCACTCGTGATGAACGAAGCTGTGACGCGCGCCAAATCTCTTAGTGCGTCACCGCGTCTGGACCGTCACCTGCGGCCACGTCGGCGTCGATCGACGGCGGCAGCGGGGTGATCGGACCCTCGAGCGCGAGCTTCAGCACTTCGTCCATCGTCGATACGAGATGAATGCTCAGCGTATCGAGCACGTTCTTCGGAATGTCGGCCAGGTCTTTCTCGTTGTCCTTCGGCATCAGGATGGTGGTGACGCCAGCGCGGTGCGCGGCCAGCACCTTTTCCTTCAAGCCGCCGATCGGCAGCACCTTGCCGCGCAGGGTGATTTCGCCGGTCATGGCCACTTCACGCCGCGTCTTGATCTTGGTGAGCGCCGAGATCATCGCGGTGCACAGCGTGATGCCGGCCGACGGACCATCTTTGGGAATGGCGCCCTCGGGGATGTGCACGTGCACGTCGAAACGGCGGTTGAAGTCTTTCGCGATGCCGAATTCCTCGGCCCGTGAGCGGATGTAGCTCATGGCCGCCTGCGCCGACTCCTGCATCACGTCGCCGAGCTTGCCGGTGAGCGTGAGCCGGCCGCGACCGGGCATCAGGGTGGCTTCGGTGACCAGAATCTCGCCGCCCACTTCGGTCCAGGCGAGGCCCGTGGCCACGCCCACTTCGTTCACTTCCTCGGCCAGGCTCGGCCGGAAGCGCGGCACGCCGAGGTACTGCGTGATCTTGTCGGAGGTGATCTCTTCGAAGGTGTCGGGCCCTTCGGTGACTACCTTGCGCGCCACCTTGCGGCACACCGAGTTGATCTCGCGCTCGAGGCTGCGCACGCCGGCCTCGCGGGTGTAGCGCTGAATCACAGCCTGCACGGCGTCGCCCGTGAAGGTGATGTTCTTGTCGGTGAGGCCGTTGCCCTCGACCGCTTTGGGCACCAGGAAGCGCTTGGCGATTTCGGTCTTCTCGACTTCGGTGTAGCCGGCCAGCTGCAGCACTTCCATGCGGTCGCGCAGCGCCTGAGGAATCGTGTGCAGCACGTTGGCGGTGCACACGAACATCACGTTCGAGAGGTCGTACTCCACATCCAGGTAGTGATCCTGGAAGGTCGAGTTCTGTTCCGGGTCGAGCACCTCGAGCAGTGCCGCCGACGGGTCGCCGCGGAAGTCCATCGACATCTTCTCGACTTCGTCGAGCAGGAAGACCGGGTTCATCGTGCCGGCCTTCTTCATCATCTGGATGATCTGGCCTGGGAAGGCGCCGATGTAGGTGCGGCGGTGGCCGCGAATCTCTGCTTCATCGCGCACGCCGCCGAGCGACAGGCGTACGAACTTGCGATTCATGGCGCGGGCGATCGACTTGGCGAGCGAGGTCTTGCCCACGCCCGGAGGACCCGCCAGCGTGAGGATGGTGGCCTTCGGCTTCTTGACCAGCGCGCGCACGGCCAGGAACTCGAGCACGCGTTCCTTGATCTTCTCGAGGCCGTAGTGGTCCTCGTTCAGGATCTGCTCGGCGTGCTTGAGGTCCTTGTTCTCCTTCGACTTCTTGTGCCACGGAACGGCAATGAGCCAGTCGAGATAGTTGCGCGACACGGTGGCTTCGGCCGACATCGGCGGCATCGCCTCGAGGCGCTTCAGTTCCTGATTGGCCTTCTCGGCCACGTCCTTGGGCATACGCGCCTGATCGATCTTCTTCTTCAGGTCGTCGACTTCGTTGCCCTTGTCGTCCTTGCGGCCCAGTTCCTTCTGGATCGCCTTCATCTTCTCGTTGAGGTAGTACTCTTTCTGCGCCTTCTCCATCTGCTTCTTCACGCGCGACTGGATGCGGCGATCGACCTGGAGCTTGTCTACCTCGGCATCGAGGATGCCGGCAATGCGGTTGAGGCGTTCGAGCGGCGAGATGATCTCGAGCAGGTTCTGCTTCTCGTCGACGCCGACCAGCAGGTGGGCGGCAATGGTGTCGGCGAGCTTGCCGGGATCGTCGACCTTCACGGCGGCGATCATGGCGTCGTAGTGCAGGTTGTTCGAGAGCTTCACGTACTGCTCGAAGAGCGCCACCACGCGGCTCATGGTCTGTTCCACGTCCCCGGCGGCTTCGCGCTGTTTCTGCAGCACCTTGACCACCACGCGGAAGAAGCCCTTGTCTTCCTTCCACTCGATGACCCGGGCGCGTTCCACGCCCTCGACCAGTACCTTGATGTTGCCGTCGGGCAGCTTCAGGCTCTGCACCACGTTGGCCACGCAGCCCATCATGAAGACGTCTTCGGGGCGGGGGTCGTCGGTGCCGGCGTCGTGCTGGGCGGCCAGGAAGATCCGCTTGTCCTTGCCGAGCGCGTGTTCGAGCGCGCGAATCGACGACGGCCGTCCAATCACGAACGGCATCATCATGTGCGGGAAGACGACGACGTCGCGCAGCGGAACGACGGGTAGGGTCTCGTAGACTTCCATCAGCCTGCCTTTTCGATGACCTCGAGGCCGGTGTTCTTCGTGAGCACCATCTCGCGGGTGACGACGTATTCACGGCCCTTCTTCTGGCCGGGCAGCGTGTACATCAGCTCGAGCATCAGATCTTCGATGATCATGCGGAGGCCACGCGCGCCAATCTTGCGGTCGAGGGCCATGTCGGCAATGGCCTCCATGGCGTCGTCGGTGAAGCGCAGCTTCACGTTCTCGTATTCGAAGAGCTTCTGGTACTGGCGCGCGATGGCGTTGCGCGGCTGCGTGAGAATCTGCACCAGCGCCGGGCGATCCAGTTCGTGCAGCGTGCCGAGCACCGGCAGACGGCCGACGAACTCGGGGATGAGGCCGAAGCGGATCAGATCCTGCGGCTCCACCTGTTCGAGCATCGAGCCCGTGTCGCGCTGCTTGCGCGACTTGATGTCGGCCCGGAAGCCGAGCGTCTTCTTGCCGAGCCGGCGTTCCACGATCTTGTCGAGGCCCACGAACGCGCCGCCGCAGATGAACAGGATGTTGGTCGTGTCGATCTGGAAGAATTCCTGGTGCGGATGCTTGCGTCCGCCCTGGGGCGGCACGTTGGCCACCGTGCCTTCCAGAATCTTCAGCAGCGCCTGCTGCACGCCTTCGCCCGACACATCGCGGGTGATCGACGGGTTCTCGTCCTTGCGGCCGATCTTGTCGATCTCGTCGATGTAGACGATGCCCTGCTGGCACTTCTCGATGTCGCC
>Ga0163144_10022904_pt1 | contig 12363 bp, 8 predicted proteins | sample OliLak19BULKMAT1_FD_123175 | JGI IMG/M metagenome (GOLD analysis project Ga0163144, IMG submission 123175) | Freshwater microbial mat bacterial communities from Lake Vanda, McMurdo Dry Valleys, Antarctica - Oligotrophic Lake LV.19.BULKMAT1 | ecosystem: Environmental > Aquatic > Freshwater > Lake... | reverse complement strand
CGATCGAGGAACGTCTCCGGGCGAGCGCCGCGGATGCCGAAGTCGTAGCGCATGATCGCGCCGCCGCCGGCATTCCAATAGTAGAGGCCACCGGTGATGTCCTCTTCGGTGAAGGTGAGTTCCTGCGTCGCGCTCGCGCCGACACCGCCGCTGCCGTTGGTGGCGCGCAGCGAATACGTCACCGGCCCGGTGCCGCGCGCGGCGGTGACCATCGCCTCCCACACCGTCGCATCAGGCGTGTAGATGCAGCCGCCACCGACGCTCTCGGGACACGTGAAATAGACCTTCAGATCGATCGCGCTCGCTTGAAACGCGAGCTCGAAAAGATCGCCCGTCGAGCGAAAGTGCAGCTCGAGCTCCTGCAGGTTGGGCGGCACTACCGTCCCATCGGACGGATAGACGATCTCCGGTGCGAGCGACGCGTCGGCCGCACCGCCGAAGCGGGTCGGGGCGTCGGGCGGCGTGCCGTCGACGACGATGACGCGCTCGAGACGCAGCGTCAGGGAGGTCATCCCAGTGAGCGAGCCGAGCCGCGCGAAGATGTTCGTGCGGCCGCCGAGGTCGAGCGCCGAGGTGAACTGCGCGCCGGTGAAGCTGCCGAGCATCGTCACGCTGGTCGACCACATCACCTCGCTGGTCACCTCGCGCTCGCGGCCATCCGACTGGCGCAGGAACGCGCGATAGTCGAGCACCGCGGGCGCCGTGCCGCTGAGCAGCACTGTTTGGTCTGCGGGCTCGATGCGGATGTCGCCCGCGGCCGTCGCCATGTCGTCGACGCCCGAATCGGTGCGCGTGCCCGGGGGCCGATCACTCGCCTTCGAGCAGGCCGAGGCGAGGACGAACAGGAGCGTGAGCGCGCCGAGACGAACATTGCGAGCGAGCGAAGAAGAAACCACGACGACCTCCAAAGAAAGGAGAGAGAGAGCCAGTGTCAGCGTAGGCGTGTAGCCCGGCGAGTCGCAAGCACGGCCGCGAGGTGCGTGCTCGGCAATGTGCGCGCGCTCATGCGCGCTGCGTCATTCGATGTCGAGTGAGGGCAGCGGCAACATGTACGTCGCGAGCGCGGCGGCCATCGTCTGTGCGCTCGGCCACCGATCCGCCGTGGAAGGCTCGAGCGCGCGATCAATCACCGAGATCAGGCGCTGTGGCAGATCGGGGCGCAGATCATCGAGCGACATCGGACGCTCGGTGACGATGCGCTCGAGCAAGCGGCCGAGGCGCTCGTCGTCGAACGGCGGACGCCCGGTGAAGACGTGAAACAGCACTGCGCCGACCGACCAGAGGTCCGCTTGCGGTGACAGCTTCTCGCCGCGGCACTGCTCTGGGCTCATGTAGTACGGCGTGCCGAGCGTGACGCCGTCGAGCGTGTCGACGCTACTCTTGCCTTCGGTGAGCTTTGCGATGCCGAAGTCGAGCAACTTCAAGCGAATCCGTCGATCATCCGAGCGCACGAGGAAGATGTTCTCGGGCTTCACGTCGCGATGCAGCACGTGCTTCTTGTGCGCGGCCGCGAGGACTTGCAGCAGCTGGCGGCCGATCTCCACCGTCTCGATGGTGGTGAGCTGACCGCGATCCATCGCGGTCGCGAGGTCTTCGCCGTCGAGCATCTCGAACGCGATGTAGACGTGACCCTCTTTGTCGCGCCCCGCATCGAAGACCTCGACGACGCCCGGATGATCGACGGCACGGATCGCGCGCGCCTCGCGCATCAGTCGCGAGACTTGATCCTTCGAGCGCGCGTGGCGGTCGTGCAGGACCTTCACCGCGACGTGCTCGCGGGTGTCGATGTCGATGCCCTCGAACACCGCGCCCGCCGCGCCGTGACCGAGCAGACGCACCAGCTTCCAGCGCTTGGCGACGACGCTACCAACGCGATGCTGCGTCGCCTGCGCGGGTGGCGCGGGCGAGCGAGACGTACGCTCGCCGGGCACCGACGCAACACGCTCACCCGGGACAGAGGCGCGGCGCTCGCCGGGCACGGAAGAACCGCGCTCTGTGGAAACTGCTGCGCCGAGGTCTCCGGCTGAAGTGGTGCGGCGATCCGTCGAGGCCGTCGCGCCGCGCGCCGTCGCCGCGATCGTCGAAGGGCCCTTCTTGTCGAAGCGTAGCGTCGTCGCCAGATCGGGGTCCGCATCGAGCGCGAGCGGATCGACGGCGGCGTGTTCGCCAGACTTGCCCGCGCGCGCGGTGCGCGGCTTCGTCTCAGGGCGCTTCGCGACGGGGGGCGTCGCGGCGGGGGGCGTCTTTCGATCGTCGTCACGCGGAGTCACAGCGCCGACACCTTATGCTGTCGGCGCACTTTCTCGTAGAGCCCTGTTCGCAAAAGCGCGAGGCTCGCCGCACCTCGCACACCCACGCGCCGAGCCAGCGGGACGAGCCGCTCTTCGTGAAAGCGCGGACACGGCGCTTGCCCGCAGCCTACTGGCTCGTCTTCGTCGGATCCCCGAGCTCTTGGTTCAGCTTCACGGCCTCGCGAATCCACGCGCTGAACCGCTCTTCGCGCACGTCCGCGCGAGACCAAAGCTTGATGTGCCGCATCCGGTCCCCGTCACCGACGAGCAGCTTCTCCGGATCCTCGAGCTTCACGCCGCGCCAGAAGCCGAAGTGCACGATGTGCGGGTACGCCTTCACATAGAGAAACGGCCCCTTCTGCTTGTAGACGGGCTGCCCCCACGTGATTGATCCCGCCGCCCGCGGCGCGCTCTCGGCGGTCAGCTGACAGAGGTACATCACCACCTCGCTGCGCCAGTCGCGGAGCCCCGCGATGTAGGCGTCGATCTCTGCGCCGAGTGGTTGCGCGTTCGGCCGCGGAGCGAGCGGCTGCTTTGCGACGCTCACCTTCGCGCTGACCACGGAGGTTCCGCTTTTCACCGAGGTTGCGGAGATCCCGCTTTTCACCGAGGTCGCGCCCTTGACCGCCGTTGCGCTCTTCTCCCTCGGCACCGTCGCCGTCGTCTCGGCCGCGCGCTTCCCCGCCAGAGGCGCCGCCGTTGTCGGCGTGGCGCTCATCGCAGTGCCCGCCGGACGCGACGCGCCCTTGCCCGAGACGGCGGCCTTCGTCGCGCTGACCACGGCTGCCGCGAGCCGCTTCGCAGACGCAAATCCCTTGGCCAGCGCGCTCGAAGCGTTATTCGCTGCCGGCTTCTTCGCCACCGGCTTCTTCGCCGCCGGCTTCTTCGCTGCCGGCTTCTTCGCTGCCGGCTTCTTCGCTGCCGGCTTCTTCGCTGCCGGCTTCTTCGCTGCCGGCTTCTTCGCCACCGGCTTCTTCGCCACCGGCTTCTTCGCTGCCGGCTTCTTCGCCACCGGCTTCTTCGCCACCGGCTTCTTCGCCACCGGCTTCTTCGCGGGAGCCCTGTGCGCCTTGGCGGGCTTCTTCGCCGCGGCCCGCGCTTCGGCGGGAGCCTTTCGCCCCGACTTCGCCAGCGATCTCGTCTTTCGTGCCGGTCTTAGTCTCTTCGGAGCCGCCTTTACGCGCGATGACGTACGCTTCGGCGCACTCGCGCTCGCCGGTCCGCGAGCGGACTTCGTGGCGGGCTTCTTCGCAGAGACCTTCTTACCGGCGGCCTTTTTCGGCTTCGCCATCCCTTGCCTCCCTCCTGCTGCAGGGCGCGAGCGTACTACGAATGACACCTTCGTTGCGCGATTCCCTGCAAGGCCCACCCATGTTGACGCGCCGCGTCAGCAGGCCCGTCACCGAATGGGGAGCGCCGGTCACCGACCGGGCCAGCCGGAGCGTGGCGGTATTCCTCGGTTGTCAGGCGCAGCGCTGCGCCTACCTCGTTGCGATGCGCCGCTTCGCCAATTTCCTCCGCGCTCCCACCACCGCCGGTCGACGCGCCGCAGCGCTCGGACTGATCTTCGTCTGCAGCGGAGCCTCCTTCGTGCGCGCGCAGGCGCCTCCACACCGCCCCTCCGAGGAGGCCACATTCGGCGTGCGCGCGAGCTACGAGCTCGGCCTGCTCGCCGTCCTCGACCACGACATCCAGCTCAGCACCGACGGGACTGCCATCGACTATCCGAGCGATGTAGGTCAGGACAACCTCTTTGCCGTCTCGCGCTTCACCGCCGAGGTGGATATCGTGCGGCGGCACATCATCACGTTCGTCTACCAGCCGCTGCAGCTCGATTCGCGCACCACGCTGTCCCGAGATCTGCGCATCGACGGGCTCGACTATCCCGCTGGCACCACCATCGTCGCGCGCTACGGCTTCCCGTATTTCCGGCTCGGCTGGGCCTACGATCTGCTGCCGCGCGCAGACCAAGAGCTAGCCATTGGCGTGGGCGGTCAGCTGCGCAACGCGACCGTCGAGTTCGCCTCGCTCGACGGTACGCGCTTCCGCTCGCGCCGCGACGTCGGCCCCGTTCCGCTACTGCGCGCGCGGGGCCGATTCCCGCTCGCGCGAGACGTCTTCTTCGCGTTCGAAGTGGATGGATTCTACGCGCCGATCTCCGTCTTGAACGGAAGCGACAACGAAGTGACCGGTGCGATCGCGGACGTGAGCGTGCGACTCGGCGCGCACATCGCGCCGCACTTCGAGGCGTTCATCGATCTGCGCTACATCGGCGGCGGGGCCGTGGGCAGCGGCGACCCAACACCGACCAGCGACGGCTTTCAGCGCAACTGGCTCCATTTTCTCGCGGTCTCGCTCGGCGGTACTTTCGACAGCCGCGACCGTGCGAGTGCCGGGGACGCGGAGGCGCGGACCCCGTAGCGTATCGGCCCTTCCTGGCACGGCCTGCGGATCAGCCGCGCTCAGTGGCGTCTTCTGCCTCAGCCTGTGCCTAAATGGTGTGGCAAGGAGGACGCGTCCCCCAAAGATCCGCGCGGTCTCGTAGGACCAGATAGCTCCGCTCGGAGCACGGACCGCCCGCGCAGCGCGAGCGCCACGTGGAGCCCTGCGATCGGCAGACTGGCTGCGACCGCCCCCCACGCCAGCCCGGTCATCGGGTGGGCCGACGAGACGGGCAGCCATTCCCAAGCGAGCGGGCCAAACCAATCAGTCGCCGGGTGCATCGCAAACGCCAATCCCACATGCATCCAGCGCAGACCCGACATGGTGAAGTGCATCCAATATTCCGTGCGCGTCAGCCCGCCGAGAGCGTGCCGGCTGGTGTTCTCGGAGAACACATCGACGGACTCGATCACGAAGGCGCCCGCGTTGACCGCTACCGCGGCCCAGAGCCACGCGCCGTGTGCGTCGGCCAGCACCAGCGGCGCGACGCAGAGCGGGAGCAACAGGGCGTTGATCGTGTGCATCCCGTGCTCGCGTTGGGAGTCGCGGCGCCGGTAGAGGCGGTACTTGTAAATGTGAAAGTAGAAACCGTCTACGCTGGCGATGGCCAGAAACGCGAAGAGCAGGACGACCGACGCGGCGTACATGTCTCGCCTGAGTGCAACCTGCGATCCACTCGCGGCGGTCTCCGCCTCATCACTCCCCGGAAATCAACGCCACCGCAGCTTCAGGCGACGCGCTCGCCTCGGTCGCTCGCCGTGCCTGCTCCGCTGCGGCGTCGATCGCTCGCAGAACGCGGAGCGCGGCGCATGCGGCCCCATACCCGTTGTCGATGTTGAGCACTGCGAGGCCCGGCGAGCAGCTGGCAAGCACGGCGTGTAGCGCGGCTTGGCCTCCAGCGGCCACACCGTAGCCGTTGGAGGTTGGCACCGCGAATACCACGCTTCCAACGAGGCCACCGACGACCGTGGGCAGCGCGGCGTCCATGCCGGCGACCACGATGACGACGGGATGCCTGGCGATCGTCTCGATGCGTTCCATGACGCGCCACATGCCCGCGAGGCCCACATCGACGAACATGGACGACCCCTCGCCTGCGTGAAGCAGCGTGCGCGTGATCTCGCGGGTCACGAACGCATCGGATGTTCCCGCAGCGACCACCGCGACACGAGCTGGGCGGGCGAGCTCGAGCACTTTACGCGCGCCGAAGTACGCCGTGCGAGACAGTGGCTCGTAGTCGAGGAGCTCGCGATGCTCCGGGCGCAAGCCAGCGACTTGATCCGCGCTCATGCGCGTGAGGAGCAGCGTCACGTCCCTCGCCGCGGCCTGGTCGAGGATCGCGTCGAGGTGCTCCTTCGTCTTGCCCGGGCAGAGAATGGCTTCCTCGAACCCGATACGGTCTTTCCGAGCGAAGTCGAGCCGGAGCTCGTCGGATGCCATGAGACCTTGCTTGCTTTTCATCTTGCGCTGTCTCGCCTCGTCGCCGCCAAGCGGACGACTCCCGATTCCGGCTGGTCGACGAAGCTCTCGCTACCGATCTCCAACGCCGGATACTGCGCTTTGAGGCTGTGCAGACTCCCGCTCACGTCCTGCCGCGCTTCCGCGGGCGTCCAGACGGCGAGAAAGAGGCAGCGGTTTGCCGGTTTCCCCGGTTCGCGGTAGTCGTTCAGCTCAGGGGTATCGAGGAGGATGCGTCTGCGATCAGTACCTGAGAGGCTGACGCTGTGGGCAAGCTCGAACCAGCACAAGCTCCAGATACCGGCGAGCGCCACAGACTCTCGAAAGGCGGCGCCATCGACGGCGGTGAACGGGCATTCTGCGCTGGACGCCACGAGGCCTCCGTCGAGGCGCTCGTCGACGCAAATCCCAAGCACTTCCCCCCGGACGGAAGAAGTGCGGCGACGACGCGCAAGCAGCGTATTCGCGGCTTCGAGTGCGCGCGGTACGTATTCGGTGCTCCGAATGAAGAGCAGCGCGCTCTCCATGACAGGGCTTCCTGCTACGCCCAGCACGTGCCACACCAAGACGAGTCGGAGGGTCGAGTCGAGCGGCCGCTTGCGTCGAGTTCGTATCTCATCCGGTTTCCTCGGAGAGCACGTACGGCTTCGATTCACATCGTTCCAATAGATTGAATCGATAACCACGTTCATTTATAGAGAACGATGGTCAGCGAAGGACACGGGCTGAGACTGACGAACGGGCGCACCTCATCGGTCGCATTCCCCACGGTGGCAGCGCCGGTCGGTCGGGCCACATGACCTCCCGCATGATCCGCAGTTCAGAAAGTTGTCATCGAGGTCGACGCATAACAGACCACAACGTGTGTCCCGTCCGCATGAAGGGGCGCTGCCCGCATCCACTCCGAGGTCGGGACCCGCATCCACTCCGAGGTCGGGACCCGCGTCCACTCCGAGGTCGCGACCCGCATCCACGCCGAGGTCGCGACCCGCGTCCACTCCGAGGTCGCGACCCGCATCCACGCCGAGATCGCGACCCGCGTCCACTCCGAGGTCGCGACCCGCATCCACGCCGAGATCGCGACCCGCGTCCACGCCGAGGTCGGTCGCGACCACGCCGAGGTCGCTCATAGCCGCCACACCGAGGTCTGTCGCGACCACACCGAGGTCGTCCCGAGGGGCCACGCCGAGGTCTACCTGGACCAGTCCTAGGTCGTCCCAAGCGGCCGTCCCGAGGTCCACGGAGGAGGCGCCGAGGTCACCGGCGCCGAGGTCGATGGATGCATCACCGTTCGGCGTGGCCTCGACGACGCAGAACGAACGCACACAGACGCGCCCGAGAGCGCACTCGGAATCATTCGCGCAGCGCTCGCTCGGGTTGTCAGCGAGCGACACAGCGCAGCCCGCTGCCGCGATGCCTGCCGCGAGCGTCAGCACGACGGCGTGAAGGCCATGGGCAGTGGTGAGGGAGCGCTTCGACGCCAAGCGAGCGATTGAACGAGGATCCATTTGCCCGCCCGTAGCACGCGACGGGCCAGCGTCGGTCGCACCGGCGATTTGCTTCGGCGACAAAAATCCCTGGTCGGCCGCCGTGGCCGCGTGCCTCAGCACGTGGCCGCGCACTGTGGCGTAGATGGCGCTCTGCGCGCCGTCATGCACGAGGTCCGCGACGGCGCGGCTACCTCGCGCGCGGTCGATCTTCCGGCGTGCTGACCGGGCTCTTCGCGAGAGTGGGCAACACACACTGGGCGCAAGCGCAGGCTGCACAGGCATCATCGCTACCTGAGTGTGCGTGTCGTCGATGATCTTCGGCAGTCGCGCGGCGCGCGTGACCTCAGCGCTCATCCGCGCCTTCGCGACCACGTGCGCAATCTGCGTCAGCACGGTCATATACGCGTGTGCGTGGGATGGCACTCTAGGCACGTGGCGTCTGCTGTTTCATTCCGTCTCTGGGAAACGATGTGACATTTCGCTGCAATCAAGGTGCGAGTGTTCGGCAGACCCAACCTGGGGCAATTTGCGTCTCTGCCACTGAGCGCGACGACGTCGGGAGGAGGGTGCACCGCATTGCGTCCATCAACGCTTGTCCGCGGCAGCGTCGCCCGTGGTAGAAATGGACCAATGTCCGAGAAGAACCTTGACTCGCCGCAGGACGCGACCGACCGACCAACGCGGCGCGTGCTACCCGGCAAGACACTGGCAGCGCTCATCCTCGCGCTGCTAGCCGTCTTCGCCATCTCTGGCATGTCGCTGGAATCTCTCGCCGTGCGTGCGGAGGCGGCGTCGTGGGTCAATCACACGCACGAGGTCCGCCACCACGTCAGCAACCTCAGCGGGTACATGAGCGACGCTCAGACTGGGGAGCGTGGGTTCCTGCTGACTGGTACGGAGACCTACCTCGAGCCGTACGAAGAGGCGCGCACGTCGCTGCCCGCAGAGATCAGCGCGGTGCGTCGGCTCGCGGCGGACAACGAGGCGCTGAAGCGCAGCCTCGATCGCCTCGAGCCCAAGGTGACCGAGGTGCTCGCGCTGTTCGCCTCGACCATTGCGCTGCGTCGTGCCGGCTCGATCGACGCCGCGCTCGCAGCGGAGCGCACCGGTCGCGGCAAGCTGGTCATGGACTCGATCCGGGTGGAGCTCAGCGCCATGGACGACGAGGGAGCGCGACTCCTCGAGAGTCGAGGCGCCGATTGGCAGCGCACTGTGACGACGTCGACGATCGTCGTCACCGGGGGCTCGGTGCTGCTCTTTCTCGCCTTGATGCTCATCGCCGCGTTCGCGTCGACGGACTTCCGCGCGCGCGAGGCCGAGAGCTGGCAGCGCAACGTGCAGGTGGCGGTGAACGCAGCGATGGAGGGAGATCAGCGGCTCGAGTCGCTCGGCGCGAAGCTCATCGACACGCTCGCGCGCAGCGTCGATGCGCCGGTGGGCGCGTTCTACGTCACCGAGCCAAACAGCAGACTCCGCCGCGTCGCTGGGCGCGCGCTCGACGCGAAGAACGACGCGAGCGTCGAGCTGAGCCTCGGCGAGGGGCTGCTCGGCCAGGCCGCCAAAGAACGCCGCATCGCTCATCTGCGGGAGCTGCCGGCGGGCTATTTGCCCGTGAGTTCGGCGCTCGGTCGCGCTGCCACGTCCGAGCTCGTGGTGGTCCCCGCGTGGGTCGACGACGAGCTCCACGGCGTGCTGGAATTTGGCTTTCTGCGCCCGGTCAAGCCAGTGGAGCTCGAGGTGCTGGCGCGCGTCGCCGAAGGTATCGCCATCGCGATCCGGTCGGCGCGGGACCGGAGCCGACTCGAAGCTCTCTTGGAAGAGACGCAGCGTCAGGCCGAGGAGCTGCAGGCGCAGCAAGAGGAGCTGCAGGCGCAGCAAGAGGAGCTGAAGGTCGCCAACGAAGAGCTCGAGCAGCACACCAAATCACTGCAGCTCTCGCAGACGACGCTACAGAATCAGCAGGCCGAGCTCGAGCAAACCAATGCGCAGCTCGAGGAGCAGACGAGCGCGCTCGAGATGCAGCGCGACGACCTCGCGCGTGTCGGCACCGAGCTGCAACGGGCGAGCACGTACAAGTCCGAGTTCCTTGCGAACATGTCGCACGAGCTGCGGACACCGCTCAACAGCGCGCTCATCCTCGCAAAGCTCCTCGCGGACAATCGCGAGGGCAACTTGACCGCGGAGCAGATTAAGTTCGCGCAGACGATCTCCGACGCCGGCAACGATCTTTTGGTGCTGATCAACGACATCCTCGACCTCTCGAAGATCGAGGCGGGCAAGTTCGACGTGCGGCCGGAGCCAGTGTCCATCGCGCGCCTCCTCGACGGCCTGTCGGGCACGTTTCGTCCGGTCGCGGACGACAAGCGGATCGAGCTCGCGCTCTCGATCGGACCTGACGCACCGGAGGGCTTCGAGACCGATCCGACGCGGCTGCAGCAAATCTTGAAGAACCTGCTGTCGAACGCGCTCAAGTTCACGGAGCAGGGCGGCGTCTCGATGGCAGTGAGCTCGTCGAACGACCGCGTCGAGTTCGCCGTACGCGACACTGGCATCGGTATCGCGCCCGATCAGCACGAGCTGATCTTCGAGGCGTTTCGCCAGGCAGATGGCGGAAGCAGCCGTAAGTTCGGCGGCACCGGACTCGGGCTGTCGATCTCGCGCGACCTGGCGCGACTGCTCGGCGGCGAGCTGAGCGTCGAGAGCGCCGTCGGACGCGGGAGCACGTTCACGCTGTCGCTGCCGATGCGCTACGCCGGTACCCGCGTGAGTCCACGTGAGCGCACCGAGGTGCGTTACCGCAGCGCGGCGCGTACGGATCAGGCGCGCCCAAGCATCGTGGCAAGTGGCGCTGCGCCGCCGAACACGGCTCAGAGCTCCGCGCGCGTGCTGCTCATCATCGAGGACGACGCTGCGTTCGCGGGGCTGGTCGACGAGCTCGGACGCGAGCTCGACTTTCACTGCCTAGTCGCGAACACGGCGGCGCACGGTCTCGAGCTCGCGCGGCAGCGACGCCCAAGCGCGATCGTGCTCGACATCGGGCTCCCCGATCGATCGGGACTCTCCGTACTCGATGCGCTCAAGCGCGATCCGCTGACGCGACACGTCCCCGTCCACGTAATCTCCGCACACGATCACGCGAAAGCCGCGCTCGCGATGGGCGCCATTGGCTATGCCCTCAAGCCGATCGAGCGAGACAAGCTCGCTGCCGCGATCAAGCAGCTCGACGCGAAGTTTACCCAGCAATTGCGACGCGTGCTGATCGTGGAGGACGACGCCGTGCTGCGCGAGAGCACCGCTCGCTTGCTCGCGGCGAAGGACGTCGAGACCGTCGGTGTCGGCACGACGCGCGAAGCGCTGGCGCAGCTTGCCGCCGGGTCATTCGACTGCATCGTGCTCGACCTCTCGCTGCCCGATCGCAGCGGTCGCGATCTGCTCGAAGAGCTCGCGCGGAGTGACCGCGCGTCGGTGCCCCCAGTCATCGTCTACACCGGCCGGTCGCTGACCCAAGACGAGGTACACGATCTCGAGCAATTCTCGAGCGCGATCGTCATCAAGGGCGCGCGCTCTCCGGAACGGCTGCTCGACGAGGTCACCCTCTTCCTCCATCAGGTCGAGTCCACCCTCCCCCCGGAGCGTCAGCGCATGCTGCGCAGCGCGCGAGACCGCGAAGCCGCGTTCGATGGTCGACGAATCCTCATCGTCGAGGACGACGTGCGCAACGTGTTCGCGCTGACCAGCGTGCTCGAGCCGCTCGGCGCCAAAGTGGCGGTCGCGCGCAACGGCCGCGAGGCCCTCGACTACCTGAGCGCCCATGCGGCGGTCGACCTCGTGTTGATGGACCTGATGATGCCGGTGATGGACGGCATCGAGGCGATGCGCGCGATCCGGCAGCAGCCGCAGTTCGCCAAGCTGCCGATCATCGCGCTCACCGCCAAGGCGATGATCGACGACCGCGAGAAGTGCCTGGCCGCCGGCGCCAACGACTACATCGCAAAGCCGCTCGATGTCGACAAGCTGCTCTCACTTGCGCGGGTATGGATTCGCAAGTGATGGACCCGCGCGCGAATGACGACGCCGAGATGGCGCTGTTGCTCGACGGCATCTACGCCCTCTACCACTACGACTTTCGAAGCTACTCCCGCGCCTCGCTGAGGCGCCGCATCACGGCAGCGTTGATCCACTTCCGCTCGGCGTCGATGGCCAGCCTGCGTGAGCGCGTCCTGCGAGAGCCGAGCACGTTCGCGGAGTTTCTCGGCTTTCTCACGGTGCAGGTCAGCGAGATGTTTCGCGACCCCTCGTACTTCCGCGCGATGCGCGAGGACGTGGTGCCGCATCTGCGGACCTATGCCTCACTGAAGGTGTGGATAGCGGGCTGCTCGATGGGCGAAGAGGCCTATTCCTTTGCCGTGATGCTGCGCGAGGAGGGGCTCCTCGAGCGCACCCAAATCTACGCGACCGACATCCACCCCGAGACCTTGCGCGCGGCCGAAGCAGGCGTGTACCCTATCGAGCGACTCGCGAAATTCAGCGAGAACTATCTGCTCGCCGGAGGCCAGAGTTCGCTGAGCGACCACTATTCCGCCGCGTATGGGAAGGTGGTGCTCGATCGGGGGCTACGTGACGCGATCGTCTTCTCCGACCACAGCTTGGCGACGGACAACGTCTTCGCGGAGATGCAGGTG
>Ga0163144_10022903_pt1 | contig 12364 bp, 8 predicted proteins | sample OliLak19BULKMAT1_FD_123175 | JGI IMG/M metagenome (GOLD analysis project Ga0163144, IMG submission 123175) | Freshwater microbial mat bacterial communities from Lake Vanda, McMurdo Dry Valleys, Antarctica - Oligotrophic Lake LV.19.BULKMAT1 | ecosystem: Environmental > Aquatic > Freshwater > Lake... | reverse complement strand
GTAAGGAACCAACGCAAGCAAGATGGACGAAGTCACGTACGAAACAGACCGAGACAGAACCGGGTGAGGAGACTCAGATTCACTGATCTTCGTTCAGACTCATTCCTGTATTGGAAAATACTGGCGGCGAATTCTGATGGGGGAAAGCCTATCTTTCGCTCCCCAGCGACCATGATCGCGCTATGCAGGCTAGCTCCTTGAAGAAAAAAGATACTCTGATGAGACAGGAACAACAGATCAAAAGACACAGAGCCCAGGTGCCAGACAGGTGCAGACCAAAAATCACCCATCCACCGTTGTAACGACCTCAGCCTCTGGGGTGATATAGAAAATTCAAGTGGTCCCGAATGGTAACTGAGCAATCAGTCGCAACTCCAGCCGCTATGTCGTTGACTTCGCTCCCTCCTCCAGTGGCCTACTCTTGCCCTCACGTACTCTCGAACCGCTCTGCCCCTCCGCACCAGATAGCCCCATTCTGAGGCGTTCTCGCTGCTCATGTGAGACGTGAAGGGTGAAACGTTAGGCCGTAAGTGGCGCGGACAGTTGGTCGGGTCTACCTCGTTCATCTTGTCTACCTCGTCTATTCGGTCTGTCTTGTTGGATAGACAAACCCACCAGACGAACCAAAGAGACCAGACGAGCAAGAGAAGCGAGCGGCCTGGGGTAAACGGCAAGAGGGGGAAATTTACGGAGGGAGGCGCTGCAAAGAACGGGTGGTGGCTAGGCAGGCTTTTAGAAGAACGTGCTGATCAGTTTCAGAGCTTGTTTTGTACGGTAGAGACTCCAATTGTGGAGCAGTTCCTCTCGGTGCAATTCGGATAACGCCAGCTAATCAGCTCCAAACAGATCGAGATCCAATGGGGCCACGGCGACAATTCGTTTAAAATCACTGTCCACACTCCACAGTGGAAGGTCTGGCAGAAGCGCGGTGGCGGCGATCAGGAGGTCTGGCAGCGGAACGCTTTGACCTTTTCAGGAAAGCTGATTGCCCAAGCAGGCTGCCCGATCCCATGTCTGGTCCAAGATGGGGGCCTGTTCGAGCGTCGCCAGTTGTTCATTGAGGATCGCCATCCGTTCCGAAGTTTTGACGCCAATGAGCAGTTCTGCTCGAATCGGCCAACATAATCCACACGGAACCTGCTATGAGGAGTTCTCTCCGTCGATCCTTCAGAGCGTCATGGCCCTTGCGATCGGCCCGAATCCAGACGCTGGTGTCAATGAGGCACGGCCCGACATCAGAAGCGTGCATGCGTGCGACGGCGGAGAGAGCGGAACTCGGCTTCGGTAGTTTCAAAGACTCATGTACCCAAGGCGTGCGCCAACGCCTTGCGATGCTCTAACTTCACCAGCTCCTCAAGAGCTTTAGCGATGGTCTCTCGCTTGGTTCGCGAGCAGGTCAATCGCCTCGCTTCAGCCAGCAGTCGGTGATCCAGTGCCACGGAAAGTCGTTTTGTCGTGCCAGCCATAGGCACCACAATATCCCGTTTGTGATACCAAGTAAACAAATCGGAAGTCTGAACTTCAGTTTGGAGGGATGGATCAAGAAAAGACAAAGAGCAAATAGCCAAGAGATTGAAGTTCATGACAAAGGGCTCAGCGAGTTGCCCCGCTGAGCCCTTCGATTGCGGGTTGCCCCGCAAAGACAAAACGTCGACTTACTTGATTTCAGCCTTGAGGTTGGCAGTTCCGCCATCAGTCACATCAACTTCAAACTCCACTCTCTTACCCTTATTGGCGAATGGATGCCAGGCCACCACCTTGTGCTTGCCGGCCGGCACATCCTTGATCTCAAACGTGCCATCATCCTTTGCGACAGCAAAGTGTGGGCTCGTCACCGGAAGGAAAAAGGACTGCATGAACTCATGCTGGTCGCACTGTAAACGATAGGACCCAACCTTCTCTGCACCGCCGCGGAACACCACCTCCTTGTCGAGCTTGTCACCCTTCTTGGCTAACCCGATGTTGAAACCGGTGGCCGAGCTGTTGCCCTTCACCACAAAACTATGCGGATTGTGGAGTACACCTTCAGTCGACTTGGGATCATCTGGGTCGGCGTCATGGTTCTCAACCTTGAAGGACTTCTTATTCACCACCACACCGGCGAACGGCAGGAACTCGCAGAATTCCGCAACCACTTCAGTGCCCTGATACCCATCGATAAATGCTTTATCTTCGACGTCCATGACGGCAACCACCGCGTTCTTCAGACCGCCATCCTTACTGACTTCGATCTGCTTCAGGAATCGCTTGTCCCCATCCATCAAGTCCGCGTGTGGGTTCTTGACACAGAACTTTGGGTTTGGAAACTTTGAGAACAAAAATTCCTTTTGCTCAGACTTTCCAGCAAACGTCACCTTGCCGGAAATCGTTCCGCCTGCGAACGAGGTGAGAGGCGTCGCGACGAACGCGACGGCTGCCACACCAAATACGACTGATAGTACACTCTTCATGGGACTTCCTCCTTGTGATTAACGATAGACCCTGAATCCCTAGCTTGCTGTTCCCTTTCTATATCCACCGGTCCGATGAGAGCAAGGTGGGAACGGCTTCCTCTCTGGTGTGTTCGCTCAACGATATACTGGCAAGTCGGGTTGGGGACCGAGTATGTATATAAAATCCTACCGCATCCTGTCAATGTGAAACAAGGGGGTAAGAAGGCACGTTCCGCGCCACTTCCCCAGAGGTACCAGCCAGCATGATTCACGACGCCCCCTGGTGAAATGATTGAGGCTGTAACCAGGAAATAGTGGCACACGGCGTGCGGTCGGGTATCGAGCAGGGCTGGCCGAGCTGAAGCAACGCAGCGATCACTGCAGCACGCTGCGATAACGTTGCCATTACTGAACGCCCGATTGAGTGCCGGCACCGACTCCGCTCCTCTCAGCTCTGCTGGATCCATAGCTGCAGATTCACGGATGGCCGGCACAGGACTTTATGGTACGATGCGCACACTTCCACCTTGCAGAAGGAGTCCACATCGATGTCTGTCTGGCCAATGCTTGTTTCAACAGTGTTCTGTGCCCTCTTCAATCTATCCCCGCTCCTCGCGGCTGGCCAACCGCCTCAAGCCCGGCTCACACCACCCACGACGAAAGATGGGGCGCCGATGGTCGAGGTCCCGTCCGGCTCGTTTCCAATGGGTGTTCCACAAGGCGATCGGGATGGGGGACGCGATGAATATCCACGCCATGATGTGATGGTGGACACCTTCTTTATCGATACATTTGAGGTGACAAACGGCCGTTACCTGGAGTTCGTGAAGACCACCGGCCACCGTGTCCCACAAAACCCCAAGAACCCGACGCGGAACCTCTGGGAAGGCAACGCCATTACTGACTCACTGACCGACCGGCCCGTCATCAATGTGGATTGGTTTGATGCCGAAGCCTACTGCACATGGGCGGATAAACGACTCCCAACCGAAGCCGAATGGGAAAAAGCAGCGAAGGGCACCGCCGATCGGCGATTCCCCTGGGGCAATGTCGAGCCCACGGTAAAACATCTCAATTTCAATCAGCAGTGGATCGGCGAGAAAACCCTTATGCCCGTTGGAAGCTACGAAGCAGGCAAGAGCCCCTTCGGCGCCTACGATATGGCCGGCAACGTTTGGGAATGGGTCAACGATTGGTACGATGCCACGTATTATGAGAAAAGCCCGACGAAGAATCCCAAAGGCCCGGAGACAGGCACAAAGAAGGTCATTCGAGGAGCCGGCTGGCAAAACGAGACTCCCACAGTCCGTATCTTTACCCGCGTGGACAGCGACCCAACAATTAGAAACGAATCGACTGGCTTTAGGTGCGCGATGGACGCTGTGAAGTAATGAAGCTCCCCGCAGCAAGCTGCGGGGTATTCGGCGAAGGAGAATAAGGCGGAAGGGGAAAGTCCGAAACATAGAAGAACGCACTTCCACGTGGGCTTCGCTCGAAAGGATCATCCATGCGTATCAGTGGTTTCTTCTGTTCACAGTCCCCACGCCTATTGGCATTCGTAGTATGGGCCGGCGTGGCGATCTTCACTGCCCCACTCAACGCCGAACTGGTGCCACTCAGCCAGGACACGTTTCTACGTGCAAAGATGGCCACCGTTGGCATATTGGAGGATACCCAAGATCAACGCACGCCGGAGAAGCCTGGGAAGATCGTCGTCCGAGGAACCGGGTTTCACCTGCGAGATGGCTACGTCATTACGGCCAGACACGCTGCGGAGAAACACGACCCTTCGACCAGCATTATTATCCAGAAGCATGTTCGCATCCTCACCGCCGATCTCCATGAGCTTCCTGCCGACCTGGTCGGTGATAGTTCGTTCATGGATGTCGTGATCTACCGTATCGCCGAACCGCATCGATCCAAACTCCAGGCAGGAACAGCCTTCGCCACCGGAGATGTCGCCCCTGGGATGGACGTCTTCACCGTCGGTTATCCGCTCGGCTGGGGCCCCACGATGGCCTTCGGCCGCCTTGGAAATACGAACACCTTCCTTCAAACTGTCGAAACACGTTTGATCCAGGCAGACCTCTCCGCCTGCAGCGGCAACTCAGGAGGGGGACTCTTCAATACCCAAGGGAACATCGTCGGGATTATGCACGCCATTATCCAAACAGAAAAAGATGAGACTCAGGCCCACTGCAGCCGCATGGCCTTTGCCATTCCGGGGACGCTCGCCGAGCGGATTGTGAATGCGGCCCTCACGGGCAAGCCGCTCACGTTCTCAAAAATGGGGATTCACCTGACCTCGGTGAAGGATGGGACCAAGTGGCGCATGGCCGTCAAGGATGTGGCCGACCCGGCAAAAGAAGCCGGCATTCAAAAGCACGACATCTTGCTGGCGATCGAAGACCAGGAGATTCTCGATGCGGCCCAGCTGAAGAACTATCTGATTGAACGGACGACTCCCGGGCAGCGCGTTTCAGTCAAGGTTCGACGAGTCGATGCAGATCTGACGTTCACAGTCGCACTGGGGGGAGGATAGAGACACGAGCCGTGTGTGCGTTGTGCCGGTCAGCCGATGGTGCTCTCATCGGCCTCGATCTGACCAGCCAAATGGCTTCGTGTCTTGCCGACCATGCCTTTGCGCAATCGGCGCAGCCTATGCCAGACGGTTGTATCACTCCTCCTTATTTTTGTAACCGTCAGCTCTCAGCATTCAGCTATCAAACGGTTATGGAGTCTTCGTAAGCTGAACACTGATTGATGATGGCTGTTGGCTCCCAGGGTTGCGCCCAAGGATCGTGCTTGGGAGACAGATGATCGGCGTGCCCTTCGCCGGTTAGCAGCAGCCCCCAAGCCAACAACCTCATGGCTAAGACGGTTCCAATTTGCCACGCCGTCATACTGCTGCATGCCATTCCGATTCCCTCGTTCCTCACAATGGTGACTCTTCTCCGATGCCCCCATCTCCCTGCGAAGAAAACGGGGGGGCCACACATGACGCGCAGCTCCCCCCTCTTAGCCCAACTCTATTCCGCTCTCGACTACTTCATCGCAGTCGGAAGAGCGCGAGGCTCTGCCTGCACATCCGCACGCTTGGCACCCATCCCCTGAGCAGCCAGCGGTTGGATCCGCGAGTCGCCGACAGGCAACACACGGAGATAGCCCCATTGTCCTGACTGCGTGTAGGGCAGCCGCGCATTGGACCAGACGAAGTCTCCCACCTGACGATAGGGGCCACCCGCACCGCCGCGGATAAAGACATCGAGGATCTCGGACCCGGCATACTCCACCACACTGATCATGTCGGCACCGGGCATGTACGGCTCGATCGGCCACTCATGGCCTTCGACCCCGAACATCCCGTTCTGTTCGCTATTCGCGCCGATCACGTGGATGCGGACTGCGTCGCCGGTATGCGCCTCAATCAGAGGCGTCACTGGATCTTCGGGCTTGTCCACGACGCAGGGCTGGAAAATCTTGCCCAGCGAGCACCCCTGCTCCTCACGGAACTTGTACGGTTCCGCACGGTAATTGACCGACGTCAACCCGGCTACGTTTTGCACATAGGGCATGAACGAGGTCCCGATGATGTTGTCCTCGTCCTGGAAAAAGAGGGCCACGTCCCGGTAGTTCCGCTTCCCGACATTCTCCGGCAAGCTGGCATCGACGATCACGTCCGCTCGCCAGGAGTTCTTCTGAGAGATATCGGCCCCCGTGACAGGGTCCCGATACTGGGAGCCCTTCGGCCCGATGATCACCGCGCCGTACAATCCGTTCCTCGGATTGACGACCACGTTCCCGCCGTCCCACACCAGCGACGTCGTCTCCTTGTTCGCCGGATGCGCATAGTAGGTGTAGGTGCGGCTCTCGCCAGGGGCAATCGTCTGATCGCCGGGGTTGTTCCCGACGTTCAGCCCCTGGCTGTCTTTCGGATCGAAGGCCAGGCCCGGCGCAAAAAAGGACGCCCGACTGGCTTTCATCTTGTTCTTCAGATTGACCTTGATACAGTCACCAAGATTGGCACGCAACGTGAGCGGATTCGGCATCACATTGCCCGCCACCGTGGCCGCTTCCTCTGCAAGCGCATAGATCTTGCCTTCCGGCATTGTCATTTCAATCTTGCGCTCAAAATCTACCTCGATCACATCCGGCGCCTTCGGATGGAGCTTCAACGGACGGTCCAACGACACAACGTTGAAGTGCTTCACCGGGGCATCGGATGGACAGACGGAACTGGGGGTGACTGGAATTCCGAGAGGGTTGGTCCCTCTGGGCAGCGGCTTCAAATCCGCCGTTTCCTTGTCGAGCACGCGAATCAACCCCCACCCACCTTCGGCAAAGTGTGACGTCCGTCCGTTAAAGTGAATGTAGTCGCCCGGCATGCCCTGGAATCCTCCGGCCTTGGTGACGAGGTCATACCGTTCGGCGATCCCGACGTGAATCGAGTTCTTTCGATTGGCATCTGCCGCATACCGTTCCGTGAGGAAGGTATGGCCTGAAATGGTCCAAACATGGGATTCGTTCATCAGCTGGTGCAACAGACGAAACACCATGGTGTCTCCTGTATACGCACGGAGCAACGGCGTACCGGATCGCCATGGATCGCGCTACTGAACAGCTGTGACGTATCCGGATTGTTGGACAGGCGTTGTGCAAACGGCTCCGCACGGAAGTTGAAGCCGCTGCCGGTCGTATGTGTCCCGCCGTTGATGTACTTGTTCGGCGCCGCCATGATCTTGTCCGGCATCTGAAAGGACACGGTCTTTCCGGCTTCCAACGCCACTTCGAGAGGCTGCCCTGGGGGGTTTCCCGCCTCGATGGTGTTCACCGTGTGCGGAACGGTGTCGTGGATCGACACCATCAACTCACGGAAGCTCCCGCTGACGCCGGCCCCGATCGGCTCGGTGCTATGAATATCGGCAATGGGACCGCTGTACACCAGCTTCCCGTTCTTCGGATCGTGATAGGTAGACCCGAACGGCTCCACGATCGTCACGCCGAACCCGCCATGCGGCCAGGTCGTCGCGCCGAATGCGTGGTCGTGCCAGAACACGGTCCCCATGTCGACATCCACCCACCACCGATAGCGCACGAACTCCGGCGACGCGAGATCGCCCGCCGGGTGGTTCTGCTTCAATGGCTTGAAGAATGTCACCACATCGCCCTTGATGTCCTTGATACGAGCCACTTCCTGACAGCTCTTGTCCCGGGGCAGAGACGCGGTCGGGTCGTTACCATTCTCCAAACAATCCATGCCGACCATCAACTCGGTATTGACATGGAACGCCGAGGCGCCCGGCGCCATCTGAATCTTGATGGACTTGGCGCCAGCCTTCGCGACCTCTTTCAGCTTCGCCACCATCGGCGCCGGCAACCCATTCTTGGTCTTCTTCCCCCACATGGTGAACGGCCGGACCGACATTTCATATTCAAATCCTGAGATCACGCCATCCGAGTTTCCTGTGTCGAACTGGAAAAAGTGCGGATGGATGTTGATCTTGGACGACTGGAAATTCGTGTAATCGTCGTCGTCCCACTCGCTCGTCAGCAACACATCCACGCAGTCGTACACGTTGGCGCGGATGACCGCCGGCAGCTTGAGGTCGTCGTTGGCCCTCGTCAGACGTTCTTCTTCATGCAGCACGTAGATCAAGCCGTCCTTGTCCACCATGGCCGGCTCTTTCCCTTGCGCCTTCGCCAGGGTAATCGGCATGCGGACGAAGTGGATGTTATAGAACTTCTGATTGGCGTTGTCAGGGCAGAGACTCCATCGGCCCTGCTCGCCCGGCATGGCGGGCTCAGAGGTCCGCTCACCATTGGCATCCTGGTGAATCGGCTCCAACCAGGGCGCGCCGTTATGGTTTGCTGAGAACGGCACCCGCTTGCCGAAGTGCGGCTTAAAGAGTGGCCAAGCCATCTTGGCCGTCGTCGGGTCAAAAAGGATTGCAGGCCTGGTGCTGTCGTCCCACTTGGCCGCCGCAGTATACTTCGGGTACTTAGCAGTGCTTTCCCGCTCGCCCCTGGCAATGTTGCCATCCCACTTCCAGTCCCACACGGTCGAATCGTAGGCCATGATCTGGCCCTTCTCATCGTTCGTGTGGCCAGGCTGACCCTGCGTCGGGACAAACATCTCGACCCAATCTTTGACGTTCACCACGATCGGATCGGATTTCCAGTTGGTCTTCTGATTCTTGTCGACAATCTTAAACGTCTTCCCGAACCAATCCACCGTCGTCCCGATCAGCTTGTCGGATGAAACTCCCTGCCTCATCCGGCCCTGACGATCCGGCAACTCCCTGAGGTCAGGCATGCTATCGGTATGTGCGGCACCCACTTGGAGCGTATTGTAAAACCGGCCGTACCCCCACATGCCCGCCACATAATGGTGCGCAACATGGCAGTGATACAGGAATTCCCCCGCCAGATGTTGGCAGCCACCGCCGCCGCATTCCGGCTCGAGGTCCAAGGCTTCTGACGGACCGATCACTTCGACGTCCACCCGATCGGACTTGGTCCGGACGACCGGATACTTAACCGGGCCGTCCTGACCCATCGCCCACATGTTGTTCGGCTCAGTGCCGGGGCTCCGCTGCCAACGGATCGATCCGCTGTGTGGGTGGTGTGAGTGGAATACTTCGGACCCGCCATGAACCAGCCGCCACTTTACCGGATCGCCCAGATAGCCACGGGCAATCGTAGTCGGCGTATCGCCGAACGTATAGGCGCTATAGGCCATCGATTCGTCCTCAAATCCGAAATACTCGTGCTGCAAATGCATTTGATCGATGCCGAACGGCTCGCTGCGATAGTTGATCGCCCGGCCACCTGGACGATAGGCATCCGTTAGCGGATCGCGTTGCGGCAGGAAGTCACCCTTTTTGTTCAGGGGACGGAACGCTTCGTCGCCGATCTCATGATAGAAGAGCACGAACTCGCGGAAGTCCGGTCCTGACCCATTATCGATATTCACCTCCCAACCGCTCTTGGCCTCCGGCGCCGGGCCTTCACTGCCGAGGGCATTGAGGTAGTTAGACCCCTTTGGCTCCACGATGAATGCGCCGAAGAGACCCAACACGGTCAGCTCGCGGTCATGGCTGTAGGAATGGAACTGCCGGACCCCTTCCTGCATCTGCGGGTGGATGTACCACTCAAACTCCTGCGCCTTGCCAGGAGCCACAATGGACTCGGGATTCGTCGTGGTGGCTGGCTTGCCGGTGGCACTCACGATCATGCTGGAGGCGCTGATGAACAGACTGCCGTCCTCGTCTTCCATCTGGTTGCGAAGCGTCATTTTCACGCAGTCGCCCTGATTGGCGCGCAAGACCAGGGGTTGAATCATGTCGCCCTGCAACCCAGTGGACACGGCTCCAGGATCGAAGCCGTCCTTGTCGCGAGCCTCTCTGTTCTTGGTTTCCTCATTGCGAACCTTGTCGAGATCCTGGGTCAATGCATACATATAGCCAGGATAGAAATCGAGCCACCGATTTAACGTGATCTCGATGTTGATCATCGAGACATCGTATCGCTTGGTCGGCACACCAGCCGGGCACTTCCCGCCCGACGACATCACCGGCTCGCCTTTAGACCCATCCGACATGAGCAGGAAGCTGCTGCCATCCTGGCCCATATACTGGTGCATCATCGACATCTCGTTGAACGCCCCGGACGTCTGCTGGGCCTTGGCATCGTTCTGTGCCTGCTGTTCAAGCTTCTCCATGAGGCGATGGTGCTGCATCTCCATCTTCGCTGCGTTGCCGGCGCGACCCTCGATGGCGTCTTCCACCACCGTCTGCCCCTTCAATTGCTGGGTCCAGCCAGGCAGTGCGACTGGTGTCGCATGGCCTTCATGCGACGGCTCCCCTGGACTTGCGGCAAACAACCATGGCGTCACCGCCAAACTGCCGGCCAGCAGGACACTCTGCAGCATCAGCGCCAACCCCGTACGCCGCTGCCGCCCTGTTGGTTGAAACACATAACCCTTCATAGTACGGCCTCCCCTGTTATACCCGGCCTCACCAGGTGGATGGTTGAAATCGAACTACTCGTCGCGCGTGAACCAATTCAGCAATTTGTCGATCTGCTGATCTGTTGAATTTCCGACCAATCATCAGATCAATAGATCATCAGATATCTTCCGTTTCACATCCCTTGGCCTTTGTTAAGTGCTGGTGAAGGTTTCCTCCTTGCGGAGGAGAGGGTCACTCGGAGGCCGGTCCTAATCACCCAGACCCCCACCAGCAACGCTACGTTTCCGCAACTTGCGTGCCTCGATGCAGACATCGGCAGAAATGGCCAGTTTCCACGCGCCAGTCCTCTCGATTCGCAGTTGACAACAGCGTGAAGCTGATACCGTGCGTCGGTCAAACTTCCACAAGACTAGACAGTCATGAGCAGGCTGAAATGACAAACGATGTAAATTCAATCAGATAGACCGTCTAATATCTTGGACAGTTACTATGAGATTATGGGGCAGAAACGGGCAGATCTCACGACCCTGAACAGAAAAATGAAGCACGAGGCATGCGGATGGGTCTGCATGAGCAGGCACGAAAAAACCAGGCAGCAGAGCATTCCCGCAGGATACTCAAAACGGTATCCAACTATGCCGCAGGCAAATCAAACCTGACGGAGTATCCTTTGGGGCACAGTGGAGCCTGAATGCTGCGAGAATGATGCGAGAAGAAATGCGTGTCTCCGCACGCCAGGCTAGGCGGGTGAAAAGAGCGATTTTTTTCTCAGCATCCTGCTAGGGTCCAGTTTGAGACGAGGTACGGTTGGCAGTGCCTTGCAAATCCATATCGAGCAGAACGGCGCTGCCTGGTTCTTTGGGATTGAGTCGGACCGGCATCCGATCGACAACCAGTTTTACTAAGGGTACCGCAACGATATGCGGTGCCTTATCCGAGGGATTGGAATAGAGTTCGAGTCTGACATTCTTCGGTCGCTCACTCGCCGTCAACTGAGGCTTCAGGCTTGCGTCCACGAATCCCACCAGCATTCCACTTCCATCGGCGAGTTTATGGATCTCGAACGCATTGGAGACGGGCGGTACCTGTTCGATCGAAAGATCCGGACTCCGCGTGATTAAAGCCATTCCCAGGAGTTTGGGCGTAATAAATCCAAAGCTCCCTGTTGGTGCGACCGAGAAACGGATCACCGAGGTAGAGGAACTGAGTTGAGACACGCCGTTTGTAACCCGCAATTGACGCCGTAAATCCATTTCGCTTCCGGACGCCTCGATAAAGACCGTTGCCGGCGCAGCTTTCTGCACCGGGAACACCTCCGTCTTGCCTCCTTGTGCCCCAGCGAGTGAGGTCGGGATGAGGCTCGTGAGAGTCAGGACAAGCAGGGAACCGAAGATGAGGTACGGAACAGGCCGGGTTCGAGCCCATTGTGTGACGCAGCCAGGCATGAATGTGAGTCCTCCTAGTACGGCGGAAAAGAATGAGTCTCTCGGACAACGGATGTCACTTCTCTCTAACAAGATTGCTTATGCGGTGCAATCGAGCAGGCTCCGTGAAAATATCATGCAGGATGCTCAAAAGGCCCCCCTGTCGTTTGTGAATTGCTCATCTATCCATAATGTGGCTCCTACTCACCGTCTCACCCGCCGCTTCTTTCATATCCCGCGCGCAGCGGAAACCCATCCAGTTCATCTTGGTGTTGGGATCGGTTCCATTACGTTGCGCGGTTCGCACGCTCGGCGTGCTGTCGATCCAGCCCCCGCCACGGAAGCTCCGCTGCGTACCCTGCTCCGGTCCCTTGGGATTCTTCTCCGGCGCAGTCGCATAATACTTGGGGTCATACCAGTCGGCCACCCATTCGGACACGTTACCCGCCATCTGGAACACACCATACGGACTCACCGCATTGTCGTATTTATCCACAGAAATGATCGGTGGATAGAGCAAGAGCCGTTCGGGACGATC
>Ga0163144_10022901_pt1 | contig 12364 bp, 7 predicted proteins | sample OliLak19BULKMAT1_FD_123175 | JGI IMG/M metagenome (GOLD analysis project Ga0163144, IMG submission 123175) | Freshwater microbial mat bacterial communities from Lake Vanda, McMurdo Dry Valleys, Antarctica - Oligotrophic Lake LV.19.BULKMAT1 | ecosystem: Environmental > Aquatic > Freshwater > Lake... | reverse complement strand
GTAGGCACCGAGCACGAACAATTGCGACAGCTCGGTTCTGAGACGAGACATGAGGGATTGCCAGGAAGCATCCTGGTCGGTCCAGAGAATCGCGACAGGCGGTACCGTGCCTTCAGGCGTCTGAAGCGTGCGGCCAAAAGACGCGATCAGTCCTTCCAGGAGCGACTCCGGCATGGTTCGCGTGGTCATGCGAATCCCTTCTTGCCACGAGCAGCCATCTTGAACTCGCGCGAGTAGTGCACGTCATTCCAACGGTTCCCATCGAAGCTTGACCCGCCACCGAAGTCTCTTGCGTGCTCGCGTCGGTCCCAGAACCACGGGAACTCATCTTTTGAACGCTGGAGCTCTTTCCCACGGTCCTTGTCCCATTTGATGTTGGGCCGCGCACGAAGAATACCGGCGCTTTTCCTTCCAAGGTCGGCTGCCATGAGGAATGGGCGAATATTCACTCTGACGCCATCGTTCACGTCCGGATCCCAACCGATCGGTTGTTTGGCAAGTGCCTTCCACCTAATGAAGATGTCGTAAGGTGGTTCCCCTTCCAGAATCATCTTGAGTTCCGATTGCAAGTGGGCCGCTGAGGCGAGTCTTGCGTCAGCGCCCGCCTCGCCAGTTATTACAGCCGCCTGCTGGCGGCTGATCCAATCACCGAGGTACGCGTACGTCACCTTCTCGAGATTGGTCCTTGTGAGCAAGTGGTAGTTCACGAGAGCACTAAAGCCATCACGGCTACCATCCCAGACATGCCAGATGAAGGGACGTTGATGGAACAGTTCGCAGTGCTGTTCAAAGAAGCGAGTCCGAAGCCATTCTTCAACTGTCAGGCCCGCTCCCCCCTCGCCCGATAAGAGTTCTTCAAGCTTCGCCGCACTCCATTCTGCGCCGTAGGAGGCCGCCAGGAGGCTGGTCAGACGCATACTGGCTGACTCTTCACCCTTTACAGGCGAGATGCAAACGATGCCCGTGTCGTCAACGAAGGGCTCAAGGCTATCGGTCGGAAGCGGGAGGCAATTCGCGAAGGCGGAACCGGTCTGGCGCGGCCATCGATAACCGAGCAATCGTGCCGTTGCCACCTGCAATGGCCGTAGAGAATCGTGTGGGCTCCCATGGAACAGCCATTGCGTTGGGTCAGCCGAATACGGCGTTGGCAGGCCATCCGGGTACTGACTGGCAGCGATCCGCTTCCAATGGTCGAGATCGAACGGAACTTTGATGAGAGTCTTGTTTGTGATCTTCATCGACTCATCGATTTGTTCGATCGAGTCTCGAAAGGCGTCACTCCGAGCGAATTCCCAGATCGCTAAAAGCTGGTCCTCTGTATTCGGAATTACAACGGCTGCGTTCTCATCGAACATCTCGCCCGAGTAAAGAGTCGCACCAAGGTGCATTTGGTTGATCGAAACCCCCCACTTCCCCCACGCCTTCGTTCCTTTGACATAGCACGACGGAGAGTCGACCATGGCACCCGAACCAGATTCCCAAAGAAGCACGTTAGTTCGTCCGCCATATTCTTGCGTTGTGCTGGCACCCCCTTGGTACGAGACCCACTCCTCTGAAATGGCACCGAGTTCCCAAAAACAGTGAATAAACCGAGGCAGGTCACCGGTTGAAAGACCCTTGAACGAATCGCTGAATCTGGAGAGCAAAGGAAAGTCATCTTGCGACCCGAGAATCACCCGAGAGTCAGGATTCCCAAGTTGTTGAGATTGAGCAACCCGAGCAATCGAAGCGTCACGCAGCAATTCGGACTTGCCAGCAGGACCTTCACCAAGAGTCGCATCTTCGGCAGAGAATTGGCTCGCTGGCTTTGATCTAGTGATCACTGACAGGGCGACATTCACTTGTTCGCCAGTAATTGAACCGAATGCACCTGGCCCAAGTTTAGCCAGTAGGTCCCAGCGCCACTGACGAAGGAGAGATTGACGTAGTGCTCGGTAGGTCCCAAGGAGTAGCCACGCTTGGGGCGTGACGAGCGCCGTAGTGCCCCCTGGCTTGCAAAAGTCGAATGATCGCTCGATGAAGCAAGTGGCCAAGTCAGCCTTGGCGTCAGGGTGAATGTCTTCGCAGTAGCGTTGCAGCGCTGCTGCTTGGCCGCCCCGTCCCAGATAAGGAACGTTAGTAATGACCAGAGTGAAGACGTCGCTGAGAATTGCGGCGGCCTTGGCGATGCCCTGAGCCGTGACTGCGATTTCGTGGGCCGCCTCGTCGACGTCTTCTCGACTCAACGCCTTCTCTAACATTGGATGAATCTGGCGAAAACTACTCGTCAGCAAATCGCCGCGGAGTTTTGTCGGATTGATCAGGCTGCCGAGGATAGGCGCCTGCGTAAACAGATCGTAAAGTATTGCCATCCCTCTACGAGCCTCTTCGTCCTCTCCTCCGAGTTGAGTCCACTCCTCTCGTTGAGCGTTGGGGCTGAGGCCGGAACAGGCAATATTCAGGGGCGGCAACGGATGCCAACCAACTTGTCTCCATGTGGCAAGCGCTAGGCTGAATGCGGCAATTTGGGAACAACGAGGGTCGATCTCGAGACCAAAGACGTTCTCGCGAAGCACAGACGCATAGGCTTCAGCCTCCGACAGGGACTCTTCGGCTACTCGCATGGCCGCAAGGATTGGCACGACGGAAACCAAGAAATGCCCAGAGCCCATACAGGGGTCGAGGACACGAATCTCGCGGGCCACGATTGGCCATTCATCAAGAGTTCCTGTCGCTGGTGTATATCGTCCCGCATCATCCTGAACAAGTCGAAGGTGCGTCCACTCGACGCCAGGTAACGCAATGCGCGCCCGTGCCTCCTCTTCGGAATTCGCTTCGACGCCGGCAGGGAACTGTCGACCTGTCCACCATGCACCCAAGGTGTTATGGAGCAGGAAGTCCACCATGTAGTCTTCAGTAAAGAGCTGGGTCACGGATGAGAGTTCGTCGGCACCTATCTTCTGCCCAGACTTGTTCACTCGTTTCTTTTCTTGCGACTGCCAAAACTGGTAGACCCAACCTAAACTGTCGTCCGCGAGGAAGACTTCAGTTGGCAGTGACATCAGGACCTGTTCGAGCGGCTGACGGTGCTCGGCCGGCAAGGTAATCTCCAGAACAGCGTCGTCTGGTCTGAACATTTGAGGGAGCATTCGCTGGGCAAACAAGGCTGCAAGCGATACCCAATCGAACCCTCGCTCCCGGGCAAGTTCCTTGCACTCTTCGATTGAAACGGCCACGCCAGAGGCAGGCTCGACCAATAGTCCGCACTCTGCCAGAAACCGAGCGAAGAGCATCCTGTGCCAGTGCTCATAAGCACATTCAGCCACCAAATGATCCATCTCTTGTCGGCCACGCTCCTCGAGACGGTCCCCAAGTTGACGTCCACGAGCTCGCAGACGCCGACGCAGCCTTTGCTGGTCGCTCGTCATGGTTTGCCACGGCTCCCCGTGAGCGACTGCCAGCTGCTCGAGAGACTTACGAGAGCCGGCCTCTGCCTGGACCCTCGCCGCTAAAATGACGGCGTCCAGACGCCTTCGCAAGTCACGTGTGAGTGTGGCCATTTTCAGTGGACCAAAATTGGACCGGACTTCACGGCTTCAAGCAGGCGGGCTTCGGTCCGAGTCAGCCAGGCAGTCACGTCCTCCGGAGATCGCAGCGTCGCCCGCTCCAGAGGAATTGACCTAACGGTGGGCTCCAGGGCCTTCGCCGCAAGCTCAATCGCACGCTGTGCGCGCGCAGGCATTGCCTCAACCTCAGTTGATCGGGCGGAAAGTGAGCTGGCATCCAATTCGAGAATTAGAGTGTTCTCAGTCGAGAGGTCTGGCGAGCGTGGGGCAACCAATCTCGTGCCACTAAGAATTCGGCTTCTTTGAGTGTTGTCGAGACCTTGCCACGGCGCACTACTCTCGACGGCGATCAGCGCCTCTTCAAGCGCGGCGCGTAGGTTTGCGTCGATATTCGTAACCTGCTCGCGCAACAGTGTCGTCAGGGTCGCACGAACTGTTGCAACCGGATCGACAGGAGCAAGAAGCAGGCGGTTCGTGCGAATCGCGTCGAGTTGTGTTCTGGCATCGTCTGCCTGCGGAAGGCTGGCCGAGTGGCGGGCCAGCGATTCAACCAAATCCCACGCTGAGCTGCGTTGAGCCGACAGGTCGCGAGCCTTCTGCCACTCAGGAATCAACGTTTTCCAAGGTTCGACCACACTTAGGAGCCCTGCGAGTAGGGCGTTGCCCGAGAGACCGCTCAATTGATCGAATCCGGGAACAATCGGTGGGACCGGTAATGGGGCGGGACCACCTGCGGCAGTGGCCAGCGCACGGATTGCTTGAAGAAACTCTGCCGCCTTTGCGACTTCCTCTCCGTTCCTACAGGGTACTAGCGTGGTGATGAGCCCGCGGACCAGTAACCGATCACCGACCGGCAACGGCGCCGAATCAATCCGGAACTCGGCTTTGGGAATCTTGTTTTGATCAAGCTGTGCAGACGGCACGAGCGCACCGTTAAGTGTCACCCGCACGTGCTGTGATCGATGCAACGCAATGAGGGCGGCGTCAATCGCATCTCGCGGCCAACCAAACGGCGCAACTTCGAGCTCCTTGCGAAGCGCGGTGCCCGTCTTTCCCATGCCAATGCGTGACATCACTTCCTGGCAAACGGAGTGTTGCTCAGTTGCGCCGGAGTGGCCGACGGGACCGAACGGTTGATCGGCACCGTCACGCGCACGCTGCATTGCGACCTTCCAGGCCGCTGAATCAGCTTCGCCGAATCGCGGAAACAGGCGAACGAGGGATGATGCGATCGCGTCTCGCAGTTTCGCGTCAAGCGTCAGCTGCAGCATCTCCGTGCCACCACCCTGGAACACTTTCGCAGCGCCGACGATGTCTCGAATGAGGCTGTCGCGGTTCTTGACGGCAAGTGCGAGGCGGCTCTCCATGCTGCGCTTCGCTTCAGAACCCTCCGGCGTCGACGGAACTCCTTTCGATTCGATTGTCTGTTCGGCCGCTGTCGCCTCAATGATCCAACGCCGCACATCCTCGGCATGACTGCGGGGGATGAATACATGGATGAGCGGACTATCCGAGCCGGCACTGCGGGCCAAGTCGACCATGCTCTTTTCGCTGGCGGACCATTCGTCTCGGGCCCAGATCGGAATACCAGAGCCGTCAATCGCAGGAGGCGTCTGGTCCCTGGTGACCAAGAGCGCCCTAGACTCCTTCGCCGCGCCCTGCACAACCCTTTGAGCGCGGATGAACCGGTCGAGCTCAGCGTAGAGGAGAATGTTTCGCTTGATCTGCACATCAGCGGCATCGGCCGCCAGCTTCGTCTGCCGATTCTTGAACTCTCGGTCCCATTCGCTTCCTTCGCGAGTCTGAAGCCGGTACTCATTCTCCACTGGCATCAGGACAGCGTTGGCGACTAGGCGCTCTAGCGTCGTTCCCACCTCGTCCCGGAGTTTGCCGTTGTCAGCACGCAGGTCATCGACCAGAAGATCGGCAAGGTGATCTTTCGTAGTCCGTACTCCGATGTCAGAGCCCGACTCCCGCGGCAGTTTGCTGATGAGGAAAATCAGGCCGCAGATCCGACGCGCAAGAGGATCGCCGGACTTCGAGTCTGGGGACAGCGCGATGATCTTCTCGTTGAGCTCGCGTAGGAGCACGCCGGTATTGACCATTTCTGGAGCCAAGGCGTCGAACAACTCGTCGCCGGGAACCAAAGCTCCGAGGGGCCGGCTCGCAAGTTTGGCGATGGCATCGTGGATGATGCGGAGCTGTGATCGAAGCTGACTGCTTGTGCCCGCTGCGTCAATCTGCCTGAAGCAGTGTTCCCAGAACCGTCGGCGGACCGGCAGGAGGGGGTAGTCCTCGACGATTATCTTGGCGTCGCTGCCGACCTCGCCAATGCGTGTTCCCTGAAGCTGACGGGACACTTCTCCTGAGAACTTGTTGAGTTCGTCGCGAACGGCCGGAACCGCCGCCGGCTTCTTCTGGAGCAAGACTTTCCGCGTGACGGTCTCAACGTCCGTATCAGACAGCGGCACGCGGATGGTGAACCGATCCATCAGCTTCTGCAGAAGGGGCACGCCGGTAAGGGCACTCTGGCCGGCAGCAACGAGGATCACCTGGCCGTCAAGTTCCTTCGACACGGCCTCGGCGACCTCGGTGATCAGGACCGAACGCTCGTTGGAGTCACCGATGTACTGCTGTGCTTCATCGAGAATAAGCACCATGCATGGCGACCGACCGTCGCGGCCGGCATGGCGTAGCGCCTCCTTTGCAACACGGAGAAACTCAGCCGTCGTGATGTCAGTGTCGCGCTTCGGAAACTGCTCTCGGATAGTCTTGCGGGCTTCGACCTCACCGGCCGCAAATGTTGGGTCGCAGGCCAGGACGCCCCGAGCGAGAGGACCGCTGACATACAGGTTGTTGAGTTCGGCTTCCCACACCTTGCCTGCTTTGACGACCTCAGCCTTGACGGCATCAAGGTAGCCATGCCCCTGAAGCCAGAGCACGAACTGAGCTTGGGAATATTGCTCCGGGAGTCCCACTCCTCGAAGCAAGATTCCCAGGACCGTCTGTCGGACAAGATCGGTGCTGCCACTTGGCAAACTACCCGCCGCCGCAGCGAGACCGCCTGAGCGCTTGCCGGCCGTATCCAGCTCACGGAATACACTCCGCAGTTCATCCGGCATCGCAGGGACGAGGCTCCTCGCTGTCGACCCGTCCGGGAAGGAAGTGTCAGCCCAGAGGTGAGCAAGCATCTTCAGAAGGTGAGACTTGCCGCTCCCGAAAAACCCACTTACCCATGCCGCCTTCTGGCTCGTGTGCGATTGATTCTTGAGGAAGGATTCAACAATTCGCACAATGCCGTCGGCGTACTGCCCCTCACACACAAAGGTGCGGAGCTCCCCCTGGAGTTCGGCAAGGGCGCGATCGTCGCGCTTGTCAGCGATACGGGCCTGGCCCTGGTTGACAAGTGGCAGTGATGGATCTTGCTGAAGGAGTTCCTTGATTGTCATGCCGTCTCTCCGGTGCCGTGCAGGGTGATCGGAATGGCCATGTAATTCCAGCCATCCCGCGCGTCGAGCAAGCGGTAGTTATTGCGATCCAGGCTTCCCGGGAAGAACACCGCCAGGCGACCGCGAATATCTGGCTCAACGAGCTTGATCACCCGTGAGATCCGCGTGGTGCCAAAGAGCGAGCCGACCCCGAAGACGGCGACGACGGTGTTCTCCGAAGCCTCAGAGAGTGTCAAGGCGTTGCGGACACGGTCCGCAACAAATTCTGCGAATTCTGTTTCCAGCTTGAGCCCAAGGTCCGTCGGCGACTCGAAGTACGCCTCTCGATAGTCATCCGCGGCCATCCATTGAGCGAACGAGGTTGTCAGGTCGACCTCTACCCAATCGTGGTTGGCGGCGGACGTCGCCTGTTCGAATTCGAGCTTGCGAGCTCGCAGCGTGCGCTCAAGTTCCTTGTCGTAAACAATCATGATGACGCGCTGTGCTCCCGACACCGTCCGTTGCCACGGCGTCGAAATGTGTTGCCGGTAGCGTTCTGCGAGATCTTCGATTCGGCCCATTTGACTAGCGCCTTGCCTTTCGGGGATCCAGTCGATCGAAATCAATGTCAACAACATCGCCCGCCATACGCAGGTCGATCAGCCCTTGTCGCTTAGCATCGACCGCCAGCTCCCGCGCTTTCGCGGGGTGACAGTCGATTGCCTTCAACCAGTCGCAGTCGAGAAGAGCCTCTCCTCGGGTACCGCAGGTATATGCCAGCAGCATTGCGAATGCCGTGGTGGCTGGCGTCGGATGAACGACATGGCGGATCTTGAAGGTCCTGCCGGTGAGATGGCCGGCCTGGTTCCACGAGCTCGCGGCGTTACGAGCAACCTTGTCCAAGGTTGCATCGTTCAGTCGACCACCCACGGCTTCGCGAAGTGCGTGTCGCATGGGTCCTCGAGCGAACTCTTCGCCGGCGTCGAGCGGTACGACAGCTGAGGCCGTCGCTGCCAGCAGTGGGTCGCGCGCTAGAGCGACAAGCAGGGCCAGGAGCGGCCGTCCGCCTTCGTCGCGCTGCCAAAGGTTGCGCATGATTCGGAAGAGCGGGACTTCGGGGTCGAGGGCGTAGAGTTCGCTGAGCCGCTGCGCAGAGAGGACGCGCGTGGCCGAGGTCGGCTTGCCCAGGCAGTTGTCTTCAACGATCGCGGCGATATAGGCGGCGCGCGGGGCGTCAGCAGGGGCGCATCCCAGCGTCGCGGCCAACTCGTCGAGCATCATGGTCCGACTGGTGTGGGTGCCCCGATCACCAAAGCGGAATCCAAAGGATTCGGACTCACTAATAGCTGAACTAATCGGAAGGAGAGGCATTATTAGCTGTAGATAAAATTATTAGCCGGCAACATTGCCGGCTGTGATTATCAAACACATGTACATGTAATGCCAGTAAATTATGAATGCCGGCAAGTTTGCCGGCCAAATTACTTGTTACTTGACTAGCTAGGGCTTAGCCTGTTAAGCTTCCATCTGTTCCGTTTGTGCCGCACATGGAGGTCTGGAGATGAGCCTGGAAGTTGAGATTGCTGGTGAGGAAATCAAGTTCTCGGGGTCGCTGTCGTCCCGCATGGCGGCAGAATGCCTCGGCCGCCAGCAACCCGGGGATCGGGAAGACCTGGTCCGCCGCGCGCTTGAGATCGGCCTGTTCTCCCTTGAGCGAACCTCGACCTCCCAGGACATGGAGTTCGTACGGCGCCAAGTGGAGGGTCTGCTCCACGAGGTGACGGGGGCTATCAGCTCAATCCCTCAACGGGTCGAAGACGGCCTCATGGCAAAGGTTGGCATCGGCAACGGGCAGGTGCTTGCACCGGTCGTCAAGGCGGTGGACGAAAGCGTTCGAACTGCCGAACGCGGCATCGACGAAGCGCGCAAGCTGCTCCAACAGGTCGACCCCTCGCGCTCCGACGGGGCGATGGGCCAAGCCCTCCAGCAGGTGAAGGATCTACTGGATCCCAAGAGGAAGGACTCGGTCTCCAGTCGTGTGGAAGAGGTCGTCAAGGGCCTTGGTGAACGCGGTGGCTGCTTCGCGACGACCGTGACGGCCATCATCGACGAGGCACTCAAGCCGTTGAAGTCCGAGGTCTCAAGACTCTCAGATCGGCTCATCGAACAGGACGCCGCCGCCGAGGTGATCGATCGCACCACCGAGAAAGGCCTTCCGTACGAGATCGAGGTCGTTGAGCGGCTGCAGCCGTGGGCGAAGGCTGTCGGCGCGACTGTCGAACATGTCGGTGTCGACAATCAGCCGGGCGACGTCGTCGTACGGTTTGCGCCGACCTCGATCACCGGTCGCGAGCTGACCGTCGTGGTCGAAGCACGTGACCGCGCAGACGCGAAAGGCCTCAAGCGCGTGACCGCAGACTTGGAGGTGGCCATGCAGCGCCGCCAGGCTACCGCCGCCGTCTACGTCGGGAGAACGTCGGCGGCATTCGCAAGGGAGATCGGCGACTGGGCCGATGGGCGCGGTGAGTCGGGCCCGTTCATCGCGTGCGTGGACGGCGCGCTCGAGCTTGCCATGCGCTTCATCGTTGCGCTGGTCCGTCTCGATGATCTGCACCAGGCCCACCACGAGTTAGACGCCACGGCGATTCGGCCCTATGTCAGCCAGATTCGGACGTCGATGGATCGCGTCCGCAGCGTCAAGACGAAGCTGACGGCCATCGAGAACGCGGCCGGCGACATTCGGAGCGATGTGGAGTCACTGCGGTCGGAGGTGCTGACTGCCCTCGAGTCAGTCGAGGCCTTGCTCAAGAGAACCACAGTCACGCAGGTCACGCCTGCGCAGGCGGCGTAACGACATGGTGACCGACGCGCTCGACGCAGCAAGGTTTCAGCTACTTTCACTCGACGGTGGCGGCAGTCGCGGCCTGTTCACGGCCGCACTCCTGGCCGCGATCGAAGAAGACCTCGGCGTGTCCGTGACCGATCATTTCGACCTGATCGCCGGCACCTCGACTGGCGGCATTATTGCGATCGCCCTTGGCCTCGGCCTGAAGCCGCGGGAGATCGTCGAGTTCTACGTAGAGTATTCGCCGCTGATCTTCGGGAACCCGTTTAAGACTCGCTCCATTCTGCAGTGGTTCATGCGGAAGTACTCCGCCCAACCACTCAAGGACGCGCTGAAGACTACTTTGCAAGAGCGTTTGCTAGGCGAAAGCACCAAGCGTCTCGTGATTCCTTGTTACGAACTTGGGGCGGATGATGTCTACATCTTTCGGACCGCGCACGCCGAACGCCTCAAGCGCGATCACAAGGTGGCGGCGTGGCGCGTGGCACTTGCCACGAGCGCAGCGCCCACCTATTTCCCAGCCCACCGCAGCGTTGACCAACTTCGGCTAATTGACGGCGGCATTTGGGCCAACAACCCAGCAATGGTGGCGCTGATCGAGTCGTTCGGAACGTTGAAGGTGCCGCTGGAGCGCACGCACCTTCTCAGCATCGGCACTTACGAAGGCGTCTCGAGCCGTCCCAGCTATCTGAACATGGGCGGCCGACTACCGTGGGCCTTGAAGGCCACCGACGTCTTGCTCCGGGCAGGGTCAATTGGCGTCAACAATCAAGCGTCTTTCCTTCTCGGCGATCGATTTCTGCGCCTGGATCCGACTGTGCCAGACAAGGAAGTCCGAATTGACGGTGTAAACAATGCCGATGCGCTAATCGGGCGAGCCAAACATTACAGCCGGAAGCTCATGCCAGCCATCAGTGCAGGATTCATGGCTCATCAGGCGCCGACGTTCACACCAATTCACTCCTCGAAGGGACACAGGTAATGTCTTGGAGCGCACTGCTGGAAACTATCGCCGCTGATCTCGACATTCCGACGGAGCTGGCTGAAGAGGCGGTCGTCGAGTACGAATCGGTAGCTGCTTGGCTCGGCGCCGAGGATTCCGCCCTCTACACCCATTCACCAGACATCTATCCACAGGGATCATTTCGCCTCGGCACTCCGGTTCGACCGCTGCGGGGCGACGATTTTGACATCGACCTCGTCTGCAAGCTCGACCTCGAGAAGGAGCAGACCACTCAGCGAGACCTCAAGAACTTGGTCGGAGACAGGTTGCGGAAGAGCCCGGAACTGGCCGACCGGCTCGAGCCGAAACGGCGATGCTGGACGCTCACCTACGGTCGGAAGTTTCACCTGGACGTGCTCCCGTCGATTCCGGACCAAGAGGCCACCAGCAACAGCATCCTCTTGACTGACCGAGAGCTTACACGTTGGCAGCACGGCAACCCGATCGGCTACGCAGATTGGTTCTTCTCGCGAATGGGGCCGCAGCTCCTCGAAGAGGAACGTCGACTCGCAGCTGAATCTAAGGTCGATATCGCGGAGGTTCCCCGATGGCGCATTCGCACGCCGCTCCAGCGTTGCGTGCAGTTGCTGAAACGCCATCGTGACGTCACGTTTAAGGACGACCCTGACAATTGCCCTGTCTCTATCATCGTCACGACGCTGGCAGCCCAGGCATTCAGGGGGGAGCACGACCTGTCGGTGGCGCTGCTGGACATGGCCCGAAGGATGCCGGCACTCATCGAGAATCGCAATGGCCGATGGTGGGTCGCAAACCCAGCTCATCCGGGTGAAAACTTCGCGGACAAGTGGAACGAGGTTCCGGAGCGGCGCGAGAAATTCCTGGCCTGGCTTGCTCGCTTCGAGGACGACGTCCGAAACCTGCGTGGGCTGCTCACTGAATCAGCGGCGCAGACTCGGCTCGGCCAAGTGTTCAATGTCGGTCCGACCAACCTTGCCACAGCCGGTGCGGTCGTTCCCGCTCTCGCGTCAGAGAGTCATGTGCAGGCAGCGCCTTGGCCACAGCGGCTGACCTACCGATGCGACACCAAGGGCCTTGTGTATCCCAAGATTCACGGCCGCAAATCCCTCTGGCCGCTCACTGACCGTGCCGTGCCCAAGCATCTTGGTCTGCGGTTCGAAGCCAAGACGAATACGCCGCTACCCTATCAGGTGAAGTGGCAGGTCACCAATACGGGACAAGAAGCCCTCGTAGCCGGGCAACTCAGGGGCCGGTTTGAAGAAGGGGAGGCCCACACGGGCTCGGCGCACTGGGAGAGCACTCTGTACGCCGGCACCCACTGGGTCGAGGCGTCGGTGATCAAGGACGGCGTCTGCGTTGCGAAGTCGGGTCGAAGACTGGTGCGAGTTCGGAGCTAAACACAGCCGGCGAACGTTTATACATCGAGTGCCTTGAACAGACGCTTCCACCGGGCCTCAATGTCGTCGAACACCAGGAGCGTGAGCCTCGCCTGTTCGGCCGCCGTCGTCAGGTGCGTGGGCGAGCTGGCCTCCGATACGCGCTGCCAAGGCCGACGCGCCAGCTT
>Ga0163144_10022900_pt1 | contig 12365 bp, 9 predicted proteins | sample OliLak19BULKMAT1_FD_123175 | JGI IMG/M metagenome (GOLD analysis project Ga0163144, IMG submission 123175) | Freshwater microbial mat bacterial communities from Lake Vanda, McMurdo Dry Valleys, Antarctica - Oligotrophic Lake LV.19.BULKMAT1 | ecosystem: Environmental > Aquatic > Freshwater > Lake... | reverse complement strand
GAGACTACGGTGACGCATTTTTCCTTAAAATCGGCCTCAGGATTCACCAGAATAGTTTCCCCGACTTCTTTAACAAAAGTCTGGAAATCGGTATTCCGCGCGACGAAATCAGTTTCGCAATTCACCTCACACAAGGCACCGGCGTCACCACCAGCTTTGATCGCGGCGGCAATCACCCCTTCATTGGTATCACGGGATGATTTTTTGTCCGCGCTGGCCTGCCCGCGTTTGCGGAGCTCGAGGATCGCTTCCTCAATATCGCCATTGGTGGCGATCAAGGCTTTTTTGCAATCCATCATACTGGCATTGGTCTTGGCACGGAGTTCCCCGACCAGTTTTGCCGGGATTTCAATGGTTCCTGCTGACATAAATTTTATTCCTTTTTTATTAAATTAAAAAATCAAGGGGCCGGTACTATCCCGGCCAGCCAATTATGCCGAAACTGCTTCGATCTCGGAGACTTCCACGACTTCGACGACTTCTTCACCGGGCTTGGAAGAAACTGGTTTTGTGCGTTTCTTTGGGGCATTCTTGCGGGCTTCAGCCACGGTATTAGCCAAGGCATCAATAATGATTTTGATCGAGCGGATGGCATCGTCATTACCGGCAATCGGGTAATTCACCGCTTCCGGATTCACATTCGTATCGACAATGGCGACGACGGGAATATTCAGGCGTCTGGCTTCAGCCAGTGCGATTTGCTCGTAATTAACATCAACAACAACCATGGCGCCGGGTTGACCGTCCATCTGACGGATACCGTCGAGGTTACGGTGGAGCTTCTCGCTCTCGTGACGGTGCATGGATTGTTCTTTTTTGGTGAGTAAATTTGTGCGTCCGTCCTTGTCCATGCCGTCGAGTTCATTCAGGCGGTTGATACTGCGTCGGATCGTTTTGAGATTGGTCAACATCCCGCCGAGCCAACGTTCCACAACAAAGGGGGAACCGGAATTTTCAGCGGCTTGTTTGACGACTTCTTTGGCTTGTTTCTTTGTCCCGACAAAAAGCACATCTCCACCACCTTGGGCGATCGAGCGGAGGAAATCCTGGGCAGCAACAATTTGCTCCACGGTATGGGAAAGATTGATAATATGGATGCCGTTACGGGCTTCAAAGATGAGGCCTTTCATTTTCGGATTCCAACGGCGTGTTTGGTGTCCAAAATGGACGCCGGCTTCGATGAGGTCTTTAATATCGATTTTTGACATATATTTATTTTTCTCTCGTTTATCCCGCCTTAATGAAATTCAAATAAGGGGTTCGGTTATCTACCGAATACATTTTTGTTGTTGTGCAACCATAGGTTGCGTTCTGACGAAAGAAGACTTGCTCTTTTAAGGCCGACCGGCCAAATGAATGATTCTTTTCTCGCTCCCTGTATAAAGGGGTGTATTTCCCCCTTAAAAGGAACTGCTAGCTCTACCAGCTACAATATAGAATGCAAGTGGGAATTACTGTAAAAACAAGTGAGTCAACACGTCATGAGAAAATGGATGGAACCCTTTATTCCTAATAATCCGAATAAAAGACGATCCAGGCAGAATCACAGAGACTGGATATGATTTGTTTCCCCCGTAGATTACCTACCAAAGGCAAATTAGATAATATACCTCAAAAAGATTATTATGCTTAATTTATATTGACTTAATATTTGCTCCTTAAAAGTCATAAATAAAGCCTTTACAAGTATAAGAGATAAATCTAAAGTCTTTTCTAATAGCAATTTGTGTAAAAAGTCAAAGATGATGAATCCCGGCAAAACCACATTAACCGTCTTCTCAGCTATCGTCTGTTATTGTATCACTGTATCCGTTAGTCTTGCTTTACCGACACAAAACTCTAATACCGTGGTCGTCGATGGGAAAGAAATCGAGATCGTATCCGTTCCACAAAGCTCGACTAATGCAGTGGCCGTGAGCTTGGATAACCTGCTAGAGGCCAAAGCATCAGAGGCACCGCAGGCAGCCATTCCTGAGCCTGGAACCACCGAGATTGAATCTAGCGAGAAACCCCAAAGTATCACCGTGCAAGGGCAAAAAGTCATGGAAGTGGCCAGTATCACTCCATCTGCACCACCTCAAATCACCACTGAATCAGCCGCACAAACTACCTTGAATAGCCCCAGTAGTGCTACATTACCGGAAATCCCCTCGACACCTGCCCAAGACATTGTGGAAAAAGTAGCCAGTGTCCCTTTCGATGAAAAAGAGCTTAAAGCCCGTGTGGACGATCTGCTCAAAGGAGCCGAGACTTCCATTAAAAAGGCTGCGGAATCTGCCCAAACCCGCGAAAATATGACGGGGGAGTCCCGCCCTGAAAAGCCAGTGATTAAAACCACGGAAACAACCAATCCTCCCGAATCAACCGTCCAGAAAAAACCTGTGATTGTCACAGAAAAAAAAGTCGAGAAACAAGAAATTCCTATTGATTTGACCCCTTCAAAAGCTCCAGAAATTATTACCGAAGACATCTTACTCACAGAGAAACAAGAAACTCTAAAAGTCAATCGTTATCCTTGGAAGAGAAATATTCAAACGACCGTTTTCTGGGTAGGGGAACCCCCGAGTGCCAATGTGCCGAAAAGCAGTTGTAACACGATGAGCGCTTGGGATATGAACTGGGTAAGGAATTTCGGTGGATTTGATGATCCAAACAGGCGTAACGGCTTCTTCCCCGCCCGTTTCCAGCCTAAACAAAATCCTTTCTACATTGCCCTGCCTTTTAATGACATGAAAGGGGGTAGACACAAACCGATTTCACAAAAAGTAATTCCCTGGTTTAAAGATGAATATATCGCCCGGAATATTTCAGTTTGTAAAGGCCGCTGGTTAGCTATCCGTTATAAAGGGCGGACTTGTTATGCCCAATGGGAGGACGTCGGGCCGTTTGAACATGACCATCCTGAGTATGTATTTGGAAAATCCCGGCCCCGGCCGAACCGGAATAAAAATGCAGGACTCGATATCTCCCCCGCCGCGCGCGACTACCTCGGCTTAGACGGGGCTTGTTACGCAGATTGGAAATTTGTGGAAGATGAAGAAGTTCCTGCTGGTCCTTGGAAAAAAATCGTGAATATACGAGCCAGTATCATGGCCAAGCTCGAAAGCCAAAAGAAGCGTTCTACCAATAATTAGCCTCTATTGACGGCCTGCCAGAGTGTCGATTGCATTTTAGATAAAAAGGCCTGCTAGACGGGGATCTGTTTCAATAATCCGAATAATTTCCGGCACACAATCGCGTTCATCCAATATCGTATAAAAATCTTTTTTAATCCCGGGAGCCATCCTGAAAGCTTCCACCCAATCGTTTTGATTAAAGGGGGTGGCCCTTGGCACATCCCAAAAGCCAGTATCATCAAAAAGCTGGGCGATGCGGTCAGCCCCTTTGCCTTGTAACTGGCTGACCAGATATGTCGCCATACCCACCTGGATGCCATGCATTTGAGGGGTCGCGGAAATCCTGTCCAGAGCATGGGAAACAAGATGCTCACTCCCACTGGCCGGGCGAGAGGAACCGCACATCTCCATTGCGATGCCATTGAGCATGAGTGCCGTCCCCAATAAACGGATCCCGTCTAAGTCGTGCTCCGGCCTCGCCATGAATTGAAAGACGGTCGCATCAGATAAAAGGGCGGAAAAATCGTCGATCTGTGTGCCGTTCTTTTTAAAGGCAAGTTTCCAGTCGCAGACCGCTGTTATTTTGGAGACAAGGTCTCCGATACCCGACCACCATAAAATCTTTGGAGCCTTGAGGCACACCTCCGTATCAATGACCACACCGTAGGGCATAGCAGCGGGAAAAGATTTCTTCTTATGCTCATAATCAAGGCTGGATTGGGGACTGCAAAATCCGTCGTTGGATAACGCGGTCGGGACGGAAATGAATGGAATCCGCGAAAGGAATGCCACATATTTGGCGACATCCAGAGCTTTGCCTCCCCCGAAAGCGATCATCGCATCCGCATGCGCAGGCAAGCTAAGGAATATTTCCTGGGCATGCTCAAAATCAGAGGAAAGGATACCCGTCGACAGGAGCACCTCGATCCCTTCAGCATGCAGGGAGGACCGGACCCTCTCCACCAAGGCTGCGTCGAGCTCTTGACTATGGCAGACGATTACCTTGAGAAAATGATTCCGCCGAGCATACACACCCAAGCGGTCAAGAGCCCCCGGTTTTATCCGGACTAAAGTGGGAATGAATATCGAGGTATTTCTAAGCATCAATCTTTGGTATGCATGAAATCAGGATTTTTAGCAATTGACTAAGACACAGCCCGTGCAAATTGCGCTACGAGCTCAGGCGAGATTTCTGGCGTTTCTGGAAATGTACGGTGGCAGCGGAAACCCCTTGATACAGATCCTCGGAAGTAAATGGTTTATCGACAATTGCTGCCACATCAAGGGACTTCAGTAGATTCTCATGATCCCCGACATAACCAGACACCACTACCATGGCAGGGCGCTCGGAGACAGGCATATTTTCATTCATTTTCTGGATCATTTCAATACCGCCCATCACGGGCATACTCAAGTCGGTAACAACAGCCTCAAAACGACCTTTCAGAATCATCTCCAAACCCTCTTGCCCATTCGAGGCTTGTTCAATCAAAAAACCTTTCCGGCTCAAAACTTCAGTGACTACCTTGCGGACGAGTAATTCATCATCGACGACAAGTATCTTGCCGGAAGCCGATATGGCTTGAAGCGGGCGGTTGGGCGATTGGATGAGGAAAGAAACGGTAAAAGTCGTGCCTGCATCTGCTTCACTGGTGACTTCGATCGTCCCTCCGTGCTCTTGGATAATTGAATTACACACGCTCAAACCAAGGCCTGTTCCGTTGATTTTCGCTTGTGGTGTACTGCCTTGTGCACTGGCTCCTTTAGTCGTGAAAAAGGGATCAAAAATGGAACCCATATGTTCCCGGGATATTCCACAACCATTATCCTGAATAAGGACTGCTATGCGTCCATTTTCATATTTACTCGTGACTTTAACCTTTTTATCCGTGATCCCGGCCAAAGCATGCTGCGCATTCACTAATAAATTCATAAAGACATGGCTTAATTTATCCGGATCCATTAAGTAATCCGGAATATCTCTCAGGTCTTTTTCTAATGAAATCCTGTCATTTTTATATTCATACTCCAAAATCCTGATCGTCTGTTCTAAGACCTGATTAAGGGAGCTTAACTGGTGTATGGGTTTTTTTTGCCGGGCAAAAGTCAGGAGATCCTTAACAATCACATTGGCCTTTTTGGATGCCTCCATTGTGGTATTTAAGTATTCCCTGCACTTACCGGACAAACTGGGATCTCCCAAGACCATTTCGACAGTGCCCATGATAATTGCCAGTAAGTTATTGAATTGATGGGCTGTCCCGGCCGCCAAGGTCCCTACCGCGGCGAGTTTTTCCGTGCGCACGAGCATTGTTTCTTGTTTTTTGACTTCCGTAATGTCCCGGCCGATACCGACAAGGCCGATCAGGTTACCCGCAATATCCCTGAGCGGGATTTTTGTCGTCAGGATGATTTGATGCTGTTGGCTGGACTTGTCATAACACTCATTTAGGAATGTTTCCATGTGCCCCTGCTTCAAAACCCTCTGTTCTTCAGCTAATAACTTGTCGGCGACATCGGCAGGAAAATTATCATGGTCGGTGCGCCCGACAAAATCCTCCATTTTTTTAAATCCTGCACCACGGACAGCCGATTTATTAGCCATCAGGATACGGCTATCGAGATCTTTGATATAAATATAATCAGGAATATGATCGATCAACATCTGGAGCAAGGCGAGTTTCTGGTTGAGTTCTTCACGGACCTTTTGCAGCTCTGTCACGTCCCGATTAATCCCCAAAGTCCCGATGACATTCCCGGCAGTATCACGGTAGGGGATTTTTGTCCTAAAAATATAAGTCTTCGTACCGTCGCTTGCCTGATGCCATTCTTCCTGATTAATTATCGGACAGTCACTGTCCATGATCTTCATTTCTTCTGCTTTGAATTTCGTAGCGAGATCTGAAGAATTAAAATCAAAATCCGTTTTACCGATGATTTCATTAATACTCTCAACTCCCAAGGCGCGACATAAATCCTTATTCCCCAGAATGAACCGGGAATCATTATCTTTTAAGTAAATGGCATCGGGCAGCGCATCAATAACCGTTTGAAGCAACTTCAATCTTTCTTCGGCTTCCTCTTGGAGGTTTTTCAGCTCGGTAATATCACGGTTGATCCCCAATATTCCCACAATGGCACCGTCATGGTCGCGATAGGGAATTTTACTTTTAAGAAGCTCGTGCTTTTGACCATTTGAATCCCAGTAGGAATTTGAAACATTAAACAACGGCATACCGGTTTCGATCATTCTTTTTTCTTCGGCAACGTAAATATCCGCCTCTTCCGGGGGATGAAAATCATAATCATCCGTCCCGATAAGGACTGTAGGATCGGACAATCCAAATCTTTTTGCATAAGTCCCGTTAGCAAATGCAATCTTATGATTCAGGTCTTTCAGGCAAATCATATCAGGGAGGGATTCGATCAGGGTATGCAAAAGCTCCAAACGGTCAGCGGCTTCCTGTTGGACGACTTTTATATCAGTAATATCCCGGCTCACTCCCAAAATTCCGGTTATTTTCCCTGTCGCGTCAAAATAAGGTAATTTAGTCGTGAGGATATGCCTGATTTTATCATTAATAATAAAACTTTCTTCCTTATTAATGAGGGGTTTCCCGTCGGATATAATATTGAGTTCCTCCTGCCTGTATATGTCCGCCTGCTGTGGAGAGAATAACTCCTCATCGTTTTTACCAATGAGTAACTCTTTGCTGGAATTACCCGTCCATTCCTGAAGGGTCTTATTTAAAAGAATAAACCGCGACTCTGTATCCTTTAGATAAATGGCTTCCGGCAGGCAATCCAATACTTTCTGGAGCAAATCCCTTTGTGTTGAAGCATTCTCCTCGGCCTGTTTTAAGGAAGTGATATCTTGGGTGACCCCCATGATTCCGGCGACTTGTCCATGTGAGTCGATATATGGCACCTTGGTCGTTAATAGCCACATGGATGTCCCGTCGGGAAAAATGGTCCGCTCCTCTTTATCAACTATCGGTTTGAGAGTACGCATGACCTCCAGCTCGTCCCTGCGGTAATCATCGGCCATTTGAGGAGTGCAAAAATCTTTGTCACTTTTCCCCAATAATTCCTTTTCCGGCAAATAACAGAGCTGGCAAAGATGTTTGTTGACCATGATAAAACGCGAATCAATATCTTTTACATAAAATGAATCTGGCAATGCATCCAATGCCGTTTTCAGGATGGCCAGTTGTCCCTCCGCCTGATGGCGGGCCTCGATCAGGTCTGTGATATCACGATTGATCCCTAATATCCCGGTCACATTCCCTTGGGTGTCAAGGTAAGGGAATTTCGACTTCAAGATCACCCTCTGACTGTCTTGCTTATCCTTGAAAAAATTCTTTAAATTTAGCAGGGGGATTTTGCCCTCCATAATATCTAACTCTTCCTGCCGGTAAATATCTGCTTCATCTTTGGGATGAAGATCATGATCCGTTTTACCGATGATCTCTGATTGAGAGGAAAATCCAAAATGTCGGCAAATGGCCTCATTAGCAATGATGATATGGCCATCTTTATCTTTCAAATAAACGGCATCAGGCATGGCTTCTAAGAGTGTCTGAAAAAGCTTTAATCTCTCTTGGGCTGCCGATTCAGCTTTTTGCAAATCAGAAACATCCCGGCTGTTATCCCATGATACCTGTAATCGGGCATTTTTCTCTTGGAGTTCGGCAATTTGTTTTTCAAGCTGGCGCAAACGCTCGGCAGGATCGGGATAATCCGAATTATCCTCTGCACTCCCGTTATGAAGATCATGTAGCGGAGAGAGTTTATCCGCATCGCCCCCGAGTTTAGACTGGTCAGTACTCATGAAAATAAAACTCTCTTTTGATAAATCATCAATATTCAGATACCCTATCGTTTAGGCAACCTTTAAAAATATTGCATAACCGATCAAACCCACTGATATATTGATCAATATCCTACCCGATGATATTATGCTACAACAGCGGGAACATATTAAATTTTAGTCCTGACGTTGATCAATAATCAACTCCTAAAATGAGGATTTTTTATAAGAAATCCCCCCTCTACAGGACATAAAGAGTCTGAAAAACAGGGCGCTTTTATTCTAAATACCTTTAATTACTCAAACAGGGCGTGTGGAAAAATAACGGCGGGTCTCACTTGCAATAACCCCACTTAGAAGGAACATGGCAATTAAATTCGGGATAGCCATTAATCCATTCATCATATCCGAGAAATTCCATACGGCATCACTTTTCCACACGCAACCGATAAAAACGGCCAGCACCCAGAGAATCCGGTAGAATTTGATCGCTTTGAGGCCCACGAGATATTCAACCGCCTTTTCACCGTAATAAGCCCAACCCAAAATCGTCGAAAAAACAAATGTCAGCAATCCTCCTACTAGGATCAAATCCCCAAAAATGCCGAGGTGATGGAACGCGGCATCACAGAGTCCCGCCTTGGTCATACCTGCTCCGGACCATTCCCCTGAGCTGACAATGACTAGTCCTGTCAAAGCACAGACCACCACGGTGTCCCAAAAAGTACCCGTACTAGAAACCAGCGCCTGCCTGACCGGATCAGTCGTCCGTGCAGCGGCAGCCACAATCGGGGCGCTGCCTAACCCTGACTCATTTGAAAAAAGTCCCCGGGCTATCCCGTAACGCATCGCCTCGGCAATTCCCGCCCCCACAAATCCGCCAATAGCCGCCTGGCCGGTGAATGCACTACTGATGATTAGCGAAATCGTCGCACCCAGCTTGTCCCAGTTAAATCCCAAGATGATGAGACAGCCCAACACGTAAAAGAAAGCCATAAAGGGTACCAGAATAGTGCAGAATCGTGAAATGGATCGAATCCCGCCTATTACAACCACAGCGGTCAGAACGGCCAGAATAATACCCACTGAAAACTTCAACGTGCTGTCATCAACCAGAAAGGGGAAAATATCCTTTTTGGCGACGATCATATCCGCAATCGCATTTGCTTGGGTCATATTCCCTATCCCGAACGCGGCAATCGCTGTAAATAGGGCAAAAAGAATACCCGCCCAACGGGCATTCAAAGCCCGCTCGAGGACATACATCGGTCCCCCCGACATTTGACCTTTTTCATTTGTGACACGGTATTTTACCGATAGGAGGGCTTCAGAATATTTTGTCGCTATGCCAAATACACCGGTCAACCACATCCATAATACTGCTCCCGGACCCCCTAATAATACAGCCGAGGCTACCCCGTATATATTCCCTGTCCCGATCGTCGCCGCAAGTGCTGTCGTGAGTGCTCCGAATTGACTGACATCACCGGGTGCCCCGGGGTCTTTGGCAATTGAAAGTTTCAGGGCATGGACGAGGTGCCTTTGCACAAATCCCGTGCGCCATGTCAAATACAGGTGGGTACCAGCTAAAAGGGCAATCAACCAAGGGCCCCATACAAAATTAGCACCTTTTTCAATCCAGAGTTCGAGCGTTTGTATCATAAAAATAAGAAACTTTTGTCATTTTACCCCTAAAAAAGCTTACCTGAAGCCCCGCCTCGGAAAACCAAAAATGAAAGTGCCTTTAAATAATTTGAAAATCAACCTTCTTTTGGCAATGGCTATTTTTTCATAACCTTTCCTGCCTTGTTTGACCTAAAATTTCAAAAAATAGTAAAGACTTTTACCAATTCTTTGCATATTGTTTTTTGCAAATGGCAGAAGGTGCTTTCAGTATATTCATCAGTGAGGCGAAAAGAGGGTTTAATACCACAGGGGCGGTACTTCCCAGCAGCCCTTTTTTAGCCCGGGAAATTACAAAACCCTTCCGTAGCCGTACCAAACCCGCCCGTATCCTGGAAGTCGGGCCGGGGACAGGTGTTTTTACTCGTCTTTTGGTTCCGGATATCAAGAAAAATGAATATTTGAAGATTGTTGAACTGAATAATGCTTTCGTCACCCATCTCTCAAACCGGCTTGAAAAAGATCCTGAATGGTTGTGTAAAAAAGATAATGTGGAGATAGTGTGTTCGGCAATTGAAAATCTTAATCTGGAAGAAAAATACGATTTTATTATTTGCGCCCTCCCCTTCAATAATTTTCCGGCATCCACCGTCAGAAGTATATTCCGTATCTTTGAGCAAGTGTGCAAACCCGGCGCAGTCATTAGTTTTTTTGAATATTTAGCCCTCAGGGATGTGAAAGTCCGATTCTCTAGCCCAGAGGAAAAACTCAGGCTTAGCTCCGTCGCACTTGGGACAAAACGTTTCCTTTCTAAACACAAACGCTCGCGTAATGTGGTTTTTCTGAATTTTCCCCCCGCCCTTGTCCACCATGTCAGGGTCAATAAAAAAGACTCTTCCCACGCCTCGAAAGACATAAAAGCTTAAGTGGCAAGTTTTTGTGAGACTTTTTGAGGAATTATGTTATTATGTGAGTATGACCAAGCATTTATTCATGCTGTTTTTACTTTTAGGGCTGGCCCCTCTGTCGGCTGAAACTGAAACGAATTCCCCACAAATCCTCCTTTCTCCATCAACGGCTTTTAAAGAAGATATTGATAAAAAATGGGACTATAACCTGAATATGAATCAGACGGCCCTTGAATATAAGGCCTCTGATAAACTCAAAATTTCTGTCATCAGTGATATGAATGATGTTACTGTCCTCTCCCATTTGGAAGAGGACGTCGCCCTCGACAAAGTCATGCAGGATTTGACAAAAACTAGGACAGGGATCGGCACCTCTTATAAAATCTCCCCGAATATGACTTTGGATGCCCAAGCAGATTACTCTGTCCTCCAAAATATCGCCACCCCCGCTCCAAAATTGAACTTTTCCATTTCCAGTTCTTTTTGATTTTTGTGATCCTCGGCTTTAAAAGACTCAAAACGGACGGTATATCAAATTACGCCCGACTTGTAGCAGGTAGGACTCCGCTCCCCTTTCAGTCAGCGTAGTATTGAGCTTCGACTGAAAGCTTTTTTTCATTTTCTCATACTCTACTTTTTTTGCTATACTATCGAGATTCTTATTCGCTTGCAGGGTATTCAGATCATTCTCGGATTGTTTGGCTGTTTTATAAGCGTCTATCGCCACTGATTTCGGCATATCTAATCTTTTGACGATCCCGTACAGCGGGCGGTACTGGTAAGCTCGGGACATCTTATACTCCTCATCTCTTTCGGGACCGATGATTTCCTTCATTTTCTGCTCAAGTTCTACTTGGGCTTTTTCTTCCCGGAGCGGACACTGTTCTCGGGTTTTTCCTTCGCGACACGTTCAATCGAGGGCTTCAGCTGCGCCCGGGCTAATTCGGCATCGCTGGCAATTTGGGTTTCCATGTTCTTATCGACGACCACAGGTTGGATCATAATAATCAATTCACTCCGGTCGGTCGTGAGTTTTGTCGTTTTAAACAAATAACCCAGGAATGGGATACTACTGAGCACGGGCACCCCTGTCACATTACGACTCGTCCGGTCGGAAATCAAACCACCAAGTACCACCAAGTACCACCGTGGATCCACTCGGTGCGGCCAAACAAAAGGCCGGAAGAATCGCTTCGGGGCTGGTAGAGGTGTTGGTGTCAGCGGAAGGAAAACTGTCTCCGCGGCTCGATCGTGACAAACTCAAACTCGGCCTTCCCCCTTAACCCCCGCCCCGCATCACTCAAATCCCTTCGCCCCGTGTAGTGGCGACCTTTTCATAACCTCGCATTTGTAATCAATAATTTACAACCTCCCACCCCTCGCTTTTTGCCCCAGTAGCGGAAGTAGGGCTAATTTTACGACATCATCGCACACAACCTCCAAATCAACTTGCAAGCCACCCTGAATCGGGCATGATCAGTACCGGAAACGTTTTTTATCGGATGCGCGCGTGGCGAAATTGGCAGACGCGATAGACTTAGGATCTATTGCCGCAAGGCGTGGGGGTTCAAGTCCCTCCGCGCGCACCACTACATACGCAACTTGCTGTATATAAGAAGGTTATGACTTAGTTCGGAAAATCAATACCTGCATTAGTTATTGTCATACAATACGATATAACTTTTAATATTTCTTTAGGATATTTTAAAAAAATCTCTTTTCTGATGATTTTGATGACAAATCGTAAAACTAGGGCATACCGGAAGGCTCAGAAATTGCTCACGCATGGTTTACTACGGAGTCTAATCCCCGTAACAACTGTCCCTTCTCTTTCTGGACAGGGGGAGAAGGACGGTTAAACTTTAATTCAAAGAGAACTTATGAAAGTTTTAATCATTCCTGACATTC
>Ga0163144_10022899_pt1 | contig 12366 bp, 10 predicted proteins | sample OliLak19BULKMAT1_FD_123175 | JGI IMG/M metagenome (GOLD analysis project Ga0163144, IMG submission 123175) | Freshwater microbial mat bacterial communities from Lake Vanda, McMurdo Dry Valleys, Antarctica - Oligotrophic Lake LV.19.BULKMAT1 | ecosystem: Environmental > Aquatic > Freshwater >... | reverse complement strand
GCCGATCTGCTTAGCCAACCATTACGTGCGTAGGAGTCAGGGTTCGCAGGGACGCGATATATCGCGCTCGTACTATTTTGCTAGGATGGGAGGGCTTTGCCTTCCCATCCTAGCATTTATCATTCAAGAATGATGGCCAGCACCTCATCGCGCTTCTGTTCCATCTCAGCCCGATCAAGCGATTCGAGATTGAGGCGCATGAGCGGTTCGGTGTTGGATGCACGCACATTGAAATGCCAGGTCGGGTACGTAACGGAGATACCATCCATATGCTCGATCTGCCCATCGGCATAGCGCTGCGCCAGTTCCTCCATTTTGGCTTTTGGATCAGCGACTGTTGAGTTGATCTCGCCCGAGATGAAATATTTGGCTTCAAGCTGAGCCAGCAATGCCGACATTGGTTTGCCAGTTTTGGCGATCATCTCCATAATCAGCAGCGATGGAATCAGGCCCGAATCGGCATAGTTGAAATCCTGGAAATAATAGTGGCCAGTCACTTCACCACCGAATAGCGCCTGTTCATTGGCCATGCGGCGCTTGATGAAGGCATGCCCAACCCGTTCCATCAGCGGTGTACCACCATCGGCGCTGATCAGATCGCGCACCGCCCACGACGCCCGCACATCATAGACAATCTTGCTGCCCGGTTTCTTCGTCAGCAGATATTGACCAAGCAGTGCCGTCATATAATCGCCCGCAACGAATTGGCCACGGTCGTCGATCGTAAAGAAGCGATCCCCATCACCATCGAAGGCAAAACCAGCAGCAGCACCCTCCGAAACAACTCGTGCCTCAAGTTCAGCACGATTGGCTGGTTGCAATGGATCGAGGCCATGGTTGGGCAAATTGCCATCTGGATCGAGGTACATTCCAACCAGCGTCACCGGCAAGCGCTCATAGACCCGTTTGAGGATTGGGCCAACGGTTCCGTTGCCAGTATCGGCGATGACCTTTAGATTGGCTCCTTGGAGAAGCTCAATATCAATCAAGCCAAGCACTGCATCAATAAACTGTTCGGAAAGATCGGCGGTGCTGATTGTACCCTTCTTGGTCGCTGGCGCGAAATCATCCGTCTCCACAATCCGGCGTAGATCCTGAATTCCCTCGTTCCCACTCAGCAAATACGGCATCTGGCGAACCATCTTGAACCCGTTGTACTGTTTGGGGTTGTGTGAGGCCGTGACCATCATCCCTGGCAGGCCATATTCCGAACACGCAAAATAGAATTGATCGGTGCTGACGAGGCCAATGTTGATCACATCGGCTCCTTGATCGGTAATACCACGTGTCACCTGCTCAAAGATTGATGGGCCGGAAAGACGCATGTCGTGGCCAACAATGACCTTTTCCGCTTGCAGGAAGGTGACGAAGGCCCGCCCAATCGCATAGGCACCTTCCTCATTCAGTTCCGTCGGGTAGACGCCGCGAATATCGTAGGCTTTGAAGATCCCTGGGTTGATCTGCATGCCAATACTCCTTCGCCACATATAAGAATTCAATACCGATTGTATGCAAAACGATTGTACTTTGGGCTGCCCAATCGTGCAATATGGTTGACGGATCAGCTGAGCAATGCTATACTACCCGTCACGTTACACCCCTGGCAGGGTGGGTATAGTATTGTCTGTTGAGTGCTCGGAAGGAGTGCTGCAATAAAGGATCGGCTTCGAATTAATAATCGTATCCGCGCGCGCGAGGTACGCCTGATCGATGAGAACGGGGCGCAGGTTGGCGTGGTGAATCTGCGTGAGGCGCTAATGATGGCTGAGGAGCGCGGGCTTGACCTCGTCGAGGTTGCGCCAAACGCCATACCGCCGGTGTGCCGTGTAATGGATTATGGAAAGTTCCGTTACGAGCAGACCAAGAAGGAGCGGGAGGCGCGCAAGCACCAGAAGCAAATCGAGATGAAAGAGGTGCGCCTCAAGCCCAAGACCGATGATCATGATCTTGGTGTGAAATCGCGGCAGGCGCGCAAGTTTCTGGTCAGCGGCGACAAAGTCAAGTTCACGGTGAAGTTTCGTGGGCGTGAGATCTTCCACCCGGACATCGGCATGGCCATGTTAGAGCAGATGGCTGAGGAATTGCGCGACATTGGCACCATCGAGCAGAAGCCATTGATGGAAGGGCGTTCGCTCACACTGTTGTTGGCACCAAATGCTAAAGCAAAAGCCCTGCAAGCACAGCTGCAGCGTGCCGCAGCTCAGGCTCGTGCCGATAAAGCAGCTGCCGATCCAAAGGCTGCCCCAGTGGCAGCAGTCGCAGCAGAAACTGCCGATATCGAGGATATTGACGATATCGAGGATATTGACGATATTGATGATGTGGATCTTGACGACGACGATATTGACGATCTTGACGACGACGATATTGATGATGACGATGATGACGACGATATCGAGAAACAAGACAAGGAATAGACCCTCATGCCGAAAATGAAGACCCATAAAGGAACTGCCAAGCGTTTTACTTTCACTGGAAGTGGTAAGCTGGTTCGCATGCAAGGTCGCCGCGGCCATTTCCGTCGCCGCAAGGCCATTCGCTTGTTGCAACAGCTCGACAAAATGAAGCCAATTCATAAGACGGTGCAGCGGCGGATCAAGATCGCACTGCCCTATGGTGTCAAGCACGCCCGTTAATTGTAGCCGACTCGACAGCAATACTGTTCTAGTGATACAGATAGGATTTAGACAATGGCTCGCGTGAAGCGTGGCATGATGGCGCGGAAGCGTCACAAGAAATTGATGAATCAGGCAAAGGGCTATTGGGGCAGCCGCAGCCGGCGTTTCCGAGTAGCTCGCCAGACGGTCATGAAGGCACTTTCGTATGCCTACCGCGACCGACGTAACCGCAAACGGGATTTCCGCAAGCTGTGGATCATTCGTATCAATGCTGCTGCCCGGTTGCACGGCCTTTCCTATAGCCGCTTGATCAATGGTTTGAAGATAGCTGGGATCGAGATGGATCGTAAGATCCTGGCCGATATGGCAGTTCGCGATCCAGCGAGCTTTACACGCGTTGTGGAGCAGATCCAGCGCGCGGGATGATTTCAAGCCCAACAAATCCAACGATTAAACGTATCCGCTCGCTGGCTGCCGACCGCAAGGAACGACGCCGCGAGCGGTTATTTATACTCGAAGGGGTGCGCTTAGTTGCCGATGCATTGGGCCATGATGCTGAACTCGTGTTGGCATTGTATGTACCCGAACAGCTTGCAACAACGCCCCATGGGCAGGCATTGGCAGCGCAACTAGAAGAACTTCGATACGCACATGTCGTTACGCCGCCCGTGCTTGCCGCCGCCGCCGATACGGTTCACCCACAGGGTGTTATTGCACTGGCCCGTTGGCCTGTTGTGTCGCCTGGTATTCCAGGGCTGATCGTTGTTGTGGAAGCGGCTCAAGATCCCGGAAACCTTGGGACACTGTTGCGTAGCGCAGAGGCAGCAGGAATCGCACAATTGATCTGTACTAGCGGTACGGTCGATATCTACAGCCCCAAGGTTGTGCGGGCTGCCATGGGGGCACACTTCCGCCTTGCGATTGAGCAAGATCTCGGATGGGAGGCGGTTGCCGAACGGCTTTCCGTGGTTGATCATGTGTATGCAGCTGAAGCTGACGCAACCATGCCCTATTATGCAGCCGATTGGCGCCAACCAAGCGCGATCCTGCTGGGCAGCGAAGCCCACGGATTGAGTGAGGAAGCGCTGGCGTATGCAACTCGAACGATTGGAATACCAATGCGCGGTGGTGCTGAGTCGCTCAATCTTGCAGTGGCGGGCAGTGTGATTGTGTTCGAGGCGCTGCGGCAGCGGATGCGCGGGCGGACATAGCCGAGAACTGAGAACCAAGAACTTTTTGTGTATCAGGGTGCCGAGCACAAAGTGGGGGTTTGGGGCACAGCCCCCGAAAAATTTCCCACTCTTTTTACAAATCCGGTAGGATTGCTATACAATAGAAGAATATTAGGCGATGACGAAGCGAGTACGCGGGCAGAATCGATCAGAGAGCGCTGGCCATGGCTGTGAGCTGGTGCCGAGTGAATCCCGCTGAAGTTCCCTTCTGAGCCGAGCAATGAACTGAATCAGGACACAAGCCCTTATTCGCAGTAGTTGCCTCCGGATGCCCTCCGTTAATGGGGCTGTGAGGGTTCTTGCGCCATGTGCAGGAACTAAATTAGGGTGGTATCACGAGTCACGCCTCGTCCCTACGAGGGCGTGGCTTTTTTGTTTTTAGGAGGTTATATGGCGATTCTGGATGAGTTGGATGGCGTGCGTGAGCAGGCGATTGCCTCATTGGCAGCCGTCGGCGATGCTTCTGGGCTGGCAGAGTGGAAGAGCCAGTATCTTGGCAAGCAAAGCCCGCTGACGCGCCTGAGCCGTGGTTTAGGTGGGTTGGCAGCCGAGGAGCGCAAGATCGCAGGGCAGCGTTTCAATGCATTGAGCAAAGAGCTTGAGGCAACCTATGAGGCGGCAGAACAGCGCCTGAAATATGCAGCACGGCAGGATGAGTTTGAGAGTGAGCAGCTTGATGTCACGCTACCTGGGCGTACGGCTGCGGTTGGGCGCATGCATCCTAGTACGCAGACACTGCGGACGATCACGGGGGCGTTTGCCGAGATGGGCTTCCAGATCTTTGAATCACCTGAGGTTGAGAGCGATGAGATGAACTTCGAGTTGCTCAATATGCCAGCCGATCATCCGGCCCGCGATATGTGGGATACATTCTATATCGATACGCCAAGTAGTGACCAGAGGGTGCTGCTGCGGACGCACACATCGCCAGGCCAGATCCATGCCATGCGGCGCTTCGCTCCAGAGCCGATCCGGGTTGTACTGCCGGGCAAGGTCTACCGCTATGAACAGGTGACGGCGCGAGCCGAGATGCAATTCCATCAGGTTGAGGGACTCGCCGTTGGTGAACATATTACATTTGCCGATTTGAAGGGCACCCTGGTTGGGTTTGCTGAACGATTATATGGCAAGGGCGTCAGGACGCGCTTCCGGCCAAGCTACTTCCCATTCACTGAACCAAGCGTTGAACTCGATATTGAGTGCTTTTTGTGTGGCGGAAAGGGCTGCCGGGTCTGCAAATATACGGGCTGGCTGGAGATTCTTGGGGCGGGAATGGTGCATCCAACAGTGCTGCGTAATGGCGGGTATGATCCTGATCGATTCAGCGGGTTTGCCTTCGGGATGGGGCCTGAGCGCATGGCCATGAATCTGTTCGGGATTGATGATATTCGCTGGTTCTTCAGTGGCGATGAGCGCTTCCTGGAACAGTTCCGGTAAACCCTAACACGAACCCTGATGTGGTAACGTGGTGAAGGGTGACATGGTGACATTCGCTTGATCGAAGCTGTACTTTCCTTATCGAGCATATTCACCGTGTCACCGTGTCACCGGTTCAAAAGGAACACCAGGTCACGAACGCCACCCTGTTATTGTCTCATATCAAGAGGTTGTTGCGTGGCGCATCGAATCGCAATTATTGTGTTGGTGGTCGGGTATCTGGCGTTGGCGGCGACCTATAGTATGGTAACGCCCCTTGGCGAAGGGCCAGACGAGCCAGGCCATGCGAAATATGTCTTTTTTCTGGCGCGGGAAGCACGCTTGCCGGTGCAGTGTAGCGCACCCTGCGTCAGCGATGTGCCGGGGGAAGGGCATCAGCCGCCATTGGCCTATGCATTGGCGGCAACAGCGTTGCTATGGCTTCCGCAGGAGCAGCGTACGTTCGATCTGCCCGGAAACTTGAAGTTTGTGTGGCTGGGTGGCAACGAGACGAATGCCGTTGCACATGGGAGCCGCGAGTACTGGCCGTGGAAGGGTGCAGTGCTGGCATGGCATCTCGCACGATTGGTGAATGTCGGGCTTGGCGCGGTTACCGTTGTGGTGACCTATTTCGCAGGTCGGCGAATGTTTGGAGCGCAGGTTGGCCTTGCCGCGGCGGCGGTGATCGCACTAAACCCACAATTTCTGTTCACATCCGGATTGGTAACAAACGATACGTTGCTGACGCTACTGTGCGCAGGTTTGCTTGTGTTGCTGGTGCATACAGGCTCCAAACCTATTGTGCAAGCTCTGGCGATTGGGGCGGTGCTGGGGTTGGCGCTGATTACGAAACAGAGTGCGCTTGTGCTGGTGCCGATTGCAGGGCTATGGTGTTTGGGGGCAGGAACCGAGAGAGCAGGAGTCAGGAGTCAGGAGTCAGGAGTCAGGAGTCAGAACCGAGAACGACCGAACGACCGAACTGCAGAACGACCGAACCAAGAATTCAAGGCCGAGAACCAAGAACCAAGAACCACAGAACCGAGAGCCAGGAACCAACCGGGCCTACGCCAATGGCTTGTTCCAGTAATTACTCGTGGCGTTTGTGTGTTTGGCATGGCGCTGCTTATTTCTGGATGGTGGTATCTGCGTAATTGGCGGTTGTATGGTGATCCACTTGGGCTTGCGGTGTTTCAGGCAGAATTTGTCACTCAGGCATTTGAGGCAAACAGGCTTGATGCCTGGTTGAGTGGCATTGTCACGCTACATAATTCGTTCTGGGCGCGTTTCGGGTGGATGAATGTGCCAGCACCATCCTGGGTGATTGGTTGCGCGCTTGTTCTGGAACTCCTGGCGGTGGCAGGGATTGTGCGTGGATTGTTGGCGTGGCGAGCGGTGCCTGCCACACAGCCAACGAATATGCCTTGGTATCTGCCATTGGTGCAATGGTGGCCCTTGATTCTGCTTCCAGTGCTGACATTTGCATGGTTGGTGAGTTTTGCGCTGACGGCTGGTTTGGTGGCATGGCAGGGACGGTTGCTGTTTCCGGCACTTCCGGCTGTTGCGATTATTCTTGGATATGGGCTGGTGCGTTTGAGGGAACCGAGGAGTCAGGAGTCAGGAGTCAGGAGTCAGGAGTCAGGAGTCACAACCGAGAACTCAGAACTCAGAACTGCAGAACTGCAGAACGACCGAACCGAGAACCCAGAGCCGATGCCCTTACCGCTGCTGCGCTGCGCCGCTCCCAATGGGAGAGGGGCCAGGAGTGCGGGAGCAACCAGGATACTATCCTGGTTGGCGGCGTTGGGAGGGTTTGGTATCGCGCTATGGTTGCCATTTGGGGTGATTGAGCCAGCGTATCCGTTCCAGACGTTACCCGCTGCTGAAGCTGTTGGCCGCTTGGGCACGCCGGTGTATGCCCGTTTTGCTGCTCGTGCCGATGAGCGCGGTGCGGAACTGCGCGGTGTGCGTATCGATGGCAGCCCGCGGCCTGGTGAAACGTTGACGGTGACGTTGATCTGGCATGCGCTTGGCCGCCAGAATCGAAACTGGCAGGTATTTATTCATCTGGTGGACGACCAGGAGACGATTCTGGCGGAGGATAATCGTGAGCCGCGCAACGGCCAGTTGCGGATGTCACAGTGGGTTGTGGGCGATTGGGTTGAAGACCCGCACCCGCTGAAGCTCCCTGCTGATATTGCGCCAGGAACGTACCGGATACGGGTTGGGTTATGGTATATCAAGACTGGTGGGCGGGCTGGGCGGTATAGTTCCGGAGATGAATTGCTTGGCGATTTTATTGATGTTGGCTCGGTGACGGTGGTGCAGTGATGCGCCATTATTCCGGGATATTGGCGAGAACCACGCCACTAGCTGTCGCGGGCAGCGTTGAGATTGGCTGGCGATTAAACATTTGAGATCGCATTGGAACGGCCACCGAGGCTCTTTCTTCACAAAAAAAGGCTTACAACAGCAACATACAGGAATTGGAGCAGGAATCAGGAGGAGATATGCGAGTACCGCTTTCATGGCTGCGGGAGTTTGTTGATATTACGCATTCGGTGGAGGATTTAGCTGAACTGTTGACCCGTTCTGGCCTGGAGGTTGCGGCGATTGAGCGGATTGGCGTGGCTGGTGCGGAGTTGCCGTGGGATGTGGAGAAGGTGCTGATCGGCAATATTCTGGAGGTACGCCAGCATCCGAATGCGGATCGATTGGTGCTGGCTGATGTTGATTATGGCGCGAGCGAGCCACATACGGTGGTGACGGGTGCGCCGAATCTGTATCCATATCGAGGCCTTGGGCGTTTGAGCCACCCGCTGAAGGGGGTGTTTGCCCGCGAGGGTGCCGAACTGTATGATGGCCACGCCGATGGAAAAGTGAAGGTCAAGCTGAAGGGCCGCCCTGTGCGCGGTGTGATGTCGGATGCGATGCTGTGTTCGGAGAAGGAGCTTGGCATTTCCGAGGAACACGAGGGCATTATTATTCTGCCTGATGATGCGCCGATTGGGATGCCGCTGCGCGATTATCTTGGCGATGTGGTGCTGGAGATCGATATTCTGCCAAATACCGCACGCTGCCTTTCGATATTGGGCGTGGCCCGTGAGGTTGCAGCATTGACAGGCAGCCCGTTACGGATGCTGGATTACCCAATTGTTGCAAACGGGCCGAGCATTGCTGGGCGCGCACAGGTAACGGTTGAGGAGCCAGAGTTATGCCCACGCTTCACGGCCACGCTGATTGAGGGTGTTTCGGCTGGCCAATCCCCGCTGTGGATGCAGCGCCGATTGACGATGGCGGGCATGCGGCCAATCAATGCGATTGTCGATATTAGTAATTATGTCATGTTAGAACTGGGCCAGCCAAGCCATGCCTTTGATGCAGATCGGGTGGTCAACCAGCACCTTATAGTGCGCAGAGCGCAGCCTGGCGAGATCCTGAAGACCCTTGATGGCAAGGAGTATGAGCTTGGCCCAGATCGGCTGATGGTCTGTGATCCACAGGGGCCGCTGGCGATTGCTGGGGTGATGGGTGGCGAAGCGAGTGAGGTGAGTGCAACAACCAGCCGTATTCTGCTTGAGATGGCATTCTGGGAGGCTGGGCAGGTTCGGCGGACGGCGGGCACACTGAAGATGCGTTCGGAGGCATCGCGGCGCTATGAGCGCGGGATTGATATTGGTATAGCCCCATTGGCGCAGCGCCGCGTATTGAGCTTGATCCAACAATTCGCTGGCGGAACGATTGCCGATGGCATGATCGATGTGTACCCACGGCCACGCCAGGATGCACAGATCGATCTGACAACTCGTGTGGTGAAGCGCATTCTTGGGCTGGATCTGGCTGCCAGTAAGATTGCGGAACTATTGAACCCGCTTGGCTTTGTGTGTGTGCTGATCGATGACCAACATGGACAGGATGGCCAGTTTGTTCGTGTGACGGTGCCAAGCTTCCGCTGGGATGTGACATTGGCAGCCGATCTATGTGAGGAAGTGGCGCGCATGTATGGCTATGATCGGCTGCCAACAACCATGCTGGCCGATGAGCTGCCGCCACAGCGGGCTGTGCCAGAGGTGGAGCGTGAGCAGAAGGTTCGCGATCTGTTGGTTGGCGCTGGGATGGATGAGGCGATCACCTATTCGCTGACCGATATGGCCAGTGTGGTCAGGATCGATGCACGCGAGGCTGATCCAGCGCGCTTCCTCAAGCTTTCGAACCCGCTCTCGGCGGAACGCGAGTATATGCGCCGTTCGCTGCTGCCAACGCTGCTGGAGGCATTGGCCGAAAATCTGAACGAGCGTGAGCGTGTGTTGCTGTTCGAGATCGGGCGGGCGTATCTGCCGCGTGATAGCCAGTTGTTGCCGGATGAACCACGGCGCTTGGGTCTTGCAATGTCTGGCACACGTTCTGTGCGTTCGTGGCTTGGTGGGAGTGAGGTGCTGAACTTCTTTGATCTGAAGGGCGCAATCGAGCTCATCCTCGAGCGATTGGGCATCGCCGAACGAGCGCGCTTTGTTGCATTGACTGATGACCCACGCTTTCATCCAGGGCGAGCGGCGACACTCATTCTGGATTCGGGCACAAAGGGGCGCAATAGCGATACTGGGGCTGTTGTTGGCGTGCTTGGTGAGATTCATCCAGATGTGAGCGAGCGGCTGGGGATCAAGAAGACGCGGGCGTTGGCTGCGGAATTGGAGCTGGATGCCTTGATTGGCGCGACCCAACCGACACGTTATACATCGATCTCGCGTTTCCCGGCAATTACGCAGGATCTCTCAATCCTGGTGAATTATGCGATCCCAGCGGATCGGGTCGCAGCGACGATCCGCAAGTATGCCGGCAATGAGCTTGCGTCACTAACCCTGATTGATGTCTATGAGGGTGAGCGGATTGAGAAGGGCAAGCGCAGCATGACCTACAGCCTGGCGTTCCGATCTGCTACACGAACCCTTAGCGATGCGGATGTCAATAAGATCCGCGCCAAGATCGTGAAGGGCCTGGAATTCGATATTGGAGCCACGCTGCGGGGATGATATACCTCTCCCTCCGCAGGCTGAAGCCTGCGGCTAGGAATAGGCTCTTTGTTTGCTTGTTTGCTTGTTCGTTTGTTCCTCTCTTGCTACACGCCTGCCTACGACATCCGCAGGCTAAAGCCTGCGGCCAGGACTGCTGTTTGTGGTTCTGGCGTGCTATAATACGTTTCATGTAGAGCAATGACATGTGGAGTGTGTAATGAATTTGTGGCATGATTTGGAACCAGGCCCGAATGTCCCGGATATCATCCACGTCATCGTTGAGATCCCCAAGGGATCACGCAACAAATACGAGTTCCACAAGCAGACAGGGGCGTTCAAGCTTGATCGGGTGCTCTACTCACCGGTACACTATCCTGGTGATTATGGTTTCACACCGCAGACCTATTATGATGATGGTGATCCGCTTGATGTCCTGGTGATGACCAACCTACCAACATTCACTGGTTGTATTGTTGAAGCTCGGCCAATTGGCATGTTCCGTATGCTGGACAAAGGCGAGCAGGACGATAAGATTCTGGCGGTATTGCACTATGATCCCTTCTTCACTGATTTTACTAGCTATACCGAACTGCCAGCCCACTTCATCCGTGAAGTCGAGCACTTCTTCAAAGTCTATAAGGACTTAGAGGGGGGCAGAGTTGAGCCAATTGGATGGGAAGGCGCGCAGGTCGCCAAGGAACGCATTCGTTATTCGATCAACAACTATTGGGATATGCGTGCAGGGCGCTTGAAGCGACAGGCATAGGCGGACAACTCATTCGATCATGCCGACACACGATCACATTCTCCACCGCGAGCAGCGCACTGCCTACTCAGCAGGTGGGGTCATTTATCGCATTACTGATCCCGGGCTGGAAGTGGCACTGATTGCGACGCAAAGTGCTAGCCGTTGGGGGCTGCCCAAAGGGCATGTTCGGCGTGGAGAAACGGCGGAAGCTGCGGCGGTTCGTGAGATTGCCGAGGAAACCGGCCTGAATGGCTTGGTCGAGCGGCACCTGGCAACGATTGAGTACTGGTTTCGAGCTGGCCCAACCCGCATTCATAAATATGTCGATCTGTTTCTGGTTCGCTACACGAGTGGCGGGCTGGTGCCACAGCAGGAAGAAGTTGATGATGCGCGCTGGTTCCCAATTGATGAAGCCTTACATCTTGCCAGTTTTGCCCGTGAGCGTGATGTACTGGAATTAGTCCTGCGCCTTTCTGAAGCTGGGCATCTGGGCTAGGCAGAGTTATCCCGAATTCCAACAGACGCAGTGGTGGTATGATCACCCTGCGTTTTTTGTGTTCGTTTGTGCTATGTTTGGAGGAAACCATGCGTTATGGATGTTGCGTTGGGCCAGAACAGATCGGCATTGTCGCTGCCGCTGGATTTGATTTTTGCGAACTACCAGCTCGTGCGGTATTGCCCTTGGAAGATGATGCAGCGGCGCTTCCGGCACTACGGGCGATTGCCGCAGCGCCAATCCGGCCAGAATCATTCAATGTGCTTGTCCCAGGCGAGATTCGGATGTGTGGGCCGGTTGTTGATCTGGATGTGTTACGGAATTATTTGCAGCGGGCGTTCAGCCGCATGGTATCGCTTGGTGGGGCAGCCGTCGTTCTGGGCAGTGGGGCGGCCCGGCGCATTCCCGAGGATTGGCCGCGTACACGGGCACTCGATCAACTGGCTGAGGCGCTGATGGTTGCGGGAGAAGAAGCGGGGAAAGCTGGCATTACCCTGACTCTGGAGCATCTTAATCAGAATGAATGCAATGTGTTCAATTCTGTTGCGGAATGCCAGGCTTTTATTGAAGAACGCCATATCGCTGGTGTCCAGTTGCTGGCCGATCTGTATCATCTTGAAGTAGAGCATGAGCCATTACAGAATGTTATCGCGGCTGGCACACTGATTGCTCATGTTCATACGGCAGGTGGTGGGCGCAAGGCACCACAGACGCCCGGCTATGATTATGCTGGGTTTGTTCGGGCGCTACGTACGATTGGCTACGATGCCAGGATTTCGGCTGAGTGTGGCTGGGATGATCTGGAGGCACAGGCACCAGAGGCGCTAGCGTTCATGCGCGCTGGGTG
>Ga0163144_10022893_pt1 | contig 12367 bp, 11 predicted proteins | sample OliLak19BULKMAT1_FD_123175 | JGI IMG/M metagenome (GOLD analysis project Ga0163144, IMG submission 123175) | Freshwater microbial mat bacterial communities from Lake Vanda, McMurdo Dry Valleys, Antarctica - Oligotrophic Lake LV.19.BULKMAT1 | ecosystem: Environmental > Aquatic > Freshwater >... | reverse complement strand
TGCGTTTGCCCACGGAACCGCCAGCGTCCGAGCATTGCCAAGGGTCATACCACGGGGCGCGAGCTCGTGAACGCGCCGCTCCGCAGACTTGAAACGGGGTATTCAGGCGGGCAGTGCCAGGGGCGCGCTTCGCTTAGCGCCGAAGCCCGTGGCCGGAACGCCTAGAGCGTTCAAGACGGTCGTGTACAGGGCGTCGCAGGGAGTGTTCGTCGGATACGAAAAATGGCGCCCGGTGACGATATTGCCACGCGCACCCCCGACGACGAAGACGGGCAGGTTCAGGTGGTCGTGCGCGCCGCCGTTGCCGCAGTCGTTGTTGAACACCCCGAGGCTGTTTTGAAGCAGCGTTCCGTCGGGCTCCACGATCTGGTCCATCTTGTTGAACAAGTAGCCGACCTGATCCATCATCCAGCGCGAGACCTTGCGGTAGTCGGAGTCTGGTGAGTCGTCGCCCGCGTGCGACAGCGAATGGTGGTTGTCGCTGGCGTTCAAAAAGCCGTAGTGACTATCGTTCCGGTAGCAGCTGAGCTGCAGCATGATGACGCGCGTGGCGTCGCATTGCAGCGCCAAGACTGCCAGGTCGGACATGGCCTGCATGGTTTCGGCATAACCTAGGCCACCTGCAGGCGCGGCTCCCGGGTCGCACGCGGCATGGCCCACCTCAGCTTGCGCGGTCGCCAGACGCAGCTCTACTTCGCGCGCCGCGGTGAAGTATTGGTCCATCCGCTGCTGGTCGACCGAGCTCAGCGCCGGCATCAGGTACTCTCGCTCGTCCGCCACGTAGTCGAGCACACTCATACTGCGGCCCAGGCGACGCGCGTTTTCCGCAGCCGTAGCCAGCGGGTCGAAGCCCGAAAACAGCTGGTCGAAGAGAGCCCGAGGATCCACGAGGGGGCTGAGCGGCTCGGTTGCGGACTTCCAAGACAGGTTCTTCAAATACACGGGGCTAAACGGCCCATCCCCCAAAGACGGCCCCTCTCGGAGGCCGAGCTGAAGCGAGGGAATGCGCGTCTTGCCCGGCTGCGTCGCCAGGTGTTGGGCCATCACCTGATCGAGCGAGATGCCGAGCCCGAAAGCAGCACCCGGGTCCTCGTAGTCTTGATCATTGGTGTTGGAGTGAGTCGGAATCGGCTTGGCACAGGTGAACATCGCCGGCACGCCAGCGCCGTGGTCGCCCGGGTTATGGGCACCTTCGTCGATCCCGAGGCCCGTGAAGATGTTGAGCTTGTCTTGGATGGGCGCAAAAGACTTCATCAGCGGCGGCAACTCGTAGTTGAGCCCAATCCCCAGGCGCGGGTCGCCCGGGTCGCCCGCGAGCGTCTTGGGAACGAACTCGTCCATGGGGACGCCGCTGCCGGCGCCCACGCACACCAACCGGCTTGGTGGCGGCACCGCTTGTGCCCCGACTCGCCGAGCGCGCAGCACGTCCAGCGCGGGCAACCCGAGCATCAACGCGGCGCCCGCTCCGCCGAGGAAGCGGCGACGCGTGTAGCGATCCAAACGAGACCCGAACCGATGCAGCCCGAAACCGCCTTGGGATGAAGCGTTGACCTTTGACACTAGAGTGCTCCTTGTCCGCCGCGACGGTTGCGGAAGGGGGTACTTGAAACGAGCTTCGTGAGCACGCTGGCGATGGCGTCCTCGTTGCTGGCGACGAGCCCCGCAATGTGCGCTTCGTCCTCGGCGCCCGGTGCCCGACCGAGAGCAAAGGTGAAGAGCCTCTTGGCCACACACTGGCCAAGACTCGGATTGGCGGCCAAAAGCGTCGCGAGCTCACGAGAGTTCTGGAACGGCGTACCATCGGGCAAGGCGCCGGCCGCGTCGATCGCGACTCCGTGCTCCATGTCTCGGTAGCGCCCTACCGCGTCGTAGTTCTCGAAGGCTAGGCCGATGGGGTCGATCAGGTTGTGACAGCCCGCACACTTCGGATCGACCCGGTGCGTCGCCAGAAACTGCCGTTGGGTGAGGTTCTGGTCGAGAGCCTCGAGCGCGTCCTGCTTGGCTAGGATTTCGTCCATCAGGTCTGCGGACGGGACGGGCGGGGGAGTACAAAGTAGGTTGTCCAGCACCCAGGCTCCACGCTTGACGGCCGAGGTTTTCGTCAAGCCCGAAGTCAACATCAAGACGCTGCCGTGCCCCAGGACGCCACCCAAGCGGTTGGTGCCGTCCACGCTCACTCGGGTGAAGTCCGCCGAGCTTGGAGCGAGCCCGTAGTGTTCGGAGAGCGCTGAGTTCAGGAACGTATAGCTTGCCCCGACCAGCGACCGCAGGGCGCCACCGGTCTGTAGAAGGTCTTGGAAGAACAGCTGGGTCTCCTCCGCCATCGAAGTCTTCAAGGCTTCCGTGATGGTCGGAAAAACGTCGGCTTTCGGCTGGTGGATGGGCAACTTGGAGAGCTGCAGCCACTGCGCCGCAAACACTTCGGAGACGGCGACCGCTTTGGAGTCGGCAAGCAAACGTGACACCTGCTGTCCGAGCACCGCGTCATCCTGGAGGTTGCCCTGCGCCGCAACCGAGAACAGCTCGTCGTCCGGCATCGAGCTCCAGAGGAAGTAGGACAGGCGGCTGGCCAGCTCGTAGCTATTCAACGGATGGGGGACGGACGAGGCCGGATCGGGATCCAGCTCCACCCGGTACATGAAATGGGGCGACGTGAGCGCACCGCGGAGCGCGAGCTGGAGCTGCTCCTCGGCCGAGCCGCCAGCTGCCGCTTCCGTGGCGGCCAGCCCCATCATCCGATCGACCTCGGCCGGCTGCACGGGCCTTCGCCAGGCACGCGGCAAAAACGCTTCGAGCGACGCTCGGACGCAGGCGTTGCCCGACGCGAGGTCGCAGCTGACGAGGCGTGCGCGTTGAGCCGGGTCGAGAAACGCGGCTTCGATCAGCTTGTCGGCGCCACCCTCGAACGCCGTGAGGTGATTGGCGACGACCGTCTGCGGACCCGAAGCGTTGTCGAAGCCGTCCGCCCCGACATCGCCCGGGAAGGAGTCAGCCGGCGTGAGCGTGGTGCCGAGCAGGGCCCGGACCGTGTTGTTGTACTCAATGTGAGTGAACCTGCGCACCACGCCCTGCCCGATGGCCTGGGCCGGCCCCACAACAGACGGGACCATGGTCCCCGTCCCTCCCGTACCGGGAGGGGCTCCGCCATTGGCCCCAGCGTCGTCAAACCCGCCATTGCAGCCTACGAGGCCCAGGCAGCCGGCAAGGGCTGCAAGATACCGAAATTGTTGGCGCCGTATTGGGCTCGACTTTTCCATCCCGAACTTCCTTGCGTCAGAAGGGCTGCGACGCTCTCCCATGGGTGTGTCGGCCGAAGAGACTTGTTAAACTATTTGCAGGCTCGGAAGCCCTGCTGCTCACGACCGATCGTCTCGCGCTAAACATGCCCGGCCGCCGGCGCGATAGCTCCTACGGCTCTGCGGCCGCGGCGGGCGCCTCGCCGAGTTGCCCGTTGGCGAAGCGGAAGGCTTCGCTGCTAACCATGGCTGCGATCAGCTCGCGAAACTGATGACCCGAGCTCCCGAACTGACCTGTGAGCTCCTCGACGTAGGGGTACTGGCCGGCCTCCAGCAAGTGTCCGCCCAGATACTGAAGGCCATGTTCGACCAAACAGGCTGCTGTGGTCGGCGCGTCTCGGAGTAGCGGCGCAAGCTCCGCGGCGTTGGCGACTGGGGTCGCCACACCGCCCCCGGGCGCGAAAGATCCCGAAGTGTCCACGGGGTATCCGCTATCCATGGTTTGTACTCTGCCCACGCTATCAAATCCCTCGTACGCATAACCAATCCCGTCGAGCATGGTGTGGCACGCGGCGCACGTTGGGCTCGCTAGATGCGCTGAAAGCTTCATGCGTCGCGAGCCCTGCGTCTCCTCGGGGATCACCGGCACGTTGTTGGGCGGCGGCGGAACCGGCGTGCACAGGATACGATTCAGGACGAAGCTACCGCGGCGGGTCGGCGAAGTGAGCGCCGGGTGCGCCTGAGTCCCGAGAAAGACCCCGCTTGTCGTGTAGCCAACACGTTCCGGCGGCAGTGGACGCTCCTCGAAACCGCCGCCTGCAGGTGCAGGGATCCCGTAGCAGCTCGCGCTGAGCTCGTTAACGTAGGCCGTCCTGTAAGTGAGAAAGTCGAGAGCATTGGCGCCCGGTTGGTTGAGCTTTCGCGCGCGAAAGCGTTGCTCTTCTTGCAGCGCAGTGTACAGCAGATCGAGATCCGCCTTTTCGAACCCGGACTTGGCGTAGTAGGCGGTAGTGAGTCGCTCTGTGTTCAGATGCTCACTCCAAAACCGCGCAAGCGCCGACTCCGCGCGGGGATCCGCCAACATACGGTCGGCGTGGGCGCGTACCGATTCGCGCGTCAACAACTGACCTGCATCCGCCGCCGACAGCAGCGTCTCGTCAGGAGTGGTTTCCCAGAGACTGTAGGACAGCCGGGTCGCCATCTCGTAGGCACTGTAGGCAAGCAGACCGCCGGCTGTGGGTGTACCGAGCTCCACCCGATACAAGAAGTTCGGCGACTGCAAGATCGCGGCTACGGTGTACTTGAGTCCCAAGAGCGTGTCGCCACCCCAGATTTCACCTAGGGTGCCGACCAGGGCGGTGTACTTGGAGATCTCAGCTGAGCTGAGAGGCCGCCGCCAAGCTCGACGACCGAACGAGGAGATGAAGTCTTGGACGCAGCCGTCGTTCGACGATTGCGGCACGCAGCCGACTGGCCCGGAGTGGCCGCAGCAAACGAGTCATCCACAATCGAAAAGGCCGAGGACTCGAAGAGCTCGATCGTAGCATCCGAATGGCAGTCCAGCGTCGCACTCACCGACGAGAAATTGGCGCGCACCAAGTCTGCCGGAAAGCTTTCCGTGACCTGTTGACCGAGCAGGTCCATGACGGAGTTCTGGTATTCCCAGGTGCGCAAGTGCTTGAGCGACGCAGACGGGACGGAAACACCCGATGTGCCGCCGTTGCCGTTGCCAGCGCCGTTGTTTCCGGGGCCGCTAGCGGCCGGTGGTGATGCGCTGCAGGCGCAAGTCAGAGCCAGCATGGTCACGCCGTAAAACTGATTCATTGCTGTTGCCTCCACTATGCGGTCATCAGCTGACTAACCACTTCTGTAGTGGACGGATCATTGTCGTTGCCGAACGGCATGCCAAGCGTTCCTGTTGGATGCCGGCAGCACGCAACAACGTCAGCCCCGCCTTGGATGCCTTTTCGTCATTGCCGTGATACCAAAGACCGCCCTTCAGGCGCCCACCGGCGTGGCCAATCAGCAGCATCGGCAGGTCACGCGTACTGTGGCTCATCGGCTCCGTGTGCTCGGTCGTGCCCATCATGGCCATGTTCGCGAGCAGGTTCGAGTCTCCTTCTGGCGTGTCTCGCAGCAGTGCAAGCAGGTACGCTAGTTGTTCGAAGGTAAAGTTCGTGACCTTGCGCACATCATCCTGCGCCTCGGGGTTGTGAGCCCACTCGTGGTACGAGCGATTGTATTCCGTGCCGTCGGGAGCTCGCTGCACCGTGAGCGTCGGCTCGAGACTGAAGTCGTGCGCGGTTTGAAACACCGTGAACTGGTAGGTGAAGGCGCGCGTTAGATCGCAAGAGAGGGCCAAGGCCAAGAGGCCCGCCATCGCCCCATTGCGACCCCGCAAGTCGTTCTTACCTGCGTCGCTTGGTGCCGAACTCGGCGGCTGACACCCCTCTGTCCCGCCCACGACGCTGCCCAGTCGCTTTTCCACCGAACGTACAGTCGTCAGGTGTCGGTCCAGGCAGGCCCGATCCTTGCCGCCCAGCCCCATGTTGAGACGACTGATGTCGTCAGTCACCGCATCCAGAACGCTGCGACGCGTGAGCAGAAGCCGCTCGAGCCGGGGATCCGCTGCGCCGCCGGGTGGCTTGATGTTGGAGAACAGCCGCCCGTACATCGCAATCGGCGAGCATTCCGGCTGATTGTACGTCGCGTCTGCCGCGCCGGCCTTGCCATTCATGGAGATGGAGTGCCCAGCGTTGCCCGGCTCATTGTTGGGCGTGCCCTCTTCGACGCCAAACTCGAGTGACCTGAAGGGGGTTAAGCCCGCCCACGCGGCCGCGGCGAGTTGATCGATCGACGGCCCGACAGGACCGCCGTAGCCCCGGGCCTCGTCCCCGTAAACTTGCCACGAACCAGTAACGCCTACGCAGCGCCCGTCATGGTGCGCCTGCTCTGGATCACCGAAAACGCGCGTTCCTGTGTAGAGCGAGACGTATTCGGACACGCCCGCGGTCGCCAAAGGGGCCGTGTGTTGCTTCAGCGAGTAGTCGACGGGCTGGACGAGCCCCGGAGTCCCGAGCGCCCCCACCTCGTCCCCCTGAGGAAAGAAGTGCTCGGGGCGAAGCCCGTTTCCCCAATGCCAAATCCCTACTCGAACAGGGATGGGCGTCCCCTGAGCCAGCGCAGTGCCGGTGTCGTTCAGCATCGCGTCGAACAGCGGCAGACCGATATTCACGGCGAGTCCGCCCGCCATTCCACGCAACATGAGCCGACGATTGATGCGGTGCGATCTCATTGAATGACCTCAGGAAGGAGCAGCTAGGGTTGCGTTTGGTGCCAACCTCGCAGCGAGCCACGCAAGAAGGTGACTTCAGCCGGCGCAATCAATCTCGAAGCATGAGATTTTGTTGAGCGAGTCCCCAACTTCCTGCCGCGAAGAGCGGCATCCTCAAAATCCTCCGCTCGCGCCAAGCATGGCACCCGGACGAACCGGCCAGGGTTCGATCACGCGCCGGACTGCGCCAGCCTGCTCGAGATCGTAGTGGCGGGGTCGAAAGTCGACGTCCGAAAGGGCGCTCAGACTAAGCCACAACCGCTCCGTGAATCGGAAGCCAGCATCCAGAGCACCGCTAGCAATACTGGCATGAACCCAGCGCGGGGACGTTAGCTCGAGCTCGACTGTATCCACTCGCTCGGGCTGCAGGCGCTCCACGTCCACTCCGAAACCGAGGCGCGCACCCAGGCGCCACGAGCGCCCCAATCGACGATTGGCACCCGCTCCCACACGCAACGCCAGGGTGGTGATGTGTACCGCCGCGGTCGATCCCGATAGCCGTTGAGGCGTCAGGTATTGGCCAGTTGACCATAGTGCCAGCCCCGTCCCTCGCCAGGGCAGATCTAGCGCCAGCATCACAGCCGGGCCGTGGCTCAGCTGGTGCGCCGAGAAGGCTCGCAGACCATAGAAGGCGCCCCAACCCGGGCTGACTCCGGCGGCGTGCCCTGGCGACGCAGCCACGTCCGCGCTGGGAGAAGGCCGGGCGGGCGGTGCGCTTGGCGCCAGCAGTGACTCGACCTGCTGCCGAGTCATGGACGGGGTCTGCTGCTCGAGCAGCGTCTCTAGGGAAGATTCGAGCACCTGAGCTAGTGCCTCCTTACCAAGCTCGTCCAGTCCGTGCGTCAAGGCCAGGTCGCGGACCAAGAAGCGTTCGGCCTGCTGATCCGCGAAGTAGAATCGGACGCGCGGCGACGCCGAGAAATCGACGAAGCAGCGCCACTCGGCGCGGCCGGGAACCGCGAGCACGTCTCCCACTCGCAGGCGCGCCTCCAATTGCCAGTGAAGTGGCGCACCTCGCAGGGCGTGAGGGCCCAGCGCCGCCTGCAGCGCCGAGAGCTCCGCTCGTCCGCCGATGACCACGATCAGCACCCGAGCCCCAGACTCCGGCGCCACAACCCCCGACTGAGTAGCGCTCTCGCGCAAGCGATCGGGCTCTGTCGCCCATGCCGCTCGTGTCACGACGAGCAGGCCCAGGCTCCAGAGCAGACGCATCCGAGTCGTCTCCTCACGGCAGCGCAGCGAGTCGTTTGCGCGCCCGCGTCGCGTGAACGGAGCCTGGAAACTCGCGCACCAGATCCGCAAGAGCTGCCTTTTCGTCGCGCGAGCGACCGAGCAGTGCGAGAGCCTGGGCGCGACCCGCCAGCGCCTCGAGTCTTAGCCCACCAGCAGGGGCGCTCAGGTAGCCCTCGAACTGTGCAAGCGCCGCCTGAGCGGAACCCGCTTCGAGCAACAACCGTCCCTGGGAAACGTGCGAGAGGTGCGCTTCTGCGGAGCCAGGAAAGTTGCGCTGTAGATCTCGATACTGACTGACGGCGCGCCGCGCGTCTCCCGCTCGCCTGGCGGCGTTCGCGCTTTCGAACAGCGTCGCGGCGCTCTCCGGGATCGCCCCCATCGGCGCCGGAGCCCGTGCATGGCTCGGCGCTGCTGCTCCGGTCGTAGCTGCCCTCGCTTCTGCGGGAGCGGGGTCGAGCCCAGCGCCGCGCGGCGCCGCCGTTGGGCGCTCCGCGTTCGGTAGCGTCGGAAGTGGGTCGTGTGGCGCCTTCTGGCCTGGCTGCGCCAGCCGCGCGATCGGTGTAGGGGCCGGCGTTGGCTCGGGAAGCCAAAGCCGTGCCGCCGCTGCCCCAGCCCCGAATAGCGCCAAGGCGGCGCCAACCAACAGCAGTGGGCGAGACGGGCGCCTGAGCCGACTAGGGAAGCGCTGTACGCTGCCGCGACCACGAGCTGCAGCGGCCGCAAGCTCCGCGTAGCGCTTGATGCGCGCGTCATCGCCAGGCTCGAGCGCACCCGCCTGTTCGAAGTCGACACCCAGCTGCTCATCCTGCCGGCAGGCGGGACAAGACGCCAGGTGTCGCTGCACCTCGTCAAGCTCGGCTGCCGTGCAAACGCTGCGGCGCTGACGCAGCAGCAGCTCACTCGTGCACTCCAGCGGCCTCATGTTGCCTCACCTTCCAGGCCGTCGAACCCCTCGCCCGACAACTTGAGACGCAGCCGCTGCTTGCCGAGTCGTAGCCGGCTCCAGACCGTGTTTTTCGGCACGGAGGACGCGGCGGCGATCTCTTCCACCGAGTAGCCGAGCATGAAGTGCAGCGCGAGCGCCTCAGCGATTGGGTCGGGCAGCTGGTCTAGCAGCCGTCGTACCAGATCGCGACGGCTAGGCGCGCCTTTCGCTGAGTCCCGTGTGCACCTGCTCGATCACGGCGACTGAGCGGCGGTGTGCGACTCGAAGCGGCCGCTGGAGGACCAGACCCCGACTCCAGCTCGACTATTTGCAGCTCGGAAGCCCCCGCTGCCAACGACCGATCGGATTGCGCTAGCGCGACGGACGCTCAGGTGGGCTGAGGTGGGAGCGACTGCAAGGGCGCGACGTCGCAACGTGAGCCGTTTCACTGACGCTGCTCGCTCAGCCTCCAAGCCCGCATCGGGTGTTTGAAGGCCCAAAGAGGCTCGGTACGTCCTTACTCTGGCGCCAAGTCCAGGCGCATACTACGTAGCCAGACGCTGTCGTCGGGCGCGGTGCCCAGCGCTGGCTAGTGGACGTCTTGCCGTGGGGACCGTGACCACTGGCAGAGAGGACTCGGGGCAAGAGTGAGCGAGAGCTCGTCGGAACATCCGGCGGACCAAATTCAGCGGCTTCAAGATCGCTTGCGAGTCCTCTCCGACGTAACGCACGGCTTCGCGGAGGCCACGACGGACTATCAGCGGCTGCTCGACACGGTGGCCCGTAGCTTGACCGAGGTCGTCAAAGACTGCTGCGTCGTCCTCCTGCTTTCAGACGACGGGGCCTGCATGCTCCCCGTCTCCATCTACGCCGACGAACCGGCTGCTCTGCAGCAGGTTCGGAATATGTTCGCGGCGGGCCCGCTAAAGCTCCACGAGCAGCCCGCCCTGCAAAGGCTACTGCAGACCGGTGAGGCGCTGCTGGTCCCGCACCTCGACCATAGCTTGCCGCGCGACGACACGACCCAGGAGCAAGTTCAGGCGCAGGTTGCGCTAGGGGTACACAGCTACTTGGTCGTGGCGCTGCGATTCGACGGCCGTTCCATCGGCGCGCTAGCCCTGGGCCGCTATCGTCCGGATTCCCCGCCATTCGGCGAGCATGACCGGAACCTCGCTCAAAACCTGGCCGATCACGCCTCGCTCGCCATCGCCAATGCCCGTCTCTACTCTGCAGAAAAGCAGGCGCGCCGGGCCGCCGAGCTCGCCGAAGAGAGTGTTCGCAAGTCCGAGGAGGCGCACCGGCTTTTCTTCGAATGGTGTGTTGCCCGTCGCTCGGCAGGGTCCGCGCCGATCGCAGCAATATCGAGCAGGTCATCATGAACCTGGTCGTGAACGCGCGTGACGCCATGCCCCGGGGCGGAAAGCTCACGGTTGAAACCGGGAACGTCGAGATCGACGAGGCATTCGCTCACTCCCACCTGGGCACCGAGCCCGGCTCCTATGTGCTGCTAGCGGTGTCGGACAGGGTGTCGGCATGGAAACCGCGACGCGCAGGCGCATTTTCGAGCCATTCTTCACCACCAAGGAGAAGGGCAAGGGCACTGGGCTCGGGCTCTCCACGGTATTCGGTATCGTCCAGCAGAGCGGCGGCGGCGTTTGGGTGTGCAGCGAGCCCGATAAGGGCAGCACCTTCAAGGTGGCCGCGCGTCGAAGGCGAGCTCGAGGTGCGGCTGCCCTCGCTGGCTCCCACGAGCTTACGCGGCTCGGAGACGATCCTTTTAGTCGAGGACGAAGAGTCGGTGCGGGTGGTGGCACGGCGCATCCTCGAGCGTCACGGCTACCACGTGATCGTCCCTCAGAACGCGAGTGAAGCGTTTCTACTCAGGGAGCAGCACCCCGACCGGATTCACCTCCTGTTGACGGACGTGGTGATGCCTCTAGTCGGCGGCGCTGAGCTTGCAGCCGGCCTCCTAACGCGCTGGCCCGACATGAAGGTTCTATTCATGTCGGGCTACACGGATGGCAGTGTCTTTTCGCATGACTTGCTCGAAAACGGCGCTGCCTTCCTGCAGAAGCCTTTCACCGCGGAGCTCCTAGCCCAAAAGGTGAGAAGCGTGCTCGACGGCGAGGCTTAGCTTCTCGCTCCGGAGACTCGAACACAGGGCGAGCGGGCCTCGACCAAGCCGAGCACCCGGGCACCTTACTGGTTGAACCAGTCTAAAGTAGCTATTTCGCTGCCACTTTCCGGCGCCCCTCCGCTAATGTGTCGCCCGCTCATGGCAATCGGAACGTCACCACTCGTCACTTTGAGGCCGCAGCGTACCGAGCAGCTGACGATGAGAAAGGACAACTGGTGGCTGGCGCCGCTAGGCACCTTCCTCGTCATCTCCACTTTTATCGTCTACGCCACCTGGGCCGCGCTGCAGAACGCTCACTACACTTATGGCAATTACCTATCGCCATTCTACTCGCCAGAGATCTTCGGGGACTCGCCTCATGCTTGGTTCGGTCCGAAGCCCAGTTGGTTTCCCGACTTCATCCCGTTCTCGCCAGCCATTCTGGTGTTGTGGGCTCCCGCCGGTTTTCGCCTGACCTGCTACTACTATCGCGGCGCTTACTACAAGGCATTCTGGGCGGATCCGCCGGGCTGCGCCGTGCGCGAGCCGCGCAAGAGCTACCTGGGCGAGAACTCCCTGCCATTGATCCTGCAGAACGTGCACCGCTACTTCCTGTACCTAGCGCTGCTGTTCCTCATCTGCCTGGCGTACGATGCCTGGACAGCGCTCTGGTTCGTGGACGCTGCCACGGGAGCGAGCGAATTCGGCTTGGGCTTGGGCACGCTCGTCATCACTGCCAGCGTGGTGTTTCTCGGTCTGTACACGCTCAGTTGCCACTCACTCCGCCACCTGATTGGCGGCAAGAAAGACACGTTGAGCCATAGCCCGGTCAGCATGGCGTGTTACGGCTGCGTGAGCTCGCTCAACAAGCGGCACATGAATTTCGCGTGGATTAGCCTGTTTGGCGTGATGAGCGCCGACCTCTACGTGCGGCTCTGCTCGATGGGCGTGATCACCGATCTCCGGATTATTTGAAGCATGGACTACGAAACTCACGAACATGACGTGATCGTCATTGGTGCGGGCGGCGCAGGCCTGAGCGCGGCGATCGCCGCGGCAGCCGAGGGCGCATCGGTGGGCCTCGTTTGCAAGTCCTTGCTCGGCAAGGCCCACACTGTAATGGCCGAGGGCGGAATGGCCGCGGCCATGGGCAACGTGGACGATCGCGACAACTGGCGCGTGCACTTCGCCGACACCATGCGCGGCGGCCAATACGTCAACAATTGGCGCATGGCCGAGCTCCACGCCAAAGAAGCGCCGGATCGCGTCCGCGAGCTCGAGAAGTGGGGCGCGGTGTTCGACCGAACTCCCGACGGTAAAATCCTGCAACGCAACTTCGGAGGGCACCGCTACCCGCGGCTGGCTCACGTCGGGGATCGCACCGGCCTCGAGATGATCCGCACGCTGCAAGACCACGCCGTCTACCTGGGCATCACCGTGTACATGGAGTTCACGACGCTCGAGTTGCTCAAGGACGGCGACAGGGTGATCGGCGCTTTCGGCTACGACCGCGAGCGCGGGCG
>Ga0163144_10022892_pt1 | contig 12367 bp, 6 predicted proteins | sample OliLak19BULKMAT1_FD_123175 | JGI IMG/M metagenome (GOLD analysis project Ga0163144, IMG submission 123175) | Freshwater microbial mat bacterial communities from Lake Vanda, McMurdo Dry Valleys, Antarctica - Oligotrophic Lake LV.19.BULKMAT1 | ecosystem: Environmental > Aquatic > Freshwater > Lake... | reverse complement strand
CTTGGCCAACAGCGTCTTGCCCACACCAGTCGGTCCGAGCAAGGCGAAGGTGCCGATGGGCCGCCGGGGATCCTTGAGGTCAGCACGCGAGCGACGGAGCGCCTTGCAGATGGCGCTCACCGCTTCCTTCTGGCCGATGACGCTCTTCGTCATCTCAGATTCCATCGCTAGCAGGCGCTGGGCTTCGCCCTGTTCCATGCGCTTGAGCGGGATGCCAGTCCACTTGGAGACAACGTGGAGGATGTCTTCCTCGTCCACCTTGACGCGCTTCTCCTCGCGGTTGGCTTTCCATGCGTTGAGGACGGCTTCCATTTTCTCCTTCGCGTGCTTTTCCTTGTCGCGCATGGAGGCGGCGCCCTCGAAGTCCTGTTCCTTGATGGCCTTTTCCTTCTGGGTCTTGATCTCTTCGATCTCGGCCTCAATGTCCTTCAACTCAGGCGGGCGGGTCATCGCGCCGATGCGGGCGCGCGAACCAGCCTCATCCATCAGATCGATGGCCTTGTCCGGAAGGAACCGGTCGGTGATGTAGCGATCGGACATGTTGACCGCGGAGACGACGGCGCTGTCGGTGATCTCGGCCTTGTGATGCTCCTCATACTTCGGGCGAAGACCCTTGAGGATGGCGATGGCGTCCTCAATGGAAGGCGCCTCGACCTTCACGCTTTGGAAACGGCGTTCGAGCGCGGCGTCCTTCTCGATGTATTTGCGATACTCGTTCAGCGTGGTGGCACCGATGCACTGCATCTCGCCGCGGCTGAGCGCGGGCTTGATGATGTTGCTGGCGTCCATGGTGCCTTCGGCGGAACCAGCGCCGACGATGGTGTGCAGCTCGTCGATGAAAATGATGATGTTCTTGGCGCGGCGGATTTCGTCCATCACTGCCTTGATGCGTTCCTCGAATTGGCCGCGATACTTCGTGCCGGCGACCATGAGCGCGAGGTCGAGCGTGATGACGCGCTTTTCGCGCAGCAATTCGGGGACGTTGCCCTTGGCGATTTCCTGCGCGAGCCCCTCGACGATGGCGGTCTTACCCACGCCAGCTTCACCGAGCAACACCGGGTTGTTCTTGGTGCGGCGGCAGAGAATCTGGATCACGCGTTCGATTTCGTTAAAGCGTCCGATGACCGGATCCATTTCGCCCTTGCGGGCGATCTCGGTCAGGTCGCGGCCAAAAGCCTTAAGCGCAGGAGTCTTTACTTCGCCCTTCTTCTCGGCGGGGGCTTTCTCCGGGGTTTCCGGATTTGAGCCGCCTTCCTCCTGCGCATTGAAATTGGGATCGAGCTCCTTGAGAATCTCCTGACGGGTCTGCTCGATATCCACGTCGAGGTTCTTGAGCACGCGGGCGGCGACGCCGTCGCCTTCGCGGAGCAAGCCGAGCAGAATGTGCTCGGTGCCGACGTAGGTGTGGTTGAGCGCCTTGGCTTCCTTGGCGGCCAGCGCGAGCACCTTCTTCACGCGGGGCGTGTAGGGGATGTTGCCGATCATCTTCTGATCGGGGCCGGTGCCGACTTGTTTCTCCACCTCCATGCGGACGGTTTCGAGGTCGAGGCCCATCTTCTGGAGCACGTTGACTGCGACCCCCTGGCCAAGCTTGATCAGCCCGAGCAGCAGGTGCTCGGTGCCGACAAAGTTGTGGTTGAATCGATCCGCTTCTTTGCGCGCCAGCGCGAGCACTTGTTGCGCCCGGGGCGTGAAGTTGTTCATGGCTTCATCACTCATAACTGATCAATAGATGCACTACGGATTTTTTTTGTCCAGCGCTGTGTCAGCTTCCGCCCTTCTGGCAGTCGCTTTTCGCGCACTGCCGCTTGCTTAGCAGAAACTTTACCAGCTTATCGAAAGCGGATACGGAGGGATGAGAAATTTTACCGAAGCCACCGTCGGCAATGGAGCAAAAGCCTCGTTTGAACAGGACCACCGGACGGAAAACCCGCGCTCAAAGAAATCTGGTCAGCTCGTCAGAACTTCCCTCTCCGACCAGTAGAAACAGCGTTTTGCCCTCGCTCCACGCGGCGCTGGACCAGCCATCGTTATTTGCGACTCGGGGCGAAGCATCCTTCGGAGCATCCGGCACGGCACCGCGGTCCACTATGAACAGATGCACCGCCTTCCCATTTTCAATCTTGAAGCAGATCAGCCCGACCGGCCGGCCGTTCCACGTCCAGGACCGGCAACCTATGCCGGGTTGGGCGCGCAAACCGGCAGGAATTGCGCAGCCGGACACTCCGCGCTTCTCCTGCAGCCATTGCTGAAGCTGGGCCGCATCCGCGTGGGTAAACGACAGACGCACCCCGCCGCTCACGCCGGCCTGCATCTCGTGCCGGAACGCCGCCAAGTCCACCGCCGGACGCGCTGGACGGAGCATCAACACTGTCAAGGCACCCAGCGCCACGACAGCCGCCGCCAGGGCCAGCGCCACGAATCGTCGCCGGGTTGGACTCGCCTCCGGCTCTGGAGAAACAACCGCGTGTCTCGCTAGAATCGCCTCGCGCAAATTCCCGGGCACCGTTACTGCGCGCAACTTCCGGGCAAGGGAACAATTCTCGGCCTGCTCCTCCTCGAACCACACGGCCAGTTCCGGGACGCGCTCCAGCCACGCGCGCGCCTCGGCCATCTGCAGATCGCGCGCGTCCGGACCCGCGTCCCGGCACGCCTGTAAAACAAATTTTGCCTGACGCTTATCCATGAGTCCGCCCTTCCACCATCGGAATGCCCATCGATTGAAATCGCTGCCGTCGCTCGTCGTCATCGATGCGCAGCAACTGGCGGAGCTGCGCCTTGCCGCGCGACAGGCGCGACATCACCGTGCCGGTCGGCACTTCCAGCGTTTCGGCAATTTCCCGGTAAGACATGTCCTCCAGATAAAACAGGGCCAGCGGCGCGCGATGCAGTTCATCAATCTGCTGCAACGCCTCCATCACCGCAACGGAGTCCATGTGGTCCACGACCCCTGATGGAATCTGTGGCAACTCTTGCATCGCCTCCGACACCTCGACGTTGGGAAAGCGCGACTCACGCCGGCGCGTCGCCAGAAACTCCCGGTGCAGCGTGGTCAGCAGCCATGACTTGAGCTTCGATTCGTCGCGCAATTGATGCCCTCGCGTGCCCCACATCAGAAAAGTCTGTTGCACCAGATCCGCCGCCATGTCCTCGTCCCGGCACAAGCTCAGCGCAAAGCGGAACAATGCCGCATGATGATGGTCCACCACTTGCGTGAAATCGAGGTCGGCCACGGTGCCGGGACCATGCCTCAAGGCCGGCGGATTTCCAATCTCTTTCCCGTGCCATCTGTCTGGTGACGTTTGGGCTTCTGCCCGCAATGGCCCATTGGCTACGCTGCGCCCATGAGTTGGTTTTACCGGACGCTGTTGCGTCCCGTGTTGTTCGCGCAGGAATCCGAAGCGATTCACAATCTCACGCTCGCCGCCCTCGGACGCGCCAGTCGGAGCGCCACGCTGGGTGACGCGCTGGAGGCGTTCCTTGGCGCGCCCGCTTTGCCGGTGGAGTTGTTCGGACTGCGCTTCCCCAATCCCGTCGGGCTCGCCGCCGGCATGGACAAACAAGCCGTCGCCGTCCCCGCGTGGAAGTCGCTCGGCTTCGGCTTCAGCGAACTCGGCGGCGTGACCTGGCACGCGCAGCCGGGCAATCCCGCGCCCCGCATGTTTCGCGCGTTCGCTGAAGAAGCGCTGGTTAATCGCATGGGCTTCAACAATCCCGGCGCCGAGGCGCTCGCGCAAACCCTCTCCGCGTGGCACGCCCGCGGACGCTGGCCCGCGCATCCCGTCGGCATCAACCTGGGCAAAAGCAAAATCACCCCGCTCGAAAGCGCCGCCGAGGATTACGCCAACTCCCTCCGCGCGCTCTGGTCGCTCGCCGATTTCTTTGTCGTCAACGTCAGCTCGCCGAACACGCCCAACCTCCGGCAGCTCCAGGACCGCGCCGCGCTCGACGAAATCCTCCGTGCGCTCCAGGAAGTGAACCGTTCCTCCGCCGGGGCGCTCCCGCAAAAGCCCCTCCTCGTCAAGGTCGCCCCCGACCTTACCTTCGAGGCGCTCGACGAGATTCTTGAACTCACCGGCCCGCGCGCCGTCGCCGGCATCGTCGCCACCAACACGACCATTGCCCGCCCCGAGACCACGGACAGCGCATCGCGACGCACCTACGCCGAGACCGGCGGCCTCAGCGGGAAGCCCCTGCGCGCCCGCAGCACCGAAATCATCCGCCACCTCCACCGGCAGACGCGCGGCGCGCTGCCCATCATCGGCGTTGGGGGCATCTTCAATGCCGCCGAGGCGTGGGAAAAAATCACCGCGGGCGCCTCGCTCGTTCAAGTGTACTCCGGCCTGGTTTACGAAGGCCCCTCCATCGCCGGCGACATCGTGAGCGGCCTCGGCGATCGATTGCGGGAACACAGCTTCCACTCCCTGTCCCAAGCCGTCGGCATTTGCAGCGGTGCCACATAACTGCCTTTTGTCCTTTGGCCTTTGAACTTCCCTTGAGCTTTAAGCTTTGAACTTTGAACTTGGAAGCCTCCTGCCGGGAGCCCCTACACTCCCCGCATGATTCCCCTCTCGCGCCGGCGCTTCCTCCGCTCCGCCACCGCCTCGAGCCTCGCGCTCGCCGCCACCTCCGGCTTCGCGCAAATTGCCGGTGACCGCCCCGCCCGCGCCGCCGCTGACGTCACCGTAATCAATCCCCGTGCGCGCGTGCCGGTGGGCATCATCATCGACGACTCCACCTGTCTCGTGAACTTGAACCGCTTCGCCATGCCGCAGTTCGACGCGGCCTTCAGTGGAGCCAACAAGACCTATCTTCGCAACTGGCGCGAATGGCCCGTGGAAATTCCCGACCACTTCGTGCGCGAGTTTACGGACTGGGCCGAGAGCGCGGGCGTCAAAGGAAAATTCAGCATCGTGCCCTATCCCGCCTGCGTCGGCCGTCTCGACCGCCAGCTCCCCGGCTGGTCGCGCCGAGAGCTCGCCGATAGCCTCGAACTCATCCGCACCCGCATCACGCCGCGCTGGGACATTCACCCCGAGATGGTCACCCACACCCGCGTCATCGACCTGCGCACCGGTCATCCCTACGAGGATCAGTCGGTGAAGTTCATGGAGAATTGGGAATGGACCACAGGCAGGAGCGCCGACGAAATCGCCGCCTACATGGCCTACGCGCTGAACATCCTCAAGAACGTCGGCCTCTCCTGCGAAGGCGTCACCACCCCCGGCGGCTTCGGCGGCAAGGCGCTTCCGCAACTCGCCCAGGCCAGCCTCCAATCCCTCCGCGACGTCTTCCACGCCGAGATTCCCCATTACTTCCGCCACTGCTACAGCGAAGGCGCGCAGAGCGTGGCCCCGCGCGTGGAATACGCCGCCGGCCTCGACACCCCCGACCCGCGCTGCGTCGTCAGCATCATCGGTTGCACCGGCGACTGGACCGGCGGCTGGGACAACACGGAACCAGCCGGCGCGGATAAGTTCATCACCGCAGATCTCAAGAGCGGGCGCCTGGTGGATGTCATCGAACGTGGCGAACCCGCGCTCCTCCTCGCACACTGGACCGGCATCTGGTGGAACGGCCAGAAGCTCGGCCTGCAAATTTTCAAGGAAGTCGTGCACCGCCTGCACGCGCGCTACGACCATTTGCTGTGGATGAAACTCAGCGAAGTCTCCCGCTACTGGGCCGCGAAAGAACTCACGCGTCTCGCGCGCAACGGCCACCGCGTCGAACTCCACGCCCCCTTCGCCTGCCCCGCCTTCACCCTGCGCCTCACCTTCGAAGCGCAGCGACAGCCCCGCCTCACCCACGGCCCACAACCTGCCGCCCCGCTTTCGCCCGTCGCGAAGCTGCTCGACCTCAAGCCCGGCACCTTCCATCACGACCGGGAAACGCTCACGGTCTGCTTCGATTTGCCCAAGGGCGGGAGCGGGATCGAATTGGTTTGATGGAGCGGTGGCTCGACTCCCTACCGCGTAACGCGGGAGCAGAGGAAGTCCCCCGCGCCTTGGACAAAATAGTTCGTGAGATGGCGGAGGCTGCTCTCATCCAATACCTCAGCCTGATGGAACGCGCCGCGGATGCGCATCGCCTTCGCCTGGATCACCGTGGTGGGACCGGTCCCATTGCTGATCCATGAAGGATTGCTCCGCGTGCTCTTTCTGTGGCGGGAAATCTGAGCGCGCTTTCAAGCTTCATGCCGCGCCAGCGCCGGAGTAGAACACCCGCACACGCCTATGAGCTCGAACGACAAGCCACCGAGGAACTGGCCGAAGGATTTCTTCGGCCGCGGCGAGATGGAGATGCAACTAATGTGGTTCATCGTGCCGGTGATCCTGCTGGCCGCGGCCTGGTGGTCGCTTCGCAAACCTTCTTCCTCCACGCCTTCCCGGAATGAAGTCATCGTCTATGCCGCGCAGGATCAGGTCTTCGCCGAACCCATTCTCAGGCAGTTCGAGCAACAGACCGGCATCCGCGTGCGCACGGTATTCGACAGCGAGGCGGCCAAGACCGTCGGTCTTGCCAATCGATTGCTCGCGGAGCAAAAGCATCCGCAGTGCGACGTCTTCTGGGGCAACGAGGAATTGCGCACGCGCCAACTCGCGGCGATGGGCGTGTTTCGCGCCACGAACGGCTGGGCGTCCTTCGGCTATCGCAGTCGCCGCCTCGCGCTGCGCGAAGGCGAGAGCGCTGTGCCCGCGCCGTCATCGTGGAGCGACCTCACGAACGTGGCCTATCGCGGAAAAATCTCGATGGCCAACCCCATCTTCGGCACCACAGCCACGCATCTGATGGCGCTTCGGCATCGCTGGGGCGAATCGAACTGGCTCGCGTGGTGCCGCGCGCTGGCCGCGAACAAGCCCTTCATCGTCGATGGCAACAGCGTAGCGGTGAAGTTCCTCGTGCGCGGCGAGACCGCATTGGCGCTGACGGATTCCGACGACATCGAGGCGGAGATTCGCGAAGGCGCGAAGTTGCACGCCTTGCCCATGACTGGCGAGACGCTGCTCATCCCCAACACCGTGGCTGTCGTAAATGGATGTCCGCATCCCGACGCGGCACAGAAGCTGTTCGAGTTCCTGCAAACGCGTGCCGTGACGGAGCAACTCATCGCCGTCCACGCGCTCGAAGGCGCATGGTCCAACGACGTCTGGACCTCCACGCTCCACCCGGACTGGGACGCGCTGGTGCGCGACTTGAACAAGGCGACGGAGCAGATGCAGGAGATTTTCCGCCGATGATAACGCGATGAACTGGCGCCTGCTGCTGAACAGCCTGCTCGTCGCGGGAGGAACAACCTTGCTCGCCGTGGTGCTCGGCTTCATCGCCGCGCTGACATTGACCGCGGCCTCTTCGCGCCGGCGTCGGGTCTTGCTCGCGTTGATCATCGCCAGCCTCGCGCTGCCGCCGTTCCTCGTGACGAATTGCTGGCTCGATCTGTTGGGAGGCAATGGCGTGTTGCGACGGTGGCTTCCGCTGAACACCTATTCGCTCGGCGGCGCGGTGATGTTGCTGGCGTTGTTGATGTGGCCCATCACGGCGTTGCTGGTCAGTGGCGCGTGGCGGAAGCTGGATGCGTCGCAACTCGAAAGCGACCCTGCCTTGCGCAGCACCGGATTTCTCCGCTGGCTGCTCTGGCCGGCGGCGCGCGGCGCCGTCGGACAGGCGGCTGCCATCACCTTCGTGCTCGCATTGAACAATTTCTCCGTGCCGGTGATTTTGCAGGTGCCCGTCTTCCCCGAGGAATTGTGGCTGGCCTTCACCACACGACTCAACGACGCGGGCGCATGGGCCGCTGCGTGGCCGACGGTGGTGATCTCAATCGTCGTTCTCTGGCTGTTGCGACACACCGAGGTGCAATGGCCGCGCGGCGGAGAAGCGACCGCCGGGGCGTTTCGCCATCAACTCGGCGCGGGCTGGCAGCGCGGTGCGACGCTGACTTCGGCTTTGATGCTGTCGCTGTCGCTCGCCGTACCTGCGATGCAACTCATCTCCAGCCGCCGCACATGGACTGAGCTGCCGAATGTCTTCCGCGCCACGCCACACGTGGTCTGGAACTCCTTCGCCTACGCCGCAGTGACGGCAACCTTGTGCGTGGCACTCGCGCTGGTGACCGGAAAGCTTCGCCTCGGTCCAGTACTCTGGCTTCCTTTTCTGATCCCCGGCGTGTTGCTCGGGCGAGCCATGATCTTTGTGTTCAACGGCACGCCCATTTATGGCACGGCAGCTTTGGTGGGCCTGGCCTTTACGCTGCGCTATCTCGCGGTGGCGTCGCACGCCGCAGCGCAGGCGTGGCGCGCGGTGGACCGCGACGTGACGGACGCCGCACGGCTCAGCGGCGCACGCGGCTGGACCCTGCTGCGTCACGCGCAATGGCCTCAGCTCGCGCCGCCGCTCGCCGCCGCATGGTATGTCACCTATCTGCTCTGTCTGTGGGACGTGGAGACGCTCGTCCTCCTCCAGCCGCCGGGCGGGGAAACACTTGCCCTGCGCATCTTCAACCTGCTTCACTACGGCCACAACGCTCAGGTCAACGCGCTGTGCGTGACCCTCGTGGCGCTGGCCGTGGCGCCGCTGGCTGGCTGGAGCGTCGGGCAGGTTCTGGTTCGCTGGCGGAATGATAAATGACCAATGACGAATGGCCGGGGAACTTCCATCGCAACTATTTCGACGAGCCTTCCGCGTCATCGGTCATTGGTCATTGATCCTGATCGCTTCGCAGCTAGCAGGGTGCATCGAAGAAACCCCGACGGCGTTCCACAGCCAGTTGTTCGCTGGTGTCGAGGTCATCGGGGGACGCGGTTCGGCGCTCGGGCAGTTCAACAAGCCGCGCTCGGTCGCCGTGGATCGCCAGGACAATCTCTACGTCGTGGACATGACCGGACGCGTTCAGAAGTTTTCTCCGCGCGGCGAGTTCATCAAGTCGTGGCAGCTTCCGCAGACCGACCTCGGCAAACCCAAGGGCATGTGCCTCGATCCCCAAGGCAACATCGTGGTCGTCGAGCCGCACTATCAGCGGGTGAACCACTTCACGCCCGAGGGTGATCTCGTGCAGCAATGGGGGCGCAAAGGAACCAACATTGGCGAACTCATCCTGCCGCGCTCCATCGCCATCAATTCGCGTGGTGAAACCTTTCTCAGCGAATACACCACGGTGGATCGCGTGCAGGGCTTCACGGCGGATTCACACAAACCGTTCCTCAGCTTCGGCCAACCCGGCGACGCGAACGGTGAATTCAATCGCCCTGAAGGCATGGGCGTGGACGCGCAGGATCATCTTTTCATCGCCGACTCATGCAATCATCGCGTGCAGGTCTTCGGGCGCGACGGCAAGTGGCTCGCGACCTTCGGACGCGCGGGGCGCGGAGCCGGCGCGATGAGTTATCCCTACGATGTGCGCGTGGACGCCAGCGGCCTTCGCTTCGTCTGCGAGTTCGGCAACAGCCGCATCCAGGTTTTCGATCAAAACAACAAGCCGCTGGAAATCATCGGCGGGCCGGGCGTCGAGCCGGGGCAGTTCAACAATCCGTGGAGCATTGCGCTCGATTCGCACGGCAATCTTTACGTGGCCGATGCGCTTAATCATCGTGTGCAGAAGTTGGTTCGCCGAAAGGCGGTGGTCAGTAATCAGTATTCAGTAATCAGTAACCAGTTGCTGAGCACGCCTCCAAGACCCACGCAAGCCGCCCCCACTGATTACTGAATACTGAATACTTGATCCACCACATGCGCTTTCAATTCACCCATCCCGAATGGCTGCTCCTGCTGCCAGTGGCCTGGGCTTGGATTCTCTGGCTGGCGCTGAAGTCCGACGTTCACATCGGCGCGTGGCGGCGGTGGATTGCGGCGGGCCTGCGCTTCGTCGTCGCGTTGTTGCTCGTGCTGGCGATCGCGGGTGGGCAATGGATGAAGCCGCTCGAAGGCGTGAACGTGTTCTTCCTCCTCGACCGTTCGGATTCCATTCCATCGCCGCAGCAGGAGGCCGCGCGCAAGATGGTCAACAAGTTCGCGGGCGAAAAGAAGAAGGAGGATCGCTCCGGCCTGCTCGTGTTCGGCACCGAGCCGGCCATCGAGACGACGGCCAGCGACAAGATCGACACCAAGGAAACTAAGGTGCTCGCCGTCGTGCCGACCGAGCGCACCGACATCGCCAGCGCGCTGCGCCTCGGCTCGGCGGCGTTTCCCGAAACGGGGCAGAAGCGCCTCGTGCTGCTCTCCGACGGCAACGAGAACATGGGCGACGCCATGCAGGCCGTGCTCGCGGCGCGGCGCTTGGGCGTCACGCTTGATGTGCTGCCGCTGGGCATCACGCGCGGCAATGACATCTCGGTGCAGAAGCTGGGCGTTCCGGCGCGGGTGAAGAAGGGCCAGACCTTCGAGACGAAGATCTTCATCCAGGCCGACGTGGCGCAGAAGGCGACCGTACGGCTGTATCGCAACGATCAGCCGCTCGGCGAACAGAAGATTGATCTCACGCCGGGCAAGAACCTCTTCACCTTCCCGCAGACTCTGGAGAACCCGGACTTCTATCGCTACTCGGTGCAGGTCGAGGCGGCGGGCGACAACGTGCCGCAGAACAATCAGGCCACCGCGTTCGTCAACGTGCGCGGCGATCCGCGCGTGCTCATCGTCTCGACGGAGCCGGAGCAGGATCGCACGCTGGCCGAGGCGCTGCGTTCGGCGAAGCTCGACACTCGTCTCGTCGGCATCAGCGGACTGCCGCGTTCGCTCGCCGAGATGCAGAGCTACGACGCAGTGTTCATCAGCAACCTCGCGGCGGGCGATCTCGGCGAGGACAACATGAAGCTGCTCGAAAGCGCCGTGCGCGATTTCGGTATGGGCCTCGTCTGCGTGGGCGGCGACCAGACCTACGCCGCCGGCGGTTATCGCGGCACGCCCCTCGAAGCGACCTTGCCCGTCAACATGGAATTGGATTCCAAGAAGGTTCTCCCCAGCGGCGCCATCGCGCTGATCATGCACGGCATGGAGTTCGGCAACGGCAACCAGATCGCGCGCGACTGCGCCCTCGGCGTGCTCGACGCGCTCGGCCCGCAGGACGACATGGGCGTGGTGCTGTGGGACGGCACGGAGCGATGGTTGTTTCCCATGACGAAGGTCGGGAACAAGAAGGCGCTCGGCAAGGAAATCGCCGGCATGAACCAAGGTGATCTCCCCAGCTTCGGTGGCGTGATGAAACTCGCCTACGAAGGCCTGAAAAAAACTTCGGCGAACCTCAAGCACATCCTCGTCTTCAGCGACGGCGATCCCGGCGCGCCCTCGCAGCAGTTGATGAACGATATCGTGGGAGACAAGGTCACCGTCAGCACCGTGCTCATCAGCGGCCACGCCGGCCCGGAGACGATGACCTGGATGGCGACGCAGGGACGCGGGCGCTTCTACAACATCCAGGATCCCTCACAGCTCCCGCAGATCTTCATCAAGGAGGCGGCGGTGATCTTGAAGTCGGCCATCTTCGAGGAACCATTCACACCCAAGCTCGTCGCGCAGAGCGAAGTTGTGCGCGGCATGGGAAATTTCCCGACGTTGCGCGGCTACGTCTGCACCACGCCGAAGCCGCGCGCGGAAATTCCGCTGCTCTCTGACAAAGGCGATCCGATCCTCGCGCACTGGCAGTACGGGCTGGGCCGCGCCGTGGCCTTCACCTCTGACGCCAAGGCGCGCTGGGCGAAAGACTGGCTGGCGTGGGGCAACTACAAACAATTCTGGTCGCAGGTCGCGCAATGGTCGTTGCGCCGGCTGGAGAACGCGGACTTCACCACCGAGGTCACGGTGGACAAGGGCGAGGGCCACATCAGCGTCGAGGCGATTGATGACAAGGGTGACTTCCGGAATTTCCTCACGCTGCAAACCGCCGTGCTCAGTCCCAAGGGCGAGCGGGTGAACGTTCGCCTGGAGCAAACCGGCCCGGGTCGCTACGAGGCGCGCTTCCCGACGAAGGAAGTCGGCGCCTACACGCTGAACATCGCGGAGATGAAGGACGGCAAGGCGATGGGCTTTCAATCCGCCGGGGCGAGCGTGAACTACTCGCCGGAATTCAATGCGCCCGAGCCGAACTTGAACCTGCTCGCCCGGCTGGCGGAGTCCGGTGGCGGAAAACTTTTGGAACCACTCACGTCCGCCGCGCTGGCCGCGCCGCTCGCGCCCGCCGACAATCCGTTCCTTCACGACCGGCGCAAGACCTTCCAGCCGCGCGATTGGTGGGAGACCCTGATCAAGCTGGCCACCCTCCTGTTCGTGATCGACGTGGGCGTGCGCCGCATCCAGCTCGAACGCGAACAGATCGCCAAGGCCTGGGTGACGGTCAAACGCACGGTGTTGTTCTGGAAAGGCGTGCCGCGCGCCGCGGAAG
>Ga0163144_10022891_pt1 | contig 12367 bp, 12 predicted proteins | sample OliLak19BULKMAT1_FD_123175 | JGI IMG/M metagenome (GOLD analysis project Ga0163144, IMG submission 123175) | Freshwater microbial mat bacterial communities from Lake Vanda, McMurdo Dry Valleys, Antarctica - Oligotrophic Lake LV.19.BULKMAT1 | ecosystem: Environmental > Aquatic > Freshwater >... | reverse complement strand
CCCCTGCTCACTTCCGCCGAGGAAGTCGGCGAGCGCTGGGGCAGCGCCGAGCGCGAGCGCGAATACTACCGCCTCACCAACATCCCCATCCCCGAAGGTCTCGTCGTCGAGGCCGGGGCTTTCGTCGATCTTCCAGACGGCCGCACAGCAATCGGAACACGCCACGGCGATGTGTATTTCGTCTCCGGCATGGACGCCCCGAATCCGCGCCCCGAATACAAACTCTTCGCCACCGGACTCGATGAGATTTTCGGCCTCGCATGGAAAGACAACGCGCTCTACGTCACCCAGAGCGCGGAGTTGACGAAAGTCACCGATACGGACGGCGACGGCACGGCGGACCGCTTCGATGTCGTTTCCGACGCATGGGGCTACGGCACCTACCACGAATACGCCTTCGGCTCGAAATTCGATCACGAGGGAAACCTCTACGTCGCACTCGGCCTCTCAAGCTCCTACCACTCGCAGGAACTCTTCCGAGGCTGGTTGCTCAAGGTCACCCCGGAGGGAAAAACCATCCCCATCGCCAGCGGCCTGCGCAGCCCCGGAGGCGTCGGCTTCAACGAAACCGGAGCCCTCTGCTACATCGAGAGCCAAGGGCCGTGGAACTGCGCAAACAGCCTGAAGTTTCCCACCGAATGCAGTTTCATGGGCCACCCCATAAGCTTCAACTGGTACAAATACGCCCCGAACATGGGGACAGCCCCGGCCGAACCGAAATCCGGTTCCACGGTCATTGCCGAAAAGGAACGGATCCCCGAGCTTGTCCCCTACTCGGTCATTTTCCCATACATCCGTATGGGACGCTCGATCACCGGCTTCGAGATCAACCGCACCAAGGGAAAATTCGGCCCCTTCGAGGATCAGATTTTCCTCGGCGACTACACCCTGTCGCTGATCATGCGGGCGACAACGGAACAGATCAACGGTGTTTGGCAGGGTGCGTGTTATCCCTTCCGCGAAGAACTCTCCACCGGCATCCTCAACGTCCATTTCACCCCCGGCGGAAACCTGGTCGCAGGAGGCACCAACCGTGGCTGGCCGGTGCGGGGGCTGAAACCATACGCCCTTGAGCGGCTCGAATGGACAGGGAAAATGCCCTTCGAAATCGATCGCATCAACATCACCAAAACCGGTTTCCGCATCAAGTTCACCAAGCCGGTCGATACAACAACGGGCTCAATCCCGGAGACCTACCGGATGGCGACTTTCACCCTCCCATACCACGGCGCATACGGTGGGGAGGAAATCAACCAGACGGTGCCCAGGGTCACCGGCGTGAAACTTTCCGAAGACGGCCTCACCGCCAGCATAGCCCTCGACGCGATCACCAAGGGCCACGTCCACGAGTTTCATCTAGAAGCCCTGCGCGATCGCGACGGAGGGGAGCTGCTCCACAACTTCGCCTTCTACACGGTAAACGAAATCCCGGAATGAGGCAGGGATGGCTCTCCGAGCTGTCCGAGAAAAGGTTTGGCAGGTTTCCCCGGGGGCATCACCCTCTCGCCGCAAACGCAGGATTCAGACAAGTGCGCGGATTGTTTGGATGCCAACCGGTGAGCGCACCCACAGATCCGGACGGCTCGGAGAGACCGTCCCTGCCAAAGTTCCCCTCATCATCCTTTTGAAAGATTTCCCGCCATCCCAGCGAATCAACCTGATTGCCCACCCAAAAATGAAAACCCTCATCCTGCCAGCCCTTCTCGCCGCGCTCCTAGCCATCCCCTGCTCCGCCGCAGGCCGCAAGGGCACAATGACAAACCCGGATTTCACCAAGGGCGACCCCATCCCCGAGGGCGCAACCCACGACTGGACTCTCGGCGCAACCGGGGCACGCGGCTGGATGTATTGCGACAAGCTGGAGACTTCCGACGCACGCCAGATCGCGATCACGGTGGTGGACAAAGGCTCGCCCGCAGACGGCATCCTTGACGTTGGCGATGTGATCCTCGGTGTCACTGGAAAGCCTTTTTCCTACGATCCGCGGACTGAATTCGGCAAGGCGCTGACCATGGCGGAAGCAGGTGACGGAAAGCTTTCCCTGATCCGTTGGAAAGACGGCAAACAGGAGGATGTCGCGATCAATCTCCCTGTGCTCGGCAAATACAGCGCCACCGCCCCTTTCGACTGCCCCAAATCCAAGCTCATCCTCGAACAGGGATGCGCGGCGCTGGCGAAGCGTGTTTCCGAACCGGGATATGAGAAGCAAAGCCCGATCACCCGATCGCTCAATGGACTTGCGTTGCTTGCAAGCGGCAACCGCGAGTACCTCCCGCTGGTCAAAAAAGAAGCCCAATGGGCATCAAATTTCTCCGCCGATAGCATGGCGAGCTGGTACTACGGATACGTGATCACCCTCCTCGCGGAATACCACATGGCGAGCGGCGACGATTCGGTGATGCCCGGCCTCCGCAGGCTGGCGCTGGAGGCGTCTAACGGCCAGAGCATCGTCGGCTCATGGGGCCACAAGTTCGCGGGTGAGGACGGGCGGCTGGTGGGCTACGGGATGATGAACGCGCCCGGCGTTCCGCTCACGGCATCACTCGTGATGGCGCGCGAGGCGGGGGTCAAGGATCCGGAGGTCGAGATGGCGATCAAACGGAGCCTCAAGCTCCTCAATTTCTACATCGGCAAGGGATCCGTCCCCTACGGCGACCACTCCCCGTGGATCCAGAACCACGATGACAACGGCAAGAACGGCATGGCTGCAGTCCTTTTCAGCCTGCTCGGTGACAAGGAGGGAACGGCGTATTTTTCCCGCATGAGCCTCGCCTGCCACGGCAACGAACGCGACACCGGCCACACCGGGAATTTCTGGAACATGACCTGGGCGATGCCTGGCGTGGTCCAGTCCGGCCCCCATGCGACCGGCGCTTGGATGGAGGAATTCGGTGCATGGTATTACGATTTTGCCCGCCGCTGGGATGGATCTTTCCCCCACCAGGGACCGCCGGAGATGGCGGGTGACAGCACGAGGAACTGGGATGCCTCCGGTGCCTATCTCCTCGCCTACGCCATGCCGCTCAAGAAAATCATGCTGACCGGAAAACGCCCGTCCACAGCACCGCAGCTCGATGCCGCCGAGGCGAAGTCCATCGTCATGGATGGCCGGGGCTGGTCTAACAAGCACCGCAACGAAGCCTACGACGCACTCGGCGGCGATCAGCTTTTTGAGTGCCTCACGAGTTGGTCCCCGGTCGTCCGCGACCGCGCGGCCATGGCCATTGCCCGCCGCAAGGGAACTCCGGCACCCGTCGAGGCACTGGTGGAAATGCTCGGCTCGAAGGATATCAACGCCCGCTACGGCGCCTGCGTGGCGCTTTCCATGCTCGGTGGAGCATCCGTCCCCGCCGTCCCCGCACTGCGGGAGTGCCTGAAGCACGAAGACCTCTGGCTACGCTGCGAAGCCGCCGCAGCACTCGCCAAGATCGGCGAACCCGCGACGGCGGCCTTGCCGGAAATGCTGGCCATGATCGCCAAAGGTCCCTCAGCAAGCGACCCGCGTGCCATGGAGCAGCGCTATCTGAGCTTCGCAGTGTTCGGCGACATGCTACGGCGCGCTTCGCTCGAAAGCGTAGACAAGGAACTTTTACGCGATGCCGTGACCGCCGGCCTCCAGAACGAGGACGGTCGCGCCCGAGGTGCGGTTGCGGGAATTTACGACAAGCTTAGCTACGAGGAGATCAAACCGCTGCTACCCGCGATCCATGAGGCGATCGTGAAACCCGCCCCCAGCGGCATCATGTTCGCCGGGCAGGTGCGTCTCGCAGGCGTCGCGCTGCTCGCAAAGCACAGGATCCGTGAGGGCCTGCCGCTCTGCATCGATGTGATCGAGCTCGACAAGTGGGGTAAGCAGGATCGGATCAAAAGCGCGTTGAAGAGCATCGGGGTCTATGGCGCGGCCGCAAAACCTTTGCTTCCCCGCCTGAAACAGCTTGAAAGCGACCTCATCGCGCACCGCGAGGCCAAGAACCTGCAGGAATACATCGCTCAGGTCCATGCGGTCATAGCGGAACTCGAAAAAACCACCGGCAGCGTGGAATTGCGCGGCATCAAGGATTGATCTGCCCGCCCCCGGAGCGGCTGTCACCAGACTGCCGCGCAATATCCGTCACGTCCCCCTCAACAGCCCTATCGTCCAGAAAACGGCTTCGGGCACGGGGATGATCCCGGCGATGTCCAAGCGCTCCCACTTTCCGTTTGACTACCCGGAAGCCCATGACAACCAATGACGCAGTGAAAAAAATCATCGTCGCAGGACTCTTCGCCCTTGCCAGCCTCACCTGTTCACAGCCACAACCCCCCATGCCTGAAACACCCAAAGACGTAGCTGCCGCCCCGGAAGATGCCATCATCACCGGCTCCGGCCTCGCATCGAAACTCCTCGAAAAGGGAACCGGCGAAACCAAACCGAAAGCCACAGATCTCGTCACCGTCCATTATTCCGGCTGGACCACCGACGGGAAACTCTTCGACTCCTCGGTGAAACGCGGGCAGCCGACCTCCTTCCCGCTCAACGGCGTCATCGCAGGCTGGACAGAAGGGCTCCAGCTTATGGTTGAGGGCGAGAAACGCCGTTTCTGGATCCCTGCGAAAATGGCCTACGGCGAAAACCCCGGCGCAGGATATCCGTCCGGCACCCTTGTTTTTGACGTTGAACTCATCAGGATCGGCAAGTGACCGGCCAACGGATATCCTCCGGAAAGGCATGGCTGCGCGGACTCCGTTTCGCGCAGCTTCCAGTCATTTCCGTGATGTTGCTTTGCTGCGCCGAACCACCCGGAAAGACTATCCCTCCGCTGGATCCCTCCAAGGCGCCCGCTGCCGAAAAGAAAGCGCCCGTCGTCCCGATGAAACCCGGCGGCGTCACCCGCATGCCGCTCGGGGATCTCTACCAGCTCGTCCAGAGCAACGCCGCGCTCGTCTATGATGTCAGGCCTGCCTTGTACTACAAGCTGGGGCATGTCCCGGGTGCGATCAGTTGGCCGAAAACAAATTTCGCCACCGGCCTCGCCCAAAACGAGCCCCTCATCCGTGCAGCAAATTCCGCAGATACGCCCGTTGTGATTTATTGCACGGATCTTGCTTGTCCGGACGCCGTAACCGTGGCTACAGCACTAGCGGAGCGCGGCCACAGCGTTTCCGTCCTCCAGGGCGGATATGAGGCATGGAAAATCGCAAACGACTGACCCACGCATCCTTCCCCATCATGAAAAGCTTCCAAAACGTATCCGCAGACGCACTCGCCAATATCTATTTCGACGGCAAGGTCGTCTCTCACTCGGTTCATTTCCCCGACGGATCCAAGAAGACTTTGGGAATCATTTTCCCGGGGACCTACAAGTTTGCCACCGAAGCGCCCGAGCTCATGGAGATCACCGACGGTTCCTGCGAGGTCAGCATCGACGGCTCCGGCTCCACGCGCTTCGTCCCCACCGATGAATCCTTCGAGGTTCCCGCCAACAGCGGCTTCGCGATAACTGTGAACTCCGGCGTCTGCCAATACATCTGCTCCTTCCTCAGCCCCTGATACGGGAAAACGATGTCCGGCCTACGCCTCATACTTGGCTGCGCCACGGGATGCCTGCTGTCAGCCTGCAATTTCGTGACGCTCCCGCCCGCCCCTTCGCCACCGGTTGAGCTGGTCAGGAGAAACACCGTCGCCACTTACAGCCCGGAGCGCACTCCGGAAGTCCAGGTCTGGCTCATCGCCGACAAGCTCCACAGCGGCATGGTTTTCCCTTACGGCTGGCTGGTGGAATCCGGCTTCGTCCCGCCGGAAAATTTCCCTGATTGCAAATTTGTCACCTTCTCATGGGGCGACCGCATGGCCTACATCAACAAGCGCTGGCTCACCGCCCCGGAGATCTTCAAAGCGATCTTCCTCCCCTCCCGCTCCGTGATGGAATGCATCCCCATCAACTGGAACGTCACCGAGGTCTCGCCGAACCAGCACATCTGGATGAAATCCATCCCCCGCGAGCGCGGCCCCTACGTCGCCTCGTTCCTGAACCACTGCATCACACCGGCGGATAACGGGAAACCCACGGTGGCCGGTAGCGCAAGCTGGGGCGGCGGCGTCCTGCTAGAGTCCCCCCAGTCCTATTATTTCCCCCGCATCTGCAACGTCTGGACCGGCCAGGCCCTCGAAGCATGCGGCGCGAAAATCAATCCCCTCATGTCCATCCACCGCGATCTCCTCGTCATCGAGGCGGAGTGCAACGGCTACGATGAGATCTGGGACGGATCGGGGAATAAGAACGTGGTGCAGGGGCGCTGACATCCGGAGAGTCAGTAACCATTCCTGCGGCGATACGACTTGCAAATCCAACGAAAATTGCAAGAGTCACTTCATGGACATGAAACCAGCAATGGAAGCAGAGAATGGCTCTCACACCCTGCTCACTGCCAAAGAGGCCGCGACAATTTCGGCAAAATACCTCACCGATCTGCTATCCCTGATGGCGCGTCCCACCATTGAAGAGATAGAACTCGCCGATGACCGGGCTTCCTGGTTCATCACACTCGGTTACATTTCCCAAGAGTTAGTTCCGTCATACCAGTTTGGAAATTCGAAAGAATTCAAGACATTTGTAGTGGATCGCACCAGCGGAGAAGTTCTTTCGATGAAGATTCGCTCAATCAGATAACAGTGAAAGCACTGGCACGCCACAGGCAAGCTGGGATCGTGCTGGATACGAATCTGCTCCTTCTGCTACTTGTAGGGAGCGTTGACACGCGGCTTTTGGCAAAAAGCTCAAAAACCGAACAATTCGACCACGAGGATTACGTCCGCTTGGTAAGATTCTGTACCTATTTTGCGAGGCAGATCACGACGCCATGCATAATAACTGAGGCTTGCAACCTATTGGACACCTTGAATCGTGGCAATGGATATGTGGTTTTCGCAACAATAAGGAGATTTCTCGCCGCAACGAAAGAATCAAGCCGCCCTTCACTGGTTCTTGCTTCCTCACCGGTATTCCCCGCATTGGGACTCGCTGATTCGTCTCTGTTTGCGCTCGCCGAGCGGAATGTTCTTGTGGTAACCGACGATCTGGAACTTTACGGCCATCTTATCACACGCAAGCTCGGTGCATTCAACTTCAATCACCTGCGCGACTTCGACGTGGGATAATATTTGCATCATCACCGCGTCCGCACCTTCACCTTCTCCCCTTTCAGCCAAGTCCGCATCACACCGGCGTCCGCCGTGAGGTGACCGAGCATCCGCCAGTTCGATTTCCGCAGCGCCCAGGCGTTGTCGCGCCTTTCCTCCACCACGCCGACCTTGGCAGCGCCTGAGGAGTGGAAAAAACGCATCCCGTCGGTCTTCACCACGATGAAGCCGACATGGGTGTCCATGCCGATGAGGTAAACGCCCGGCTCCAAACCCTCCACCCAGTCCGCATACTTCGGATAATCCACCCCCACCTTGAGCGCGCAGGCATCGCCGGGAAGGAAAGTCCGCATGATGTTTTCCGAGGGCTGTTGGGCGAGCTTGTAACGATCCACCCGGAAGCCCGCATCGCGGATCACCGTCGAGACATAGTATCCGCAAGCGATCCTTTCCGTCCCCGGTTTTTCCGCAGTGCCGTTGAAATCATAGGGAGTGCCGACCCAGCAGCGCATCATCTCCGGAAGCATCAGCTCCAAGATCACGCGAGCATCATGCTCCACGGCGGACTTCTCATCTTCCGTCCGCGCCTTGCCGTATTGCTGAGCGAGGTTATCGCGCCAGCGTTGCAACTCTTCCACCAGCACCGCATACCTCTCCGTGTCCGGCACGGCTTTTGTTTTCCCGGTGAGAAGGATCTCGAAAACCCCATCCCGCTCCGCTTTCCAAAACCACCACCCGCCCGCTGCCATCCCGCTGAGCAGGATCGCAACCAAAACAGCTTTCAGGGCGGGCTTCACGCGCATAGTTTCGTTCGCAATCCATCCACCATCAATCCCTCATGCTGAAAAAAGACCGTGCCGCACACATCCACAGGCGATTGGACGGGCTTTACCAAGAGACCCCGATCCCGCTGGATCACACCAGCCCCTTCACCCTGCTCATCGCCGTGCTGCTCTCCGCCCAGTGCACCGATGTCCGCGTGAACCTCGTGACCCCCGCCCTTTTCGCCCTGGCCGATACGCCGGGAAAAATGATGCATGTCGCGGTGGAGGACATCCGCGCAATCATCCGCCCCTGCGGCCTGTCACCGAAGAAATCCGCTGCCATTTCCGAACTCTCAAAAATCCTCGTCGGGAAACACGGCTCGCAGGTGCCGGAAAATTTCGCGGATCTGGAGGCCTTGCCGGGAGTTGGCCACAAGACCGCCTCCGTAGTGATGGCGCAGGCCTTCGGCGTCCCGGCGTTTCCCGTGGATACGCATATCCACCGGCTCGCCAAGCGCTGGAAGCTCACGCAGGGGAAAAACGTCGTCCAGACCGAGCGCGACCTGAAAAAGCTCTTCCCCCGCGAATCCTGGAACAAGCTCCACCTACAGATTATCTTTTACGGGCGCGAGCACTGCACCGCACGCGGCTGCGATGGGAAAAGCTGCATGATATGCAAGGAACTGTTCCCGGCGTAAATGAAGCCTGCCGCCCGGAAATCTAGGCGTGACATCTGCGGGGATCGCGCACATTGTTTCAGCCCGCTTAACCTTTACCGTTCCCATGGATCATCCTCTTCACCGCATTGGCAACTCCCTTACCGGCAACCCGGAACTCGGCAAGCTCTCACGCCGGGGCTTCATTCTCGCCACCGCAGCACTCTCAAGCTGCAAGGCCGCATCCGCCATAACCGGCATCGGATCGGATGCCCCTGTAAAAACCACGCCGAACACCGCCTACCGAACCCCATCCATCGGCGGCCCGGTGTCGCGCAACGATGTCGGAAACTTCCCGAGCAATTTTTCAAAGGATGCCGGGATCACCTTCTCCCGCGTCCTCGTCTCGGGGAATTATGTCGCGATAACCTTCGATGACGGCCCGCATCCGCAGAACACCCCGCGGCTGCTCGACATGCTTGCCATGCGCAACATCAAGGCCACCTTCTACGTGATCGGGCGCAGCGTGGATCTCCATCCCGGGGTTCTCCGGAGAACGGTTGCGGAAGGCCATGAGATCGGCAACCACTCGCACACCCACCGCCTGCTCTCAAAGCTCGGTGACAGCGAAGTCCGCCAGGAAATGCAACGCTGCCAGGATGCTGTCGGCCGCGCAGCAGGCGTCCGCCCGCGCACGATGCGCCCGCCCTACGGCGGCCTGCTCCAGCGCCAGCGCGAATTGATCCACAACGAATTCGGCTACCCCACCATCCTCTGGTCCGTCGATCCGCTCGATTGGAAACGTCCCGGCCCATCGGTTGTGGCGAGCCGCATCCTTAGCGGCACCACGGCGGGCGGAATCGTCCTCGCGCACGACCTGCACTCGCAGACGGTCGATGCGATGCCAGCGACCCTCGACGGGTTGCTGAAGCGCGGATTCAAGTTTGTCACGGTTTCCCAACTCATCGCGATGAAGGTGGAAACCCCCGAGGCGCAGGCCTCAGTCACACCCGCCCCCTGAGCGAACCGCTTCCCCCCCGAACTAGTGAGCCAGCTCAATTTCGGCGAGCGCTACTTTGCCACCCGCGAACGGATCGCGCAGGTGATCAAGGGTATCACCGAACTTGCCCGTGACACCTCCACGGACCTGGGGGGCTCGCTGGCGCATACCGCCATCGAAAAAGACCTGGGTGCGCCCTTCCTCTTCGTCGTTTGCGGGGAGGTGAACGCAGGGAAATCCTCCCTCATCAACGGCCTTTTCGGCAGGGAGCTATGCAAGGTCAATATCCTTCCGGAGACCGACAGGGTGATCTGGTACCGCTACGGCGCCCCGCCCCGTGATGTGGCAACGACCCCTTCGCTGGAAGAACGTTACCGCCCGATCGAATTCCTCCGGGATTTCAACCTTGTCGATACCCCTGGCACCAATTCCATCGTGAGGGGACACCAGGAAATCACCGAGCGCTTCCTGCCTGTCGCGGATCTCATCCTGTTCGTCTTCCCGGTGACCAACCCGTGGGGAGCCGCAACATGGAACCTGATTTCAAAGCTTCCCCAGGAATGCCACGCCCGTGTTGCATTCATCATTCAGCAGGCGGACCAACGCGAGGATGCGGATATCAGGGTGATCACCGAGCACATGGCGGATCTCTCCATGAAGCGCATCGGGATCGTCCCAAAGATATTCGCCGTCTCGGGGAAAATGGCGATGGAAGCGAAACGCGCCGGGGCATTCGCCGAACGCGAACTCACACGCAGCGGTTTTCCCGTGCTGGAGGATTACATCAGCCGCCGTGTCTGCGACTCACCGGAACGGAGGGCGGCGCTGCATACATGGAAAAACAACGCCTCGCTGGCCCTGCGCAAGATCGAGGACCGCATCGAGGATCAGACGCGCGTCCTCAACGACCAGAACCATTTCCTCGCATCCCTTGAGGATGAGATCGACGCCATGCGCGAAAGGCTCGTGGGCCGCCTGCCCCACCATTTGGCCGGAGTCGCGGAGGTTTTCGAAACGGAGGCTGTATGGGTCACACGCTCCCTGCGGAAATGGCTCGGCATCGCACGGTCGGTTTTCCGTATCTTCGTCGGCGACAGGACTGGCAGCGCGACGGAAGCCCTTTTCATCGAACGCCTGCGGTCTGCCGTCGAGGCGGTCGCGGAATCCGATGGGGCGGATATCGTCGCGGCATGCCGCAACCATTGGGAGGAACTCGGCGCCCGCGTCAAGGAATCCATCGGGACGGACATCGATGAGCAGGAACCGATCGGTGAAAAGCTTGGGCAGGCCAGCAGCCGCTTCGTCCAGAGGATAGGCCGCGCGGCGCACGTTGCGATCGGAAACCTCCATGTGAGAAAAGATCTCGAACGCGAACTGCGCCAACGCAACCTCGCGCTGAAATCATTCACCGCCACCACCCTGATTTTCCTGATCGCCGCCGCGCTCTGCGGGATTTTCGGATTTCCCTGGCTGCCATGGGTCTTCTGCGGGATCTCGATGGTCTTTCTCGTTGGCGGGGCGACCATCGCCCACATCACCCGCGGGAAAATCTCCCGGGATTTCCAAAACTCGCTCCTCGACACCTGCGGGACTTTCGCCGAGGCGCTCAGGGCGGACTACGAGGAAGCCCTGCGAATTTTTTTCCAGGATTACACCACCTGCCTGAACTCGATCCGCAAGCATCTCGCGAAACAGAAGCTTGCCATCGAGCCCAAGCTAGGCCGCTGGCACAATCTCTTCCTCACCCTGAAATCCATCGAACAGGATGGCTGATCGCTGCCTAGTGCAGGTGAAACACCGCCGGGCGGCATTTCGAAAAAGGACGCCAACCAAGGGATCCAAGCGTTTGTCGGATAAACAGGGGCTCTCGCGTCAAATACGCACTTGCATATTTTACATATTTCCTGATTATCCATTTCGATTCAATGGCTACACAGATTACCGGAGAGCACCATCAAGCCGCATCGGATAGGATGCGGCCTCAGATTTCGCGCCTCCGTTCGGTGCCAGACCACCAGCCGTTTGTCCGTGCCGTCTTCCTTTCCAGCATCCACTACATGGGCATACTCGCCACTGCCACCACCATTGCGGTCTTCCTGGTAGAACCCAGCCCTATGGCGACCAAGGTGCTGATCGTTTGCCTCTGCTTCACCGCCGTGACCTGGTTGCTGGCGTTGTTCAAGAGGCGCGCCACCCACTGCCCGCTTTGCAAGGGAACACCCCTGATCAACACCGGTGCCATTACCCACAAGAAGGCGACACGGATCTTCCCGTTCAACCACGGCGTCAGTGCCACCCTGGCTATCATAGCCACCCAGAAATTCCGGTGCATGTATTGCGGCACCGGCTTTGATATCCTCAAGGATCCATCACATCTGCGGGGAAGCGATATCCAGCCCTCAGGGGAAGGCCACACCGCTTACAGCACCTATACCACGGACGAGCAGCCCTGATCTACGCAGGTGAGGACCATTCAAGCTTCCTTCTGGCTGATCCTGTGCCTGTGTATCCACACGCTCTGCGTAATCCCGAGAAGGAACATGCAGATCACCACGAAGGTTCCGGAGTAGCTGATCAGTGGCAGCGGGATTCCCGTGATCGGCATCAGCAGGACACACATGCCGATGTTCTCGTAGATGTGTGCGAACAGCAGCGCCACGACCATGCACACGATCAGCCGCCCCGCCACATCGCGGCTGTAGAAAGCGATGAACAGCCCCTGGACGAGCAGGAGAACAAAACAGCCCAGCAGCAGAAGCACACCGCGGAAACCGAGTTCCTCCGCGATGACCGCAAAGATGAAATCGTTGTGCGCCGTAAGGTGGGG
>Ga0163144_10022890_pt1 | contig 12368 bp, 10 predicted proteins | sample OliLak19BULKMAT1_FD_123175 | JGI IMG/M metagenome (GOLD analysis project Ga0163144, IMG submission 123175) | Freshwater microbial mat bacterial communities from Lake Vanda, McMurdo Dry Valleys, Antarctica - Oligotrophic Lake LV.19.BULKMAT1 | ecosystem: Environmental > Aquatic > Freshwater >... | reverse complement strand
CGACGACGTGCTCGACGCGATCGCCAGCGTGCTCGGCGCGCCGCGCGCGATCTCGATCGACGACGTCCGCCTCGCGCTCGAGGACACCACCGGCGTCGATCTCACCGGCTACTTCGATCGCTGGGTGCGCGGCTCGGGCGCGCCGACCTGGCCGGAGTTCACGATCGCCCTGAACGACACCGGCGCCGACGTCGAGGTCACGGTGACGCAGCTGCGGCCCGACGACGGCCTGTACGGCTGCGCGTTCGACGTCGAGCTCCAGGGCGCGAACGCCGACGAGCGCGCCACCGTCCACTTCGATCACGGCGTCGACGGCCTCGCGCAGTCGACGGAGATCGCGGTCGCGGTGGGCTTCGATCCGGTGAGGAGCGTGCTCGACTCGACCGCGACGTGCCTCGCGTTCGCGCCGTCCGCCGCGGCTCCCAGGCACGCTCCCGGGTGGTCGCCGTGGCTCGCGTCACGGCTCTGACATCTCGCGTCAGGCGGGGCCAAACTTTTCGGTGCCTGTGGTATCCCGCTCCGCAGAAACCCTGAGGAGCTGATCTATGCGCACTGCTTTCCCCTGTCTTGCGGCGCTCGCCGCTGTGTTCGGCCTCGCCGGCTGTCCCGGCGCCAAGATCCCCGGCCGCGGTGGCAGCAGCGTCGATCCCGACGCCTGTGGCAACTACGCCGACGCTTCGGACGCCGCGCGCAAGCTGCACGCCTTCCTCGACGCGACCGCCACCCTTCAGACCACGGTCCGTGAGGCCTCGGTCGAGATCCGCACCGGCTGCGACGCGATGGCGGCCGAGCTCGGCGTCAGCACCAACGGCGACAACAAGGCGGTCTGCAACGCCGTCCTCGCGCAGCTCAAGGAAGACCTGAAGGCCGGCATCAAGGCCGATGCCCAGCTCACGATCGAGTACAAGCCCGCCGTCTGCACGGTGAGCATCGACGCGGGCGCGAGCTTCGCGGCGAAGTGCGAGGGCAAGGCCGAGGCGGACATGTCGGTCAAGTGCGAAGGCACCTGCACCGGCACCTGCGCGGGCGCCTGCGACGGCACCTGCGAGGGTGGCACCGACGACGGCGGCCAGTGCAACGGCACGTGCAATGGCACGTGCGAGGGCAGCTGCTCGGGCGGCTGCCAGGGCAACGCCGACGTCGAGGCGTCCGCCGAGTGCGAGGCGCAGGGCGAGGTCCACGCCAGCGCCGAGATGGAGTGCACCCCGGCCGAGCTGACCGTGACCGCGGACGCGTCGGTCGTCGTCGACCAGCCGCGCACCGACCGCGCGATCGCCGCGATCAAGGCGGGCCTGCCGCGCATCCTCACGGTGCGCGAGAAGATCCGGCCGATCGCGGCCGCGGCCAAGACCTGGGTCAAGGTCAGTGGCGAGGCGATCGCCGCTGGCAAGGAGCTCGCCGGCTCGATGAAGGACCAGGCGCTCTGCCTGGGCGGGCAGATCAGCGCCGCCGCCGCGGCCGCCGCGGACATCAAGGTCCAGGTCAGCTTCTCGGTCGAGGTCTCGGCCGAGGCGTCCGGCACCGCCGGCGTCAACTGAACCGCGACTAGATATCAATGAGAGGGCCCCACTCTGGGGCCCTTTCCTTTTTCGGGGCCAGGTTGTAAGTAGCCCGTTCCCCATGAAGACGCTGACCGAGTTCTCCACGATCGTCCTGCGCCGCGCCGCCACCGCGCGCGCTACCCGCACCGGCGAAGGCCTCGAGGCCGAGGCGCTGATCACCGCGCTGGCCGCCGACCTGTCGCTCCAGGAGGACCGCGTGCCGCGAGTGCTCGAAGCGCTCGACGTCGCCGGCGAAGCGCTCGACAAGGTCCGCCTGGTCCGCGTGTTCCAGGGCGAGACCGGCCCGATGGGCGCGACCTCGAAGGGCGAGTTCCACTACGTCGTCGATCGCGTCGGCGGCCAGGCCGGCGGCGGCGGACGTCGCGATCGCGGCGGGGATCGCGGCGGGGATCGCGGCGGTCGCGGCGGCGGTGATCGCGGCGGCGGCGGCGGCGGCCGTGGCGGCGACATGTTCGGCGGTCCGCGCAAGGAGAAGCCGCGCGGGCTCGGTAGCCTCATGGCCGCCGCGTCCGGCGCGCCCAAGGACTCCGGCGACGATCGCGTTCGCCCCGGCGAGGTCCCGGCGGCGGGCATCGGCTGGCAGCTCCAGTCGGCGCCGCGCGATCCGCGCGACGCGCGCGGCCGCGGCAAGGGCCCGCCTGGCCGTGGTCGGCCGGGTGATCGCGATCGGCGTGGTCCGGGCGGCGGACGTGGCCCCGGCGGCGGTCCCGGCGGCGGCGGCCCCGGCGGCGGCGGCCCCGGCGGCGGCGGTGGTCCCGGCGGTGGTCCCGGCGGACGTGGGCGGGGACCCCGTCCTGACGGCGCGAGTGCCGGCCCGGGTGGCGCCCCGCGCCCCGAAGGTGACCGTGGCCCGCGGCCTCCTCGTCCTCCGCGGCCCGAGGGAGATCGCGGACCTCGCCCCGACTGGCGTGACCAACCCCGCGGTCCGCGCGGCCCGCGCCCCGATCGCCCGGGTGATGCCACGCAGACCACCGGCGCGCCTGCGCCCGCCGACAACACGCCCGCGACCGCGGCCCCCGATCCCGCGCCCGCCGCGGAGAACACTGGATCCTCGGAGTCCTAGCGGTACACTCGCGTTCGTCGGGGATTGGAGGCACTCATGAAGGCACGCACGCTCTCGATCGGGTCGCTCGCATCGATCGTCGTCGTCCTCGGGCTCGCGGTGCTCGCGCACGCGAGCGTGTCGGCGAAGGTGATCAAGGCCTTCAAGGGTCAGATCCTCGTCAGCCAGGGAGCGCTCCAGGGCGGCGACACCGACGCGGCGACGATCGCCGCGTACAAGTCGCAGCGCGTCGACAAGGTCCGCGGCACCGAGAACGGTGACGGCGTCCAGGAGTGGACGTTCCACTACACCGCGTTCCTCAAGAAGAAGGGGTCGACCGATCTGACCCTGCGGTTCTACAAGGCGGACGACAGCTACTGCGCCGACCAGCACCTCAGCGGCGTCGACAAGACCGCGACCGTGATCGAGATGGACCTCTCGATCACCGAGGACGACGGCCCGTCGAAGAACAAGGACTACATTCTCAAGCTGGTCGACGGTGACGAGACCGTGGTCGCGTCCACCAAGCTCCGCCTCGAGTAGACCCAGCGGTCAACGCCAAGGACGCCAAGCGCGCCAAGGTCAGACGCCAAGCCCAGAAACCCCATTGGGTTCTGAGCTTGGCGTCTGACCTTGGCGGGCTTGGCGTCCTTGGCGTTAACGCTGGGTCTCAGAGCAGCGAGCGCGCGGCGGCCACGACCGCGGCGGGCGTGAGGCCGAGCTCGGCGTAGATCTTCTCGCCGGGCGCCGAGGCGCCGAATCGATCGATGCCGATCGCGACGCCGCGGTCGCCGATCCAGTCGCGCCAGCCCATCGTGATGCCGGCCTCGATGGATACCCGCGGCACGCCCGCGGGCAGCACGCTGGCGCGGTACGCGGCGTCCTGGCGCGCGAACAGGTCCCAGCACGGCATCGACACCACGCGCGCCGCGACGCCCTCGGCGGCGAGCTGCTGCTGCGCCGTGACGGCGATCGACACCTCGGAGCCGGTCGCGATGAGCACGACCTTCGGCGAGGCCGCGTCGACGAGCGTGTACGCGCCGCGCTCGACGCCGGGTGCGCCCACCGCGGCGAGCACCGGCAGGTCCTGGCGGGACAGCACCAGCCCGACCGGGCCGTCGGTGCGCTCGAGCGCGTGCCTCCACGCGGCGACCGTCTCGTTGGCGTCGCACGGGCGCATCACGTCGAGGTTGGGGATCGCGCGCAGCGCCATCAGGTGCTCGACCGGCTGGTGCGTGGGGCCGTCCTCGCCGAGGCCGACCGAGTCGTGGGTCCAGACGAAGATCACGGGCTGGCCGTTGAGCGCGGCGAGCCGCACCGGCGGGCGCATGTAATCGGAGAACGCGAAGAACGTCGCCGAGAACGGCTTGAGACCGCCGTGGCAGGCGATGCCGTTGCAGATCGAGCCCATGCCGTGCTCGCGGATGCCGAACCGCAAGTTCCGGCCCTCGCCGGCGCGGACGTAGTCACCGCCGGGCACGATCGTCTTGGTCGAGCCGCCGAGGTCGGCGTCGCCGCCGACCAGCCACGGCACGGTGGCCGCAACCGCGACCATCGCCTTGCCCGACGCGGCGCGGGTCGCCACCTGCTCGCCGAGCTTCCACGACGGCAGCTTGGCGTCCCAGCCCTCGGGTAGCTTGCCCTCGGTCGCGCGGTCCCACAGCTTCGCGCGCTCCGGGTCCAGCGCGCGCCACGCGCCGAGGCGCTGCCGCCACGCGCCGTGCGCCTGCTCGCCCTTGGTGATCGCGGCGCGGGCGTGCGCGCGCGCCTCGTCGGGGACGAAGAAGTGCTGCTCGGGATCCCAGCCCAGCGCCTGCTTGGTCGCGCGGACCTCGGGCTCGCCGAGCGGCGAGCCGTGCGCCGACGACGTCCCGGCCTTCTTCGGTGAGCCGAACCCGATCGTCGTCTTGATGATGATGATCGACGGGCGCGCCTGCTCGTCCTTGGCCGCGCGGATCGCGGCGTCGAGCGCCTCGAGATCGCGATCGCCGTCCTGGACGTTGAGCGCTTGCCAGCCCATCGACGCGAACCGCGCGCCGACGTCCTCGGAGAACGTGAGATCGAGCGGGCCGTCGAGGGTGATGTCGTTGGCGTCGTAGAGGTAGATCAGCTTGCCCAGCCCGAGGTGGCCGGCGAGCGACGCGGCCTCGTGCGCCACGCCCTCCATGAGATCGCCGTCGGACACCAGCGCGTAGGTGTGGTGGTCGACGATCGTGTGACCCGGCTGGTTCCACATCCGCGCCTGGAACCGCTCGGCGATCGCCATGCCGACGGCGTTCGCGGCGCCCTGCCCGAGCGGCCCGGTGGTCGCCTCGACGCCGGGCGTGAAGTGCCACTCCGGGTGCCCCGGCGTCTTGCTGCCCCATTGACGAAACGCCTTGAGGTCGTCGAGCGAGAGCTCGTACCCGTACAGGTGGAGCAGCGAGTACAGGAGCGCCGAGCCGTGGCCCGCCGACAGGACGAACCGATCGCGATCCGGCCAGTGCGGATGCCGCGGGTCGAACTTGAGGTGGCGCTGCCACAGCACCTGCGCCATCGGCGCGGCGCCCAGCGGCAGCCCCGGGTGGCCGGAGTTCGCCTTCTGCACCGCGTCGATCGACAGCGTCCGCAGCGTGTTGATCGTCAGCAGATCGAGATCCGTTGCGCTCACGAGCACCTCCGCGGTCGTCAGTACCGCATCGGGCACCGGCTGGGCACCGGGCGGCGCGGGATTGTGTAAAGTCGTCGGGCGCTCCGGAGGCACGGGCGCGCTCCATCGAGGATGAACGCCATGAAGCGCGGAATCGCACTGGTGATCCTGGCCGCCGCCGCGTGCGGGCCGGACAAGAAGTCGGGGCCGATCGGGCCGGGGTCGGGCACCGGCTCGGGCACGGACCTCGCTGTGGCGACGATCGACGCGGGGCCGATGCCCGCGCCCGACGCCGAGCCGATCGCGGAGCTGCCGCTGCCGCTACCCAAGGTGGACCACCTGCCCGAGGTGTTCGCGCCGCCGTGGAAGACCGTCGGCGTGGGCCAGAAGATCAGCTTCGGCGTCGCCGCGATCGATCAGGACCTCGACGAGACGCGCACCGAGGTGACCTCGATGCCGGCGTCGGCGACGTTCGACGCGCTGACCCAGACGGTGTCGTGGAAGCCGACCAAGGCGGACCTCAAGGCCGGCAAGGGCACCTTCGTGATCAAGGTGTCGAACCTCGACGGCAACGGCGAGGCGACGCGCTCGCAGGAGTACACCTGGGAGCTCGCGGTCGCGAAGAAGGCGCAGCCCACGCCCGACCCGATCCGCCAGAGCACCGCGTTCGAGACCGTGTTCACGATCCGCGAGGCCGGCCGGCTCGCCGCGGTGAACAAGGCGTGGCCGTTCGACAAGTTCCTCGCCCGCTCCGCCGAGCTGGCGCGCGCGCAGCTCGCGCCCGAGCAGCAGGCCAAGCTCGGCAAGCTCGACAAGAAGGCGCTGTTCCAGGGCTTCCTCGCCGGCATGGCGGTGACCCACGGCAACCCACGCATCGATCCCAAGGCGAGCGGGTTCCAGAAGAAGGTGTTCGGCGATCCCTCGGCGTGGAAGATCGTCACGGTCCGCCCGCGCATCGACAAGAAGTGGAACGAGCTGCGCGTGGTCTTCCAGGCCGTGAACGCGCCCGAGCCGGTGTTCGCGATGTTCCGGATCCGTCCGACCTGGGACGTGGCGACGCTGCCGCCCGAGGCGCGCGGCTACAACAACAAGGTCTTCGAGGACATGGTGTGGCGCCACCTCCTCGACGAGGGCAAGCCGAGCGAGAAGCACTTCAAGAACCAGAAGGCGCACGGCAAGGCGGTCGCCGCGCTGGTCGACGAGCTCATGGCGTTCGACGACTCCGCGACCAACCCGTGGGCGCGCGCCGCGTTCCTGGCGCTGCCCACCGAGGCGCGGCTCGGCGGCGGCTCGCTGCGCAACGCCGACGGCAGCTACCGGTCCGGCGACGGCTGGGCGTGGTCGGTGATGAAGCCGAACGTCACCGCCGACGGCGCGGCGCAGGCGTACGTCAGCATCGGCATCCCCGGGTTCTGGACCGCGACGGCGCCTTCGCCCGACGGCAAGAGCTGGGTCGGCAAGTGCGCGCCCAGGTTCGATCCCGACGATCCCAAGCACGAGCCCGGGTACGAGGTGCTGTGCCGCAAGGACAAGGGGTTCGTCGATCTGCCCGCCACGGTCGACGGCAAGATCGCGACCTCGAAGCACGACGCCGTCAACCAGTTCGTCGAGTACAAGACCGTCGACATGGTGGCCAGCCTCGCGCTCGAGGACGGCCGCCGCGACAGCGGCGAGGAGAACGGCATGACCTGCTCGCAGTGCCACATCCGCAACTTCGGCGTGCGCGACTACGGCGACGCGGCGACGGTGGATCCGAACGCCGGCGTCCCGGGCGCGCCCAACCACGCGATCTCGACGCTGAACTTCCAGATCATCCCGACCACCGAGTGGCAGGACTACACGCTGGAGTTCATGGCCGACCAGGAGTGCAAGGCGGCGGCGCAGTTCCCGCAGTTCCTCGGCAAGGACACCGGGTTCGTCTGCGCGCTCAAGCCGTGAGCTAGCCTCCGATGCCTCCCGCCGCCGCCGCCAAGCGATCGCTCCCCGTCATCGGCAAGCCGCGCGCGGCCGGCGTCGCTGCGTTCACCGATGCCGGCGCGGCGCCCGCGTGGGTCACCGCCGCGCGGCTGGTGCTCACGCTCGCGCTGTGCGCGACGGTGCCGTTCCTGCTCGGCGTCCACCACGGCAACCGGATCTTCTGGACGATCGCGATCGCGGCGCTGCCGCTGTTCTTCGTGGTCGGCGGCTACCACCTGTGGCGGCGGCTCTGTCCCCTCGCGGTCGTCGGCCAGCTCGGCCGGATCATCGGCATCCCGGGGACGCGCAAGGCGGGCGACTGGCTGGGCGAGCGGTACTTCCTCGTCCAGTTCGCGATCCTGTTCCTCGCGCTGTGCAGCCGGCTGCTCGCGACCAACGGCTCGGCGCTGTTCCTCGCCGGGCTGCTGATCGTGCTGGTCGTCGCCGCCGCGATCACCAGCTTCCTCTACGCGGGCAAGACGTGGTGCAACTTCCTGTGCCCCGTCGGGATCGTCGAGAAGATGTACAGCGAGCCGTCGCGGCTCCACGGCACGTCGAACTCGCAGTGCGCGCCGTGCGTCGCGTGCAAGAAGCACTGCCCCGACATCGATCTCGAGGGCGGGTACTGGAAGGAGGTCGGCGACCGATCGCGGCGCATCGTCTACTTCACCTGGCCGGGCGTGGTGGTCGGCTTCTACAGCTACTTCTGGCTCGCGGCCGGTGACTGGGACGCGTACTTCACCGGCGTGTGGGCGTACGACACCGAGTCACCGTCGCGCTGGCTCGACGCCGGGTTCTATCCGGGGCTCGCCCCGCTCGACGCGATCCCGCGGATCGCCGCGGTCCCGCTCACGCTCGGGCTGTTCGGGCTCGTGAGCTTCCTCGTGTTCCACGTCGGCGAGCGGCTGGTCCTCGCGCGGGCGCGCCGCGGCGTCGAGGCGGGCAGCCACGGCGATCACGACGCGACCCAGCGGGTCCGCCACCGCGCGCTCGTGCTCGCGGGCTTCGTCGCGTTCAACGCGTTCTACTTCTTCGCGGGCCAGCCGACGCTGCGGCGGCTGCCGACCTGGATGGTCACCGGGATCGGCGCGCTGGTCGTGCTCGCGTCCGCGGCGATCTTCTTCCGCCGCTGGGGCCGCCGCGAGGCCGACCACGTGCAGGAGAAGTTCGCCCAGAAGATCCTCAAGAAGTGGGAGTGGGGCGACTCGCCGCCGTCGTCGGATCTGCAGGACATCTACCTGCTCCACACCGAGCGCACCAAGCAGCGCGAGGCGCGGCTGCGCGCCTACAAGGAGACCGTGCGCGAGCTGGTCGCCGACGGCGTGGTCACCCGCAGCGAGCTGGTGATCCTCGACAGCCTCCGCGCCCAGCTGGGCATCACCGACAAGGATCACGGCAAGGCGATCGCCGAGCTGACCGAGGAGGAGCGCCAGCTGTTCGACCCGACCTACCAGGGCTCGGTCGAGCAGCGGCTGCAGCGCCAGCAGTACCGCCGCGACCTCGAGCGGATCGTGATGGACGCGGCGCGCGCGGGCTCGTCGCCGTCGACGGGCACGCTCGAGGCGCTGCGCGGCGAGTACGGCGTCCCGCCCGAGGAGGAGGCCCGCGAGCTGCAGGAGATCCTCGCGCTCGACGGGCCCGTGGTCGCGCTGATGCGCGCCGAGCTGGCGACGATCGCCGAGCTCACGACGGCGGCCGCGGTGACCGCCGGCGAGGGTGAGGGTGGCGAGTCGACCAGCCTCGGGTTCGTGCGGTTCCTCGCGCTGTGGCGCGGCCGCCAGCACCTGCTCAAGGCGCTCGGCCTGCTCGCCGCGATCCGGCGCGACAAGGTCGTGGCGGAGGTCCGCGCGGCGGTGACCTCGAAGCCCCAGGGCGCAGCGGCCGAGATCGGCCGGCTGCACACCGCGATCGACCCGTCGCTGGCGACGGCGTTCGCCGAGGCCGCGGAGGCGCTGGCCGGCAACGACCGCCGCCCGCTCGCCGCCGCGCCGCTGCTCGCGATCGCCAAGGACGGCTCGCACTACCTGCGCGCCGCGGTGGCGATCCTGCTGTCGCGGTTCGACGACGACGTGTCCCGCGCCGCGCTGATCGCCGGGCTCGACGACGCCGAGCCGATCGTGCGCGAGGCCTCGGTCCGCGCGCTCGCCGCGCGCAGCCGGCTCACCCGCGAGGTCCTGACCAAGATCCTCGGCGACACCGATCAGCGCGTCCGCAGCGCGGCGGTGCGCGCCGTCGCGGGCGGGAGCTCCGGCGCCATGCCGGCGGCGGTGGATCCCGCGCTGCTCGCGCAGACCACCAAGGGCGTGGGCAACAGCGGCATGTACGCGACGCTCGACGCCAACGCGGCGATGGACACGCTCACGACGGTCGAGCGGATGATGCTGCTCCGCAACGTGCCGATGTTCGCGGGCCTGGTGCCCGACGATCTCGACGAGCTCGCGGCCGTGGTCCACGAGCGGATCTTCATGCCCAACGACGACCTGTGCCGCGAGGGCGAGTCCGGCGACGCCGTGTTCGTGGTGGTCAAGGGCAAGGTCCGGGTCTTCACGACGGGGTCCGGCGGGGAGCGCACGCTGTCGGAGCTGGGCGCGGGCGCGTGCATCGGCGAGATGGCCGTCCTCGACTCGGCGCCGCGCTCGGCCACCGTCCGCGCGCTGGAGCGGACCCGGGCGGTGATCATCCCCGGGGAAGGATTCAAGCAGCTGCTCTCGGAGCGCCCCGAGATGTCGCTGACCATCGTCGGGGAGCTGGTCCGCCGGATGCGCGGGATGATGGCCTCACGCTAGGTTTGCACCGGGCGGGTCGCCGGTTTACCCTCGACGGCACCTATGAAGAGCTCGACCAAGACGATCTGGAAGACCGTGGTGTTCTCGGCCGCGGTGCTCGGTGGCACTGTCACCGTGGGCTGCGGCGGCAAGAACAAGTCCGAGATGACGGACCCCTGCAAGGATCCTTGCAAGGACCAGGACATGACGCCCGAGGGCGGCGATCCGTACGGCGGCGACGAGTACGGCGAGGGCGCGTGGGGCGAGTACGACGAGGAAGGCCGCCCGCGCACGCCCGACGACGGCGGCGACGTCGGCCGCGGCTTCGTGCTGAGCTGATCCGTATGGCCGGCGCACCGATCCGGACGATCTGGCGATCCGTGGTGTTCGCGGGGGCGATGCTGGCGACGCCGGTGATCGTCTCGGCGGATACGGGATCCGGATCTGGATCTGGATCCGGATCGGGCACCGGTACGGGTTCGAGCTCCGGCTCGAGCTCGACGGTCGAGCCGACCGTCGCGACGAAGCCGCCCGTGAAGAAGAAGAAAAAGAAGAAGAAGAAAAAGAAGCTCGTGACGCGACCCCGAGGGTCCGGAGAAGGCGCCACCGGGCGCGGATTCGTGCTCGCGTAGCCGTGTCGGATCCCGAGATCACCGACGGCTTCGTCGACACCGAGGCGGCCGACGCCCTCGGCCCTCCCCTGCCCGGCGAGCTCGACGCGGTCAGTCCGTGGTGGATGTCGGGCATGCCGCTCGATCACGAGCACCACCGGCTGATGCGCCGGCGGCAGGTGCCGATCCCGTGGGAGAAGACCACGGCGGGCCAGCTCACCACCGCCGAGCGCGGCCGGCTCGCGGAGACCTGGCGTCGCCGCGCCGCGGCCGAGTATCTCGCGGTCAGCACGTTCGCGGTCCTCGCGATCGACCTGGTGTCCGCGGCCGCGCCGGCCGACGTGCTGTCGCACTGCGTGCGCTCGCAGCTCGACGAGATCCGGCACGCCGAGCTCGCGATCCGCATGGTCGAGATCTACGGCGGCAAGCGGATCTCGCCGCCGCCCGGGATGTCGCGGCTACCCGAGGACAAGACCCAGACCAAGCTCGCGCAGGCGGTGGCGAACACGCTGCTGGTGTCGTGCGTCTCCGAGACCTACGCGACCACGGTGCTCACCGCGACGCGCGACCTCACGACCGATCCGGTCGCCCACGCGGTCCTGACCTCGATCTACTCCGACGAGGTCATGCACGCGCGGCTCGGCTGGTCGTACCTCCGCTACGGCCTCGAGCGCGGCGGCGACGACGTCCGCGCGGCCGCGGCGGCGATGGTGCCGCGCGCCCTGCGCGGCGTCGCCAACGTGATCGAGCGCGAGCGGCCGATCGGCGAGGTCACCGACGCGGTCCGCGCCCATGGCCTGATGACGCCGGGTGAGGAGCGCAAGATCTACTCGGAGTGCGTGCGCGAGGTCCTGATCGCCGGGTTCGAGGCGCTGGGCATCCCGTGCGGCAACGTCGCCGACGAGTACGGCGAGGAATGGGCGAACGCGGCATGAAGCGAGCGGTCCTGCTGGTGAGTCTGGCGGCCTGCGGCAGCAAGCCCATCGCACAGGGCCCTCGCCCGGCGGATCTCCCGGCGCAGGTGGTGTGGGACTTCGAGCGCGCCGTGAAGACCGGCCAGGACGAGATGCTGTCGCTGTTCGACTTCGCCGCGGTGGGCGAGATCGAGATCCTCATGCACCGCTACGACGCGCTCGGCCGCCTCCCCGACATCGACGCCGAGACCACCGAGGAGTACCTCGCCGAGGACGGCACGCCCTACCCGCCCGCGCGCGAGCGGCGCAACATCGGCAACTACTACGGGTTCCTGATCCGTCCGGCGATCGGACGAGGCGGATGCGCGGCGGCCGAGCCGACCTGGGCGTACAACCGGCTGCTCGACGAGTACCCGCCGCTGCCCGAGGGCCACGAGGCGTACGAGCCGCTGCGCGCGAAGGTCACCACCTACTTCGAGGGCGGCCGGGGCGGCGTGATCGGCCTGCGCTGCGCGGGCGGCAACCGCGGCCTCGCGCTGGTCTACACCCAGCGCGACAACGAGCGCGGCTACGACCTGATCACGATCTACGACGACGGCCCGAACTAGTCAGCAGGGGCAGTCGCGGTAGCCGAGGTCGACGGTGCTGACCTCGATGTACTCGTCGCCCGAGCGCGTGTAGATCGTCGTCGGTCCGGCGAGCTCCGGCAGGCCGTCGGCGTTCGCGTCCACGGCCGTGATGGGCGCCTCGCCGAGGAACGCGAGGAACTCGACGGTCTGGCGGTCGCCGACGAACACCGCGTTCAGGGCGCCGTAGAAGCCGCCGCAGCCCTCGCCCGCGGTCGCCGAGATCACGACGATCGACGCGTCGCCCTCGGGCGCGAGCCAGG
>Ga0163144_10022889_pt1 | contig 12368 bp, 14 predicted proteins | sample OliLak19BULKMAT1_FD_123175 | JGI IMG/M metagenome (GOLD analysis project Ga0163144, IMG submission 123175) | Freshwater microbial mat bacterial communities from Lake Vanda, McMurdo Dry Valleys, Antarctica - Oligotrophic Lake LV.19.BULKMAT1 | ecosystem: Environmental > Aquatic > Freshwater >... | reverse complement strand
GCCAGGTCAAAGAGGTCAGTGGCGTGGGCCTTGTCCTCATTGGAAGCATTTGGGTTGACGAATGGAAAGCGGTGCAGACCGCGAAGGTTGGCATCGATCATGTCATGGTGGTGCTGAAGCTCGCTCTTGATATCGCCGATATCTTTGTTGCCGCCAGCTACCTGTTGGTAGGCGCGGTCAGCAAGGTGCTTGATGCTGGCGCGAATCCAGTTTGGCTCAAGCCGATCATTCTTTGCTGCTGCAAGCTGGGTTGCACGTTCAGCTTTTGTCTCAGAGTCAAGGCCCTTTGACGAAGATGGGGCGGCTGGCTTGTCACCAAATGCTGGCTTGGCGGCTGCTGGTTTCTGGCCAAATGGTGGCTTTGCTTCTGGTTCAGCATCGCTGCCTTCGCCTTCTGCCTTCTTCATAACTGCGGCTGCATCGTCATCTTCAGCAAGCTGGGGCCTGATGCCGGCCAGCTGCATGAGTCGTGTGAGTTCCATTGTATGGCCCTTTTGTGGAAATTCTAGGTTACCTATTTACGTCAAGTAGCTGCCGGAGGTGTGTTTCCGGCTGGCGCTGGAGCCGCTGGAGCCTCCGCTGGAGCTTCTGCTGGAGCTTCTGCTCCGCCACCACCACTAAAGAAGCCGCCGCCAATATCAGACTCTTGACCCAGCCCGCCACCCAAGCTATCGCCGCCCAGGCCGCCCAGGCCGCCCAGCCCACCACCAGCGCCACCCGCATCAACTGTCTGCGTCTCGCGGTTTTCGTAGACGGTTGGGTCGTAGATCTGCTGCATTGACGGAATGGTGGAATTCTCAACGATGCCACGCTCTTCTTTGATCATGACCTCGTTCATCTGGATCTCGTCATCAGACAGACCAAGGTAGCGCTTGAGGATGAATCGCTTGGAGAGATACTTTGTCTGCTCGATGTTGTTGAACGAACCAATGAGGTCGGCATCAAGAGCGGCCTGGCGATAGAGGGCAAAGTTTGCTGGATCAGGAAGACGGATGCTAAAGATCTCGTCGTCAATCTTCAAGCCGCAGACCTTCATGTAGATCTTGAACTCTTCGTCCATAAGCGGGTTGATGCGTTCCTGCAGTCGCATGATAAACTTGGCAAAGCGCAGCTCCTCAATGTAGGCAATGCCGACCCTGCCGTCGTTGTACTGTGCGCCCTGACCCTCGGCACCACCCATGTAGGATGTAGGAATGCGAAGACCACGGAAGACCTTGTCCTGGAAGTACTTGAGCAGGTTGGTGCCAAAGTCTTCTGAGCCGCCTGGCAGGGTCTCAACGCGTGAGCCACGGCCTGTTGCAGTCACTGGAAAGAACATGTCTTCTTGGATAGAACTTGGATTGTACATGCCGTCGACGACGTCTTTCTGTCCATCGTTGGTCATGCCAGGCGCACGCTTCTGGCGAATCTCGTTCTTTACCTGCTCAAGGTAGGTCTTGACTCGCTGTGCTGGCATGTTGCCGACGTCAACGTAGAAGACGCGGCGCTCTGGAGCGCGGACAATACGGTAGATGATGACAGCATCTTCCATCATGGATACCTGACGGTAGACACGAAAGATTGGTCTGAGGACTGAGGGACCAAACGGCGCACTGTCGCCCATCTCATCAGACAGCGACAGGTGAATCATTGCGGATGCTGGCACCACATCCATCTCTTCAGCACGTGAGCCGTAGTTGGTGTTGCCCTGACCAGACTTGCCAGGCTTCTTGAGGTAGAAATTGAGCTTGTCGCCGTGCTCATTCAGCTCGATACCGTAGACAAGCGTTGGGTCAATGTAGACCCACTTCTTGGTGTCTGAGAGCTTGCGGAAAAAGCAGTCACCGTTCTTGATGAGGGTGCGGGCAATACCAAAGAGACGCTTGTTGAGATCCTGCAGCTCGCTCCACTGGCGAAGCGCCTGGCGGATGGTAACTGTCGTGGTGTCGGAGACGTCTTGGTTGTCTTCCTTTTCGTAGTTGATGATGAAAGGCAGCTTTGTCTTTTCGTCCTTTTGAGACATCTCTTCAGCGATGATGTCAAGCGAGCGCGCGATGTCGATGTCGGCGTCCATTGCATCATACTGCTTGTATGCTGACATGCGACTGCCAGGTCCACGCATGATCTGCGAGTACCAGGTGACAGCGGTCATTGATGACATGTCGGTAGTACGTGGGTCAAACGCGTCGGTGCTGATCGTTGTGTACAGCTGCTTGCGTGAAGCAGGTGTTATGATCTTCCAGTAATTTGAAAACTGTGAAATTTTAGATCTCCTTGCGCTTGGGCAGCGTACTTGTTAGAGAAGAGCTAAGCTTATCTCCTGAATAAACTGTCAAATATGTTACGAACTGGCTCATGATGACCTTGGGTTACTCTTGTACATACGATCGACCAGCGTTGTGGTGGATGGGAATACTGCTCGCCCAATGGCTGTCAAGGCGCCTGTCGATGGCGCCTCCATATCAGTCAATGCAACAAGCTGCTTCTGCGCCACGTCTAACTGCTTCTGCAGCAGGTCAATCACTTCCTTCATTCCCAGAGCCGCAGTGCCCTCAGTTTCCGCACCCTTGCCGGATGAGGTCGTCAGTGCGGCGGCTGTGCTATTTACCTCTGGGGAAGTGACGCTTGGTCGCCTTTGTTGGGTTGGCTCTGCAACCTGCGCTGGTGTCTGTGAGGTTGATACATCAACCTGCGCAGTCTTCTTTGCATTCTCTACAGCTGTCTGGTTTGCGGCAGTTGCCTTGATTGGCGCACCGTCCTTGTCCTTATTAGCTTCCTCAGCTGCAAAGGCTGCGCTTGATGCAGTGGCTGCCGTCTTGCTGGCCTGCTGCAAGAGTTGCGGAATGCTTTTTGAAACTTCGGCAGATGTTCTCTTGCTGCCGGCCTTTTGCTTGGCAATCTCCTTTTGCGTAGATTCGCCAATGGTGGTGAGCGTGGCGGCGCCGTCCTTCTCAAGAATAGCCAGAGATTCCTTGCTTGTTGCAATTTCTTTCTCTGTGTCCTTGATGTTGTCTTCTAGAAAACTTATTCCAAATAGGCTGGCGATGCCACTCCAGCCCTTCATGATAAGCAGTTTCCAGTCCTTCCAAGCAATTGCCATGTTGATGAATATGCGGTCAAACATGTTAGTCGCACTGAAACCCCACTCGTCAACCAGGTCTACACCAAAACCATTGAGGATTCCGTCAATGGCCCCAGTGACTGCTGTGCCAATTCCTCGAATTGCACCATAGATCATGGCACTGCCCTTTTCCCAAAGCATGCCTGCCATCTTTGGAATCCAGCCCTTGTCACCAACGTTGAAGTCTTCAGATGCTGTTGCCAGCCCAGCGGCTGCCAGATTGCCGGTAAACATTTCCTCTGCGGCTCCCCAGACGGCGGCAAGGATAGCGCCGCCTTTGAGGATGCTGCCAATGTTTCCCCATACAGCACCACCAATAGTCTTGGCAATGTTGGCTATTCCACCACTCTTGGTGGCCACGCTTACCAGGTCTCCGCCGGCATCGGGCGCGCCAGCAAGGCCGCCAACATCCATGCCTGTCATCTCAGTTACAATGCCGGCACCAATGCCTGCCACTGCACCGCCACCGCCACCCCTACCACGGCGACGGCGTCTGCCTCTGCCCGGCCCACCGCCACCAGGCTGTGCGTTGACGGTCCCGCCGAGCGGGGCACCTGGGCCGGGCGCAGTCCCCCTGCTGCCGCGACCGAAGATGGTCTTGACGCCTTCCAGCATACCACCAACTTTGCCGCCCTTTGCGGTAGACGCTGCAGCAATGACAGACAACAGACCAACCGACTTGACGGCCAGGGCAGTCTGGACCAGCAGCTGCGCTATCATCTTGGCGCCGTCAAACAGCGGGTTCTGTGCAATGCCTGACATTGCGGTCATTACCTGACCGAATGTCTTTTCCATTACCGTGGGCAGTGCCCCCAGCTCTGAGTTTACAACGCCGCCCGACTGTTTCTGAAGCTGAGCCTGTGCTGATGCCGCGGCTACATCGCGCTGTGATGACGACTGAATCTGCTCAGTCACAGCGTCGGCGATGTTTTCAATACCAACACTGCCTGAGTTTTGCATTGTAGCAATGCGCTCCTGCAGCTGGCCCTGAAGAGCTACAAGCTCCTTGTTTTCGTCATCTGACTTGTTCTTCTTCTGTGACAGGCGAGCAAGTCGCTCGGTATCATCTGCGCTCATGCCCGTCATTGCGCCAGCCTGACGCATGATGCCTGCTGCCTTGAATCGATCCTTGGCTGTAGCCTTGCGCTGCATCAACAGGGATTCTGTCAACTGTCGTGAGGCGTCCTTGGTCAAGCCCATCTGCTGGCCCAGGCTGGCAGTGCTCAGAATGTTTGCCATTCTGGCCTCACGCTCCTGCGGGGTTACACCCAACAGCTCTTCCTGCACCGCAATGTTGTTGCCTACAGTGTTAGCTAGATCTCTGAACTCATCAGCCGTCATGAGCGTGGACTTGCGCAGCACCTCAAACATATTGACCTGAGTGCGAGTGGCGTTTGCCATGTGCGACATGGGAATACCCATCGTAACCGCATTGGTGCCCATGGCGCCCGCCAGCCCAGCGGCCTTCTCACCAAAGATTCCCAGCCCATTGAGCTGCTTGGTAGTCTTTGTGATCTGCTTGTCATATTCTTCAAAGCTGCCAAAGCGAGCAACCGTTGCCTGATTTTCCTCCAAGAGCTGGGTGTATGCCTGCAGGCTCAGTCCCGCTTTGCCGGCATTGACGTACATGTTGACGAGATTCTCTGAGCCAGAGATGCCGCGGCGCAGCAGGTTGTAGTAGTCGTCAATTACCTTGTATAGAGAGCCACCAATGATGCCTGCCAACTTCTTTGCAGCATCTGTGACCGTGTTGATTGCATTGGTTTGATTCTGCGCTGCGGCCTCAGCCGCCTTGGTGGCATCGTCAGTTGCCTTTGTCATGTTGGCAATTGATTGGGCGGCACCCATCGCCACCTGCTGCAGGTAGATTTGCCCAGCAATCTTGGCGCCACTTACCTCGCCACACGGCGGGCAGGGGTCACAGTCGTTGGCGGCCTTTGCCAGCTTGATGAGACCTGAAACTGCGCCGCTCAGGGATCTATTGAAGAGGTCAAGATTTTGCAGCGCGCCCTTGCCAGCGCCAACTTCTCCCTTGACAACAGTATCGATTTCAACGGCCTTGGTCTTTGCAGCTCGTCCGCTCATGCCCTTGTTGAGCGCGCCAAACTGACCAATTGTCGTCTCTAGGGTCTGACCTAGATGTCTAAACTTCTTGTCTAGTTGGTCTACGGACGAGCTAAGGCTGTCAAGCGCCTTGCTGGTAGCTCGAATAGATTTGCGCTGGGCAGCCGCATCTGCATCGTTGCTCTTGTCGCCTGCAATCTTGCCGCGTGCGTCGGTGGTGGTGCTGGATGCACCACCAATGTGCTTTTCAAGGGCGCGTAATACTTTAACCAGATCGTCTTCAGTGCTCATCCTAATGGTGTCCCGGGGGCGTTTTACCCCGACATAAATAGCTGTATCAGTATTTATGAGACGGAGAACTATATGGAAACGACAGCCGTGAATCCACTTCTGGCAAAGCTAAAGCTGCCAGGTCGGACCTTTCAACTGCCATCGCGTGGGGTTTTTTACACGAATGGTGAGGTGTCCAGTACAGAGGGCGAGGTCCATGTGCACCCTATGTCAGCAATGACGGAGATCAGCCTGAAGAACCCCGACCTCTTGTTCAACGGCAAGGCCATTGAAGAGGTCATGGCTGAGTGCGTGCCTGAGATCAAGAAGCCCTTGGAGCTGTTTGGGCGGGACATTGACGCCCTGATGTTCTTCTTGCGGCTGGTGACCTATGGACCGTCGTTTGAGATCAATGTCAAGCACACCTGTGAGGGCGCCAAGCAGCACTCATACGTAGTGGACCTTGAGAAGATGGTCATGGAGATGAAGCCGCTTGATCCCACACTTAGCGATCAATTTCAGGTTGCACTGCCAAATGGCCAGGTTGTGCGACTTCGTCCTGTGACCTTCCAGCACATGATCAAGCTTTTCCAGATGAACACTGGCAAGGATGAGCTGACAAGCGATGACATAAAGGCAAACATTGCCTTCAACATGATCAACCTCGTTGAAAGTGTGGACGGCATTACTGACAAGAAGCTCATTGAGGGCTGGGTAAAGAAGATCTCGACGCCCCTGCAGAGCAAGATTACTGACGTCATTGACCGCATGAATGAATGGGGTCCTGCACAGACGTCAAAGATCAAGTGCAGGGACTGTGGAGAACTGGTTGATGTTGAGCTGCCGCTGAATCCTGTCTCTTTTTTCACCGAATGATCATATCCGGAGATACGAGCAGGATCTCCGAAGTGATCAATTCAATGGCCGTAGACGTTAGAAACCTGCTCAAATCCGCAATCGAGATAGCATACTTTTCACGCGGATCCATTCCATACAACGATGTGCTGAGAATGTCAGCGCTAGAACGCGACCTTGCTGTCGAGTTCATCAACAAGCGACTTGAGATAGCGGGAAAATCTCCCTTCCCGGTCTTCTAAGCATAAATACCAAGTCGCAAACCTGAGAAGCATACATGAAAATCTTCCAAAGTACCGAGCTATCACGCCACCCGATAAGTGAGTTTGAAGCTGCAACCAAATTCTACGTTGACAATCAGGTCACGCAGGGTGCCATTGTTGGTGGCTTGTTCTTCACGAACATTGCTCCTACATCTGCTGGCATTGTGGGCAGCAAGACCTATGTGGCTGGAACAACACCCGCCAACTTGGTCATCACACAGGGCACCACAGACACCGGCAACGTCACCGTTACCCTGTTCGCAGAGGGCGGCTCAGCGTTCTACTCACCAACCGTGACAGTGACAACAGTACCAGCACAGGCTGGTGGCCCAATCATTGCAACACTGACTGAAGATCCAAACGACAAGCGCACGTACATCGCAACTGCAGCGCTTACTGGCATCACAGCTGACACGGTTGTAAATGCATCATCAAGCACAAACGCAACTGCGACAGCTACCATTATTCGCGCAGCTGCTGGTCCAGCAATTGACGTGTTGACTATCGGCGCCTATCCTGGTGCACAGACCGAGGTCAAAGCTGGCGACACGCTGTCAGTCTCAGGTCGCATTGCAAACACTGGTACCTATGCAGAGATTATTGCTGGTGGCGCCGCTGCTGGTCTTACAGTCCTGACTGTAGGCGCACCAGACAGCTTCAGCACTGGCTTTAGGTCAGTCACTGGTAACTTCACGGTTGGCGGCGGCGCTGGCGCGCTGGGCGTCTCAGTTCGTGGTCGCAACGCACTTGGAACATTCGGCAACACGTTTGCATCGACAAACACTGTCATTCTCAACCAGACGTTCCCAACTATTGGTGCACGCACGATTACCTACCCGGCAACTCAGTCAGGTCTAAAGGGTACCGAGACAGCAACAGTTGCATCGACAGTCACCAACTTTGACACGATCTCATACACGGCAACTGGTCTCACCGTTACTGCACCGACATCCTACAGCTCCAGCAAGACAGTTACGCTGAGCAGCACTGGATACGTGTTCAATACGAACAACTACACCATTACCGCAACCCGCGCTGCTAACGCTGCAACATCAACTGCATCTTCAGCAGTCACCATTGCAACGACAGCACCAACAGCGGAAATCACCTACACCCCAGCTGGTCGTATGGCTTCGTCACCAGGCGGCGTCAACCACACAGTCACTATCACCGCTTCACAGCGTCTCAACAATGCACCTTCACTGGTAGCATCGTCGGGAACCTGGCAAGGTCTATGGACCGTGGGTGCCAACTCATCAATCTGGACACGCGTACTGCGGATTGCTGATGGGGATCCAAAGGGTGCACAGACGTTCAACACTCTCGTGCTGACAAACTTGGCAAACGTCGCTGGCTCTGTCATTACCTCAGGTGCTGCCTACACGGTCGGTGGATTTGCAACTCGCACTATCACGTTCCCAGCCTTTGCTCGCTTTGCTGCAATCGGCACCAACGTGGTCGACATTACCAAGGTAACCGCATCCTACACCGGAGCCTCAGTTCTGGCACGTCAAACATCTACAGTCGATGTCTTCCAGGGCTTTACTATCGTGAACAGTGCAGGGGTCTATGACCCTGCAGGCGGCTTCCTATTCATCTCGGATGCAGCATTTGCTGGTTCCAACACAACTGGAACCCTCCAGCTTGATATTGCGGAGGCTGCATAATGAGTGCCTTTCAAGACTTCGTACAGCTAGAGCTGCCAAAGCGTCCCTATCTTGACACAGACGTTGCCGTAGAAACTGTCATCGTCCGTCGTGGCGTTGGACCACGACAGCTTAGTGCAGTAACCCTCGTCAACGGGCAGGTGCTGGGTATGGTTGCCGGAACCCTTCAGGGTGTTCCGATTGGTGCAGGTGCCACCCTAAAGAAGTACAGCGAGACTATCTCTGTTGCTGCAACTGCATGGACACTCACCCACGGGCAGGCATCTACCAACTTTGTTGCTCAGGTGTTTAGCGATACTGGATCTGCTGTCATCCCGGATGAGATTGAAACCACATCCGCTGCCGTCATCACCGTCAGGTTCAACACTCCACAGACAGGCACCTTTCGGGCCATCTTCCTGGAGTAAGCAATCAGCTTGCTGAAATACCAAAGGGACCCCTGGGTCCCTTTGTTTTGCGTGCGCTATCTAGCAACTAATGCTATAATTCGTGCGAAGTGGTTCCAAAGTCGAGTGCAATAAGGGCACCCACGATCCAGGTACGCACGTCGCCTACTGACCGGCCTTCGGCCTGAATGACATCAAGTCTCTCAAACGGCACCCGTCCGTTGCGCTCTTTGTCAAGCATCCTTTGATAGAGAGTGATTTCTGCTACACTTGATTCAAAGGTTACGTTATTGGGCTGCACTATGAAAGACAGCGCAACTGACCTGTCGCCATGCTTGATGCGGTACTGTCGGCTGTCGCTTACGTATCGGGCACTGAATGTGGAGCTGAGCATTAGTCCAAGCGAGGTGGGCGTAATCATGTTGTCACCTTTAGTCCTATCTTTTCGATCATTGCTGGTATGTCGGCCAAAAACTCTGCTGGAATGCCGTCGATACCGTCATGAACCATCAGCCCGTGACGCCCAACCGCCTCCCAGATGGCGTACCGGGCGACCCTTTCCCATTCAAAGTAGCTGGCAAACACCGCCTTTTGATTTCTGCGAGAGGGGTGATGTCCATGGTGAGAGATGCACACCGCCCGCTTGGCATTGGAATACTGTGTAGAGATGTGTCGTAGGCGGCTGCCGATTCTATCAAGGTTGGCCTCTGACAGATCTTGAGTTGATTGGATGATAATCTCAGCAGTGACTGAGAAGCCACCGCCGCCCGACAGGATTCCAGGGCTGATACGAGAGCCATTTGCCAGGCTCATGCAGATCTTCTTCACGATGCCTATGTTGGCATCGGTCGGTGCAAGCCCCAAGAGCGTGCACAGTTCATGTCTCCACTGCTGCTTGTCTGACACTGAGCGCAGCAGATCGGGGTATAAGAGCGCCAGGTGTCGCTCATCAGCAGACCGGCTAAGCGTAGATACAAGATACTGGGTGTAGGCGCTCTCGATGTCGATGCCTTGCCCAAACAACAGCTCACGAAGCCGGGCCGGCCAAGTCTCAATGGCAGCAACAGGCCACACTGAGGTGTCGCGCTGCTGGAGTTTTCCTGACCGAATGAATGTGAAGTTGACCTCGGGCTGGCTGAGCAGCCACTCAGCAGCGGCAGACAGGTCTGCCCTACTCTCATCAGCAAGAAGTTGCCTGATAGCCACGGCGTTGTGCTGTTGAATGTAGACCTTGGATACAACGCCGACATCAGGGCGCTCAGGAGGAAGATAGGACAGCTCACAGGAGGCGCTTGCCAGCATCGTATCGAAGCCCAGGTTCTTGGGAACAAGAACTGACACCTCATGCTGGCCGTCGCCGAAATTGAAACCTGTCTTCTTTACATCAAAGAAGTGGTCAAGCGCGACTCGATAGTCATGGACCCAGTCACGCAGTGACATAAGCCTCATCTCCACCTCGCAGAAGTTTCGAGGCCGGCCTCGAAACAGGCAGTGAGCCATGGCACTGGAGTGCAGTTGACCCAGGTAGAGGATGAGATCCTGCCGGTCCTGCATCTTTGCGCGGTGCAGGCGCTCGGGAGAGTAGAAGCGACTTACGTGAAGAGGGTCTGAAGCTGTGAGCGTCTTACCCGCCCGCACCTTGTAGATAGTGGTCATCCCCGCAGCGAGACCGTTTCCATGATGTCACGCACTCGCATCAGCGCTGTCAAGAGGTCTGCGTAGTGTAGCGCCATTTCTGGGTTTTGACTGGCCCAGCGCTGCATGTCGATAATCTGCTCGCGCATCTGCTCAATGGTACTCATGCTCGCCCCGACTTAAGCGTCTTGTAGATGCCCTTGAGGGTGTCTTTCTTGACCACCAGCTGATAGCGCACGGGAGCTGGGGCACTTACCTCAGTGCCGTCAGGCTGGTGGTTGGACAGCAAGCTTGATGGGCTGAAGTTGTTGGAGTGCCTGATGGCCGTATAGCCGTCAGTCTTGATGTCCTTGCCCGCCTCAGTGAGGCTGACAGCCAGGCCGAGTGCAGCGCGACGAAGACGTTTTGCAGATTTTCCGTTCATTAGTAGACCCCTGAGTAGCGTGGGTTGAGTTGGGTATCCGCCCAATCCGGAATGTAACCAAGGCCCTCACGGTAGAAAAGAATCTCCCAGTTGCTTGCTGAGGCAGTGCCCAAGCGTGACACCTTTGGTCGAACGATGATAAACTTTATCTCGTTGGGCGACCTGAGACCTTTGACTACCAAGGGGACCTCTATTCCCATCAGTTGGACTATTGTATCACTCCCGTTGCCGGCCTGCAGCTCAAACGCAGGTAGGGGCAGCTGAATAGAGTGAATGACCGATGGGTGCGGGGTTGGCAGGGCTCTGAGCCCCCGGGTTGCCTCACAAAATCGGACGACCGAGTTGATGAAGGCCAGGTATGAGAAGTCATTGACTCCACCCTGTCTAATAAGCCCGCGTAGCACATCTCGGTCAGGTGGGGTGTAGTGCGACGCAGCCCGTTGTTTGGCGTTGTAGGGACCAAGAAACTCAGACAGCGCCTCATGAAGTCTGTAGTGGCGTGTTACGACTGGCACAAGATCAGACCAGCCAGGGTTGTCGGCGGGGCGGCTGGCGTCAAGGCGCACGCTCCACCGCGGAAGAGAGGATTCAGACATGGGATTGATTATCTAGGTGGGATCCAAAAATCCATTGCATTGCCAACATCAATGGCGATTTTACCATCGACTGCAAGCAGTGGACCAATAAATTTAGCGGCGGGGCCACCACTAAACAAAACTAATCTAGCACTAGATTTCTTACCTTCTTCAACGACATCATCAGCCTGTTGCCAAGAAGTCAGTTTTATGAAGCTTGCCCGAAATCTAGTAAGTCGCTTTTGAAATTCATCGGCGATCGCCGTGTTAGAGTGAATGATTAAGACATCGTGACACTCATCTATTAACTGCATCTTCTGTTCTGTGGTCCATGCATTTACGAAAAAATTATCAACAAGACGGCTGTGGTTAAAGAATTGCATCAAGTCAAATTTAGGATTAACAAGCCCTGTGATAGATGGTGCGTAGTAATCTGTCAAGTCTACTGCTACCTGCATTCTGCGCTTTAGTTCGCCATAAGAGATTCCATCGACTCCCATGCGCTTGTTCCAAGACTCTTCAAAAAATATCCACAATGTCGTCATCTGCCCTATTTGCAATCTCTTGCATGAGCATTGCTTCACCGTCACCCATACGCACCACAGACAGCGACTTGCACAGCTTGGCATGATGCATTACTATGTGATGGAACACATTGGGACTTATAGTCCTATGTGCAAGGTCAAGTTTTTCAGGTGTTAGCATAAGAATACCAAAAGGACGTGTCCTGCAGCAGGTCGTCCAGGTAGTAGATGTCCAGGGCACGTGCGTTGGCGCCATAGGAGAGCAGCGTGAAGAGTGGGTTAGCGGCCCCCGGGCATTTTTTGTGATTGGTATCTACTGCCACAAAGACTGGCGTGTGATTCCACTTGAAGACCAGCATGGGATTCTTGTCTACCTTGGCGGCGTCAACAACAACCTCCTCAAACCACTTCCAAACGTTTGCCGTGCCGCTGGCCAGCGATGTGAAGTTGTCGGTGGTGGCATAGGACTTGCACTCGATGACGTGCAGGAAGGTCCGCCCCTCCTTGCGCTCATTGACCGGCACGACGTCACCGACAAACATCTTGAGCGCGTCTTCGCCCAGCATCTGACCAAGGGTTTCAAAGTTCTTGCCGCCGACCCTGGC
>Ga0163144_10022887_pt1 | contig 12368 bp, 10 predicted proteins | sample OliLak19BULKMAT1_FD_123175 | JGI IMG/M metagenome (GOLD analysis project Ga0163144, IMG submission 123175) | Freshwater microbial mat bacterial communities from Lake Vanda, McMurdo Dry Valleys, Antarctica - Oligotrophic Lake LV.19.BULKMAT1 | ecosystem: Environmental > Aquatic > Freshwater >... | reverse complement strand
GTGTAACGAAGACGAGGGGGACCGTCGGTCCTTAGCCTCTTTCAGTCGGTGATCTCGATGCTCATCGCATCGCCCTGCTTGATCTTGTTCACCACCTCGAGGTCGGTCTTGTCGAGGATGCGGACGAACACGGTGTGCACGCCATCGAGATGCGTGGTGGCGGTGTGGGTGACGAAGAACTGGCTGCCGCCCGTGTCCTTGCCCGCGTGCGCCATGCTCAGCGTGCCGGGCAGGTGCTTCTCGGGATTGGACGGACCGGTCTCGCATTTGATTTGGTAGCCCGGCCCGCCGGTACCGGGATGGCCCTTCTGGCCCGCACGGGTGTTGGGGCAGCCGCCCTGGATCATGAAGTTGGCGATCACGCGATGGAAGTTGAGACCGTCGTAGTACTTCTCCTTCGCCAGTTTGACGAAGTTGGCGACCGTCTTGGGCGCCGTCTTGTCGAACAGGGCCAAGCGGATGTCGCCGCGCGGGGTGTGGATGATTGCGGTGGGCATGGTTTCTCGCTTCGCGTTGGGGGAGGCGGCAACGTCCGCCCCGCCGCGCAGGGTTCCAGCGCGAAATGCGCGACCCCGGCGGGGCGTCCGCCGAGGGTTGGCGACCTTCGCCCGAGCGCCGGCACCCGGCGTGGTTAGCGTCCGCCCCGCATGAAGAGCCCGCACCGGTTCGAAGTCCTCGCCGTAAAGACCTACGCGGAGCTCGGCATCCACGGCAATGTCTTCCGCCTGCCCGCGGTACGGCGCAACGCGCTGGTGCTGGTGCGGCGCCTAGTGGCGAGCGGCTGCGACGCCGCCGACTGCATGACCGCCTGCATGACCCCGTCAGCGCGCCGCGAGATCCAGGTCATGGCCGCCATCGTCCGCCGGCTCTTGCGCGACGAGCGCCGCCGCCGTCCGCGCAGCGAGTGACATCCGGCGAGGGCGGCCCATCTGCGGCGTTGGTCGTCGGTGGGGTGCGGACCCACTCCTTCCTACCCGATCACCTGGTCAGGGCCCCAGGTGATCAGTCCGACAGGATGTCCGCGCAGGCGCGCAGCGCTGCGCAGACATCCGAGAGGACGCCTTGCAGCTGGGCCACTCTCTCCGGATTTCAGCGCTATCTGAATAGAGGAGAATAGGTGCTGCATGCGGGGGAGGCGTGGCCGCTGGCCGTTCGCCTCAGCTCACCACGCCTTGACCCCGTGCGACTCCTGCCATGATGGCGCCATCATGATGCCGGCTGCCTTCCTGCTTGGTCGACTTACGCCGGGGTTCCAGGTTTAACTGCGAACCCCTGCCGTCGTGGCGGGTCCTGAGCGCTTCGCTCCCCGCCGGTTCTCATCCAAAACCAAGCTCACGAAAGACGGTCGCCACGCGGCCGTTCCACAGCCATGAACCCTGCGCACCCCCCCGTCCGCGACCCCAACCGCGTGCTGATCTTCGACACCACCCTGCGCGATGGCGAGCAGTCGCCCGGCGCGTCGATGAACCTCGGCGAGAAGCTGGAGATCGCCCGCACCCTCGAGGCCCTGGGCGTCGACGTCATCGAGGCCGGCTTTCCGATCGCCTCGCCCGACGACTTCGCCGCGGTCAAGGCGATCGCCGAGCAGAGCCAGCGTTCCATCATCTGCGGCCTCGCCCGCAGCCTGAAGGGCGACATCGACCGCGCTGCCGAAGCGGTCAAGCCGGCCGGCGCGCGCGCGCGCGTGCACATCTTCCTGGCGACCTCGGCCATCCACCGCCAGTACAAGCTGAACAAGGTGAAGGAGGAGATCGTCAAGCAGGCGCGCGAGGCGGTCGCCTACGCCAAGACCCTGATCGACGACATCGAGTTCTCGCCCGAGGACGCCTCGCGCACCGAGCCCGACTTCCTCGCCGAGGTGGTCCAGGCGGTGATCGATGCCGGCGCGCGCACGGTCAACATCCCGGATACCGTCGGCTACGCCTATCCGTCGGACTATGCCGACCTGATCACCTACCTGCGCACGCACGTGAAGGGCATCGACAACGTCGTCATCAGCGTGCACTGCCACAACGATCTGGGGCTGGCCGTCGCCAACTCGCTGGCCGCGGTGCGCGCCGGCGCGCGCCAGGTCGAATGCACCATCAACGGCATCGGCGAGCGCGCGGGCAACTGCTCGCTCGAAGAGGTCGTGATGGCGATGCGCGTGCGCAAGGATCAGTTCGCTGGTATCAGCACCGGGGTGATCAGTCAGCACCTCTATGGCGCCTCGCGCCTGGTGCAGTCGATCACCGGCCTGCCCCTGCAGCGCAACAAGGCGATCGTCGGCGACAACGCCTTCGCGCACGAGAGCGGTATCCACCAGCACGGGATGATGAAGAATCCCGAGACCTACGAAATCATGACCCCGAAGTCGGTGGGCGTGCCCGATACCAATCTGGTTCTCGGTAAGCACTCGGGGCGGGCGGCGCTGGGCAAACGGCTTGAGACGTTGGGTCTGGCGGTGGGTGAGGCGGACCTGAACAAGGTCTTCGAGGCCTTCAAGACGCTCGCTGACAAGAAGAAAGAGGTCTACGACGGCGATCTCATCGCCTTGGTCGAAGAGGTGGTGCGTGGCACCACCGTCTCGGTGTGGAAGCTCGACTACCTGCACACCGCCTCGGCCTCGGGCGCTGGCGCTGGCACCGGCGCCATGGCCACCGCCACCGTGCGCCTGACCAAGGACGGCAAGACGGTCACCGACGCTGCCACCGGCGACGGCCCGGTCGACGCCGTGATCAGCGCCCTCAACCGCATCACCGGCGTCGCCGGCATGGTCGAGGATTATCGCCTGCGCGCGGTGACCAAGGGCGGCGACGCCCTCGGTGAAGTCTCGCTGCGCGCCAAGCTGGCCCTGGGCGGAGGCGAAGCGGTGGTGGTCGGCGGCAAGGGCCTGTCGACCGACATCGTCCATGCCAGCTGCCTGGCCTACCTCGATGCGATCAACCGCATCGGCTACCAGATCGGCCGGCTCGACTACCGCACCGCGGCGTCGTAAGCCTTTGCCCCGCGCGTCGGTCGCGCGGGGCAGCGGTCTGACCGCGCTGCTGGTCGCGGTGGGGGCCTGCCTGCGGCTGGAAGCCCACATCCTGCACCCTGAATCGGAGCCGCGCAGCGGGACCTGATCGCCCAAGCTGGCAGGTACGCCTGGGCGGGTGTTTTTTTGATCGAGCAGGCTATAAACCCTTCTCCACCACGGATCCGCCATGCCGCACGCCGCCATCTCAGGTGACCTCAAGGGCGAGGGCCACCGCATCGCCATCGCCGCCACCCGCTTCAACAGCCAGGTGGTCGAGCAGCTGGTCGGCGGCGCTCTCGACGGGCTGATTCGTCACGGCGTCGCCGAGGACGCGATCACCGTGGTGCGGTGCCCCGGCGCCTGGGAGCTGCCGGTGGTGGTCAAACGCCTCGCCGCGAGCGGCAAGTACGACGCCATCATCGCGGTCGGCGCCGTCATCCGTGGCGAGACCCCGCACTTCGACTACGTCGCCGGTGAATCAGCCAAGGGCATCTCGGCGATCGCGCTGGAGAGCAACCTGCCGGTGCTCAACGCCATCCTCACCACCGACACCACCGAGCAGGCCATGGCTCGCGCCGGCGGCAAGGCCGGCAACAAGGGCTATGAGGCGGCAGTGGCGGCGATCGAGATGATCAACCTGCTGGAAAACCTGTGACCGAGGGCGACGGCGATTCCGGGGCGAAGCCGGCGGTCAAAGGCGCCAAGTCGCGCGGCGCGCGCACCCGCGGCCGCATCCTCGCCCTGCAGATGGTCTACAGCTTCGAACAGAACCGCTATCAGAGCGGGGTGAATCTGGTTCCCGAAGACGACAGGGAAGGCCTTGAACCCGAGGCCATCGCCTTCGCCCAAGCCCTGTTCGACGGCTTCTCGCTGCAGCGTGTCGCCGTCGACGCGGCGATCGACCAGCGCCTTGAGAACTGGACGATCGGCCGGTTGGCGGTGATCGACCGCGCGCTCATGCGCCTCGGCGCCTATGAACTGCTCTACACGCCCGACATCCCGCCCAAGGTGGCGATCAACGAGTACATCGAGCTGGCCAAGCAGTACGGCACCGAGGCCAAGACCGCGCGCCTGGTCAATGGCGTGCTCGACCGCATCGCGCGCGACCACCGCGCCGACGAGGTCGGCCTGCGGGCCACGAAGACCGAGGTCCCGCCGCCACCGTCGCCGTGATCTCAATGGCGACCAGCGATCAGTTGTTCATGCGCCGCGCCCTGCGCCTGGCCTCGCTCAGCCTGGGCATGACCTGGCCGAATCCTGGCGTCGGCTGCGTGCTCGTGCGCGACGGTCGCGTCATTGGCGAAGGACGTCACCGCGTCTGTGGCGAGCTCCATGCCGAGACCGCCGCCCTGGTCGACTGCCGCGCCCGTGGCAACGATCCGGCCGGCGCCACCGCCTACGTCACCCTCGCGCCATGCACCCGCCACGGTCGTCAGCCGCCATGCGTCGAGGCACTGCGCGCCGCGCGCGTGGCCCGGGTGGTGGCCGCGATCGCCGACCCGATGCAGGACGACGCTGGCGCCGCTCTCGCCGCTGCCGGCATCGCCTACGAAGTCGGGATCGAGGACGACCACGCGCGCCACCTGCACGGCGGCTTCCTCACCCGTCTGGCCACGGGGATGCCTCGTTGCACCGGCAAGTGGGCGATGACCCTCGACGGCAGCATCGCCACGGCCGGCGGCGACAGCCGCTGGATCTCTTCGCCCGAGGCGCTCGCGTGTGCACGCCGCCGCCGGCGCGCCTTCGACGCCATCCTGATCGGCATGGGCACCGCGCACCGCGACGACCCGGCGCTGGCCGCGACCCGCCCACGCCGCCACGGTGCGGTGGATGGTCCGCTGCGGGTGGTGGTGGGCGCGCGCGCCGATCTCGATCCCGGGGCCAAGCTGGTCACCAGCGCGCGCGCGCAGCCGGTGCTGGCGGTGTGCGCCGAGCCGCCCTCGGCGGCGATCGCTCGCCGGCTCAGTGAGTCCGGCGTCGAACTCGCCCCGCTCGCCGACCCGCACGATGCGCTCGCGGTAGCGCGCGAACTCGGCCGACGCGGCCTCAACGAGGTGCTCGTCGAAGGCGGTGCACACCTCCACGCCGCCTTCCTCGGTGCTCGGCTCTACCAACGCCTCGAAATCTACCTCGGCGCGAGCACGCTCGGCGGTGGCCTGCCGGCGGCGGCCGGCATCGGCGCCGCGCTGATCGCCGACGGCCAGCGCTGGGAGCCCGAAGAGCCGCCGCGTCTATTGGGTTCGACCACGCTGCTGCGTTTGCGCCGCGCTCTCTGACCGGTCCGACGCATTTGGCCACGACAATTGCGACCTCGACTCGCCGCATGACCAGTCCACGATCCGCGGCATGACCTACGACTGCACCATCCCGTCCCAACCTGGAGAGCTGTGGTGGGGGGGCTGCATCGACGATGGCCACCGCATGCCATTCGCGGCGGGATTCAGCCGCCGCCTGCTCGATCAACGTGGCAACCAGGTGCAGCCGCTGCTGGTCTCGGATCGCGGGCGTTGGATCTGGAGCGAGGCCCCGTTCACCTTCCGTATCGCTGACGATGCCATCGTGGTGAGCGACACCTGGGCGCCGATCCAGGTCGGTGGACCGGGGGGTGGGCTGCGCGCCGCCTGTCGCGACGCCGCCACCCGCTTCTTCCCACCCCAGGGCCGCATCCCGCACGAACTGCTGTTCACCCGGCCGCAATACAACACCTGGATCGAGCTGCAGTACCGGCAGAACCAGAGCGATATCCTGGCGTACGCCGAGCGCATCGTCGCCGAGGGCTATCCCCCCGGCGCGCTGATGATCGACGACACCTGGCAGTACGACTACGGGCATTGGCGCTTCCCGGCCGACCGCTTCCCGGATCCACGCGCCATGGTCGACCGGCTGCACGCGCTGGGTTTCCTGGTCATGCTGTGGGTCGTCCCGCAGATATCCGCCGATGGACGGTTGTTCCTCGATCTGCGCGAACGGGGACTGCTGCTGCGCGGCGCCGACGGTCATCCGGCGATCCGTCCGTGGTGGAACGGCCACAGCGCCCTGCTCGATCTGGGCAATCCTGCCGCCGCCGACTGGTTGCGCGGCGTGCTCGGCGGCCTGCAGCGTGACTTCGGCGTCGACGGCTTCAAATTCGACGCGGGAGACTTTGGCGACTACCGGGCCGATGATCGTGCGCATCAGCCGGGCCATCCTGCCCGGCAGAGCGAGTTGTGGGCCGCCTTCGCCGAGGAGTGGCCACTCAACGAACTGCGCGCCTGCTGGAAAATGGGCAACCGCGCCCTGGCCATGCGTCTGCGCGACAAGAACCACACCTGGGACACCGACGGCCTCGCCGGCTGCATCCCGAACCTCCTCGCTCAAGGCCTGATCGGCCTGCCCTTCGGCTGCCCCGACATGGTGGGCGGCGGCGAGTACCTGCACTTCAATGGCAGCGCCGCCAGTCTCGACGGCGAACTCTTCGTGCGCCACGCCCAGCTCGCCGCTTTGTTGCCGATGCAGCAGTTCTCGGCCGCACCCTGGCGGGTGCTCGACGCCCGTCATGCGGCGCTGTGCCGCGACGCGGCGCGCTTGCACGCCGCGGAAGGCGAGCGCCTGCTCGGCCTCGCCAGGCATGCGGCCACCACCGGGGAACCGATGGTACGCCCGCTGGCCTGGATCTGGAACGATCCGCGGGCCGCGGTGGTGCGCGATCAGTTCCTGCTCGGCGACGACCTGCTGGTCGCACCGGTGGTGATCAAGGGCGCACGTTCCCGTGACGTGCTGCTGCCGCCCGGCCGCTGGCGCGACGACCTCGGCCACGAGCATTCCGGAGAGCGCGTCGTCGTGGTCAACGCCCCACTTGAGCGCCTGCCGCGCTTCGAGCGGGTGGGGTGAGCGACGGGTCCGCCCGCTAACCGTTGACCAGCCGGCGTTCACCCGGGCCGCACCCGGCGGCAGCGTCGACCAGCAGCGTGGCCAGGCCTGGGCCGTGCTCCCAGATCGCCTGAAACAGGCTCATGGTGCGTTCTTGCGGGTGACCTCTGGGGTGCAGCCAGGTGACCAGCGCGCCGAAGGCGGTGAGGCCCGCGGCGCGCCGCTCGCCGCGCGCCAGGCTGCGAGCCAGGCGGTCGCGTTCACGGCGCAGGCGGGTGGCGCCGGCATCGCGGCGCAGCGTGAGATCGGGCGTCAGGGCCGCGCGCATCAGTGCCGCCAGGGCCGTGTCGAGCGCGGCCAGTTCGCCCGCGAGCGGCGTGTCGCGCGTCGGGGCCCGGCTGTCTGGGCGCAGCACGGCGGGATCGACGCCCCAGGCCGTGCTGGCGCGGCGGAACCAGCCTGGCGCCAGCGCCAGCGATGGGCGCGGCAGCAGCAGCGGACGGGGTACGCCGAGGGCGGCGTAGACCGGGCCGAGGAAGGCGTGGTAGGCGAGTTCGCCCGGTCCGGCGACAAAGATCGCGGCGGGCAGCGCGGCCTGCTGCAGCGCGGGCCGCAACGCCGCGCCGGCGCTGAGCGCGTCGGGGTCGACGGCGAGCAGCGCGAGCGCCGCCGCGGGGTCGAGCGCTACCCGGCCGTCGGGCCGATCGGCGAAGAGCGGGGCGTGGTCGAGCGCACCGAAAGCATCGCCGTGTCCGGCGGCGAGCACGCGCGCGCGCAGCCCGGCCAGCTCGGCAGCCGGCCAACGCGTGAGCGCGGCGCCCAGTGCTGGACGCGCAAGTGGGCGCAGGCGATGCGCTTCGATGGTGAGCAGGTTCCACGGCGCGAAGAACGCGGCGAGCAGGCGGCCGACCCACGCGCCCAGCCCCTCGTCTGGACCTGGCGCGTGGGCCACCAGCCAAGCCTCGCCCGGACCTGGGCCAAGCTCGCGCGCGCCCGCGGCCAGCAGCGCGTCCCAACCGTGGCGGGCCGAGCGGAAGCGCAGGCTGGCGCGCCCGCCGCCGAGGTCGTCGGCGACGCGCACGATGGTGCCATCGCGGCGCAACAGATCGGCGTGGCCGGCTTCGCCGAGGTCATGGTCCTCGCTGGCGCACCAGAAGAGGGGCGCTACCGGCACGGCGGGGATCGACACCCGTGCGGCGGTGGCGATGGCGGCGGCGATCTTGACCAGGGTGTAGAACGGCCCGCCGCCGAGGGCCGGCTGCTGACCGGTGACGACCAGCGCGCCGTGCTCGCGCCAGGCCGGCGGCAGCGTGGCACCGGTGATGGCGGCGATGGCGGCGCGATCCCAGCCGGCGACCGGCGCGCGTTGCAGGAAGCGGGCGATCCACTCCGCATCGGGACGGGTGGGGTCGGCATCCGCTGGTTCCAGCCAGTCGCGCACCGTCGGATCCTGCGCCAAGAGCGCCTGCAGCATCGCGGACATGGGAAGGTGCGCGGCGGGGAAGGGAAGGGGGAGGGCCTGCCGCTCTACGGCGCGCCGTGGCTCACCACTCCGACGCCAGGCGCACGCCACCGCGGATCTCCTTGGGCACTTCTTCGCCGTCGAAGAATCCCTTCTTGGGCGAGAAGCCGCCGGCGAGGTCGACGCGTACCACCCACAGGTTCACGCCCAGGCCGCCCGTGTAGATCCAGCCGATGTCATCTTCGGCGAGGTTCTGGTAGGTGCCAACGCGCAGCGCGAGGGTGCGCCAGAGATTCCATTCGGCGCCGAGCATGAGGTTGCGGTGGTCGTACGAGACGAGGGTGGTCGCCGCATCGAGCAGGTCGAGATCGACTTCGAAGGTCAGCGTGCGCAGCGGCATGAAGGCGACTCCGAGCGTGATTTGGCGCTCGACGGTGACGTCGTCGTACGTCACGCCGTTCACGGTCGGGCCGGCGAAGGTCGGATTGTTCAGATTGCGGCCGGTGACGCCGAGGTTGACCATCGGCAGCCGCACCAGCACCGAGAGGTCGACGCCGACGGTAAAGGATTCCGCGAAGTCGTCGGTGAAGTCCTTCACCCCCTGGCTGTCGTCGAAGGCCTCGACGGTGGTGGCGTAGACGCGGCCAACCATGCCCTTGACCGTCGCGCCGATCGAAACCTGGTGATTGAAGGCGTGCCCGTAACTGACCGGGATCTCGCCGAGTCCCAGGCCATAGAACGTCACCGCGGTGGTGTTGTTGGTGAATTCGCGCGCCGAGTTGCCGTAGGCCGCCTTGCTGTTGTTGAGCACGGTGGTCAGGTCGATGGCTTCGGCCGCGCTGACCTGGTTCTGACGAGCGGCGAAGTCGAGCTTCTGCGCGGCATCGAGTTCGGTGGGATCGGAAAAATTGAACTGGCCACCCCGTGCCGACGATAGGCCGGGCAGGAGTTGGACCGTGTTGTCGTCCGCAGCGCCGGTGGCGACGATGGCGAGGGCGTAGGAGGCGGCGGTCTGCTGGATGCCGACGTTGACCAGATCGGATTGCGAGACGCGGGCGTTGATGTCGAAACTGCCGCGCGCGCCGATCGCCCAATGGCCGAAGCGGAGCGAAAGATCGCCGCTGCCATCGCTGCGCACCGCGTTGCCGGGATTGTCGATATTGGCCACCGCGTTGGCGATGCGCACCATCTCGACCAGATCGGCGGTGTTGAGCAGGCCGCTCGAACTGAAGCGGTCGATGCTGGTCTGCTGCTCGGCGAGGTCGTCGAGGTAGCGACCGAAGTCCTCGTGCACGCTCAGGCCCGCCGTGGCCTCGACGCCGATACCCCACTTCCTGCGGCCGAGATCGTTGTTGTCCGAGCCGGTGATGGTCCCATCGGCATTGCGCCGGCCGAAATACCCGAGGGCAGCCGGATTGTAGTACTGTGCCGTGCCATCATCGACGCAGGCCACGTTCGCTCCGCCCATGCCCAGTCCGCGCGGTCCGACGAAGGTGCTGTCGGCGGCGACCGCGGACCCGCCTGCAAGCAGGGCGGCCAAGCCGGCGACGAGGTGACGTGTCGGAGGGGCGGTGGGCACGAGTGGGTCTCCAGATCGAGCACCAGACAACGGGCCTGTTCGTCGTGTCAAATCGCCACCCCGCAGCTGGCGCTGCTGGCGAACCTCTGACATGCCTTGTCCCCGACCGCATGGCGGGATGATCTCACCATGGCCACCGCTTCGCCCGACGATCCCGCCCGCGTCCTCATCGTCGATGACGACGCCGCGGTGTGTTGGGCGCTGGAACAGGTGCTGACCCGCAGCGGCTACCAGGTGCAGATTGCGGCCGACGCCGCCGCCGCCCGGCGCGCGGTGCGGCGCAGCCGGCCCGACGTGGTGCTGACCGACGTGCGCATGCCCGGCGAATCGGGCCTCGACCTGCTCGCCGCCCTGCGCGCCGAGCATCCCGGTCTGCCGGTGGTGGTGATGACCGCGCACGGGACCATGGAGACCGCGATCGAGGCGGTGCAGCGCGGGGCGTTCGACTACCTGCCCAAGCCGATCGATCTCGACCGCACCCTCGACCTGCTGCGCCGGGCGCTGGGCGAGAACCGGTTGGCCGCCTCGGCCCAACCGACTGCGGCCGAGCCGACCACCGCCATCATCGGCTCGACGCCAGCGATGCAGGAGGTCTACCGCCGCATCGCCGCCGCCGCCGCCACCGATCTCGGCGTGCTTGTCACCGGGCCGTCGGGCAGCGGCAAGGAACTGGTGGCACGTGCTCTGCACCGTCACAGCCGCCGTCGGGAAGCGCCCTTCATCGCCGTCAACTGCGGTGCCCTGCCCGAGGGCCTGGTCGAGAGCGAATTGTTCGGTCACGAGGCCGGCTCGTTCACCGACGCCAAGGTGCGCAAGATCGGACGGGTCGAGGCCGCGCACGGCGGCACGCTCTTTCTCGACGAGGTCGGCGAGCTGCCGCCGCCGGCACAGGTCAAGCTGCTACGCTTTCTCGAGGACCAGCGCTTCACCCGGGTCGGCGGCGAGGGGGACATCGGCGTCGACGTGCGCATCATTGCCGCCACCAACCGCGATCTCGGCAGCCAGATCGCAGCTGGCGCCTTCCGCGAGGATCTCTCGTATCGCCTGACCGTGGTGACCATCGCCCTGCCGGCGCTGGTCGATCGCCTCGACGATCTGCCCCAGCTCGTGCGCCATTTCCTCGCCCGCATCGCGGTGCGCATCGGACGCGGAGTGGCGCTGACCGACGAGGCGATGGCGATGCTGGCCCGCTACCGCTGGCCAGGGAACGTGCGCGAACTGAAGCATGTGCTCGAGGAAGCCGCGGTCCTCGCCACTGGCGGCATCGTCTCACCTGAACACTTGCGCATCAGCGTCTCGGCCGGCGACCACCCCGTGGCGTTCACCGGGCTCAAGGGCGCGGTCGCAGCCGCGGTGGCACGCTTGATCGCGCAGGCGCCGGGCGACATTTGGAAGCGCATGCAGGACGAGGTCGAGGAACCGCTCATCCGCGAGGTGCTGGCGCGCACCGCCGGTAATCAATTGCGGGCCGCGGAACTTCTCGGCATCAACCGCATCACGCTCAAGAAGCGGATGGATGAGCTCGGCATCCCCGCCCGGGCCTGAGTGCAAGCGCACCAGTTACCCGGACAATGGTCGCCCCGGCCGTGGTAGAGTACGCATTGCGGCGCCTTGCGCCGCGAGGGGGCTGCGATGGCGAACGATATCCGTCTGTGGCGCGATCTCTCCCGGCAATTGCGCGCCGATTCCATCCGCTCTACCACCTCTGCCGGGTCGGGCCATCCCTCGTCGAGCCTGTCGGCGGCCGATCTGCTCGCCGTGCTGCTCACCGCGCATCTGCGCTATGACTTCACCCGACCAGGGCACCCCAACAACGATCACTTCATCCTATCCAAGGGACACGCCGCCCCGCTCCTCTACGCGGCGTACAAAGCGACGGGAGCGATCAGCGATGCGGAACTGCTGTCGCTGCGCCGGCGCGGATCGCGCCTCGAGGGACACCCGACGCCACGCCTGCCGTGGGTCGACGCCGCCACCGGGTCGCTCGGTCAGGGTCTGGCGATCGGCGCCGGCATAGCCCTGGCGGCCAAGCGCATCGATCACCTCGACTTCCGCACCTGGGTGCTGCTCGGCGATTCCGAGACCGCCGAGGGTTCGGTGTGGGAAGCGGTGGCCCTCGCCGCGCACTATCGGCTCGACAACCTGGTGGCGATCCTCGACGTCAATCGCCTGGGCCAGCGCGGCGAAACCATGGCCGGCTGGCATACCGAGCGCTATCGCGCCCGCTTCGAGGCCTTCGGCTGGGACGCGATCGTGGTCGATGGCCACGACCACGTCGGCATCGACGACGCGCTGCGCCGCGCACGATGCTCGCCCCGCCCGGCGGCGGTGATCGCGCGCACGATCAAGGGCCGAGGGGTCTCATTCATCGCCGACCAGCCGGGTTGGCATGGTCGCGCCTTGACGCCGGACGAATGCGAACGAGCCCTGCGCGAACTCGCACCGCCGCCCGTCGCGCTGCGCGTGACGCCAGCGCCTCC
>Ga0163144_10022885_pt1 | contig 12369 bp, 14 predicted proteins | sample OliLak19BULKMAT1_FD_123175 | JGI IMG/M metagenome (GOLD analysis project Ga0163144, IMG submission 123175) | Freshwater microbial mat bacterial communities from Lake Vanda, McMurdo Dry Valleys, Antarctica - Oligotrophic Lake LV.19.BULKMAT1 | ecosystem: Environmental > Aquatic > Freshwater >... | reverse complement strand
TCTGCCCCGGCATCATTGATACCTTTCGCATGGATGACATCGGGCGCGGGGAGAACTGGAACAACATGATCAGGTCCCGAGTGCCCCTCGGCCGAGCCGGCAACGGCGCAGACATCGCCAATATCGTCGTCTTCCTCTGCAGCGACGCTGGCAACTGGATTACTGGTCAGGCATACAACGTCGACGGTGGCACCGTCGTCCAGCACTGAACATGATCCGGGATTCACAAGGAGCTGCCAGACATGAAGAGCAAAACGGCCACCACCGCAGTGGTATTGATCTGGTCAACGCTGGGAGTGTTTGCCCATGCCAGGGAGCCGTTGCGGCTGGCATTGACCAATGATGACGGTTGGAATTCGGCGGGTATCAAGGCACTCAACGCGGAATTCAAGGCTCGTGGACACACCACAACTCTGGTCGGCCCTTTGACCCAGCAAAGCGGGAGCAGCGCTGCACTGAATACAGGCGAGATCCGCGTTACGCGACAGTCTGACCGTGTCTTTTCAGCGGCAATCAGCGCGCAGGATGGCGTCGAGCCACTGGTGTCAGGGCTGCTCGCCATTGATATCGCAACCTCGCTCGACCAGGCCGCCCCGCACTGGCTGGTCAGTGGCATCAATCAGGGCGCCAATCTCGGGTCGGCGACGCAGCACTCCGGTACGGTTGGCGCCGCGATCGGCGCGCTCAGCGGCAGCTTCACCGATCCGGTTTCTGCAGTGGCTATCAGCACAGACGAACCAAAGTGCGATCCGGCGTGTATTGAATCCCACTATGCAGATGTGGCGCGATTTGCTGCGGACGTCCTGGAGCGCCTGGACACACCACTGCAATCCGGCATTGGTCTGAATATCAATTATCCGGCGCTGGCACCGGCTGCCATCAAGGGCATCCGCTTCACGCAACAGGGACGAGGCTTTCCAATCAACGGCAGGCCCGTGAAGCTGGTTTATCGCTGCCCGGCCTGCACCAGTCTGCAGGACGGTGGTGTGGCTGAGGCCACCATGCAGCCCTCGCCGACTTCAGTGCCCGCGAACAAGGACAGCGACTCGAGTGCATTTGCCGACGGCTACATCACGATCGTACCGATCGAAGGTGATTACACGGCGCGAGACTTCCGGAAACTGAAGCGAAGTATCGGCAGGAAACTCTCGGCGATCGAGATCAACCCTGTTCCATCGCCTCTTCAACCATGAAATCGTAGAGCGATTGCGCAACCCGCAGCGGATGCCTGCCCTCGATGGGCGCCAGAAAATGGCGGCCATGCCAGACAAACATCACGCGATCTCGCGTTCCGTCTGCCGGGGATTTGGCGGGTTTGCGTCCTGCACCAATCGGCTTACGTGGCGCTACCGGTGCCCTGGCGTGTGCAGGCGCACTGGTGTTGCCTCGAGTTTTGGCCAATTCGCTGCGCAACATGGCAAGCGACTCACTGGGTGTACGTGTTTTCCCAGCCACCGTGCGTTCGCCAGTAACCGGTTTCGCTGCAGGCTGAGCTCTTTTCGCCTCACTGGCCAGTGAGGCGATCACGATATCGACCACATCCTGGCGACGCCCAGCGATGTGGGTGATGGGCTGAATTCCTCTGTTGACGACGGCCGCCGGTGCAGGCGCTGCCACTAACTCTGCCTCAAATTCATGCCCAACCTCAGCCGCTATTTTTGCAGCCAATGCGGGTGTCGTCGCTGACACAGTCTCCGCAGGTGTCGGTGTCGGTGTCGGTGTCGGTGTCGGTGTCGGTGTCGGTGGTATTGTGGCAACAGTTTCCTCTGCTGCAGTTTCGAGTACCGGTTCGTTGGATTGCACGATGACCACATCCTGTATCGCCAGCTCTGTGGAGACGATCACAGCGCTGTTGGCATCGGTTGCCATCGGTGTCTCGACCAACACAGCCTCGACGATTGGTGCCTCTGTTGATACCTCTGTTGATACCTCTGTTGATACCTCTGTCGATACCTCTGTTGGTGCTTCTGGGGCAGTGGTTTCCAAAACTATAGCTTCAATACCAGGGGTTTCAGTAACAGGGGCTTCAATAACAGGGGCTTCCAAAACAGGGGCTTCGTTACCGGTGGCTTCGTTACCGGTGGCTTCAACCAAGGCCTCGCCCAGCGTTTGCACAATCAGCGGTTCGGCAAGGATCGACTCAAGCGTTTCGATGGCCTGCGTACTCGGCGACTCTTCGACTGGCTGGATTGCTGTTTCACCGGCAGTCGATGGTTTCGCGGGCATCGATGTATTCAACCCGGCAAGGCGTTGAGACAGGGTTTCCCTGCCGATGTCCAGCCCTCGTGTGCCCAGAACCGGCTCCGTGCGGTGCGTGCGACCCAAGGGCTGCGAAAGACGCTGCGAAGTTCCGTCTGCACCGGTTATGGAGACAGCCTTGCCACGCGCGATCACCGCATCCGGAGGCTGCTTGTATGGGGAGCTCTGCCACAACTCAAACACGTTATAGGCGAGCCCGAACACCAGGAACGCCACCAGCCAACCACTTGGCGCCGCGATCAGCATGACAACGCCTGTTGCATAGGCAACAAAGAGAAGAACGTTCAGCGTCAGAAGCAACGCGACACGATCGCGCTGGAGTTCGCTGACAATCGGCATGGTGCACCCGGTTTCTGTAAAGAAATCGGATCGTATGATCAATTAAAGCAATAGTCTTTACTTTATTTGTATATTTTATTGCCTGTATAGGGCATCTATCTGGACGCTGGATAAATTTTCGAAGCGCCCGCGCCAAACCTCAGCCTTGCGCCATCTGCAGCAATTCAACCGCAGCAAGAACCTGCTTGCCCCAGAACCACGCACCCGAACCCAGGACCAGGCAACAAACCACAACCGCGATTTTTTCAAATGTGCTGACAGGCATCAGGTCCTCACGAAAATCCGATCCAGCGTCCCGAAGCGGCGACGGTGAACCAGATGACCATTGAGCTTGCACCCAGCAGTCGACGCGTCGCCGGCCGAAGATCATCTCCCGATTGCCGCAGGAGAGGTCTTTCGACGATATAGACAAACAGGGCACCCACCAGCAAGCCGGTCATCTTCGCCCAGAACATTTCGTTGTAATAAAGTTTCATGGCCACCGCAGAACTCATGAACACACCGGATACCAGCGACGCAACCAAGGCGCCATCGAACCACTTCCTGGTGTAACCCAGCATCTCGCGGAGCGGTACCTCAGGGAACACCGCTCCGACCAGCCGCAGGTCCAGTACCAGTACCATGCCGCCAAGCACCACCAGCGCAAGCAGGTGGAACATCTGCACAACGGCAAACACTCCGCCGTTGGCCTTGGCAAGGTCTGCCAGCCAGGACGTATCGAGCCAGTCAAAGAGCGGTAGCAGGTCCATCATCAATCCCGGTCAATGGCTCGCGGTTTCTGACGCCGCCAGTTCCTGAACACAACCCGCCGCCCAGAACATCCATCCGGACAGCGGCTTGTGACAATCAAACCAGTCGTAGGCGATGGCGCGTCCCGTAAATACGACACCACTCCACACGAGCAGGGACACCCCCGCACCTGCGCGCAGCCGTTGTGGCGCCTGAGTACGATCATTCCATGTCGCACCGGCGTTGCGCAGCGCACGGTGGAACAACCAAGCATTGATTCCAGCCGCGATCAGCAGCACCACCTTGATCCGGAACCAGATGCTCTGCGTCGTTCGAATGGGGATGGCGTAATAGAGCGTGAAACCGGTAACCACCATGACTGCAAAGCCAACCAGCATCGGCCGATTCAGCCGCTCGGCCATCGAGGTAGCCGACAATCCAGTGAAGGCCCAGCCCAGCATGCGCAGATCGATGATGGCCAGCATGCCAAGAAACAGGACCAGAGTCAGAACGTGGGTGGTCTCGACCCAGGCGTATAGATAGATTGACTCATGCAGTGCAATGCTCCACTGCTGGGCCGCAAAATACTCGGCCAGTGCCAGGAGCCACTCATTCAACATGATCTCAGCGGGCTCATGTCGCCTGTGCCTGCGGCCAATCTCCCTGCATATCGATCACCAGTTTGCCGGTAATCCGACCTTCAAGCTGCGCCTGCAGTGATTCGCGAACGGCCTGCAGTGGACGGACATCCACTGGCGGTGGCGCAAGCACGCCCTCGTCAATCCAGTTGAACAGTTTTTGCGCAAGCCTCGGCGTCAGAGACGGGTCGACACGAGATGCACCACCCCAATCGACACCGACAATCGAGCAGCGCTTCAGCAGCACCAGGTTCAAGGCGATGGACGGCACGCTGCCGGCGGCAAAGCCAACGACCAGGTAACGACCACCTGGCGACAGGCTGCGCAGAGCCGACTCCGCCACCGTCCCACCAACCGGATCAATCACGGCGTCGAGCGATCGGCCGTCGAGGACCCGTTTCAGATCTTCCCGCCAGTCAGGGTTGAGATAACAGACGCCACTCACCGCCCCGAAGCGAATAGCCTCACTGACCTTGTCAGGCGTTGAGGCGCCGGCAATGGGGAGGAGTCCCATCGCGCGTGCCACAGCAATCGTCGCGCTTCCCACACCGCCACTCGCACCAAGTACGAGAACAACGTTGCCCGGTTGCAGGTGACCACAATCATCGAGCGCGTATAGCGAAGTGGCATAGTTCAGGAGTAGGCCGGCAGCAGCCTGACTGGACAGGGTTTTGGGTACGCCAAGACAACTGGCGGCGGGAAGCGACAGACATTCGGCAAACGCGCCGGCGGCAAGCCCCATGACCCGATCGCCAATGGCCCACTGGCTGACACCATCACCAGTTTGAACCACCGTCCCACAGAATTCGTTACCAGGCACATACGGCAACGGTGGTTTGATCTGGTATTTACCCTGGATCATCAGGCCATCAACAAAACCAACACCCACGGTGTCAACCCGAACCAGGACCCTGCCCGCCTTGGGCACTGGCTCCGGGTACTGCGCAACCACCAGCAAGGATGGTTCACCAAACCGCTCACAAACCAGCGCACGCAAGGCGAGGCCTCATCAACCCGGCAGTCAAATACCTAGTCGTCGCCGCCAAACACACCCAGCAGATGCAGCAGGCTGGTGAAGAGGTTGTAGATCGAAACGTACAGCGAGACGGTCGCCATGATGTAGTTCGTTTCGCCACCATTGATGATGTTCTGAGTCTCAAACATGATGAGACCACACATCAGCAGCACAAAGACCCCTGACACTGCCAGCGACAAGGCCGGCATCTGAAAGAAGTACGAGACCAGTGCCAGCACAAACGCCGTCAGGATACCGATGGTCAGGAAAGTGCCAAAACGCAGCATGTTCGGGGCATTCTGGCCACGTGCGTAGGCAGACAGACCCAGGAAGGCAACGCCGGTGGTGCCAAGCGCTGTCCCGATAAGTTGCGGACCGTTACCCAGTGACATATAGAGGTTCAGCATCGGCCCCAGCGTATAACCAAGAAACCCGGTAAAGGCGAACACCGAGACCAACCCCCACGGGCTGTTACGCAGGTACTGAGTCAGGAAAAGCAGGCCGAAAAAACCACCCAGAGTGATCAGCAGACCAAGTCTGGGCAAACCAAGCATTGCGCTGCCAACTGCCACCGCGGCACTGAAAATGAGCGTCATCGACAACAGACGATAGGTGTCGCGCAGAACTTTCAGTCCTGCCGCCTGTTGTCCGGCGACGTCTGTCTGCTGCCGACCGGGGGCCGTCGTCGCACGTTCGACCAGAGAATTCCGTTCAGCCATGATATGCCTCCGCAGAGTGGTAGAACCGATGCCAACCATAACACGCTCATCCTCAGTTCCAACCATTGCACACAAAGACCGGGCAAATCCGGGCGCGCGTACAGTCGATCCGGGCACAAGTGCCTGATTGGCTGTTGTTTGGCTGTTGTCCGGCAATATCGGGCGGGAGCACTCGAACAGCGAACCGCTCAAATCCGATAGGCCCCCTGGCCCGCATTATTCATGAACATTCTGCTACGGCTGCCGATGTCCGTGAAAACACAGCGCGTGCTCCTTGCAGGTGCTCGCCGTACTGGTGAATACGCCTGCGCGCCTTCCGGGCCGCCCCCCACCGTCTTTTCGCGCATCTCGTCACTGGCGACGAACCTTCGTGAATAGTCCGGGCCAGGAGTCTGCGCGGCAGAAGGCGCGGTGCGAGGCGAGTGTCAATTCGAGCCCGATTTTTCGTTCGTTTGAGGCGCTTGAGTTAAGCGCTACGTAACGAAAACGAACGGAAAATCAGGCCGAAGTGGCACCGCCGCAGCCCGTCGATGTTGTACCGCGCAGACTCCTGGAATCCGAGCGTATTGAAAGCAAGTTCGCTCAGCTGGCGTCGGGCTGCCGATCCCACAGCAGAAGTTAACCACAAGCGATCAGTTGTTCTGCACGGCGTGCCATGCATAAGGCCCTATCCTGCGCCGCCACGCCTCTCGCCTGCGCATCGATCCATGAACCAGGCTGTCTGGCGGCTCGCGCGTTGTGTGCCCTGACGAACAGGCGCCCAACACCGGGCCAGCGCACCATTGACGCTCAACAGCAAAACACGCAGGCAACCAGTCCCGATTTCACACACCGCAGCTGCTGCGGTCGGCGCGCCGACACGGTGGACTCACGGACTGAGAACAGAGAACCATGGAACTCCTCGATCTGATCCAGTGGCCAGCGATGCTGATCACGCTGCTGGCCTCATGGCTAGTGGCCTCTTCCATTCCGACCCGAAGGAACGTGGGCTTCTGGCTGTTCCTGCTCAGTAATGCCCTCTGGATACTGTGGGGCTATCACATGCAGGCGACGGCACTCGTCGTCCTGCAGATTGGCTTGGCGGCGATGAACGTGCGTGGCGCCTTGAAAACAGAACATCAGTCATGAAGGTAATTCCCAACACCATGTCAGCGCAATAGCCATTGACCGAGAAGATGACGTCGCAAGTGCCCCAGCCGTATGCCGCTCAGTTTCGCGAAGGTCCCATGAGTTGGTGAGTTTGCGCGCGACCTGCAGTGCGCCCGCACCTGGAGCGCGCAGCATCAATCCTGGGAATCTAGACGACGCGCAGGGCTCCAGGCTGTTCGATGAGATCGACAGGTGCCGGAGTGCTATCGCACACGCGCCGAGCTGATCAGGGTGCCGCGATAGTCGAACTCATCCGGCCTCCTGCTGAGCTGGTGGCGTTAGGCCGGGCTCGCTTTATAAAAAGCGCCTGCTGCTGCTGACACTCGAGAAGCCGTTGCACTATCTGCCGATAGCTATATCCGCCCGGCACGTGACGCGCACAGCCGCGCAGCTTCAGCGCGATTATCCGACCTTGGCGGTGCTGCTGGTGGCCCACTACAGCCATGCGGTGCAGCTACCGGCACGGGCGGCCGGTGCCAGTCAGCACGCGGGGTTCTTTCCCGGCTCGACCATCCGTAATTTCAGCCACCACGAAGCTGTCCATTTTCTGCGCATGGCGCAGGTGTTGCGCGGCGGAGCGCAGGTGTTGGGCGCCGATCTGGTTAAGGATCCGGCGCGGCTGCACGCGGCCTACCACGACGTCCAGGGTGTCACGATCGCCCTCAATCTCAATCTGCGGGTGTGCGCCAACCGCGAGTTACGCAGTGACTCTTGCTGGTCGCAGTTCGCGCACAGCGCTTTCTACAGCGCGCCGCTGCCGGATCGAGATGCACCTGCAAAGCTGACCCGGCACCACATGACGATTGGTGGTCAACGCTAGCCCGGTCTATTCATGAATCTTCTGCTGCGGCTGTCGATATACGTGAAAACACAGCGCGTGCTCCTTCCAATGCGCGCCACACTGTCTTTTCGCGCATCTCGTCATCCTCGCGGCGAACCTTCATGAATAATCCGGGGTAGGAGTCTGCGGGCCTTGGCGTGTGCGGCGGGATTCCCACCCGGCCCGGTGTGGACCGATAGCCAGGCGTTGTTCCGCCTGCATTGGGTGCAGGCGCCGGCGCTGCGAAGTGACCTCGCGGCGCTGTTCGCTGTCGGGCTCCGTCGGTTGCCGCACGGACGTCCAACCTCTCGCGCGTTAAATTGCGTCAACAACGAGCAGCAACCGGGCGACCGCGCCGAGCCGACCCGTACTGGTCTTTTTCGAAAGGTCTCCCGATGACGCAAGCCACCGAACCGTGAACACGTTCCGAGGACTGCGAAGCCTCCGGTACCTCCCGCCGCGACATGCTGCAAGGCGCGATGATTACCGGTCTATCTGAACGGGACTTCTCACTCACGAATCAGGATTGCACTATGACCAGTCACCCACGCACCTTGAAGTATCGCGTACCACCCGCTTTGACCGCGCGCAGCATTGTCGTCAAGACGCTATTCGGTCTGTGGGCCGCTGGCATCCTGCTGCCGCCCGCCGCCGGCGCTGCCGACCAGGCCGCAAAAGAAGCTGAGTCGATGACAAAGACAGGCACACACTACGTTGCCGACGCTGATATGCAGGCGGTGCTGGACCAACTGGCAGCCATGGGTGGCAAACCGATAGAAACTCTGACGCCGGACGAAGCGCGCAAGCAGCCCAGCCCGGCGGACGCCGTGCAGGCGCTACTCGAGAAACAGGGCAAGGACACGTCGCCTGCTGCTTTGGTGCCGGGCGTAGTGAGTCGCGACCGCGAAATCCCTGGCGCGACGGGCAATCTGCCCGCTCGCATCTACACGCCGGTCGGCGACGGTCCATTCCCGGTAATTGTGTATTTCCATGGCGGCGGCTGGGTCATTGCGGATAAGGACGTCTATGACGGCGGCGCGCGCGGCCTGTCCAAGCAGGCGCAAGCGATCGTCGTGTCGGTGGATTACCGCCGCGCCCCGGAGGCGCAGTTTCCGGCCGCATGGGATGACGCGCTGGCCGCCTATAAATGGGTAGCGGCCCATGCGGTGTCCATCAAAGGCGATCCTGCGCGGCTCGCATTGGCCGGTGAGAGCGCCGGCGGCAATCTCGCGGTGGCCACCGCCGTGGCGGTACGCGACGCCGGCCTGCCGATGCCGACCCATGTGCTTGCGGTCTATCCCGTGAGTCAGACCGGCAATCTCGACACCGCGTCATACCAGGACAGCGCCACCGCGAAGCCCTTGAACAAAGCCATGATCGGCTGGTTTGTCGATAAGTTGCTGAGCAAACCCGAAGACAAGCAGGACCCGCGCCTCGATGTGCTGCACGCGAAACTCGCCGGGTTGCCGCCGGTGACCATCATCAACGCGCAAATCGATCCGCTGCGCGAAGATGGCGCACTGCTGGAGACCGCGCTGCGCGACGCCGGCGTGACGGTCACGCGCAAGGTCTATGCCGGTGTCACGCACGAGTTCTTCGGTATGGCGGCGGTGGTGCAGAAAGCCGCGGGTGCACAGGTTCTCGGGGGAAAAGCACTGCGCGAATCTTTCGGCTCCCAGGCAAAGATGCCCTGAATACGTAGCGCAAGCGATGGCTGCCCATACCCATGAAAGTTGCGCTTCATCCAACTATTAAAACCAGAGATGGATCACATGCATGACCCAGACGCCAATGGTTGCCCTGCGGGCCTGACTGTTCCCATCTCCCCAAGCGTCAGGATTGGCCAACGTCCTGGCAACGGGATCACGCTGACCGAGCAATTTCTGAACTTCATCGATGAAGACTCGTTTCCGTGTGTTGGGGCTAAAGCCGCGCTTTCCCGCGGCGCAATTCACACGCAGGAACTCCTTGCGCTCGGAACTACGGCTACCGACGGTATGATGTTGGACGCGATCACGAACTTCGCCGGGATGGTTGATGCCGACGAGCCCGAAGGAGCAACCGTGCATTCGTTCGCTGCACTTTTCGACGGTCCTGATGACGCCTCCGAATTGATGTTTGAGAATTTGCTTTGGTCGCAGTTATGGCGCCTTCATCAGCTGGATGTGCGCCGTGGTGCCCCTTGGGCACCCGACGTCAGCGCTGATGCTGAAAGCCCACAATTCAGCCTTAGCCTCGCGGGGCATCCGTTTTTTGTCATTGGTATGCATCCCCGTGCGTCACGCTTGGCCAGGCGGTCCAGCAGTCCGGTGATGGTTTTCAATTCACATCGTCAGTTCGAACGTCTGCGGTCCGACGGCCGTTACGAAAAGATGCAGGCGGCAACACGCGAGCGCGACCGGGCTTTACAGGGATCGATCAATCCAAACCTGGCGGACTTCGGCAACAAAGCGGAACCGCGCCAATACAGCGGTAGAAAGGTCGAGTCTGACTGGCAATGCCCGTATAACTTCAAGCAGCGCCATTGACCATGATGAGTCTTGCGGAACGCATTGCGCCCTGTTCGGCACGTTCACTCGAGCTTGACACCGGCGACCACTTGGTCGTGATCGATCCTGAAGGGCAGCAAGTCAGTGATGTGGTGGCCTTTTCGCGCGCGGATCTCAATGAGCATCTGTCATCGGGTCGTTCAATCGACTATGCCGCAAAGCTCTGGCTCAGCACTGGTGATGTCCTCTATTCGAATCGAAGCCGCCCCATGTTCACTATCATCGAAGACACTTGTGGTCGGCATGACTTCACGCTGACGCCGTGCTCAAAAGACACTTTTTCGATCATTTACGGCGAGACCATGGACCGACCGGGATGCGAAGGCAACCTGGTCGGCGCGCTGGCAGCGTACGGGATCGGCGTTGACCGGATCCCCGTCGCCTTCAATGCGTTCATGCACGTCGGTGTAGATGCCGTCACCGGCGCCATCACCGTCCTGCCGCCGCTCAGTAAAGCGGGCGCTTTCATTCGGCTGCGGGCTGAAATGCCTCTGGTGGTTGCCATCACGGCGTGCTCGGCAGGCCAGTCAAATAATTTTCGTTACAAACCGATAGATTTCAGAGTAGAGCGGGCCGTTGATCCCGCGGGCGCCGCCCGCTCGGATTGACCGTCAGCAGGGACATGGAAACACTGCGCAGAAAACATCTTTCGATGCTGCGGTCTTATACGGTCGCCGATCTGTTCACTCTGGGCAACGCCGCCTGCGGCACGATCTCGATCTTCCTGTGTTTGGACTATATCGCCGGGGCCCCACCCTCATGCCCGGTTGGAATGCAAGATGTCTCGCCAGGCACTCTACCTGGCACAACACTTGGCTCAACATTTGGCACAACGTGTCCTCGCCCAGTGCGTTGTCGAGAATCCACCTCGCGTCATACTTTGCCGTCAGCGGAAATAAGCGTGTGGCATTCTCGTTCTTGCTCAATCAATGGGGGTCCGCCGCTGCCGGCGTGGTGTTGAGAACTGTGCGCCTGACGGGCTCGGTCGACTCCACGCCACGGGCGATCCGTACGATCTCCTTTGCGATATCTTCCGGAGACAGCACGAAGTCGATGCAACCGCTGGCAATGGCACTCTCTGGCATATCGGGCTGGATGGCGGTGTCCAACTTCTGGGCAATCGTGGTGCCGCCCGCCTCCTTGATTCCGCACAGCGCGGCGGCGCCGTCGCCGTCGTAGCCTGAAACGATCACGGCGATCAGCTTGCCGTCCCAGAACTGGGTCAGTGATTGCAGGAAGACCGTGATCACATCAGGCCAGCCGCGCGGCTTCGAGATCGGTGTCAGATGGAACACTTCACCATCGACATGCAGGTCACGGTTGGCAGGGATGATGTAAACGTGGTTCGGCCGGAGCACCAGATCCTCGGTAATGAGCTCCACCGGCATTTTGGAAAAGCGCGGCAAGACTTCGTGCAGTTGAGTCGGCATCATGGTGATGTGATTGACGACGACAACAGCCACGCCCGTGTCGGCCGGCAGATGCTTCAGAAGCCGGATGTAGGCATCAAGGCTGCCAGCGGAACCACCGACACAAACCACAGGCCACAGGAAAGTTCTTCATCGCGCAGGTCTTCGAGTGTGGCTGGAGCATTTGCAAGCGCCCTTTTTTACATCACGACCCTGCCCGGGGTGCCCGGTCTGTTCGGCAGGGCAGGGAACACGTTCCCTGGTTTGTTAGCGACCCTCGTGATCCGGCGAGCGGTGAAATCGGTCCAGCAGGAGTCTCGCAGGGAAGCTCCTGGAGGGATGTCAAGGGCCTGCGGCCCTCTTTGGCCCGCACTACGGCGTTCGACGCAACTTGTTCAGCAGGGTGACCTCGGCCTGTGAGTCGGTCTGTATTCTGTCCGAGCCAGCGCATTCCCGCGCGAATGCAAACCTGCAAGATATTTGTGCAGATTGGTCGGAGTGAGAGGATTTGAACCTCCGGCCCCCACGTCCCGAACGTGAACCGTAACGTTTTCCAAGTTGTTGATTAAAAACGCTTTTGTTCGCTTTCCCCCAGTATTTTCCTGAGCAATCGTGACTTCGATGTTTTCAGGGAATACCATAGGGCATCACGAACTATCTAATTCAAACACTTCCCGGAACACTACGCAAGAACACTTCCCGGAACACTATTTGAACCTTGACCGTGGGAAACGTGGGGGCCG
>Ga0163144_10022884_pt1 | contig 12369 bp, 2 predicted proteins | sample OliLak19BULKMAT1_FD_123175 | JGI IMG/M metagenome (GOLD analysis project Ga0163144, IMG submission 123175) | Freshwater microbial mat bacterial communities from Lake Vanda, McMurdo Dry Valleys, Antarctica - Oligotrophic Lake LV.19.BULKMAT1 | ecosystem: Environmental > Aquatic > Freshwater > Lake... | reverse complement strand
CAAGGTCAGCTTTCCCGAGGTGATGATGGTGGGCCCGCCATAGGTATTGGCGGCGGTGAGAACCACGGATCCCAAGCCATTCTGCCTGAGGGCACCCGAGCCGGAGATAGCTTGGCCCACGGTCACCTCGCCGTAACGGTTGAATGCCAGGGTGCCGTTGTTGGTAACCGGGCCAGCGCCCAAGGTGCCGGTCGTTCCGCTGTCGCCAATTTGGAGCCATCCATGAGAGATGGTGGTGTTCCCGGCGTAGGTGTTATTTCCTGATAGGATAAGCGTCCCGTTGCAACCCGAGGAGCCAAAGCTGAGGGTAGACCCGGCATCACCTGATATGACATTCGACAGTGTGGCAACCCCGGTCGTGCCGATGGTCGCGCTGGCTGAAAGGGCCACTGGCCCGGATACCTGACAGTTCCCAAGGCGGAGGGCGCATTCATAACCGACCTCGCCGTACCCCGTTCCTGCTAGAGTCAAATTTTGAGTGATCGGGCGGCCCCTCCAATCCATGAGCTGGCCACTTGATCGCACTATGATCGAGGTTGTGCCACCCAGGCCGGACCCTGCTGCGTCGCTCGTTGCGACCCTGCCGCGTTCGATCAGCAAGGTCCCGGTAAAGCCGCTGGGTAGGGAGGCTTCGCTCCAGTCATCCGCGTTTCTCGCCGTGTTAAAGGCCAAGGTCCCGTTGCCTGACAAAAGACTCCATACCCCGCCAATCCAGGTTGATGTCCCTGCGGTGTTGTTGCGATTCAGGCGGAGCGTCCCAGGCTGATTGATCTGGTAAGAACCGTTAGGCGTTCCATTGATCGTTCCATCGCCAATGGTCAGCACCCCGGCGTTGATCACGGTGCCACCGCCATAGGTGTGCGGGCTGCGGAAAACAACTGTGCTGTTAGCGGAAAGAAGAAAGCTGCCCGTGCTGCCGGAAATGATGGTTCCGGTTCCGAAAGTGAGGGTTTTGCCGGCAGCGCCCACCACCCGCAGCTGGTTGCTGCCGAGCTGGACCTCCGTTCCGCCTATGGCCAAGTCGCCCGCTGCGGGGTCCAGCTCGATAAAGCCTCCCGGGCCCGATGCGGTGGCGATGGTCGAATTAACCGTTTGCGTGGAGGTGGAATTGTTTCGGATTTTACCCCGGAGACGGATGGAGTTGCCCCCGATCACAAATGCTCCTGCGTTCGCATTGAAGGTCACATTCCGGAATTCTCCTAAGGCCGTGAGGTCATTGTTGTTCGCAAGCCGCGTCGTCCCGCCGAAGGCGATGTCGGTTGTGGCGCTGGGTGTGGGTGCCGTGCTGCCTATCCAATTCGAGCCGGTTGACCAAGCATTGTTGGAGCCAGCGCCTGTCCATGTCTGCGCGCTTGCGTTGTAGGCAGCCAGCGCGATGGCGACACGGGCCACCGCCCGGAACCAACCGGAGATGACCATAGAAGGTAGAAGTTGTTTCATATTTCTCGTTTAAGCGATGCGTTTGTTTAGTCTCTTGTTCAGAAGGGTAGCACCTGCAGCGGTGGCCTACGGTGAGGCCGGGAGGTGTTATTTACGGTGCGGAAATGGCCTTCAGACGGCCGAAGAGCTTGCCGGATGCGGATTGGGTGGATGGGATCACTGCCTTGAGATCGACGAGATTGGAGTCGGCGTTAACGGTGGGAACGGTGAAAACCACACCGCTGTTAGTGCTAGCCGTGTCCGGCACCGCGACGGAGGACCAGACGACAAGGTTGTTGCTGTTCTCCAAGGTGAGCGCCGCACCACCGCGGTTGCCAACCTTGAGGCAGGTGAAGGTCAACTCCAGATTGCCGCCGCTTTGGGTGACCTTGGGCAGCAGGCCGGTGGCATTGGCGGTTGGGCTTGCCGCGCCGAGGAGGAACGCCAGGCCGTTTGTCACGCCGTCGAAGTTGGCGTCGGCCCCGAACGGGGCACCGCCAGACCAGGTGGTGTAGGGGTTGGTGACGCCGGATGGATTCAAGGTGAGGATGCCGGTGGCTTCTTTGAACTCCCAGATGTCGCTGCCTTCGGTTCTGGTCCAGACGTCATTAATTTCGGTGAAACCGGTGACGCTGAAAGCGAGATCAAAGGTGCGGGTTGCGACATCCACCAGTGTCCATGTGGTGCCGGAGGTGGTAAGCGCGGCGGCAGTATTGATGTTGAATTTGCCTTTGATCGTTGCGGTGCCTGCGCCGGTGATTTTGTTGGAGGTGGATCCGTTGAGCACAAAGGCCGTCTCGGACGTGGTCTCAAGGGTGAGGGTGCCTGCGGAAACCGTGGTGTTGCCAGTGTAGGTGTTCGCCGAATTCAAGACCAGTGTCCCCGCGCCGGCCTTGGTCAAGGCCAACGTGCCGGCGGTGTTCTGAATGACTCCACCGAAGCTGCTGCTGGCATCGTTGTTTCCGACGATGAGAGTCGGTGTGCCGCTGGTGCTATCCACGATCCCGGTGCCGCTAAGGCCGTTGATCTGAGTCGATTGACCGTTGAGGTCGAGCCTACCAGAGACGGCGACGTTGCCTTTACCGGTGCCGAAGGGCATGGCATTTACGGCGTTTAGACGAAGGATGGCACTGCTGTTGATGGTTGTATTGCCCAAATAGGTATTACTGCTGCCCAAGCGGACAACGCCGCCCGCGCTAGCGGAGGAAGCGATGGTCAGGCCGCCGCTGCCGGTCGAAGTCGAGATGACATTCGTCACGTCGATCAAGCCACCGAAACCATACGCATCCAAGGTGGATGCGGACCGGAGGTCGCTCAAGCCGCTGAGTGTCACCGTGCCCGCTGTCAGGCCATAGGCATACTGCACCACCGCGATACCGGAACCGCCAGCGGCACCTGCGCCGCCGCCGCCGCCGGTATTGGCTGTTCCTACAGAACCAGCACCGTTGTTTCCACCGGTGCCACCACCGCCCAAACCGCTGGTCGCGCTGCTATTCATCCCAGCCGCACCACCGCCGCCGCCGAAATAGGCGCTGCCTGCGGATGATTGGCCATAGGCTGTTAGTCCCTCGATGGACGTGTTAGCTGATCCAGCGCCGCCTGCGCCGCCGGCATTGCTGGATGTTGCACTGCCCCCATTGGCAAAATCACCACCACCACCACCAGCGCCCTGAACACTTCTTGAGCCTCCGGTCTTGCCGGATCCGCTTGTTCCACCTGTGCCGGATGTGGGGGTTTTTTTAGCACCTAAACCGCCACTGGCTGTATTGCTGCCGATGGAACTCGCTCCGCCATTGGAGCCGTCAAGATTGTTGGCTCCCGCTCCGCCAATTCCCACTGTTACGGGTGTAATCCCTGCGGAAAGCGCTTGTGCGGGCAGATTCGTAACTTGCCCCCCACCGCCGCCGGCATTATAGAACGACCCGGATGTTCCGCCTCCCCCGCCCCCGCCGGCGCCGACGATAAGTTGATTGGCAGTAACAGCCACCGGCACGAAGAGTGATCCGCTGGCAGTAAAGAGATGGGTCACGCCGTTGCCGTCGACGATGATCGTCCCGCCCGAACCGACGTTGTCCTGTCCGCCGCGGACCGTGCCGCCGTTGAGAACCATGCTGTTGGCAAAGGTCCGTCCACCAGTGTCCGCCCCGATGGTTAGAGTGCCGCCGCCGGAGACCGTCACCGTTCCTGTAGCGGACTGGGAACCGCTGGACGCCAAGTTGAGGTTTCCGGCGGTGACGGTCGTGCCGCCCATGTAGCTGTTCGCGCCGCTGAGGGTGAGCGTGCCACCGCCGGTATCTTTGATGAGCGTGCCACCGCCGGAGATGATGCCGGCAAGCACTTGTTCGGCTGAGCTGCTATATTGGAAGGTCTTGCCGGTGGCGATGGAAATGGCCCCGGCGTAACCGCCTCCACCCAAAGTCCCGCTCCCGCCGATCTTGAGCGTGCCGTCATTGATCAGGGTGGTGCCGGTGTAGGTGTTCACGCCGGAGAGAATCCATGTGCCGGCATTCGCCTTCGCGACACTGATCACCGAACTAACACCATCAGCGATGATCCCGGCGAAGGTATTGGCTCCGGTGTTCGTGCCGCCGAGAGTGAGGGTCTTGCTGCCACCGCTAACCACCAAGTTCGAGTTGACCGTGAGGGTGTTGTTAGCGTTCGCGTTTTCGCTATAGATATCTCCGCCGGTCGTGCTGGTCAGGGCGAAGGCGCGGTTGTTGAGGATCAGGGCAGTGGTCGCTCCCGTCCCCCAAGAGAATCTGCTGCCTCCGGCGGAGACACCGAGAGAGATGTTTCCTGAACCCGAGGCATCCGAAAGACTGTTGACGATGATGTTTGATGCCTGGGCGGCGCCGATGGCACCGGTGAAGGTGTTGTTGAGGCTCTGGAGGGTAAGAATGCGGGCCGTCGAGGCTCCCGCAGGTATGGGGGTGATGCCGCCCGTCCCTGTCACAGCACCGGTGATCGTTGCGCCCCCACCGCCGCCGAAGGAAAGACTGGCATTCAAGACGATGCTTTTATTCAAAGTGGTGCTGCTAAAGTTGCCTCCACTTTGAACCTGAATAGTGCCTGCCGAGTTGACCGTGATGACGCTGTTTGCGGCACCCAAGTGATCACCGCCCCCCGCGCCGCCCTCTCCGTTTTGCACGCTGCCGCCATTGAGGAACAGGCCGCCGGAGAAGGTATTGGCACCGGTGAGGGTGAGGGATCCTGAGCCTGTTTTAGTCAAGGATCCCCCACCGGAAAGCACGCCGCTGAGTTTGCCGTGGGTGGTGGCGGTGACTCCAAGATTGTTAGTCAGGAGGAGAGGGTTTTGGACATCGATCGTGGGATTGACGGTGCCGGTGGTGTTTAAAACCAAGGTCGGGGTGGCAAGCGCGGTGTTGGTGATGAATTCCAACTGGTTTCCCGTCAGCGTCAGGGTTGGCGCGGTGCCCGTGCCGGGACCGACGTTGGTGAAGCGCAACTGATTGAGCTGAAACGGGGGGGCGGCCACATCGTTGTTCGAAGTGATGACGACGCCGGCCGCGAGCGTGCTGGGGTATCTGAGGATCGCGTCAAGACCGCTGATTGGTGCCGCGTCCCAACTCGTGCCTGCTGCCCAGGTGTACGTGGCGGCGGTGGTGCCGGTCCACGTGTAAGTGTTCGCTTGGATGGTGACTGTGATGGTGAGTGTCGTGGAGACGGGTGGTGCAATGCCGTCGCTCACGCTCACCGTAAAGACGTTGGCACCCACGTCGTTGTTGGTCGGTATGCCTGATAGCGTGCCGTTGACTGCGACACTCAACCATGCCGGGCCGCTTACTTTGGCGAAGGTCAGGATTGAGCCCGCGTCCACATCGGTCGCGCTTCCGGCAAGCGTCGCGATGTAGGCGGTTCCGTCGGTGGCATCCGCGCCTGCTACGGGATCGCTGTTCCAAGCCGGCGCGTCGTTGGTGTTGATGACGGTGATATGGAGTATTGCTAGAACCGGAGCGGCGATGCCGTCGCTTACGCTCACGGTAAAGTTGTTGGTGCCTACGTCGTTGTTGGTGGGTATGCCGGAAAGGGTGCCGTCGCTTGCGACGCTTAACCATGCCGGGCCGGTTTGTTTTGCATAGGTTAGGTTTGAACCTGCGTCCACGTCGGTCGCGCTTCCGGCAAGCGACGCGCTGTAGGCGGCTCCTTCAATTGCGTCCGCGCTTTCAACGGGGTTGCTGTTCCAAATCGGCGCGTCATTGGTGTTGATGACCGTGATATTGAGTGTTGCTAGAACCGGAGCGGCGATGCCGTCGCTCACGCTCACGGTGAAAACGTTAGCACCTACGTCGTCGTTGGTCGGTGTGCCGGTAAGCGTGCCATTGGATGCCACGCTCAACCAGGCCGGGCCGCTGACCTTGGCGAAGGCGAGGGGATTTCCGTTAGCGTCGCTGGCGTTGTCGGCGAGTGTCGCCGCATAAGCGCTGGCCTTGGTTGCATTCACTCCGTTGATGGGATTGCTTGTCCAGACCGGTGCCACATTGGCGCCATTGACCGTGATGACCGTGTCGTCGGTGATCGAGTTCGTGGTGTCCAAGGCAATGCCCGCCGTATCCATCAGGACCGCACCGGCATTCACCCGCAGTTGCAGGCTTCCGACGCTCGTGGGCGTGGCCTGCACCGAGAAGACGCCCGGCGTGGTTTCGCTGACCGTGCCGAAGTTGACGCTGGCGGTGCCCGCGTTGCCAAAGTCAGCGGCGGAAACCGAACTTGCGTCCATGTCCCTGCTGAAGGTCAGCGTGTAGGTCACCAGGGTGTTCAAAGCAATGGGGCTGCCGCCCTTGTCATCAATGATCGCGCTGGTTTCCAAGGTGGGTGGCGGAGCCGGATTGCCATTCGGGAAATACAGATTGATGATCGCTTGAGCACGGGCCGCGGTCGCTGCGGCGGTCGATGGGTTATAGTTGTCCCACCGCGCGGCATGGCTCGATTCCTCGGCGCCTCCCGTTAGGAGCGGCTGCCGGCCCCACCAGTTGGATGCAAACGTCCTGAACGCTGCGTTGTCGGTAGGAATCAGGGACTTGTAATAGACAAGCTTGTTATAGATCGCGGCGGAGGGCTGGAGATTGGCTGCGGCAATGGCGGCACCCAAGGTGCTGTTGTTCAGGGGGGGGACGCCCCAAAAATCGAACAGCGGTCGGATATCCGCTCCCACGCTCTTCGCCATGCGCAGCAGATGACTGTCAACATTGTTGCTGCCGCGAGTGCCGTTAACTTCGTAGTCATTGGTGAATGAATAGTTATACTGATTCAGTTTTTCCCAACCGAATATTCTAGCGACATCCACAAACTTCGCGTGGCCCTTGAGTTGATATTCCTTTTCATTTTGTTGCATTGCGGTGCCACTGACGAAGTTGTCACACATCATCCAGGCGAGTGCGGTGGTATCCACGGTGGCATAGGCGCGAGTCCCGGAGAGCGACGCGCGGAACGCGTCATCGATGCTGTAGCCGAAGCGTTGATTCCAGACGGCGACGTGGAGAAGGTTGACTACCGACTCGATCTCGCCGGGAAGCAGGGAAATAAAGTACCCGTGCCCGTGCTCATGGAAATGAAAATACGGTGCGAATTGTGGCCCGCGCAGCAGGTAGGAATTCACATTCCCGTTGTAAAGGGTGGTGGGAGAATAGGTGTTGTTGGCAGTCGGATAGCCCGGCTGGTAAACGGAGGCGCGCAAATTGATATCCACTTGGTCATACATCGTTTCCTTGCCCTGTTCGCGCGGGAAGCCCATCAGGTCGTTACATGTATCAGCCGCAATGTCCCAGTCCTTCATCAGCTGGGTGGGATCGGGCATCGAGCTGATCCAGCTGGACGGCACCTGCATCATGTATTTCTCCGACTGGAAATCGGCCCAAGGAGCCGGGTTCGCGCGTTCCTCCAGCCATTGGGCCGGTGTGGTTGTGTGAAAGGTTTTTGCCGAGAAATAAGGCGAACGCACGGCATTGGCGATCTGGATGTTGACGATGCCGACATTGGTGACGTAGGCGGGCACCGCGATGTAGATTCCGCCGCCGAGTGGGTGTGCCACCCGGGTGACCGTGGAATTGATGGGGTAGAGCAGTGACACGCGGTCGAGTCGCAAGAGCGTGGGTCTGTTAGTTAAATTTCCCGTGTGGCAGCCCACGCGGATTTGATAGCCCTTTCCGACCATGGAGGCGGGCACCGTGATGGTGGCGATTGAGCCGGGGGCCAGGTAATTGCCGGTGGGCTTGGTCGCATAAGGGGTTTCATCCCACATGGGCCAGCCCCAGGTATTGGGGAAGTTGGCATTGATGGTCGCGGTGTTTATTTGGTTAGGATTCGCAGGTGGGGCGCAGGCACCGGGGAAATGGGCGGAGCTGCCGAATTTGAAGCCGTCCAGCAAGTTGGCGTGGTTCGCGATATTGGCCGCCGTGTAGGTCAAGTCGATGATGTGCTGCATGAGAGTGCAGATCGTCCAAGGGATATCATTGGTCACCGTGGCGCGGGTGAATCCGTTTTGTGCAACCCAAAGCGGACCGACCACGCTGTCATAGGTCGCCACCAGATCAAGGGCCGCCGCGATAGCGGAGGCGCTGCTGCCGAAGCGGGACTTCTGCGCGTCGATGGTGAGCTTGTGGGCATTGATTTGGGCGGCGCTCAAAGTGATCGCGCCGTTGATATGATTCTTAAGTTCGGTGAGTGCCGTGAGAAGGGCGGCGTTGTAGGATGGCCTGAGTGCGAGTAGGATCGACCCGTTGCGCGCGCTGGCGGAGAGCGTCGCACTTCCGGTGCCGGTCGCGCCGGCGGCTGGCTTGAAAGCCCACGCCGCTCCTAACGAAGTGGCGCCGTTGCCCGTGCCACTTCCCTGCACATCGTAGAGCTCGGTGAGCGTGCCGGGTGAGGTGGTGGACCAGTTGGACCAAGTGGCCGAATTGGTGCTGACCGCCATGCCGAGCATGAGAATCTGCGCCGCCGGTGACGCTGTGGTGAGCTGGGCGGCCGGGCCGACCGCGGTGGTGGCGGCATTTCCTGTGTAGATGGAGCCCAATGCCGTGTCGAACGGCCCGCCGGTGAAATCCACACTGGAAAATGCCATGATGACCCCGGACGCAACGGGGACGGATCCGGTTAGAGTGAAATTATAAGGTCCGGCCTCGCCGGGCGTGGCCACTTTATACAAGACCGCGCCGTAGCGCGAGGTGCTGCCACCCAAGGTTTTGCCGTTAACCAGCGTCCAGCCTGCCGCAGTGGGATTGCCGGAACTGGTGGCATTTTGAGCGATGTTGGCAATCAGTAGGTCGCCGGGCATCACTCCGGATGGCATGACGATGCTGAGAATAGAACCTGAGTTGTTAGCCACCGGCGAGATGCCGCGCAATGCGGGCGAAAGACTATCAGATTGATAGGCAACAAGGGTCGTGTCATCAGGGATTGCGGAAGTGGTGACCATCGGGTTGCCCAAGGAATCCGTTAAAGTGGCACCGGCGGGGATTTGCAAGCGGAGGGTGCCGGCGCTTGTCGGTGTGACCTGTATGGAGAATACACCGGGCGTGATTTCGGTGATCGTGCCGATGCTGATCGTCGAGGTGCCCGCGTTGGCGAAGTCCGCGGCGGATACGGTGGTCGCATCCATGTCTGTGCTGAAAGCCAGCGTGTAGGTCACGGCGGAGTTGGCGGCAACGGGCCGTCCGCCCGCGTTGTCCACCACGGAGACCAGCGTCGGTGCGCTGTAGCCGATGACCGTGAGGGTGCCCGTGCCGAGGATCTGGGCGATGGCGGTGCCGGAGGCCGGGCTGCCGACGGATTTGTAAACGCCGGCCGCCATCGGAGTGGCATCGATAAACAAATTGGCGATGGAGTCGGTCCCGGAGAAATTCAGGTTGAGCCTGGCTGCGGCCGCAAGGGTGATGGTGGATCCGTCATTGTTAAGATTGGGAGCGTTGAGACTGAGCGTGCCGACACTTACGGTGGTGTTGCCGCCATAGGTAGGTGCGGCGGTGAGAGTCAGGATACCCGCGCCCTGCTTGGTTAGGTTGCCGCTTCCGCCGATGACGGAGTCGACGGTTAAATCATTGCTGCGGTTGAAAACCAGCGTGGCGTTGTTGGTGATGCCAGAGGTGGTGGCGATCGAGCCGGTGGTAGAGCCGTTGCCGATCTGCAAGGTGCCGGCGCTGATGGTGGTTGCGCCGCTGTAGGTGTTGGCGCCGGTGAGGACCCAAGTGCCGGTGCCGGATTTGGTGAGCGCGACGTTGCCTGTGCCCGAGATGCCAACGGTGTTGTTTTGAATCACGCCGGAAATTCTGTTGGCTCCGGAGTTGGTCCCTTGCAGGGTCAGGACGCGGGCGGTGCTGGCGGTAACGCCGGTACCGGCCGCGTTGAGGGTAGCAGCGCTGAAAGTCAGCGCACCAGAGCCATCATTTTGAAGGGTTGCTCCGCCGGTGTCTCCAGCAGCAGGAATGGCACTGTTCGCACCGATCTGGATCGTGCGGTTGGTGCTTTGCGCGGCGCCGGTGTAGATGAGGGTGCCGGTGGTAGCCGCGCTGCCCAGGGTAATCTGACCGTTGACTGTGGCGACCGGTGCGCCGAGGGAACTGCTGCCGCCGCTCACATCCTTGATTGAATGGATCATCACGGCTCCGTTTTGGATCAGCGTGGGCCCGTTGTAGGTATTCACGCCTGAAAAAATCACCACGCCATTGCCGGACTTGTTGATCCCGCCGCCGTCGCCGCTGAGTTCGCCGCTGAGTTCCGCGTCCACTGCGGCCAGGCCGCGATCCACCTGCAAGGGCCGGATGCTCCCGAACAGATGCAAAGGGTTCACCACGGTCACTTTGTGCGTGGCAGTGGGGGCTCCGAGCACCAACCTCTGGCCATTGAAGGCAGTGGGAAACCAACTCGAACCCCAACCGTAGGTGGCAGCCGCGCCGCCGATGTTCACCACGCGATTCGCACCGTAAGCAGCAAAGCCGCCGCTAGTGCTGCTGAAAAAATAGGCTCCTGCCGTTCCGTTGCCGACATTGCGTGTGAAGTCCCCGTGCCCAAGACCGAGAACTCCTCCAGAGAATGTTAGAGCGCCGATGCCGCCGGTGGTCCCGATGCCGCCGGGGAGGGCGTTGGCGCTATCGAGTTTTAATACCCCGCTGGCGACCGTCGTCAGGCCGGTGTAGGTGTTTGTGTTAGTTAGGCTGACGATGCCGGACCCGGTGCTGCTCACTCTCAGGGCGACCTTGCTGGCGGATCCCGCGACGTCGGCGATGACTCCGTTGAGCGCGATGCCGCCACTGCCGGAAGCGCTGGCGGTTAGGGTCTGGGTGCCGGAGGCGGCCGAGCCGGTGATGGCCGTGATCGTCTGAAGACTGGTAGTGCTGTTCGTGATGGCAATCGCGGTAGCCGTGCTGTCGAGAATGAGCGGCGTGCTGATGGTGTTGGCACCATTGGCAGTGAAGAAGAGCCCGGAGCCGGTTGCGGAATTGCCGAGATTGATCGCGGTGCCACCGCTGAGCGTGATGGCTACCGGGTCATCAAAGGTGATGGTGCGAGCCAGTTGAGTGTTTAAGACGGTGACTGTCCCGCCGGTGAAATTGGTGCCGGCGGAGAAGTAGAGATTGTCCGCTTGGCCGGTAGTCGCGGTAAGGACGGGTGAGCCGACGTTCGCCCCGGTCGAGTCCGTGCTCCAGAAGACGCTGGTACCCCACGTGCCTGTGGCAGCGCCGGAGGAAGCCGTGCCGGTACCGTTGGTGTCCCAGTAATAATTGGCTGCCCGCAATCCAGGCGCTGCGATGAGAAAGAGAGTGCAGAGAGCTCCATGGGCCGATGCTCTGGTGGCACGGCTCCTCAGCATCTTCATGCAGACGTTTATCCATCCGTGCCTTGCGGTGTCCGGTTGCGAAATGTGGAAATTCATTATTTGTTTGGGAGAGTTGGTTAGGTAATGACTTGGAATGATGGTTTGTTGCAACCAAGGGGATGGGTGCGGATTCAGTCTCCGGTTCTCCACCTATTAAATGCAGCATCACTTTCAGCCACCTGCGAGACGGAGCCATCCGACAACAACGCGTTGTAGATCGGCTTGGCATATTTGGGTTTTGAAATTACATAACTTTCGCACATCATGAGACGTCCCGATACGCGCTGGTTGACCTTGGCCGGCAACCCGCTCCCGATTTCCGGATAGCGTGAATGGTTGGCTGCGCTGATAAACGGATAATACCACGAATAGGTGCCCCATGGTTTGGTGGAGGATGCCTTTTTCGGGTCATAGTCGATTCGGGTCGGCGCTGTCGCGTTGGTCAGCGGAGAGAAAAAGTCCCCCGGGTTCTGCAAGTAGCCGGAGTCAGGATCCGTCACATTGTAGAGTGCGATCCCGGGATTGCCGGGAGTGGACTTGGTGCCGCTACCTTGGAATTCCTGAGGGTAGTCGCCAGTCCCGTAGGAATGGAGGAAGGTTTCCGAGCGGCTGTTTTCGGCGGCCCAAGTCGCCGCGGCCACGCCGATATTTCTCATTTGCCTGACTGCGTTCACCTTTGCGGCGGAAACTTTGGTCCTTTGAATTATGGTGAAGCTCAAGGCGGCCAATGTCGCGATAATGACGATTACGACGAGCAGTTCGACCAGGGTGAATCCGCGGCGTTTGAATGACGATTTCATCGGTTTTTCTTTATGGGTGGCTTCAGGCGGCAATCCACCAGCGAGGCAGAATTTCTTAAACATCAACTTTTTATTGGACCTTAGTATCGCCTCGGAAATTGCGATTCGACAACTGGGCAATTCTGCCCATGGTGGGCAGAACAAAAAATATCGAGGAGCGGCGAAACAGGTTCGCCGTGAGGATGAAATGACGATGAAATCCCCTTTTGGGCTGTGCATCGGCTGATCATCCGCGTGAGCGGACACGTTCCGCCCCTCCTTGGGTGCCCGGCGATCCGCCTCTCAGGCATGACGGCGGCGGCGGAGTAGCGCTAGCAGGCT
>Ga0163144_10022881_pt1 | contig 12369 bp, 9 predicted proteins | sample OliLak19BULKMAT1_FD_123175 | JGI IMG/M metagenome (GOLD analysis project Ga0163144, IMG submission 123175) | Freshwater microbial mat bacterial communities from Lake Vanda, McMurdo Dry Valleys, Antarctica - Oligotrophic Lake LV.19.BULKMAT1 | ecosystem: Environmental > Aquatic > Freshwater > Lake... | reverse complement strand
GGTGCCCGGCGGCATGCAGTGCCCGCAAGGTGACGCAGACCGGCTCAATCGGCGCATCGTCCTTGATGCCGGCGAAAAAACCCGGCCAGTCCGCCCGCCACGGGCCCAGCGCGGATTCGTCCCAGTCGGTGGGCGGAGTGACAAAATGAAACCGCTCCGCCACATCGCACAGCGTGCCATCGAGGTCGAAGATGACGTCCATGCTCAGGGGGTCATGCTCAGGCGGCGCGGCGCGGCAGGCGTCGCACTTCCTTGCCAATGGCCTGCTCGGCCAGGCGAAGTTCGTACAATTGCTGAAGGTTGAGCCAGACTTCCGGCCCGGTGCCGAACCAGTGGCCCAGGCGCAGCGCCGTATCGGCGGTGACCGCCCGCTGGCCATTGATGATCTGGGTAATCCGGTTCACCGGTACGTTGACCTGGCGCGCCAGTTCGGCAGCGCTGAGACCCAGTTCGCGCAGTTCTTCCGCCAGATGCTCGCCGGGATGGGTGGGGGTTCGTGCCATGGCAGCCTCGCGAGAAACGAAAGATGTCAACGCGAAGGACGCAAAGGTCGCCAAGATATAAGTCCCTCTGCCCTTTGCGACCTTTGCGTCCTTCGCGGTTAAATAGCTACTTCTTCACCATGTGCACCCAGAGGTGCCAGCCCATGAGGGGCGCCAGGAACGACAGCCACTTCACCGGCAGCGGCGGCGCCCACATGAATTCCTTGTGCATCTTCTCGACCTTGAAGTCGGGAAACTCCTTCGCGATGTCGCTGGCCCAATGCACGCGGATGTACGGGTTGTACGGCCCGTCGGTGTTTCGGTGGATGAAGTTCTTCATCTTCAAATATTCCCACAGGCCCTGCTGCTTGGCCTGCTCCACGTGCACGTCGTAGATGCCGCCCATTTTCAGGCCAGTGAGGTAAAGGAAAATGAGGCCGAGCCGGCGGAGCACGCCGATGGACAGCAGGTAGTTCAGCGAGCCCGCCGCATAGACCATGATGATGAGCTTGCCGCCCGGCTTCAGCACGCGGGCGAATTCCTTTTGCGCGCCCACCGTGTCGGGCACCGTGGGCAGGGCGCCGTGGGTGAAGACGATGTCGAAGCTTTCCATCTCGAACGGCATGTCCATCATGGTGCCGCGCTGCAGGCCGTCGATTTTCAGGCCGCGCAACTGCATGCGAGCGCCGACGCGGTCGATGGCCTCCTGCGTCAGGTCGAAGCCGGTCCATAACGCGCCGCGCCGCACGATCTGTTCGGCGTCGGCGCCCTGGCCCAGGCCGATGTCCAGCACCTTCTTGCCGGCGAAATCGATCTCGTCCAGGCAGCGCGGGATATGGTCTTCCATGGCGTAGCGGAAGGCGTCGTACTCGTCGAAGAACTGCTTGTAATTGCCGGAATACTTGTCTTCCAGCCGGCCAACCAGCACGTCGCCGCAGGGATATTTCTCCCAGAACTCGCGGATCGTCGCCTCATCCATCTCTCTCGGCCCTTCCCCTGCTGCCGCCGCCCCGAATCACGGGCGATAATAGCTTTTCACCGGCCCATTGCCAGCCGATACGCCCCATCGAGCACCCTGGCCACGCTGCGCTCGGTAAATTTTTCGGCAAGACGGGCCTGGGCCGCCGCCGCCATGCGCGCCAGCAGCGCCGGGTCGGTGGCGAGGCGCGCCATCGCCAGGGCCAGGGCCGGGCCGTCGCCGATGGGCACGGTGAAGGCGGCGGCCTCGCCCGGGCCGACCACCTCCGGCACCGCGCCAACGGCGGTCACGATGGCGGTGCAGCCCAGCGCCATGGCCTCCAGCAGGTTGTTGGGAAAGCCTTCGCTGGTGGAAATCTGCAAAAACACGTCGGTGCGGCGGAGAGTGGCCAGCACTTCATCGTGACTCAGGAAATCCAGCATGTTGACGTACGTATCGTGACCCTTGGCGATGATCTCCTCGCGCAAGGGCGCGGTTACCGCCATCAAGGTCACCTCGGCCCGGATGCCACGCGCCGCCAGCAGACGCACCGCCTCGAACACCACATAGGCGCCCTTGAGGCGGGGGTTTTCACCGGCGTACAGCAGGAAGCGCGCCACCGAAGGCGGTTCCTGGGTGCGCTTTTCCACCATGCGTTCGGGCACGAAATTGTTGACGATGACCATCGGGCCGGCGCGGCCAAGGTCGAGGCCGAGCATGTAGTCTTTCCAATACCCGGACTGCACCACCAGCACGGCGGGCTGGCGCAGGGTCCAGCGGATCGCGGCGCGCGCCGCGGTCCCCGATGAATCCCAGAAATGGTTGAACGAGCCGCCGATGCGCAGCACCACCGGGCGGCCCAGAACCTTCGCCATCAGCACATACAGCGCCGCTTCCCAGAACGCCTGGAAGTCGCTGGCATGAATCTGGATGACCGCCGGCCAGCGCGCGATGACGACGAACGGATAGATCGCGAGGTGCCAGAGCGTGATGAGAATGCCCATGATAGCGCGCTTCATGCCGCCACGAAACATGGCGAGATAACCGTAATTGTCGCCTTTAACGTTGCGCTTGCCCGGGCGCGACGTGGTGAAGGGGATAAAGCGGTACTGCTCCTTCAGCGGCGAGCCCACGACATTGCGCATGAACGTGGTGATGCCGCCCTTGGTCGGCGGCCACGGCCCGACCATGAGGATTTTGGGGGGATCAGTCACGGCGCACCGACCTGAACAGCCCCCTCGCCCCCTTTAGGGGGAGAGGGTTGGGGTGAGGGGGCAAGCCGCACCATTTCCAATATGGCCTGCAACACACCGTCACGATTTTCTATGAATTCGTTGTTCCAGAACCGAATCACCACGAAACCGCGATCGGCAAAGTGGCGCGTCCGATCTGTTTCGTCCTTGCCGCTGTGCTGCCCACCATCCATTTCGACGACCAAGCCTGCTTCGATGCAGGCGAAGTCCGCGATATAACGACCAATCCGATGCTGGCGACGAAACTTGTGGCCGCTCAGTTGCCGATTGCGCAGGTTCGACCACATCAGCCGCTCAACATCAGTCTGATTACGGCGCAGCCGGGTGACAAGAGCGTCTGTCATCGCCCCCTCACCCCGACCCTCTCCCCCTGAAGGGGGCGAGGGAGAAGAAGATCAGTGCAGCGCATCGGGACCCACGCCGTACTGGCCGCACCAGGTTTCGAACATCAGCAGCGTCCACAGCGCCGTGGACCAGTCGCGTTCCAGGCGCTGGTGCTGGCCGATGAGGCGTTCCAGCGCGTCGCGCTGGAAGACGTGGCCGACCATGGCGTTCGGGGCCAGCAGCTTTTGCGCGATGTAGTCGTTCAGGCCGTCCTTGAACCAGTAGGACAGCGGCACGGCGAAGCCCTGCTTTTGCCGCCACAGGAAATCGTGCGGGAAGTAGTGTTCCAGCGCGGTGCGCAGGATGTACTTCTGCTTGCCGCCGGGCAGCTTGGTGTCGAACGAGACCCGGTTCATCAGTTCGGCGAAGCGATGATCGAGGAAGGGTGCCCGCACTTCCAGCGCATGCGCCATGCTCATGCGGTCCACCTTGACCAGCATGTCGTCGGGCAGGCCGACCATCTGCTGCCACAGCGTCATGCCGGCCAGCGCATCTCGCCCCTGCATCAGCGCAAACAGCTCCCGGTCGGCGGCATCGGTAGCATAAGGCGCCAGCCAGGGCGAGGCCTGCTGTAGAAAATCGCGGCGGAACGCCGTTTGCTGTTTCGCAGCGAAGCGCGCGGCGCCGTCGAGGCCGGCATCCTCGATGTTGCGCGCCAGGCGAAGGTACGCCGCGCGCCGGCCTGCATCGCCTGACGGCAGGTTGCGCAGCGCCGTGACGGCGGCGGCGCGGACAAAGCCGGGCAGGCGGCGCAGCTTTTCGCTCAGCACATGGCCGCGATAGGAATCGTAGCCGGCGAACATCTCGTCGCCGCCATCGCCCGACAGCGCCACGGTTACGTGCTGCCGCGTCATCTGCGAGAGGTACCAGGTCGGCAGCGCCGAGGAATCGGCGAAGGGCTCATCGGCATGCCAGGCGATTTTTTCCACCACATCAATGCCGCCGGGCTCCAGCACGAATTCGTGGTGATGGGTGCCAAACTTCTGCGCCACGATCCGGGCATAGGCGCGTTCGTCGTACCGCGGTTCGTTGAAGCCGATGGAAAAGGTCTCCAGCCGCTGGCCCGACACTTCGGCCGCCACCGCCACCACGCCCGACGAATCGACGCCGCCCGACAGGAAAAAGCCGATCGGCACGTCGGAGACGAGGCGCAGCTTCACCGCATCGCGCAGGATGTCCAGCGTCTGGCCGACGATCTGCTTGGTATCGGTCAGTTCAGCGGTCGGTTCCGGCGGCTGCCAGTAACGCTGTTCGACCACCTCGCCGCCATCCGCCTTTAGCCAGTGGCCGGGTTGCAGCCGGCGCACGCCGCGCCAGATGGTGCGCGGGCCCATGACATAGGTGTTGGCGAAATAATTGTAGAGCGCTTCGGGGTCGATGCGCTTTTCGACAATGCCGATGGTGGTGAACGCCTTCAGCTCGGAGGCGAGGTAGAGCACGCCGTCCTTCTCGGTGACGTAGAGCGGCTTTTCGCCAAAGCGGTCGCGCGCGGCGAACATGCTCTGCGTGCGGCCGTCGTAAATCGCGAAGGCGAACATGCCGTTCAAACGGTCCAGACACTTCTCGCCCCAGACCAGCCAGGCGTGCAGCAGCACCTCGGTATCGCTGTTGGTCTTGAGCGGATGGCCGGCGGCGGCGAGTTCGTCGCGGACGGCGATGAAGTTGTATATCTCCCCGTTGAAGACGATCCAGACTTGCCCGTCGGGACTGCACATCGGCTGCTGGCCGCCGGTAATGTCGATGATGGCCAGGCGCCGGTGCCCCATCACGGCACGGTCGAGCAGCTTTTGCCCATGCTCGTCCGGCCCGCGGTGGCGGATGGCGGAATCCATCAGGTCCAGCCTGGCCTGGTCCGGCAGGCCAAGACCGGATTTGGCATAGGCGAAGACAAAACCGCACACGGCACGGACCTTGCTAGCAAAAGACCCCGAATTAGGGTCGCAAACCTAGTATAACGTGGTCATCGGTCGCCTGTCGCGCGGCCATCGCAGCGGGGCGACGCCGGGACATGTGCGGGATAGTCGGCATCTACAATCTGCCGGGTGCGGTGCCGTTGTTCGACGGCATGGTGGCGCGCATCGGCCATCGCGGACCCGACGCGGCGGCGGTGGAGCGGGTGCAGGGCGCCGGCTTCGACGCCCTGCTGGGCCATTTGCGCCTGTCGATCATCGACCTGTCCGACGCCGCCAACCAGCCGTTCGTGAAAGACGGCATGACCCTGGTCTACAACGGCGAGATCTACAATTACCGCGAACTGAAGGCCGAGCTTGTGGCGCTGGGCCATTCGTTCCGCACCGCGTCCGACACCGAGGTGGTGCTGGAAGCGTGGCGCGCCTGGGGCGCGCGGGCGCTGCCACGGCTGCGCGGCATGTTCGCCTTTGCGCTGCTGGACAATGCCACCGGCCGCATGGTGCTGGCGCGCGACCATTTCGGTATCAAGCCGCTGCATTACGCCAAGCGCGGCATGGGCCTGGTGTTCGCCAGCGAGCTGAAGGCGCTGCTGCCGGCGATCGGTGAGCCGCAACTGAGTAACAAGGGCCTCATGGCCTCGCTGGTCTATGGCTGGCTGCCCGATGGCGACTGCATGTGGCAGGGCGTGAACAAGCTGCCGGCAGGCACTTGGGCCGAGTTCGGGCCGGGCGGCACGATGGCAATCCACCGCTTCTATGACCCGGCCGAGGATGCCGCCGCCAATCGCAACCGCAGCGTCAGCACCGACGAACTGGCCGACATCATGCAGAAAAGCATTTCGGCGCACCTCATCGCCGACGTGCCGGTGTCCACCTTCCTGTCCGGCGGCCTCGACTCCTCGCTCATCACCGTGCTGGCGGCGCGCGAGATGGGCGCCGGCAAGCTCGACAGCTACACGCTCTCGTTCCGGCCCGAGGACCGCAAGCTGGAGGCGATGCCGGACGACCTGAAATACGCCCGCATCATCTCCAAGCAGTTCGGCATCAACCTGCATGAGATCGAGATTGCGCCCGACATCACGGAAATGCTGCCGCGCCTGGTCGATGTGCTGGACGAACCGATTGGCGACGCCGCCGCGATCAACACGATCCTGATCTGCGATGCGGCGCGGAAAGCCGGCGTGAAGGTGCTGCTGTCGGGCATGGGCGCCGACGAATTGTTCGGCGGCTATCGCAAGCACCAGGCCGCCCTGGTGGCGCAGCGCTATCGCCGCGTGCCGGCAGCCCTGCGCCACGGGCTGATCGAGCCGCTTGTCGAAGCCATGCCGGTGGCCGCGTTCGGCCGCGGGCTCCGCCCCATCCGCTTCGCCAAGCGTTTCCTGAGTTTCGCAAACCTGCCCGAGGAAGCCGCCTTCCGCCGCTCCTACACCTACTTTGGCGAGGGCGACATGGGCGGCATTATCCGCGCCGATCTGCAACCGCTGGCGCAGGAGATTTTCGCCGACCATGCCCGCATCTTCGCCGAGGCCCCGGTCGGCGACGATGTGGTGAACCGCATGTGTTACACCGACGTTCGGCTGTTCATGCAGGCGCTGAACCTGACCTATACCGACCGCGCCAGCATGGCCTCCTCCACCGAGGTGCGCACGCCGTTCATCGACAAGGAGGTGGCCTCCGCCGCCTTCGCCATTCCGGGCAGCGCCAAGATCGTCGGCAATGAGCGCAAGGCCTGCCTGAAGGAAGCAGCACTTCGCTTCCTGCCGCGCGAAATCGTCTACCGGCCCAAGGGCCTGTTCAGCGCCCCCTTGCGCGCCTGGGTGCGGCGCGACCTGCGCGGGCCGATCGAGGACCTCGTCGCCAATGGCCGCCTGGTGCAGTCCGGCTGGCTGAACCGTTCCTGGGTGCGCGGCATCATCGACGCCGACCGCGCCGGCAGCCACGATTACAGCCGCGAACTGTGGCAGCTCCTCACCACCGAAAGCTGGCTGAAGCACCATAATGTCGCGCCAGCCTGAGCACCCCCTCACCCAACCCTCTCCCCCGCCAAGCCGGGGGCGAGGGCTTCTCTTCTTCTCCCTCGCCCCCTTGGGGGAGAGGGCGGGGTGAGGGGGACGGCGCAGGCGAATGGAGTAGAGTAGGTCGATGAAGCAGATCGCGCAGAACTACAAGACCGGGGAACTGACCCTGCTGGACGTGCCGGCGCCGGCGTGCCGGCCGGGCGGCGTGCTGGTGCGCACCGACTATTCGCTGGTTTCGGCCGGCACCGAGATGATGAAGATCGAGGAGAGCAAGCTCTCGCTGCTGGGCAAGGCGCGGGCCCGGCCCGACCAGGTCAAGAAGGTGCTGGCGACGCTGGCGCAGCAGGGCCCCATGGCCACTTTCCGCAAGGTGATGGACAAGCTGGATAGCTGGACGCCGCTGGGCTATTCGCTGTCGGGCACGATTGTCGAGGTCGGCCAGGGCGCCGAGCCGTTCGCCGTGGGCCAGCGCGTGGCCTGCGCCGGCAACCTTTATGCGCTGCATGCGGAATACAATTGGGTGCCGCGCAACCTCACCGTCGCGATCCCCGACAAGGTGCCGAGCGACCAGGCCGCCTTCGCCACCGTCGCCGCCATCGCCATGCAGGGCTTCCGCCAGTCGGAAGCCAAGCTGGGCGAAATCGCCCTGGTCATCGGCCTCGGCCTTGTCGGCCAGCTCCTCTTGCAGCAGCTCCGCGCCGCCGGGGTTGCGGTGGTCGGCGTCGATCTTTCCCAGGAACGCTGCGACATGGCGGTACGCCTTGGCGCCGTGGCCGCCGGCGTGCCCGGCACAGCGGGCATGGCGGCGATGGAAGCAGCGGCCGATGCGATCAGCCGCGGGCATGGCTGCGACCATGTGTTCATCACATCAGGCGGCTCGTCGAACGCGCCCGTCGAACTCGCGGTCAAGATGGCGCGCGACCGCGCCCGCATCGTCGACATCGGCAAGTCGAAGCTCGACCTTCCCTGGAACGAGTATTACGAGAAGGAGCTGGAGGTGCGCTTCAGCCGCTCCTACGGCCCCGGCCGCTACGACCCGCTGTACGAGGAAGCCGGCATCGACTACCCCATCGGCTATGTCCGCTGGACCGAGAAGCGCAACATGGAAAGCGTGCTGGACCTGCTGGCCGATGGCCGCATGGACTTCGCGCCGCTGATTTCCACCGTGGCGCCGTTCAGCGACAGCGTCAGCACCTATGAGAAGGTGAACAAGGGCGAACTGTCGGGCCTCGGCATCCTGTTCAAGTACAGCGAGGCCGCCAGCGCCGAGCGCCGCATCGTCAACCGCGCGCACGCCACGACCGCTGCTACACAAGGCAAGGTGCGCCCCAAGGTGTATTTGGGCGTGATCGGCTTGGGCAATTACGCCAATTCCATGCTGCTGCCGCACCTGAAGGCGAACGCCGATGTGGAGCTGGTGGAAGTGGCCACCGCCTCGGGCCTCTCGGCCGCCAATGCGCAAAAGAAGTTCGGCTTCGCGCGCCATAGCACGGATTACCAGGGCCTGCTGGCCGACCCCGGCATCGACGCGGTGCTGATCGCCACCCGCCACAGCGCGCATGCCAAAATGGTGTGCGCGGCGCTGGAGGCGGGCAAGGCCGTGTTCGTGGAAAAGCCGCTGGCGGTGAACGACGAACAGCTGGCCACCATCGTCGCCACCGTGCGCCGCACCGGCAACGAGCGCCTGATGGTGGGCTTCAACCGCCGCTTCGCCCCGCTGGCGGTGCAGCTCAAGGCCGCCTGGGGCCAGCGGCGCGGGCCGCTCTCCTTACGCTACCAGGTGAACGCCGGCCCGCTCGCCGCCAATTCCTGGTACCTCAATGCAGCCGAGGAAGGCAGCCGCTTCGTGGGCGAGGGCTGCCACTTCGTCGATCTCGTCTCATGGTGGCTCGATGCCGAGCCGGTCTCGGTCATGGCCGCGATTGCCGGCGAGGACCCGAACAACGTGGCCGCCACGCTGCTGTTCGCCGACGGCAGCCGCGCCGAAATCGCCTACCTCACCGAGGGCGACCCGGCCTACCCCAAGGAAGTGCTGGAAGTGCATGGCGAGGGCGCGGTGGCCCGCCTGCACAATTTCCAGCGCACCGAACTGTGGCGCGGCGGCAAGGCCGCCGTGAAGAAAAGCTTCGGCCTCGACAAGGGCCAGAAGGCGGAGATGGACGCTTTCGTGGCGGCGGTGAAGAGCGGCGGCGCGATGCCGATCAAGCTGGACTCGCTGTTCGCGACGACGGCAGCGACCTTCGCGGTGGACAGGGCGGCGGTGAGCCGCAAGGCGGAAGTGGTGACGTTTGATTAGGTCAGCACGATCATTGAACGCTGGCGGGCAATTAATCCGAGATTAATGGCTGTTCTCGCGGTGAAAGCAGGTCCGCTATATCAGCTAAAAGTTCGCCGACAATCTCCTGGTTCAGCTGAGTCATAGCGTGGTCAATCGCCCCTCCCAAACGATCCCATCTGTTATACTCCAATAGTTTTTCCCTAATTCCACGTGCCGTTCGGTTGCGGACCTGCTGCGTAAGGCCCCCCTCAGTGGAAAGATGTTCCCCAATTCTTTTTTCAGTTTCGTTGGAGCCTCTTGATCGTCAGTATTAAGAGAAAGTGCGCACAACCCATAGATTGCGTCCTCCATAATGGCCCACCCGGTCTCATGTCGGCCGGCATCAAAAGCCCACGAGAAAAGCAAATCTGCTCCCTTCGCTAAGAAATCCGGATACCCCCTGAAATTCGCTTTTAGTGCGACTTCTGCGATCAACTCGTCTGGGCGATAGTTTGCAGCGAAAGCAACTGTTTCCTTGTCTTTCGGAATCCAGGAAAGCGTCGCTAGAAGCCAATTCGCTTCCCTCTCAAGCTTTTCTTTTACGAAAGGAGGGCACGAGACGGAGTTGCCGCATGTAAGAAGCAACTCACACATTCCTGCAATGAAGTGCATAATGTCAAAAGTGAAGTGCGATTTTTGTTTTAATGCCAGCAGCAGCAACTCTTTTTCAGTTCTATAAATATCAGATGCCCACTCCAAAATATGGGCACAAATGCGTTTCCCAGCCACCGATTCTGCTTCTTCATTTAATAGAGAATTGACAAGCTCGGTCAGCTGGTGTCGAAACGAAGCTGTTGTCGTAGATGAGTAGTACGGCGCCAAGCAGAAACTGTGATCATTCTGAAGGCCCGTTTGCTTCAGATGAAGGACTATTGTTGCAATCAGGTTTATTTGCTGCCGAATTTGTGAAGCGGCAAATTTGACATCGTGGTTCTCTGATCGGATTAGCAGAAAGAGCACGTCCGAAAGCTGTTCCATGACAGTAAGGGCGATTGGCCTAGTTTCATCCTTCACACAAGCCATGCACGCCAGTTTCGAAATTGAATCGATGGTTGCTAAAGCATCATTCGCGCTTTTTTGAATGATCAACGCCTTGCAAACATTGCCAGCAAGTCTGACGCCCTGCATGACAATATCGGTCATGCCCTGCTGGAAAATTGACTCGACCCCACTTGTTAAGTAACGCGCAGCAAGGCAAGCGTGCGTCTTAGAGGAATTGTCTCGTGAGTATGAGATGGCGGAATAGTACCCGGCCAAGTTTGCCATTGACCGGATGGTCTGCTCGGATAGCTGCTCATCCTTTTTTGAAGTTGCAGTCAGTAATAGTTGACGCAATTGCTCAAGAGAAAACGAAATAAACTCATCTCTTGCATGAGGATTCTCAAAAAAGAGATTGTTTGAAAAGAAGGTGTTTTTCTTTGTGGCTATGTAGTCAGAATTAATAATTGCCACAACATTTAGAGCTTCGGCAGAAACTTGATAGTCGCCGTTCGATGCGAATCGTTTGGCATAGGATACCGAGTGTTCTATCGCGTTCTTCGCGGCCTGTGTCCAGTATGGGTAAAGCTGGAATATTGCCGCAAGTGTAGGATCGAAAAGTTCTTCATCCTCTGCTGACTCCGTATTCTCCTTAAAGAGTGGGCGGGTTCTATCGGAGAATTTTGACCAACGTTTAAATTCTTTCCTCGTGTCATCAAGAACTGTTGTTAGCTGCTTGATCGGGTTGATGAGATATAAAGAGCGCCGATAAGCATATGTGATAAAGGCGACCATGAGCACGATCGCCCAAAACGAACAAACTATTGAAATTGAAATCCATGATTTATCTTGAATTAGGCCGGTGGTCGACACACTGATTGCGCTAGTCAACGTACCAATAAATGCCAAAAAGACCGGGGTATCTGCGCGGAACCGCCAAAATAGCCTGTGCGGCATCCGCTCAACATTAACCTGCAAGGAAAACACGATCAGAGAGAATGAAATGGCGGCGGCAGCTATAAGCGCGCCGCCAAGACTAACTAGAAATCCCCATAGCGCTGTTTGACGGGATTCTTTTTCAAAGTATGGGTCTAAAAACTGCTGCGTAGTATCCAGCGAGAAAATGCTTCCAAGGAAGAAGGGCGATGCTGCAATGATCCAGATAAGGATGGGGTATCGGACACTGATCCGGTTCCTAAAATTATTGGCTCGATAATAGGCCTGCCAAAGATTGGCAACAAACATCCTCCAAAAACTTTTGATCCGACGATTAGCGTCGCCCAAACTGGAGCTGGCCTTCTGCAGCACCACTCGGACAGAGGCGATCACTCCGCCGCCACCGGCTCCTTGCCCGCCACATAGGCCGGGGTCCAGTCGCCCACCACCACATGCTCGTGGCCGAAGAGCACGGTGGAGCGGGTCATGTCGCAGAATTTCAGTTCGTCGGCCTTGAGGACCAGGCTGGCCTCCTGCCCCTCCTTGGTCGCGGCGGCGGCGAGGCGGTCGGCTTCGCTGTCCCACCAGATTTCGCACACGCCGTCATGCGCCGGGGCGCAGCCGCGCGAGGCGGTCATCATTTTCGTCACCGCGTAGTCACCGCCGTGCAGCTGCACATAGCGGCGCAGGCGCAGCGGCTTGGCCAGGCTGGCGGCGAGCGGGCCGTGCACGGTGCGCCAATAGTGCAGGAACTGTTCCTGCGTCAGCTCCGGCCGGCGATACACGGCGAACGACATTTTGAACATGGAACCCTCCCGCTGGTGGCGGCGACTGTAGCAAGCCGCCGGGCCGGCGCAACCCGCCGCCTTTGCCGCGCCCGCCCGCCATGCCATACACTTCCGCCATGCCCGGCCCCGCCCCCGTCATCGTGAACGCCGACGATTTCGGCCATTCCGCCGCCGTCAACGGCGCCATCGTGGCCGGCTTCGCGGCCGGCGCGCTGTCGTCCACCACATTCATGGCCAACATGCCGGCGACGGAGGCGGCGGCGGCGGCCCGGGCCGAACGCTTTGCCGCCCATGTCGGCATTCACCTGAACCTGACCGAGGGCGTGCCCCTGACCGACCCCATTC
>Ga0163144_10022880_pt1 | contig 12369 bp, 10 predicted proteins | sample OliLak19BULKMAT1_FD_123175 | JGI IMG/M metagenome (GOLD analysis project Ga0163144, IMG submission 123175) | Freshwater microbial mat bacterial communities from Lake Vanda, McMurdo Dry Valleys, Antarctica - Oligotrophic Lake LV.19.BULKMAT1 | ecosystem: Environmental > Aquatic > Freshwater >... | reverse complement strand
GTCTCAGCATCGTCGCGGCGGCGGGCGCCACGGTGCCTGCGGCGACCCGTGTTCGCGGGGGGTGATTGCGCGTCGCCGGGTCAGAACAGTCCTGACGACCCTGCCGAACAGATGCGGTGGCCCGCGTCGTAAAGTCCGCATACGGATCCACCAAGTGTGGCGCCGCAACCAGGACCCGCCGATGAATGCGCCCCAGACCCCGATTGCCGTTGGTGCCGCCGATATTGCCGCCGATCGCGCCGTTGATACTGCCGCCGATCGCGCCGCCCGCCAGGCCACCGTGGTGGCCGCGCTCGGCCCGCTGCTGCCCGCGCACGCTTTGCTCTGGCAAAGCGAAGACACGGTGCCTTATGAATGTGACGGTCTGACCGCCTACCGGCAATTGCCGCTGGTGGTGGCGCTGCCCGAAACCGAGGCGCAGGTCGCCGCCGTGCTGAGGACCTGCCACGCGCTGAAGGTGCCGGTGGTGGCGCGCGGCGCCGGCACCGGGCTTTCGGGCGGCGCGCTGCCGCACAAGATGGGCGTGACGCTGTCGCTGGCCAAGTTCAACAAGATCGTCAGCGTCGACCGGCTGGCGCGCACGGCCACCGTGCAGTGCGGCGTGCGCAACCTGGCCATCAGCGAAGCGGCCGCGCCGCACGGCCTGTACTACGCGCCCGACCCGTCGAGCCAGATCGCCTGCACCATCGGCGGCAACGTCGCCGAGAACTCCGGCGGCGTGCATTGCCTGAAGTACGGCCTGACGCTGCACAACGTGCTGCGCGTGCGCGGCTTCACCGTCGAAGGCGAGGCGGTGGAGTTCGGCTCCGAGGCGCTCGATGCTCCCGGCCTCGACCTGCTGCCCGTGCTGGTGGGCAGCGAAGGCATGCTGGCGGTGACCACCGAGGTGACCGTGAAGCTGGTGCCCAAGCCGCTGCTGGCGCGCTGCATCATGGCCAGCTTCGACGACATCCGCAAGGCCGGCGACGCGGTGGCGCAGATCATCGCCGCCGGCATCATCCCGGCCGGTCTGGAGATGATGGACAAGCCGATGACCGCGGCGGTCGAAGACTTCGTGCACGCCGGCTACGACCTCGACGCCGCCGCCATCCTGCTCTGCGAGAGCGACGGCACGCCCGAAGAGGTGGCCGAAGAGATCGACCGCATGCTGGGCGTGCTGACCGGCGCCGGCGCCACCAGATTGGAAGTGAGCAAGGACGAAGCCCAGCGCCTGAAATTCTGGAGCGGCCGCAAGAACGCCTTCCCTGCCAGCGGCCGCCTCAGCCCCGATTACATGTGCATGGACAGCACGATCCCGCGCAAGCGGCTGGCCGACATCCTGCTGGCCATCGCCGAGATGGAAGTGAAGTACGGCCTGAAGTGCTGCAACGTCTTCCATGCCGGCGATGGCAACCTGCACCCGTTGATCCTGTTCGACGCCAACGACGCCGACCAGCTGCACCGCTGCGAGCTCTTCGGTGCCGACATCCTGGAGACCAGCGTGCGCCTGGGCGGCACCGTCACCGGCGAGCACGGCGTCGGCGTCGAAAAACTCAGTTCGATGTGCGTGCAGTTCAGCCCCGAGGAACGTGAACAGATGTTCGCCCTGAAGGCCGCGTTCGACCCCGACGGCCTGCTCAACCCCGGCAAGGTGATCCCGACGCTGCAGCGCTGCGCCGAGTACGGAAAGATGCACGTCAGGAAGGGCCTGCTGCCCTTCCCCGAACTGGAGCGCTTCTGATGGAGGCGCCCGACCCCGCGCTGCGGGCGCTCATCGACCGGGTGCACTTGGCGCGTGCGCGAAAGACGCCGCTCGACATCCGCGGCGGCGGCAGCAAGGCCTTCTACGGCGAGCCGCCGAGCGGCGAGCCGCTGGACGTGACGCCGCTGTTCGGCATCAGCAGCTACGAGCCCACCGAACTGGTGGTGACGGTGCGCGCCGGCACGCCGCTGGCCGACCTGGAAGCGGCGCTGGCCGAGCAAGGGCAGTGCCTGCCGTTCGAGCCGCCACGGTTCGCCGACCACGGCACGGTGGGCGGCATGGTGGCGGCCGGCCTGGCCGGCCCGGCGCGTGCGGCGGTCGGCGGCGTGCGCGACTACGTGCTCGGCGCCACGCTGCTGAACGGCCGCGCCGAGGTGCTGAGCTTCGGCGGCCAGGTGATGAAGAACGTCGCCGGATACGACGTCTCACGCCTGCTGGCTGGCTCGCTGGGCCTGCTGGGCGTGATCTGCGAGGTCTCGCTGAAGGTGTTGCCGGTGGCGCCGTCCACCGCCACGCTGCGCTTCGATCTCGACGAGGCGCAGTCGATCCGCAAGCTCAATGAATGGGGCGGCCAGCCGCTGCCGCTGAACGCGAGCGCCTGGTGGGAAGGCACGCTGGTGCTGCGTCTGTCGGGCGCGGTGGCGGCGGTGCAGGCAGCGCAGGCGCGGCTCGGCGGCGAATGGGTCGAGCCTGCGCCGGCCAGCGGCTTCTGGCGCGGCCTGCGCGACCATCGGGACGAGTTTTTCGTCGGTGCTGCCAAGGCGGTGGCGGCGGGGGCTTCGCTATGGCGGCTCTCGGTGCCGGCGACCACGCCGCCGCTCAAGCTGTCGGGCGAGCAACTCATCGAATGGGGTGGCGCGCAGCGCTGGCTGTGCACCAGCACGCCCGGGCCCGCGCTGCGCGAAGCGGCGATGCGTGTCGGCGGCCATGCCACGCTGTTCCGCGCGCCGGGGCGCGCCACCGGCATGTTCGCGCCGCTGAAGCCGCCGCTGGCACGCATCCACCGTGAGCTGAAAGCCGCCTTCGATCCCGACGGCATCTTCAACCACGGCCGGCTCTACCCGGGCCTGTGAGCTTGCTGCCCGCCGCAGACGAGGCACTGCGCGACTACTACGCGCGGCGTGCCGAGAGCTACGAGCTCATCTACCGCAAGCCCGAGCGGCAGGCCGAGTTGCGCCTCATCGAAGCCGGCCTGCCGGCCTTCTTCGAAGGCCGGCGCGTGCTCGAAGTGGCCTGCGGCACCGGCTGGTGGACGCCGTTCGGCGCGTGCGACGCGCTCGACTGGTTGGCCACCGACATCAGCGCCGAGACGCTGGCCATCGCGCGCGGCAAGCCGCTGCCAGCCGGCCGCGTGCGCTTCCTGCAGGCCGACGCCTGGAGCTTGCGCGAACTGGGCGAACAGCGTTTCGACGCCGCCTTCGCCGGCTTCTGGTGGAGCCATGTGCCGCTGGCGCGGCTGGCCGGTTGGCTGGCGCTGCTGCACGACCGGCTGGAACCCGGCGCGCGCTTGCTCATGCTCGACAACCGCTGCGTGGCCGGCAGCAGCACGCCGATATCGCGCCATGACGACGAGGGCAACAGCTACCAGATGCGCAGGCTCGACGATGGCTCGCGGCACGAGGTGCTGAAGAACTTTCCGCATCGCGAGCAGGCGTTCGCCGCGCTCGGGCCGCGCGCGCGGGAGCCTCGGTGGACCGAGCATGCGCATTACTGGTTGCTGCAATACGGCCTGGCCTGAGAGGCATGAAACGATGGACATGCTGCGCGGTTTTGCCCTGCTGCTGATGTGCCAGTCGGGCGGCGAGGCCCTGTCCCGGTTGGCGCACCTGCCATTGCCCGGCCCGGTGATCGGCCTGCTGCTGCTGTGGGCGCTGCTCAATGTGCCGGCGGTGCGCGCGCCGGTGGCGGCGGCCGCCGAGCCGCTGCTCGGCCACCTCTCGCTGCTCTTCGTGCCGGTGGGCGTGGGCGTGGTAGCCCACCTCGGACTGCTCGGGCAGTACGGCGGCCGCATGCTGGCGGCCATCGTGCTGTCGACCTGGGCCGGCATCGCGGTGTCGGCACTGGTGCTGCGCGCCTTGCTGCCGCCGCCTGTGCGCGCCACGGACTCCGGACCGGGTTGATTCGAATATGCACGACTTCGTCGAACTCTGGGTCTACCTCTCGGCCACGCCGCTGTACGGCCTGACCGCGACCCTGGTGGCCTACGTCATCGCGCACGGCGTTTACAGCCGGCTCGGCCAGCCGCCCTGGGCCAACCCGGTGCTGTGGACGGTGGTCGCGCTGGCCCTGCTGCTGGGCGCCACCGGCATGCCCTACCCGACCTACTTTTCGGGCGCGCAGTTCATCCACTTCCTGCTCGGCCCGGCGGTGGTGGCACTGGCCTGGCCGATGTGGCAGCGCCGCACCGAGTTGCGTGCGCGCGTCTGGCCGCTGCTGCTGGCCGCACTCGCCGGCGGCACGGCGGCAGCCGGCAGCGCGGTGGCCATCGGCTGGGCCTTCGACTTGCCCGCCGAGTTGCTGGCCTCGCTGGCGCCGAAGTCGGTGACCGCGCCGGTGGCGATGGGCATCGCCGCGCAGCTCGGCGGCATCCCGGCGCTGGCGGCGGTGTTCGCCGTGCTCACCGGCCTGGTGGGCGCGGTCAGCGCCAAGTACCTGCTCGATGCGCTGCGCATCACCAGCCCCGAGATCCGCGGCTTCGCGCTCGGCACCGCCAGCCACGGCGTGGGCGCGGCGCGCGCGATGCAGGTGCACCCGGCTGCCGGCGCCTATGCCGCGCTCGCGCTCGGCCTGCAGGTGCTGCTGGCCGCTTTGCTGATGCCGCTCGCGGTGATGCTGTTGAAGATTTTCTGACCCCGGGTCCGACCACATGCAAACCAATCTCAGCCCCGAGTTCAAGGGCACGCCCGACGGCGAGGCCGCCGAAGCCATCCTGCGCAAATGCGTGCATTGCGGCTTCTGCAATGCCACCTGCCCGACTTACCAACTGCTGGGCGACGAGCTCGACGGCCCGCGCGGCCGCATCTACCTGATGAAACAGGTGCTCGAAGGTGCGCCAGTCACGCGCAAAACGCAGCTGCACCTCGACCGCTGCCTGACCTGCCGCAATTGCGAAACGACATGTCCCAGCGGCGTGCAGTACGGCCATCTGGTCGACATCGGCCGCAAGATCGTCGAAGAGCGTGTCGAGCGCCCGTTGTCTGAAAAACTGATGCGCACGGCGCTGAAAGAAGGCCTGACCTCGCCGCTCTTCGGCCCGGCGATGAAGCTCGGCCAACTGGTGCGCCCGCTGCTGCCCGCCGGGCTGAAGAACAAGGTGCCGGCTCCGGCCGGCCCGCGCGCCAAGATGTGGCCCACCCGCGAGCACCCGCGCAAGGTGCTGATGCTGATGGGCTGCGTGCAGCCGGCCATGATGCCCAACATCAACAGTGCCACCGCGCGCGTGCTCGACGCTGCGGGCATCCAGACCCTGATGGCCGACGGCGCGGGCTGCTGCGGCGCCATCCGCACGCACCTGGGCGACTCCGAAGGCGGCCTGGCCGACATGCGCCGCAACATCGACGCCTGGTGGCCGCTGGTCGAAGGCCCGACCTCGCAGGGCAAGGTCGAAGCGATCGTGATGAACGCCTCGGGCTGCGGCGTCACCGTCAAGGACTACGGCCACGCGCTGGCGCACGACCCCGACTACGCCGAAAAGGCGGCGCGCATCGGCGCCCTGACGCGTGACCTCAGCGAGCTGCTGCCCGATCTGGTGCCGGCGCTGCAGAAGCGCCTGGCACTCCCCCGCCCGGCGGGGGAGCGGGGAGGGGGTGCGGCATCCTCGTCCGCAGGGCGGATGCAACGTCTAGCGTTCCATCCGCCGTGCACGCTGCAGCACGGCCAGCAGTTGCGCGGTGGCGTCGAGACGCACTTGAACGCGCTCGGCTTCGACGTCGAAGTGGCGGCCAGCGAAAGCCACCTGTGCTGCGGTTCGGCCGGCACCTACAGCGTGCTGCAGCCCAAGCTGGCCTACCAGTTGCGCGACCGCAAGCTGGCCAACCTGGCGCCACTGCAGCCGCAGACCATCGTCAGCGCCAACATCGGTTGCATCCAGCATTTGCAGACCGGCACCACCACGCCGGTCAGGCACTGGGTGGAGGTGCTGGACGACGCGCTGGCCTGATGTCTTGTTTGCCGACGCCACACAGCGGCCGTGCGCGTCTCCATGCCGAGGCGCGCAGCGACGCCTGCGCACGATCGCGAAGCCTCGCGAAGCCTCGCGAAGCCTCGCGAACAAGCGCGGTGTTTCGTTATGCCGGAGGTGTCTGCCTGGGCGAACAGAGCGGCACATGTCCACGGTGGTCGGTAAGGCCGGATCGACGCCCGCAGCGGGGCGAGTGGCTGAGCGAGGAACGGGCATTTGACGCGTCGGAGGGCTGCTTTCGATCCGAAGCCGCCGATCATGCCGGCGAAGTCATGCCCGGGAAGCCGCAGATCAGTTTTGTGCTTGCAGAACCCACGACTCACTGGCTCGTACCGCACTGGTGCGAACGGTGCTTCCGATTGCGTCGAGCCACCAAAATGGCATTCACATCCGGCCTGGCCTTCGACGGTTTGCGGGTCAAGCATTCCGTCGAAGCATCGGGCCGCTGTGACCGCATGGCTGCTTGGGATTCGGTAGAGCAGTCACGAGATCAGGCTCAATGCGGGGGGTGCATAGAGCCCTGGCACGCATCGGGTCGAAGTCGGCGCCACTACACTCGGAACATCATGCGCCGTCTTCCCGTTCTCCTGGTCATGCTGATCGCCATGCTCTGGCAATCGGTGGCCATGGCGCGTATCGGCTCGACCGTGAATGCCCGGGCCGACCTGGAACATGCCGTGCTGCACTGGCAGGGCAAGAATCACCACCATCACGGGGATGGGTCTTACCACCTGGACGACTCGAAGGAGTCGGTGCTGCATGTGGTCACTGACCATCTGAGTGCATCGCTGACCGCAGTGGCGCCGTCACTCCACGACCTTCCGCCCCCTCGGTCGGCCGCGCCCGCCGGCCTGCTCGCGACACTCGTGCCCAACCCCACGATCGACGGCCTGCTCAGGCCACCTCGGCCCCGCTCCTGACCCGCCTTCGCGGCGGACGTCCACCCGTGGACGTCCGGCCTCCCGCTGACCGGCAAACTGCGCAAGTTCCTCTCCGCCCCTGGCGTGACGAGACCACGCTTGCAGCCGGCCCCGGCCGTTGAATCGTCAGGAGCATCGTGAAACCTCTCCCTTGGCTGGCTGTCTGCGTGCTCGCGGGCAGCCTGGCCGGCGCGCCCGCGCGGGCCCAGCCTGCCGCATCGCCGGATGGCCCCCGCGCCGCCAGTGCGTCCGCATCCGCATCCGTATCCGCGCCCGGTTTCACCGCTGGCAGCGTCACCCTTCGCGCGGCCTTGGATGCAGCGTGGCAACGCGCAGTCGCCGCACGCGAAAGCGCGGGCCAGCGTCGTCGCGCCGAAGCAGATCGCGCCGCTGCGGGCAGCTTCTGGGCGGCTCCGCCGTCGTTGGAGCTGAGCCACCGCAGCGACCGCCTCCACAGCAACGCCGGCGCTCGCGAAAGCGAGATCGGCATGGCCGTGCCCCTGTGGCTGCCCGGCCAGCGCGCTGCCCGTGCAGGCACCGCTGAAGCTGCGGCGGCGCAGGCAATCGCCGCCGAGCAGGTCGCCCGGCTGGGTCTGGCCGGTGAGCTGCGCGTAGCGGTTTGGCAGATCGCCGCCCTGCAGGCCGAAGCGACCGAAGCCAACACCCAGGGCCAGGCGCTGAAGCAACTCGCTGACGATGTCGATCGGCGTGTGCGCGCGGGCGACCTGGCGCGCTCCGATGCGCTGGCCGCCCAGGCCGAGCTGCTGGCGGCGTCTGCACTGCAGTCCGACCTGCGCCAGCGGCTGCAGGCGGCACGCGCGCGCTGGACCCTGCTCACCGGGTTGACGGCAGCGCCCGATCTGACGGCAGCGGCGGCCATCGATGGCGCACTCGCAATGACACCCACGACCGCAGAGTCGCATCCTGAACTTCAATTCGCCAGCCGGTCCACCGACCTGGCACGACAGCGCGTGGAGCTGATGCGCCAATCGCGCCGCGACGCGCCTGAACTGACCGTGGGCCTGCGCCAGGATGTCCCCGGTCGGGCCGAAGCCTCGCAAGGCAGTCTGGCGATCGGGCTGCGGCTGCCCTTCGGCACCGACGACCGCAACCGGCCGTTGGAAGCCGCGGCACTCGTTGAGCTGGACGTGGCCGAGACCCACGAACTCCGGCTGCGTGAGCGCCTGGACAGCGACATCGCCGCTGCGCGGGACGCGCAGCGCTCAACCGAGGCGCAACTCGAATCCGAGACCATCCGCGCCCGCCTGCTGCACGAGCGAGCAGCGCTCATCGACAAGTCATTCCGTGCCGGCGAGACGCCTCTGCCCGACCTGCTGCGGGCACGCACCGCCGCCGCGCAGGCCGACAGCGCCGCCGCCCGCCAACTCGCCGCGCTGGGCCTGTCCCGCGCCAGACTGCAACAAGCCCTCGGAGTCCTGCCATGAACTTCTGCCTCGACGGCCGCCCTGTGCGGCAACGACTGGCCGGCGCCCTCGCCGCGCTGCTGCTGGCCATGACCGCGGCGGCGATCGCCGGCCCTGGCGCCCATGGCCCGAATGGCGAGCATCTGGACAGCCCGACCACGATGCGCGCTGCATCGGCCCTGCCGCGTGTCGAATCGAAGTCGGAAGCCTTCGAACTGGTCGCCGAACTGCGCGCCAGCGAGCTGGCCATCGTCGTCGACCGCTACGAATCGAACGAGCCCGTGCTGGGCGCCAAGCTCGAGGTCGAGAGCGGCGCGCTCAAGGCCGTGGCTGCGTTCCGCGCCGAGCAAGGTGATTACGTGGTCACCGACGCGGCCCTGCTCAAGGCGCTGGCCGCGCCTGGCGAGCACGGGCTGGTCTTCACGCTCGTTGCGGGCAACGACAGCGACCTGCTGGACGGCAACCTGATCAACGCTGCGGCTGGCACGGCCGCTGGCTCGAAGAATGCCCACGGACACAACCAGGCACATGACCACGTCGATGGCGATGGGCACGGCCACGCACTGGAGCGCGCTGCGTGGATCGGCGCCGGTGTGGCAGCCCTGGGTCTGATCGGCGGTGTCGCCTGGTGGCGTCAGCGCCGTGGCCACGCAGGCAAACTGCAAGGAGGCGTGTGATGGCGCTGCACCGACACCACCCAAGGGAACACCGGGCCATGGTCGCCGCGATGACATTGGCCGCAAGCCTGTTCTGGCTGTCGCCGGCGTACGCCGGTCCGGGCGCCCACGGCCCCAATGGCGAGCACCTCGACGCGCCCGGCGCAGCAGTCAACGCCTCCTCTCTGGCCCGCCTGCCGGACGGCAGCGTCAACGTGCCCAAGATGGCGCAGCGGCGCATGGCCATCCGCACGGTGCTGGCGCCCCTGTCCGAAGCCGCTGCCACGGTGGAACTGTCGGGGCGGGTGGTCATGGACCCGAACGCCAGCGGCCGCGTGCAGGCCGTGTATGGCGGGCGCATCGAGCCCGGCCCCAGGGGTTTGCCGGTCGCCGGCCAGTCGGTCAGGCGGGGTGAGGTGCTGGCGTACGTGCGCTACCAAGCCGAGCCCTTCGCGATGGGCGCGCAGCAGGCCCAGCTGGCCGAGTTGCGCGCGCAGCGGCAACTGACCGAGCAGCGCGTGCAGCGCCTGGAAAGCCTGGAGGGCACGGTGCCGCGCAAGGACATCGACGCGGCCCGCAGCGAGGCCCGGAGCCTGACTGAACGCGAGCGCAGCATCGGCGCCAGCCTGGTGGCGCGCGAGGCGTTGACCGCCCCGGTCGGCGGCGTCATCGCTCGCGCAGACCTCGTCGTCGGCCAGGTCGTCGAGCCACGCGATGTGCTGTTCGAGGTGGTCGACCCGGCGCGCATGCTGGTCGAGGCGACGACCGCCGACGCCACGCTGGGCGCACGGGTGGCCGGCGCGTCGCTGCAGGGCGTGCCTGATCTCACGCTGCGCTTGCTGGGAGCCGCGCGCACGCTGCGCGACGGTGTCTTGCCCATCACCTTCGCCGTGGCGCTGGTCAAGCCCGGCACGGCTTTGCCGCTGGCCATCGGCCAGCCAGTCACTGTCGTGGCACAGCTGCGGGAACGCATCCAGGGCGTGGTGCTGCCGGCGCAGGCCGTCGTGCGCAACCCGTCCAACGAGCCCATCGTCTGGATCAAGTCAGGCGCCGAGCGCTTCGTCCCGCAGCCGGTGCAGTTCCGGCAGCTAGACGCCGGTACCGTGGTGGTGACGCAAGGCCTGAGTGCCGACAACCGCGTGGTGGTGCAAGGCGCACCGCTGATCGCGCAGATCCGCTGAACAGGAATTTTTCACATGTTCAACTGGATCGTTCGCACCAGCCTCAACAACCGCCTGTTCGTGCTGGCGGTGGCGGCGCTGCTGATGGTGTACGGCGCGATGACGGCCTGGCGCACGCCGGTGGACGTCTTCCCCGACCTCAACAAGCCGCTCATCACGGTGATGACTGAGGCCGGCGGCATGGCGCCGGAAGAGGTGGAGCAACTCGTCACCTTCCCGCTCGAGACCGCGCTCAACGGCATGCCGGGCGTCACACGCGTGCGCTCCACTTCGGGCGTCGGCCTGTCCATCGTCTACGCCGAGTTCGACTGGGGCACCGACATCTACCGCAACCGCCAGCTGGTGGCCGAGCGGCTGGCGCTGGTGCGCGCGCAGATGCCGGGCGACATCACGCCGGTGATGGGGCCGGTGTCGTCGATCATGGGCGAGGTGATGCTGGTAGCCTTGCCGCTGATGCCGGGGGACGGCAAGTCGCCTGCGGCCACACCGATGCAGGCCCGCGAATACGCCGACTTCGTGCTGCGGCCCCGGCTGCTGTCGATTCCCGGCGTCGCGCAGGTCATCCCCATCGGTGGCGAGGTGCGCACGCTGCGCGTGGCACCCGACACCGCGCGGCTGGCGCAGTTCGGTGTGACGCTGACGCAAGTCGAGCAGGCGCTGAAGGGCTACGCGGGCAACGCAGGCGGCGGCTTCATCGACCTGAACAGCCGCGAGTACCTGATCCGCCACCTGGGCCGCAGCAACCGCGTCGAAGACCTGGCGGGCGTTGCGGTGGCATGGAAGGACGGGCGGCCGATCCTGCTGGAGCAGGTGGCCAACGTCGCGTTCGCCGCCGGGCTGAAGCGCGGCGACGCCGGCTACAACGGCCTGCCTGCCGTCGTGCTGAGCGTGCAGAAGCAGCCCGATGCCGACACGGTGAAGCTGACCGCGCAGATCGAGAGCGCACTGGCGGAACTCAAGCAGGGCCTGCCGCCGGGATTGGCGGCGCCGCGCGTGCTGTTCCGCCAGGCCGACTTCATCAAGGCGTCCGTCGGCAATGTGGCCGAGGCGCTGCGCGACGGCGCCATCATGGTCGCCATCGTGCTGTTCGCCTTCTTGCTGTCGGTGCGCACGACGGTGATCTCGCTGGTGGCGATTCCGTTGTCGCTGGCCGTCACGGCGCTGGTCTTCCAGTGGCTGGGGCAGTCGATCAACGTGATGACGCTGGGCGGCCTGGCGATCGCCATCGGCGAGCTGGTCGACGACGCGGTGGTGGATGTCGAGAACATCCTGCGGCGGCTGAAGCAGAACCGCGCTGCCGGCAACCCGGTGCCGCTGCTCGAGGTAGTGCGGCGCGCCAGCGTCGAAGTGCGCTCGGGCATCGTCTACGCCACCGTCATCGTCGTGCTGGTGTTCGTACCTCTTTTTGCGCTGCCTGGCATCGAGGGCCGACTGTTCACGCCGCTGGGCATTGCGTACATCGTGTCGATCACTGCGTCGATGGTGGTCTCGATGACCGTCACGCCAGTCATGTGCTACTACCTGCTGCCGACGATGAAACGCCTGGACCACGGCGACAGCCCGCTGGTCGCATGGCTGAAGCGGCAAGACACGAAGCTGCTGACCTGGTCCTTCGGCCGCGCCAAGCTGCTCATCGCACTGGCCGCGCTGGCAGTGGCGGGCGCAGCGGCCAGCGTGCCCTGGTTTCCGCGAGCCTTCCTGCCGGCCTTCAACGAAGGCTCGCTGGTGCTGGGACTGATGATGCAGCCCGGCACCGCGCTGGCCGAGGCCAACCGCGTCGGCGCGGTCGCCGAGACGCTGATCCGCCAGGTGCCCGAGGTCACGCAGGTGGGCCGCCGCACCGGCCGTGCCGAACTCGACGAACACGCAGAAGGCGTGCATTCGGCCGAGATCGACGTCGACCTGAAGCTCAGTCAGCGCGACCGCGAAACCATCATGGCCGACATCCGCGAGCGCCTGTCGACACTGCCTGCGCAGGTGGCCATCGGTCAGCCCATCAGCCACCGGCTGGACCACCTGCTGTCGGGCGTGCGCGCGCAGATCGCCGTCAAGATTTTCGGCGACGACACCGACACCTTGCGCAGCCTGGCCGAGCAGCTGCGCGGGCAGCTCGCCACCGTGCCCGGCCTGGTGGACCTGACGGTCGAAAAGCAGGTGCTGATCCCGCAGATCACCGTGCGGCTGGACCACCGCAAGGCAGCGCAGATGGGCCTGGCGCCGGGCGAGGCCATCCGCGTGCTGCAGGCGCTGACAGAAGGGGCCCACGG
>Ga0163144_10022878_pt1 | contig 12370 bp, 11 predicted proteins | sample OliLak19BULKMAT1_FD_123175 | JGI IMG/M metagenome (GOLD analysis project Ga0163144, IMG submission 123175) | Freshwater microbial mat bacterial communities from Lake Vanda, McMurdo Dry Valleys, Antarctica - Oligotrophic Lake LV.19.BULKMAT1 | ecosystem: Environmental > Aquatic > Freshwater >... | reverse complement strand
CGACGACGAGCCCGAGCGGCCGCCGGTCGCTCTTCGCTCGCCCGGGCCGGCCGCGCGGCCACCGAGGTTGCCCGCCCGCCCGAGCCGAGTGACCCACGAGCCGCGCACGCTCGTGGTCGACCCGCGGGCACCCGACGCCTATCGCGAGATCGACCGAGCCGTCGCCGAGGCACGGAACGGCGATCGGGTCGTCGTCCACCCGGGAACCTACCGGCGCCCGGTCGTGGTCGATCGGGCGATCGAGCTGGTCGGCGTGGGTCCGCGATCCTCGATCGTGCTCGAGCCGGCGGGGGCCGAGGCGCTGAGCCTGTGCGCCTCCGGAGCGGTCGTTCGCAACCTGACGATCCGGCCGGCGCTCGTCGGCAACGACGGCACGGTCTGGTCCGCGGTCTGGGTCCGCGATGTCGCCGTCACGATCGAGGATTGCGACCTGTCGTCGCACCTCGGCGCCACGGTGTGGGTCGGCGGATCGTCCTCCCGCGCCATCGTCCGTCGATGCCTGATCCACGACGGCGCCCAGAACGGCGTTGCGGCCCGGGATGAAGGAACGGTGCTCGTCGAGGACTGTGATGTCACTGGGAATCGATGGCCGGGCGTCTTTGCCGTCGGCCATGGCTCAAGCGCGACGGTGCGTCGCTCTCGGATCGTGGACAACTTCAACATCGGGGCACTGGCGGGCGGTTCGGCGACGCTCGTCGTCGAGCACTCGCGATTGGCTCGCAACGCCCACGGCGGCGTCATGCTCAGCGCCGCCGCTCCGGCCTCGCGGATCGAGCACAACGAGATCGAGACCAATGCCGAGGAGGGCATCCTCGTCCTCGAGGGCGTTGGTGGACTTGTCCGCAACAACCGGCTTCGTCGCAACCAGCTCGGGATCGTCGTGGCCGGCGGCGCCTCGCCCGAGATCGTCGGCAACGAAGTGGTCGACACGCTCGGAGCGGCCATCCTGGTCACCGGCGCTCGGTCCGATCCTCGGGTGTCCGACAACACCCTGGTCGCGCCGCGCGGGACGGCTATCGTCGTGCGGGACGAGGCCGCCGGCCGCTTCGAGCGCAATCGGATCACCGCCGGCCGCCAGCCGGGGGTCTGGATCCTGGAGCACGGCAGCTCGCCGACCTTCCTGGAGAACACCATCAGCGGCGGACGCCTGATCGCGATCGCCGTGACCGGGCATGCCGGGGGCCTGTTCGAGCGCAACGATCTGCGGGGCAACACGGGCGGATCGTGGGATCTCGGCGATGCGGGCCCGGTCGAGTTGCGCGGCAACCTCGAGGACCCGCGACCGGCGCCGCTGCCGCCCGAATCCGTCGGGTACGTCAACTAGTGCCGCTTGACGACGCCACCCCCGACTTCGACCTGTATCGAGCGCTGGAGGTCGATCGTGAGGCGAGCGTCGAGACGATCGAGGCAGCGTTCCGATCGCTGGTCCGCCGTCACCACCCCGACGTGGCGCCGGATCGGCGCGAAGCGCTGGCCAGGACCAAGCAACTGAACATCGCTCGCGAGTGGCTGACGGATCCGAAGCTCCGCGCGGCCTACGACCGTGCCTCTAGGCCCCGATCGCATGGACTCCATGATGCGGGCGCCGAGACACGGCCGGCCACGCCGCGGCGCGCAGATGACACCCGGTCGGCGGCCGCCGGCAGGTCTGCCAGCCCGTCCAGCCGCGACTCCGGTGCCCGGGACACGCCGGGCGATTCCCGAGCCCGCTCCTTCAGTCGGACGAAACAGGTCTCAGTGGTTGGTCTGGGACTCCTGCTCCTCGCCGTGCTGCCCGCGTTCCTGAATCGCCCCGCCGGTCGCGACAACCGGCCGCCTGCCGTCGTGGCCGCCGAGTCCAGCCCGAGCAGGCCACGTCCCACGCCGCGCCCGACCGTGCGTCAGACGGCGACGCTCATCCCATCGGCCACCCTCGCGGCCACGCCTTCGCCGACCCCGACGGTCGAGCCCACTCCAACGCCGCCGCCGATGGGAACGGCGGACCTGACGTTTTCCGGCATCTATAGCGAGACCGTCCAGACGACCGTCGATGCCTACTCCTGTCGTGTCGGCCACGACCTCGGGTCCGCACGGACCTATGTCAAGGATGTCAGCGTTTCCTCGACCGAAGGATCGTCGGAGAGTTGGACGTTCCTGGTGAGCCAGTTCGACGGCCAGCAGTACGCGGGTCTTTCGTTCAGCAGCGTCGATGGCAACTTCTCCTGGTTCAACGGCCTCGATCCCGGGACGATCACGAACGTGCCGCCGTCCTCGATCAACATCGACATCCGAATGGAGGATGTGCGGGTCCGCGGCACGATCCGCTGTCCGAAGCCGTGATCAGGGGCAAGCTCTCCGTGCCTACCTTCGACCGCCGCCCGACACCACGCCCCAGGATCGGCCGATGACGCCATCCTTGGAGATCATGGTTGCCGACATCACGACGCTCGACGTCGACGCTCGTCTCACGAGGACGGCCGGCGCCCGACTCGAGCTGACGGCCGTGATGCCGACGGGCGAACGCGTCGCGCTCCTCAAGTCAGATCCGCTGTAGGCCAGTTCCGGCCAACTCGCACCTGTCGGCTGCCCGTGCCGCGGCGCTCTCCCGGTCGACGCTCGGCTACCTGTGATTCCCATGGAGGTTATCGACAGCGCAGCCAGGAGCGCTCCCGCCCCGCCGTCCCGCCGGGCGGTCCTAACGTCGAACGGTAGGTGCGTGGAGCGTGCTACTCCGACGGTCCGCCCGTCGGGCGGGACACCCATCGAACGAAGCCCTCGTACCGATCCTTCGATCGACGTTGGGACCATCGGGCGAGACGCGACCGACCCGCTGACGGCAGGCCCCGGGCGGTCAACAACGTATCCATGAACTACACCGAGGCGGTGCCCTGGTCAGTCCTCGTCGTCTACCGCGAAGCGCGAGCCCGGACGTTCGAGTGACAGCCGATCGACCTCTGCATCGAAGGCTGCAGGCGCGAGCTGACCAGAATCGCGCAGTTCGATAAGCAGGCGCAGACGGGACCGAACGTGCTGGTTCTCGCGCTCGCCGCCGACGAGGGCGATGAGACTCGCGGTGATGGCCGCGAGGAGCGCGACGCCGAGCACCAGCAGCACGGCCGTCGCGATCCGGCCTTCCTCGGTGACCGCGGTGATCTCGGTGGAGCGAACGGTGATGGTGTTGATGCTCCACCAGAACGCGTCCGACACCTCGTTGACGGCAGGGTTGAGGGCCTCTTCGGCGCTGTAGAACGTCAACGCGCTGACGACCATGATCGTCAACCACGCGATGACGAGGTTGAAGGTCGTCTGGTACGGCGCCAGTCGATCGATCGTGGTCGATGCGCGTTGGAGCCCGGCGAACGTGCGCACGAGGCGGCCGAGGCGCAGGAGTCGTGCGATCCGGATCCCCCTGAGGACCGGGATGAGCGCCACGGCGTCGATCCAGTGCTGACCGAGGTGGGCGAGACGATCGGGACTGGCCCACAGCCTGATGGCGAACTCGAAGAAGAAGAACGCGGTCAGCGCAGCCTCGATCGCGCCGAGGTCGACACTGGCTCCGAGCGTCCGCCCATCGGCCAGGAACGGCAGCCCGACGAACACGATCGCGAGCGCGCCCATCCCGAGTTCCCACAGCAGCCAGTGATCTCGGAAGAATCCGTGGACCCGGTCCCGGGCGGTGTCGTCGGTCACTCCATCATCTCCTCCCTTGGGTGCGCAATCATCGGTGAACGCCCAAGGTTTAGCGCTAGCATCCGACCATGATCCGCGTCCGAACTGCAGTGCCGCTCGAAGGTCGAAGCCTACGTCTCACCTTGACGGACGGCACGGTCGTCAAGCGCGATGTTGAGGACCTCCTGTGGGGCCCCGTGTTCGAGCGTTTGCGTTGGGACGGCGGTTTGTTCCGCCGGGTCCGCGCCCGATCCGGGACCGTGACCTGGCCGGGCGATCTCGACCTCGCACCAGAGACGCTCATCTGGGACGGACCCGACCCTGACGACGACAGCCGCCCGGAACCATTCCTGCGACCTCGGTCGCCAAGGATCTCGACCCGAAGCTGACCCTGAAAGCGCGGCGCGGCGAAATCCTACGCCGCGCTACGCGGTTCGAGTGGCGCTGGCGCACGACCTTGGACTGGACATCCCGAGTGTCGGCGACGGAGCGCGCGGGACGTTGTCGACGGCCCCCGGGCGTCAGCCGCGTTCTGGGCGGTCTTGCCCTCGACCTCGCCCGTGACAACCTAGCTGTCACAGTGGCCGGGCACTCTCCTTGTTGATCGACCGTGGCCGACCGGGACCTCGGCGATCGACATGGGGGAACCTGCCGATGAACCTTGTCCGCATCCTGGCGATCGCGTTGATCGCCGTGTTGGTGGGCGCCTGCGGAGGGGCGACGCCAAACGCCTCGGGCGCCGCGACCACGACGGCCAGCGCGTCCGCCGCTGGCTCGCTGCGCATCCTGACGCCATCGAACGGCGACATCGTCGTGACGGCGTCGGTCACCTTTGCGGGCACGGCTCCCGCGGGTTCTACCGTCATCCAGGACATCGCCCTCGCCGGCGATCCAGAAGTGGTGGCCACCGACGGGACCTGGACCCTCGATATCGAGCTCGACGAAGGCGTCAACGAGATCACGCTGCGTATCGGCGACGATCGCGACACCGAACAGACGATCCGCCTGACCTACGCACCCGCTACGGCGGCGGCCTCCCCCGCACCGACCGTCGAACCGACGGCGGCCCCGACCGCGAAGCCCACGCCCGAACCGACGGCCAAGCCGACGCCGAAGCCCACCCCGGTCGAGTACAAGAAGCTCTCACAGCGATCGTGGCGGCAAGTCGTCAAAGCCCCGGACGACTACATCGGCCGTACCTACCAGGTTTGGGGCTGCATCTGGCAGTTTGACGCGGCGACGGGATCGGAGGCTTTCCTGGCCCAGGCCGCCCCCAAGCGCCTCGACTACTGGTACACCGATGGGGAGAACGCCTCGTTCACCGGCGACGCGGACCGGCTCTCGGACTTCGTCGAAGGCGACATCGTGGTCATGAACGTGACCGTCGCGGGCTCGTACAGCTACGACACCCAGGCCGGCGGAAACACGACGGTCCCGTCGTTCCTGGTCACCAAGATCACCCGCAAAGGCGACTGCAGCTAGCGATCGCCGCGCGAGCGACGGTGAGTCGCGGGTTATCGCCACCTGTCAACAATCAGCGCGCGACGCCCGCCGAGTTGACGCGCGAGCTTCGTACAGTTATACAGGAAGCATGAAAGCAACCATCGACGTTCCCGATGCGCTCTATCGACAGGTGAAAGCCCGAGCGGCCCTGGAGGGTCGGGCCGTCCGCGAGGTCACGATCGAGCTCTACCGGAGTTGGCTGGAGGACCCAGGAGCGCAAGTTTCAGGCCCGATCGTGCCGTTGTCGGGCGCGGAGTGGTTGGCGCGCTGGGACGAGCTCGGCGCGGAGACGGCCCGGAAGGCGGTCGACCCCCGCCCGACCAGTGAGATCATCATCTCCGAGCGGCGCTGAGTGTTCACCATCGACGCGTCGGTCCTCGTCGCGGCCAACACCGTCGACGAGGTGCCTCACGCGCCCGCTCGAGCATTCCTGCAGCGTGTGCTGGCGTCTGGAGCGGAACTGCACCAGCCAACCCTCGCGCTGGTCGAGGTGACCGCGGGAGTCGCCCGCAAGACGGGTGATCCTGCGCACGCGCGGGCCGTGGGCCTGCAGTCGCTGGGACTCCCTGGGCTCGTGTTGCACGATCTCGACGCCGATGCAGCGTTCGTGGCGGCTGGGTTGGCAAGCGACCTTCGCTTGCGCGCCGCCGATGCCGTCTACGCCGCCACCGCCCTGGTGCATGGCACGGTGCTCATCACGCTGGACGTGGAGCTGGCGACTCGCGCATCAGCCGTCATCCAGGCCCGCACCCCTGCCGACTGGCTCGAACTCCAAGGGGGATAGAGCGCAGGTTCGTCGCTAGCGACACGGACGTCGTGCGGCACGGCGAACCGGGCTGGTCGCCTCACCGTCCAGCGTTCCGGTCGCGCCCATCCGAATGAGCTGGCCCACGCGTTGATGACTGACGTCGAGCAGTCGACCGATGTCGCGCTGCGGGAGGCCCAGGCGCGTCAACGTGCGGACCGCCTGGCGCGCCTTCTCGGAAGCAGCCTTCTGTCGCTCGGTCGCTTCCGCGCGTGCCTGCCGCGCCTCCGACACAGCCAATGCAGCCTCCGGGGTGAGCCGTTCGCGCACGACGACGTCGAACGAGTCCGGCGCGATGTCGAGGAACAGGGCGATCGCGTCCCTGGCCATCACCTCGACGCGATCAAGACGCTTGGCCTGGCTGAAGACACCCGGCAGCTCGGCGATGCGAATGGCCCACCAGCCTTGATCCGGCTCCACGATCGCCGTGTACGTCGATCTCATGTCTCCCACCATCGGGTGCCCAGCTCCTCTTCGAATGCCTGCAAGATCGCCCGCGCAGTGACTTCCTTGATCTCGCGATGGCGCGGCACCGTGATCCGTCGGCCATCGAGCGCCCACACCTCGTGGGCCGAACCTTCCCGAACCAACTCCCAGGTCATGCCGCGACGACGCGCGGCATCGGCGACCAGCCTGACGAGGTCGCGCCGTTTCACGGACGATAGGCAACTGCGCTTGCCACGTCAAGCAAAGACCACTTGCCTAAGTCCGTCCTCGCAGATGCTCATCTCGTCAGGATGGCGAGCGTCGCTCACCTGCCGCTTATCGAGGTGATTTCCAGGTGAGCCGTGGCTGACCAAGATGAGCCGGGCAAGAACTCGCACGTCAAGAACAGTTTGGAAACGAGGCTTGCCGCCGGACGACAATATAGGCGTTGCGTGGTTGCCATACAGGGCCTATATTCGCTAGATGACGACCGCCGCTATTCGCCGTGAGGCAGCCCTCGCTCGACACTCGATGAGCACTGGTTTCTGGTGCGCGCCTTTCTTGATGAGAACGCCGAGATCAGTCGCGACGCCGCCGCAAGGCTGCTCGAAGTGACGCCAGATCAAGCGAGCCGGATCCTGGTCGATTCCGCGGACGAGGGCGCTTGACACTCGTGGGGCCGCACCGCGGTCGATCCGTGCGTTATCGACTCGGCGCGGCGTAGCTGAGCTTCGCCTCGTGGTCGCCGCGGAACGGGCGATCATCCCGTGGTGGCGGGCATCGCGGGTGGCGCCGCCCCGGGATCGGGAGCCCGAGTCGCCGTAAGCAGACGTTCGATCAACGCGGCCGCGTCGCCGGTCGCCTCGATCCTCTCTCCGCTCCGGACATCTTCGACGGTGACTCGGATCGCGTCCGGATCCAGCCGCCAGACCCGCACGTGGAACGAGCGATAGCGATCGACCATGCCGGCAGGCTGCCTGCCGGGCGTTCCCCGTTCGTTCCCCTCGTTCAGGCCGCGGGAATCCCGGCGCCCGCGAGTTGGTCCAGGACCTGCTCTCGGCTCCCGGGTTCGGCGGTCGCCGCATAGCGCAGGGCGTCCGCGGCCGCCTCGGCGGCGTGGTCGGGCCGTCCCAGCCCCGCCAGGAGCGTCGCCACGTGGGTCAGGGCCATCGCCTGGTGGCCCGGATGGCCGCCGATCTCGGCGAGGAGATCCAGCTCCCGGCGGCGCAAGGCGATCGCCTCGTCCGTCCGCCCGTCCGTCGCCTCCATCCGGGCGCCGACGCCGCAGGCGACGGACTCGAGATACGGCTCGCCGACGAGCCGGGCCAGCTCGAGCGCCCGCTGGAGCATCATCCGGGCCGGGCCCGCCAGGCCAGACTCGCCGTACGCGGTCACGATGTGCATCGCCGCCGGCAACTCGGCCCGCGCGTCGCCGCGAGCGCGAGCCAGGTCGATCGACCGCCGCAGGAGGCCGATGGCCTCCTCTTGACGGCCCGCGGCCGACCGGGCGACGCCGAGCTTGTCGAGCATCTGGAGGGTCCATTCGTCGTCGCCGGCCGTCTCGAAGGTCGCGAGGCAGCGCTCGAGGATCGCGGCCGCCGCGTCGATGTCGCCGCGTCGCAGCTGGATCCAGCCGATCTGCTGCTCGACCGTTGCCCGGGCGTGGGGTTCCTCGTCGGCCAGCGTCTGGAGCGTCGTGTCCAGGATGCGCAGGGCGGCACCGAAGTCCCCGTGGCGATACGGCAGCCAGGAGGCTTCGCGACCGGCCGCGGCTCGTTCGGCCGCGGTGCGGGCCAGTCCCCGCGCCAGCTTGAGCGTCGCGATCGCCTCGGGCTCGCGTCCGAGCGCCGTCAGCGACCGTGCGGTGCGGACGAGGCCCGTGGACATCGCGTGCTGGACTCGTTCCTCGGCTGGGAGCCCGTCCCAGGCAGCGCGGACGCGCTGACCAACACCGACGACCGCCCCATGATCGAAGACCGCGCCGAACTGGTCCATCGCTTCCAGCCCGGCCACGACCGCGAGGCTCCGGGCCGCCTCGAGGCCGCCGGCCAGGGCGTCCAGCGCATGGAGCGCGACGGGGATGGGGCGGGCCGGTCCGGCCGCCGCCGTGGTGCTGGCCGCGGCGATGTCGGCTGTGCCCGCCAGCGCCCGCGCGACGGCCAGGTGCAGGGCGGCCCGGGCGCCGGGCTTCAGGGTCCGGCGGAGAGCAGCCCGAAACAGGGGGTGGGCGAAGGCGTACCCATGGCCGGCCTCGACGAGGAGGCCGGCGCGGATGCCCGCATCGAGGCTCGCGAGCACGTCATCGGGCCCGCGTTCGGGAGCGACCCGCACCAGAGCCTCGAACGAGACCGGATCCCCGAGCTCCGCGGCCGCGGTGAGGACCGCCATGTCGCCCTCGGGCAGGAGGCCGGTGCGTGCCTCGATCAGCCGGACGACGGTGTCGGGCACCTCGAGCCCGCGGCCGGCGTCCACCAGGTTCCATTCGCCGTCGAGGATCTGGATCGAGCCTCGTTCCCGAGCCAGGCGCACCACCTCGATCAGGAAGAGCGGGTGACCGTCGGCCAGTTCCACGACGGCTGCGGCCAGGGGGGCGGCGAGCTGCGCGCCGCCGAGCGTCCGGGCCGCGATCTCCTCCACCTCGCGCGTTCGGAGCCGGCCGACCTCGAGGGTCCGCACGGCCGCCCGGCTCAGGGTCTCGAGCAGGGCCGCCGGTCCAACGCCGGGGCCAGGTCCGTCGCGCAGGCTCGCGAACACGGGGCCGAACACACCCTCGGAGATGGCCGCGGCCAGGATGCCCACGGTCGCGTCGTCGAGCCACTGGATATCGTCGAGGATCAGCGCGCTGCGCGGGCCTACCAGGCGTCGCAGGGCGTCGACCACCCCGGCCGCCAGCGCGGACGAGGTCGCGAACGCGAGACGCGGTCCCGCTCGTAGCGAGAGACCCGGCGCAATGGCGAGCGCCCCGCTCCGGGCAGGTTCCGGCCAGTCGTCGACGGCGGCGCCCCCGATGCTCCGGGAAAGGGCCGCGGCGATCGGCGCCATCGGCATGTCCCGGGTCGCCTCGAGGCCCCGGATCGTGACAAGCCGGTAGCCGTTGGCGTCGGCGAGCTCCGCCGCGCGTTCGAGCAGGCGCGTCTTGCCGATGCCGGCGACGCCCCGGATGAGGAGGCCGCTGGCCCGCCCGTCGCCGGACTCGTCCAGGACGGACTCGATGCGCTCGATCTCAGACGCGCGCCCGACGAGTGCCGCCTCGCCGCTGATCGGCGGCCGGATCGACGGCTCGTGCGGGGGCGGCGCGACGCGGACGAGGGCCTCCGTCTCGGGCGCCGGCGCGACCCCGAGCTCGCGTGCCAGCGCCGAGCGGCACAACGCCAGCTGGCGGCGGGCATCGTGCATCCGTCCGCCGTCGAGATGCAGGCGGATCGCGATCTGGTGGGCGGCCTCGTCGGCGGCGTCGAGATCGAGGAGCCGATCGACGAGCGTCGCCGCGAGGTCGGCATCTCCCGCGGCGCGACTGACCTCCGCCGCCTCGACCGCCAGGGCCTGCCAGGCCTGTGCCGTCCGCTCCCGGACCGGGATCGCCCAATCCTCGTAGCGCTCGTCGGGCAGGAGGGTCCGCGCGCCGAGGTCGAGGGCCTCGCGGACGGCCGGATCCTGGAGGGTCGTCGGCGTCAGCGGCAGTCGCCGCGCGCGCCCGAAGGCTGCGACGATCCGGTCGAGGTCCAGATCGAGCTCGACCTCGGGACCGAACTGGAGAGCCGGGCCGTCGCTCGCGAGGATCGTCGTCCCGGCCGCCGTCCGGAGGGCTTCCCGGGCATAGTGGAGGGCCTTGCGCAGGTTGGTTGCTCCGTGCTCCGGATCGAGGTCTGGCCAGAGCGTGTCGATCGCATCGTCGCGAAGCAGGCGATGGCTCGGGCGGAGGAGCAGGAGCTGGACGAGCGACTTGGCACTGGTCCGGGGAAAGCCGCGCGCCTCGATCAACCGGCCGTCGAGCTCGATCTGGAACGTTCCGAGGACGCACGCCTTCAGGGGGATCACCGCTCGATCATGGCACGGCGGCATGCGTCTGCGATCGGCCGCTGAGCGAGGAACGCCGCGGGAACAGCCCTTCGGTGTCATGGGCTCGGCATCCGCCCCCAGCCACCTGGAGACCGTCTGATGACGAACCTCGCTCGACGCCCGGCCCGACCCTCGCTGATCGTGGCCCTGTCCTTGGTCCTGGCGGCGACCGCCTGGCTCGGGACAGGTGCCGCAGCACCATCAACGGCCATCGCGGCCGGCCCGATCCTGACCGTCGATCGGACCGACGACGTGGCGGCGGCCAGTGGCTGCACCGACACGCCGGATGACTGCAGTCTCCGTGGCGCGACGATCAACGCGAACGCCGACGGCAACGCCGAGATCGAGACGATCGTCGTGCCCGCCGGGACCTACGTCCTGTCCGCGCCGGGGGCGGAGCAGCTCGGCGGCTCGCTCGATGTGAACTACAGTGCTCGACTCGTCGGGGCCGGTTCGGCGACCACGATCATCGATGCCAACAGCTTCGATCGCGCGTTCGTGCTGTACCGCACAGCCGGCCCGATGAGCGAGCGCGTGATCGAGCTGAGCGGCATGACCGTGCGCAACGGGGATCCGTGCGTCCGCGGCCATGACGGCACGGGCGGGCACACCGCGGGCGGCGGGATCTTCAGCGGTGCCATCACGACCCTGTCCGACATGGTCATCGAGAACAACCAGCCCGGCTGCCCCCAGAGCGGCGGCGGCATCTGGTCCGGCGGTGTCGGGGCCTCGCTGTCGATCTCGAACTCGGTCATTCGCGGGAACATCGGCCCGTCGGGCGGCGGCGGGCTGGTCAGCTCCGGCACGACGTCGATCGTCGATTCGACCATCGACGGGAACGTGTCACATTGGCACGGCGGCGGCGTTGTCCTGGCCGGCGACGCGACGATCAGCGGATCCACGATCAGCAACAACACCGGCGTGGGGCTTGGCGGCGGCATCTTCGCGGGTGACGACACGACGGACGCCTGCTGCGCGGCGACGATCCGGATCGTCAACAGCACCCTCAGCGGAAACGTCGCCCTGCACCACAACTCCGGCACTCCGCAGTACTTCCCCGGTACGGGCGGTGCGATCGGCATCAAGCGGTCGGCCCTCGTCATCGAGGATTCGACGATCACGCGGAATCTGGCCGCGCCCAATCCGGTCTACTTTGCCGAGGGGGTCGCGGGCGCGATCTCCATGGGCTACCACGGAAGCCTTGACATCCGGAGGTCGATCGTCGCCGGCAATACCGCCCGCAACGAGTGCTCGCTCGGGACGACCGTCGTGACCGGCTCGGACAGCATTGCCGGCGGCTGCGGCGTTGGATCGTCGGCCGACCCGCTCCTCGGCGCCCTGGCGGCTAACGGCGGCCCGACCCTGACCCACGCACCGCTCGTCGGCAGCCCGGCGATCGACACGGCCGGCGGCACCTGCCCGGCCACGGACCAGCGCGGCGTCACCCGGCCGCAGGGCGCTGGCTGCGACATCGGGAGCTTCGAGGTCGAGGCCGCCGGCCCGCTCGACATCGACATCGGTGACTGCGACGACCCGGCTCTCGCATCGATCAGGCAGGTCGACGGCAGCCTCAGCGTCTCGGATCCCAGCTGTCCGACGCTGTCCCTGCCCCTGCTTGACTCCGTCGGTGGCGACATGACCCTCAGCGGTGCCCCCACGCTGACCACGATCGACGCGCCCGAGCTCGACTCCGTGGGCGGCAACTTCGATATCAGTAACGACGCGACCCTGACGATCATCGGTGTGCCGAGCCTCGACACCGTCGGCGGCGACATGACGTTCACCGCCGACCCGACGCTGACCACGATCAACGCGCCCGAGCTCGACTCCGTCGGCGGCGACTTCGATATCAGCAACGATGCGACCCTGACCACGATCAACGCGCCCGAGCTCGACTCCGTCGGCGGCGACTTCGATATCAGCAACGAT
>Ga0163144_10022876_pt1 | contig 12371 bp, 10 predicted proteins | sample OliLak19BULKMAT1_FD_123175 | JGI IMG/M metagenome (GOLD analysis project Ga0163144, IMG submission 123175) | Freshwater microbial mat bacterial communities from Lake Vanda, McMurdo Dry Valleys, Antarctica - Oligotrophic Lake LV.19.BULKMAT1 | ecosystem: Environmental > Aquatic > Freshwater >... | reverse complement strand
GGTCATGTCCAACAAACCCGCCGCGGCGAAGTTACAAGACGTTATCGACCAAGTCACCGCCCCCGACGGCGCGCCACCGCTCATTGTCGTCCGCCATTACCAGACCGCTGCCCTCATGTCCTTCTACCTTCGCGGCAACCCCGACGTCTCAAGTTCAGGCCGATACATCGACAAGCGTCCATCAAACTTCGACCACTGGCCCGGCACAAACCTCGAAAATCCCGCCCATTTCGGCAAGCGAATGGTGCTCGACAGCGAGGACCGCTTCGTATGGGATGATGTCCTTTTCTTCGATGCCAAGCGCGAAGCGGGCAACGGTCAGCACTGGATCGCCGAGAATTATCGGGGCGTCAAGCCCGCATATCTTGAGCGCGCAGGGCGCAGATAATATCAATGTGTGTTTCATCCCTCCAAACCTCTCCTGCATCCCTTCCCTCTTCTTCCCCTTTCAAATCCGAAATTTGAAATCTGAAATCTCTTCTCTCCTCTTCTCCTCTCCGCGTTCCTCTCCTCCCTCCGCGATCTCTGCGTTCACGCTTCGGGCCGCCTTCGCCTGATACCAATGGCCATCGACCTCTCCATCGTCCTTCCCATCCACAACGAAAAGGATAATCTCGCGCCACTTCTGGATGAAATCGAAGCCGCGATGACAACGATGGTGGGGGGAGGGGGAGGGGGCCGCCGCTTCGAGGTCATCGCAGTAGATGACGGCAGCACCGATGGCAGCCCCGCGATCCTCAAGCGCCTCGCCGCGACCCGCCCCTGGCTCAAAGTCATCGTCTTCCGCCGAAACTACGGCCAATCCGCCGCGTTCGATGCGGGCTTCCGCTCCGCCTCGGGCGCAATGGTCGTCACGATGGATGCCGACCGCCAGAACGACCCCGCCGACATCCCCCGCATGGTCGCGGCCATGGAGCAGGGGCGCGAGGGCGGAGATGGGGCAGAGGGCGGAGATGGGGGTGATGGGGTTGATGGGGGTGATGGGGGTTACGACTTCGTCGCCGGCCGCCGCGCCAACCGCAAAGACGGCTGGGTCTTACGAAAACTCCCCTCCCGCATCGCCAACTTCATCATCCGCAAAGTCACTAAGACCCGCCTGCACGATTTGGGCTGCTCTCTCAAACTCTACCGCCGCTCCTTCATCGATGATCTTTATCTCTACGGCGAAATGCACCGTTTCATCGGCGTCCTGATGGAAGACATGGGCGCGCGAACCATCGAAGTCAACGTAAACCACCGCGCCCGCCCCGCCGGGAAAAGCAAATACGGCCTCGACCGCACTTTCAAAGTCATGCTCGACCTCTTGACCGTCTGGTTCATGCGCGGCTACCAGACCAAGCCAATCTACATCTTCGGCGGCGCGGGCATCGGCCTGGGCGCGCTGGGCTTCATCTTCGCCATGACCACCCTCTACTACAAGTACCGCCCCATTGATCCGATCTTCGTCCACAAGCAGCCCCTCTTCATTCTCGCCGTGATCCTCGTCGTGATCGGCGTGCAGTTTCTCGTCTTGGGCCTGCTCGCCGAAATTCTCGTCCGAACCTACTTCGAGTCCCGCGACCGCACCAGTTATTTCGTCCGCGAAAAGATCAACTTCGCCGCCGTCCCCCCTTCCAATGCTCCCACGCCCTCCCGAGCACCAATCGAAGCAACGACGATCGAAGAACCCAAGATTGCCCCCTACAACTCCCCCCAAAGCCGTACAGACGCGGCGAGAACACTCTAGCCCCCATCACCTTCAACATTCCAAATCTCAGATGTCATTTCTCCTCATTTCCCCTTCTTTTTTCTGAAATCTGAAATCTCTTCTCCCCCTCTTCTCTTCTCCTCTCCGCGTTCGCTCCTCCGCCTTGCTTCCCGATTGCCACGAATTTGGATGACTCCCACGCATGTGCGGCATCGCAGGCTACGTCCAAAGCTCTCCCGCCCCTCCCGACCCGCGGATCATCAACGCGATGATGGGGTGCATCGCCCATCGCGGCCCCGACGGTTCGGGAGTCTGGACAACCCAACGTGGCGATTGGTCCGTCTCACTCGCCCACCGCCGACTCGCCATCATCGACCTCGAAGGCGGCAAGCAGCCGATGGGGAACGAAGATGGCTCGTTGCAGATTACCTACAACGGTGAACTCTACAACCACTTGGCCCTTCACGATGATCTGGCCGCGAAGGGCCACACCTTCCGCACGCGATCCGATACCGAAGCGATCATCCACCACATCCAGGAGTACGGCGGCGCAACCGGGGGCGAGGGCTTGGCCGCTTTCGATGGCATGTTCGCCTTCGCCCTCTGGGACCAAAACCGCGGCCGCCTCCTCCTCGCCCGCGACCGCGTCGGCATCAAACCCCTCTTCTACGCCGCGTTGCCCGATGGCGGCCTGGCCTTCGCATCCGAACTCACCGCCCTCATGGCGCATCCCGCCATTGGCCGCGAAATCGATCCCAATGGCCTCGCGAGTTTCCTCTTCCTCGACTACGCCCACGCCCCGACCTCGCTCTTCAAAGGCGTACACAAACTTGAGCAGGGGTGCTTCGTCGCATGGTCCGATGGAAAACTGGAAGCGCCCAGGCGATATTGGTCGATGGCGGAGAAAACGCAAAGCCCGCCGCGGGATGGCACGCTCGTGCGGCGCGTGCGCGAAGGCCTCAACGAAGCGGTGCGTTCCCAACTCCTCGCCGATGTCCCCGTGGGAGTATTCCTCAGCGGCGGCATCGACTCCTCCCTCGTCGCCGCGCTCGCAACCCGCCACCACTCGGGCCGACTCAAAACCTTCACCATCCGCTTCGATGACCCCCAGTTTGATGAAAGCCCCTTCGCCCGCATCGTCGCCGACCACATCGGCAGCGAGCACATCGAAGAGCGCCTCACCCAAACCTCGCTCCTCGAATCCGTCGGCGCGGCCCTCGACTGCCTCGATGAGCCCCTCGCCGATCCATCGATCATTCCCACATTCATCCTCTCCCGACTCGCATCGCGCCACGTCAAGGTCGCCCTCGGCGGCGATGGCGGCGATGAACTGTGGGGCGGCTACCCGACCTACAAAGCGCATAGCATGGCCGATCGCTACGCCAGCCTTCCGCGTGCTATCCGCACCGGCCTGATCGAGCCTCTCGTCCGCCGCCTTCCCGTCCGCCCCGGCTACCAGACCTTCGAGTGGAAAGCCAAGCGCTTCGCCCTCCGCTGGGATGATGACCCTCTCACTCGCCACCTCCGCTGGATGTCCAGCCTCGACCTCGCCGATCTCGCCCTCGCCATGCCCGGTCACTCCCCCCTCCCCCCACACGCCCTGCCCCGATCCTTCGCCGAAATAATCCGCGCACCCCGCACCGGCGACCCCCTCAACGACATCATGCGCCTGGATTTCGCCACGTACCTCCCCGGCTCGGTCCTCACAAAAGTCGACCGCGCCAGCATGGCCCACGGCCTCGAGGTCCGCCCGCCCCTGCTCGCCAACGCGATGATCGACCTCGCGTTTTCGCTCCCTTCCAAACTGAAAATCCACGGCGCCACAACCAAAGCCCTCTTGAAAGCCGCCGCCGCCGCGTACCTCCCCCAGCAGATCATCCACCGTCGCAAAAAGGGCTTCGCGATCCCTCTCGCCGCGTGGCTCAAAGCGGGGGGTCCCTTGCGAGATCGCCTCGATGGCGCGCTGGGCGATGGCCCCCTGTGGTACACAGGAATCCTCAACCGCGCCGCATTCATCCGCTGGCGCGAAGAACACGACACATCCCGCGCGGATCGTTCGCGTCCCCTGTGGGCGGCCATAGTGCTCGATCATTGGCTGAGAAGGCTGTGACAACACAATGGCGGGCGGCATCGGGTTTGACCGCACGCGTCGCCCGTGGCCTACTAATTGTTGCGGGTCTTAGATCCCGCTTGAACAAACTGGTCAACCGCAACTGCCTTGATCGGCCGACCGCACTCGGGGCATCAAACGCCAAAAGTTCCCCTTAAGTCATATCTGCAAATCTTGCAGCAACCCGGAGGGATGTGTGCGAATCGCCGCCAAACCCATACCCCAGCCGGCGGCAACGCGGCGAGCGCAGCCAGATAAAACACCGGCACCATGATGTGCCCCCAATGAATCACCGGGAGCCATGTGGGACTTGCCCACCATCCCTTTGCCCGTTCCGATGACCACAAAGGCGTATAGGCCTTGAATGTGATGGCCACACCATCCTTGGTTCGCAGGCCAATCCCCAACGACCATGTAATCCGACCCACCCCTGCGCTGCCCGGCTGTACAGTGCCCCAGTTAATCAAAAGGACCCCGCGGCCAAGCAGAGATCTTATTTGATTGGGATCTGGCGGAGGTCCAGGCAAGGCGGCCAGTTTTGTAGGAAACCCCGCCGGCCCAATCACGTTGGTCGCTGCTCCCGCAGTGGGGGCGTTCTCCCGCCGCTCCAAGGGTCGGTGTGGAGCCGTTGCTATTCCAGACAATCCAAGTGCCCGTGGACTGGCTTTGTCATGCCCCACAAAGCCAGGAGCAAGACGGCGGGCAGGAAGCCCCGCATCCACACAATTCTCGCGAAGGCCCGGCACTTCGTTCTCACACGGCGCTCCTTGATTGCAAAATGTTGAAAGACTTCCCCGGCACACCTAGGCATCCGGGCGACGATGATCTCTGTGCGCGCGGAGCACAGTTTAGCCTATGCCGTGATCGTGGAAGCATTGGTTGCGTAGCAGCGGGGATCGGGGCCGGCTTCGCGTTCCAAAAAACAAACCACCCGGGCCGATCAGGTCCGGGTGGCGCGTTGCTCAGTGAGGCCATTCATCCGGCGCTGCTCCTCTCCTCGAACGCAGCGTTCAGATGTCTAACGAATCACAAGCGGGGGAAGCACTCTCTTCGGTATGCGTGTGTGTGTGTCACGGAACCGTCGAGAAAGAAAGTGTTCAAACTTCATCACGGGCGACGCACCGTGCCACAGAGGTCGGCTTTGAGACCTCGGTGCTCCGCGTGCCGACGTTTTTCGGCTTTGAAACCTCGGTGCCGGGCGACAGGAAACGGGTGACTAAACCCCGACTCCAGGAAGCCCCACCATACCCCCGGTTGCGATCCAGTGAGCACCGCTCGTTTTTTCGCCCCGCTCCCATCAACAACCCCAGCCCGCCGTTATCAAAGAGGCGCAGATGAGAAACCTTGGTGCAGACCGCGTTGGAGAGGTCCAGGCCATCTTGGCCCCACCCATTGATGTCGCCGTTCTTCACGACGATGTTCGCCGCGATGGTCGTCACCGGGATACCGTCAAGCGAGCCTTCGCACCCCTGAACGGAGAACCCGCACAGGTCGATGACGACGTTGTCCGCATCAATGCGGATTGCCGCTTTGCCCCGTACACCGTTGAGGTCTTCATTCAGAGCGTACATCCCCGGCTCGGTGAAGACCACAAGAGCGTGGTCGGCACCTTCGAGGGCGTGCATTTCGGTCGCGGAGTTGGGAGTATTCATAAGCATGGTCACATCCTGAGCGCGGATTCCTCGAGCGCTTCAGGCTACGGGAACATCGCCGTGTAAAAAATCAGCCGTGAAAAAATCGGTTTGCGGGTATCGTCGTGGTGGCCGGTTGTGGCCCCGTACTCTTATAAGCGATGAGAACACCTCATCCGGCGGAAAAATCACGAAAAAATTATGCATTTTTCCATATTTGGTCTTTGTTCGACATGGAAGAGTCTGGCAACAAACAAAACGTCACCCAACTGCTGACCCTCGTGAACGGCGGCGATTCGCGCTCTGCCGAAGAACTTCTCCCCCTCGTCTACAACGAACTCCGCCGGCTCGCCCGTTCCAGAATGGCCAACGAAGCCCCGGCCAGACCCTCCAACCCACCGCACTCGTCCACGAAGCCTGCATCCGCCTCGTCGTCGGCGGCGACGACGTAAATGGCAAAACCGCGGCCACTTCTTCGGCGCCGCCGCCAGAGCCATGCTCCGCATCCTTGTCGAGCGCGCCCGCGCACACAGGCGCCTCAAGCGCGGCGGCGATGGCAGCCACAAACCCAACCGCGTCGAACTCGGCGACCACATGCTCTCTACCGAGCCGCACCCCACCGAACTCCTCGCCATCGATGAAATTCTCAAACGCCTTGAGGAATACGACGCCCACAAGTGCGAAGTCGTCATGCTCCGCTACTTCGCCGGCCTCACCATCGAAGAAGTCGCCGCGGCGATGAACCTGACCCCCGCCGTCGTCAAAGGCGAGTGGGCCTATGCCCGGGCATGGCTGCACCGAGAAATGTAGAAGGGTGAAAAGGCCTGAAAATCCAAGATCCGGGTGGCATGTTTCGGGCTTTGACGAAACATGGGAGCGCGCATCGCGAAGACAAGCACCCGACCACCTGCAACGCACCCATTTGACTTTCCCCTCCAGCCCCTCCATACTTCCCCGCAGTGAACACGACGCAGTTGCATCACCACCATCATCATCACCACGGGTTTCCCCTTGGCCGGTGACGGTGCGCCGATGCGATAACACGCAGCACGCATATTTCACGACGCTGGCCCTGATCGGTCGGCGTCGTTTTCTTTTTGCCCCTCCCCCCACCTCCCCCCGACTCCCCCCGACCACAACGCTGCTGCCCAACCGGGCAACCAATCAGCGATCCAAAGAGCTGGCCACACGCACAGCGTGCGGCGTATCCAGAAAGTTCCGACCATGTCCTCCATGACTATCAATCCAACACTCGACCACACTGTGCTGCACCTGGCTCTTCCCAAGGGCCGAATGCAGGAGGGCGTGATGAAACTCCTCGGCGATGCCGGGATTCGCATCGGCCTCTCTTCGCGTGGGTATCGCCCCACCATCTCGCTTCCCGGTGTTGAGACCAAAATTCTCAAGCCCCAGAACATCATCGAGATGCTCGACAGCGGCACGCGCGACCTGGGGTTTGCGGGCGCCGACTGGGCCGCGGAACTCGGCGCGGAACTCGTCGAGGTTTTGGATACGGGGCTTGATCGTGTTCGGGTGGTCGCGGCGGCGCCGCCCGCGATCCTGGTCGACGGAAGGCTCCCGGCCCGGCCACTGGTAATCGCCAGCGAGTACGCGCGGCTCGGCGGAAAGTTCATCGCCGAGCGCGCCGTGGGAGACAAGTTCGTCCGGTCGTACGGCGCGACCGAGGTGTTTCCCCCCGAAGATGCCGATTGCGTGATCGACGTGACGGCATCGGGCTCGACGCTGGAGGCCAACAACCTGACGATCTGTGCGGAGTTGATGGTGTCATCGACGCGGCTGTATGCAAGCCGGCGCGCGATGGATGTTCCGGCCAAGCGGACCCAGATCGACGACTTTGCAATGCTGCTCAGGAGCGTGCTTGAGGCCCGCAAGCGGGTAATGCTGGAACTCAATGCCCCCACAGAGGCCCTGGATCGGATTATCGCCGTGCTGCCGTGCATGCGCCAGCCCACCTTAAGCAAACTGGCGGGCGATGCGGGCTACGCAGTGAAATCGGCGGTGCCGCGGGAGGCGCTCCCGAAGTTGATTCCGATGCTCAAGGCCAAAGGGGGCACCGATATTGTGATCTCTCCGATTTCGCAGGTGGTGGCATGATCACCGCGGCCCAGCCAATGCCCGTCTCGCGGGTGAGCCGTGCCGCGTACGCGCGGGGGGGAGGGGCAGGTCGCGAGCCGCGCCCCATCTCCCTTGCGCTCGACGCCAACGAGGGAATCGGACCAGATTCGGCCTTCCTTGACCGAGTTCGCCTTTCCGTGAAGGCCGCGAAGATGTATCCCTCCACAACGGCGCTCGAATCCCAACTCGCCGCGGAGATTGGTGTTGATCCCGCGCGCGTAGTCGTCACCGCCGGGGCCGACGATGCCATCGAGCGCCTGTGCCGCGTCATGTGCGAGGCCGGACGCGAGGCCCTGATGACCGACCCGACCTTCGAGATGATCCCCCGATTCGTCGCCTTCACCGGCGGCGCATCGGTTTGTGTTCCGTGGCTTGGCGGCTCGTTTCCTGTCGCTGAGTTTGAAGATCGAATCAGCGAACGCACTTCGCTCATCTGCGTTGTAACCCCCAACAATCCCACCGGGTCGGCCGCGACAATCGCGGACATCCGCCGTCTTCGCGCCGCGGCTCCGCACGCTGCGATTCTCGTCGATCTCGCCTATGGCGAGTTCGCCGATGAGGATTTGACCCGCGAGGCCGCGGCGCTCCCCAACACCGTCATCACGCGGACCTTTTCCAAGGCCTGGGGAATGGCGGGCCTTCGCGTGGGCTTCGCCGTTTGCGATGAGCGCATCGCACCCTGGCTGCGCACCTCGGGCCTCCCTTACGCGTGTTCCGGTCTTTCGCTCGCGGCAGCGGGGGCGTGGCGGCGCGAAGGGGCCGGTGCGGTTCGGACCTTTGTTGAACAGGTAAGGCGCGAACGCGTATTGCTGACCTCGCACCTGCGACAACTGGGCGCGGAGGTCGTTGATTCGCAGGCCAACTTTGTGTTCGCTCGGTTCCGCGATGCTTCGCTCGTCGCGGACCTGCTCGCGGGGCTGGGTATTGCGGTTCGCCGGTACGCCTCCAGCCCGACCCTGAAGGATTACCTTCGCATCACCATTGCGATTGGTGATGATGCCCGGCGGCTGCGTGAAGCATTCACCGCGATCCTCACGCCCCAAGCCATTCTCTTCGACATGGATGGTGTGATCGCGGATGTTTCGCAGTCTTACCGCCGCGCGATCATTGAGACCGCCGCGGCCTTCGGGGTCGAGGTCACGATGGCCGACATCGCGGCGATGAAGGCCAAAGGCGACGCGAACAACGATTGGGTGGTTACGCGGCGACTGATCGAGGCCAAAGGCGTGCCGTGTTCTCTTGAGGATGTGACAGCCCGGTTTGAGGCGCTCTATCAGGGCGTAAACGGGACGCCGGGGCTTCGCAACTCCGAAAGATTGCTCATCCCGCGAGCGGACCTCGCCGCGATCGGGGCACGCTACAGGTTGGGCGTTGTCACGGGTCGTCCGCGTCGCGATGCCGAGCGGTTTCTTGCCGAGAACGACCTTGCGGGCCTGTTTCAGGTCGTGGTGTGCATGGAAGATACCACTTACCTCAAACCCAACCCTGAGCCGGTGCTGCTCGCGCTCGCGAAACTCAAGACTTCGCACGCGTGGATGATCGGAGATACGCCCGATGATGTTGTTGCATCGCGGGCCGCGGCGGTGGTGCCGATTGGCGTTGTGCCGCCCGGCGAAGAGTTTGAAAAGAGTTCCGCGGTGCTGCTCGCCGCGGGTGCGGGGCGCGTGCTTGCGAACCTTGACCAACTTGAGGAGATTCTACCGTGACAAACCTCGCCGCCGCCTCAACACCCTCGTCGCCTTCTCGTCGCGCGACCGTGCAGCGCAAGACGAAAGAGACCGACATCAAAGCCGCCCTCAATCTCGACGGCGCTGGTATCTCCACCATCTCGACCGGCATCGGATTTCTCGATCACATGCTGACCGCGCTCGCCGTTCACGCCGGCATTGATCTTGAGCTGTCCTGCATAGGCGACCTGCACATCGATGACCATCACACGGCCGAGGACTGTGCATTGGCCCTTGGTGCTGCGGTCGATCAGGCACTGGGGGACCGTGCAGGCGTCGCGCGCTTCGGATACGCCTATGCCCCGCTGGATGAGTCGCTTGCGCGGGCCGTGATTGATCTTGTCACGCGACCGTCCGCGGTTGTCTGCCTTTCACTCACCCGCGAAATGATCGGGGCCATGTCCTGCGAGAATCTGCCGCACTTCTTTCAATCCCTCGCTGTCGCCGCCAGACTCACCCTCCATCTCGACGTGATCCGCGGCGAAAACGACCATCACAAAGCCGAATCCGCATTCAAGGCTTTCGCCCTGGCGTTCAAGCAGGCGATTGGGCGTACCGGGAGCACTGCCCAGCCAAGCACCAAAGGTGTGCTGTGATGCACGCTGGAAAGACCGTCACGATCGTGCCCACCGGCACGGCGAACCTGGCTTCCGTCGCCGCGGCGTTCGCGCGGCTGGGCGCGGTGGCGCACATCGCCGCGGATCGGCGAGAGATCGAGAGGGCCGAGTATCTGGTGCTGCCGGGAGTGGGCGCGTTCGCCGCGGCGATGGATGAACTCGGTGCGCTGGGGCTGATCGAGCCGCTGCGAGAGCGGCTTGTGGATGGCCGGCCCGCATTGGCGATTTGCCTGGGGATGCAGGTGCTGCTGGATGAAAGCGAGGAAAGTCCGGGAGTCAGCGGTCTTGGCATTGTGACGGCGAAGGCGACTCGAATCACCTCGCCCGCTGTTCGCGTGCCGCACTTGGGATGGTCCAATGTTGTGCCCGCGCCCAAGGCCGATGGTGGGGGGGGGGTTGTGGTCGAGGGCTTTGCCTACTTCGCTCACTCGTTCCGTATTGCAGCCCCATTGACCCGCAGTCCCGCGGCGGACGCGCTCGGTAATTGGTCGCTTGGCGTGGCCGACCACGGGGGCGACTTCGTTGCTTCCATGCAGCGCGGCGGCTTGCTCGCGTGTCAGTTTCACCCGGAACTAAGCGGTGCATGGGGGAGCGCGCTCCTCAGCCGGTGGCTTGCACAACTCGCCGCCGCCGAGCACATTGTGAAAGGGGGCGCGTAAATGCCTGCTGCCCGTGTTATTCCATGCCTTGATGTAAGGGACGGCCGCGTCGTAAAGGGCGTGCAGTTCCAGAACCTTCGCGATGCGGGGTCGCCGGTTGAGCAGGCAGCGCTCTACGAAGCCCAAGGTGCCGATGAACTTGTCATGCTCGATGTCAGCGCGACGGTTGAGGGTCGGCGGGCCGCCCTCGCGACGGTCCACGCCATCCGACAGGTGCTTTCCATTCCGCTCACCGTCGGCGGTGGGGTGCGAACCGTCGAGGATGCGAGCGCCATGCTTTCCGCGGGTGCGGACAAAATCGGGGTGAATACCGCCGCGGTGAAAGACCCTCAGTTGCTCACGCGATTGGCCGACAAGTTCGGCGCGCAATGCATTGTGATTGCGATTGACGCTGCGGCACACGTGAATCGAGCGTGGCGGGTAGTGGTGCGGTCGGGAGAGGAGCGCACGCCCCTTGACGCAGTGGCATGGGCCACTGAGGCAACGCAGCGCGGCGCGGGCGAGATTCTCCTGACGAGTGTTGATCGCGATGGCACGCACAGCGGATACGACCTTCCACTCCTCCGCGCTGTGAGCCAAGCCGTTCGTGTTCCTGTAATCGCTTCCGGCGGCGCGGCCAACCCGGGACACCTCATCGAGGCCGTTCATGCGGGGGCCGACGCCGTATTGGCCGCCAGCATCTTTCACGACAGCGTGTTCACCATCTCCCAAGTCAAGATTCAACTTCGAGAGGCCGGTATCCGCATTCGATCCTGAGAAACTCCCATGCTTATCCCCTCAATTGACATCCAGAACGGACAGGCCGTTCAACTTCGTCAGGGCAAGACCCTCGTGCTCGAAGCAGGCGATCCGCGCCCCCTTGCGCGCGCCTTCGGCGTGCTGGGCGAGATCGCTGTGATCGACCTCGACGCCGCGATGGGCAAAGGCTCAAATGCGCCCCTGATTCGGGAACTGCTCCCGTTGGCGCGGTGCCGCGTGGGCGGGGGTATTCGCGATGTAAATACCGCTCGCGGATGGCTCGATGCCGGTGCCGCGAAAGTGATCCTTGGCACCGCCGCAAGGCCCGACATTCTGCGCGAACTCCCCCGCGAACGGGTGATCGCCGCCCTCGACGCGAGGGACGGGGAGGTGGTGGTCGAAGGATGGGTCAAGCCCACCGGCCGCGGCGTCATCGAGCGAGTGGCCGAACTGCGTGAGTATGTGGGCGGGTTCCTTGTCACCTTCGTTGAAACCGAAGGCACGCTTGCCGGACTCGATGCCGCCCGCGCAGCGCCGGTGGTTGCGGCCGCAGGGAAGGACTGTCGCGTAACGGTCGCGGGCGGTGTCAAATCCGCCACCGAAGTTGGCGCGTTGGACGCTGCGGGAGCCGATGCACAGGTCGGTATGGCGATCTACCAAGGCCTGATGAATACCGCCGATGCATACGCCGCGTGCCTCCGCACAGACCGCCCGGATGGTCTGTGGCCGACGGTGGTCGTTGACGAGGCGGGCGTGGCGCTCGGTCTGGCATATTCGAGCGCCGAGTCGTTACGGCTCGCCGTGGCCGAGAGGCGGGGCGTCTATTACTCCCGATCCCGCGGCGGAATCTGGCGAAAGGGCGAAACTTCAGGCGCCGCGCAAAGCCTTTTACGAATCGATGCCGACTGTGACCGCGATGCGCTCCGCTTTACGGTTCGTCAGGCGATGCCGGGGTTCTGCCATTTGAACACCTGGACCTGCTGGGGTCAGGGCGCCGGAGTTGGTGAACTTGAGCGACGCCTTGCAGCCATTGCTTCGGCGGGAAGCGACCCCGCGTCGTACACCT
>Ga0163144_10022875_pt1 | contig 12371 bp, 7 predicted proteins | sample OliLak19BULKMAT1_FD_123175 | JGI IMG/M metagenome (GOLD analysis project Ga0163144, IMG submission 123175) | Freshwater microbial mat bacterial communities from Lake Vanda, McMurdo Dry Valleys, Antarctica - Oligotrophic Lake LV.19.BULKMAT1 | ecosystem: Environmental > Aquatic > Freshwater > Lake... | reverse complement strand
CCCGCGCCTCCGGCGATGGAAGAGGCCCCGCCCGCGCCTCCGGCGACGGACGGGCCCCCCATGGGCGAGACACCGGCGCCGCCGAAGTAGGCCCCGCGCGCGGCCGCCCGGCGCCGGTTCCGCCGGGTTCCGCCCGGTTCGGGGGCGGCCGCGGTATCCTGACGACGGCAGCGGGCTCCGCCGTGGTGGGGCGCTCGGCGACCTGCGGCCGGAGGCTCGCCATGACCGCGTCCGTCCGCACGTTCGACTGTCCGTGGTGCGGCGCGATCGCCCCGGTCCCCGCCGATCATCTCGGCGAGCACTTCCCCTGCCCCGAGTGCAAGAAGTCGACGAAGCTCACCGCGACGAACACGAGCGACCGGCCGCCGACGGCGCCGCCTCCCGACGCCCCCCACACGTCCGGCCACCGGACGTTCGACTGTCCGTGGTGCGGCGCCATCGCCCCGATCCCGGCGTCGCACCTCGGCGAGCGCTTCCACTGCCCCGAGTGCGGCAAGGAGACGAAGCTCACGTCGATGAACACCCGGGCCGCGGCGCTGACCGCGCCGCCGCCGGACGCGCCCCACCCTGTGGACGCGAAGGGCGGGGGCCGCGGCGTCCTCGTGGCCGTCGCGCTCGTGGTCGCGGGGGCCGCGGCGTGGTGGTTCACCCGGCCCGTCTCGCCGGCGACGTCGGGGCCGACCTCCGGGACGACCGCTGCGAAGGCCAGCGAACCCGGCGCGGGCGCGCCGCCCTCCGGGCCCGCAGCGCCTTCGCCGACGGAGGCGATGCCCGTCGCCCGGATGCCCGTCGCCCCGAGCCCGACGGTCCCGCCGGACCTCCCCCCGTCCGTCGTGCCCCCGACGGTGTCGGCAGGCCCCGCCGCGCCCGACCCCGACGTCGAGCGCGTCGCGCGGCAGGGCGAACTGGTGAAGGCCCTCGAAGGGGCCGCCGAGGCGTCGAAGCGCCACGAGGAGGCGCGTGCCGCCCTCGCGGCGTTCACCGCCGCGCACCCCGGCGCCGAGCGGGCCGTGGCGGACGCCGCGGCGTACGAGGCGCTGCGGGCCGAGCGGGCCCGTCGCGTCGAAGGCGCCGCCACCGTCGAGGCGGCGCGCGCCAGCCGCGCGGCGGTCGTCGCGTTCATCGAGGCCGACCCCGCGAGGGTCGCGCTGGCCGAGCGCACCCTGGCCTGGCTGCGGACCGACCTCGACGGACGCGAGGCCGCGGGGGCGACGACCTGGCGCGACCTCCACTGGGGCGGCGCGGGGGTCGAGCGGGCGCTCACCGCGCTCACCGCGGCGGCGTCGGCCGCGGCGGTGCCGCCGCCGACCGACCTCCTGCGCGCCGAGGACGATCTCCGTCGGGCCCGCGAAGAGGCGCAACGCCGGGCCGACGAGGCCAAGGCCCGTCTCGACGCGGCGTCCGCGCGTAGATAGCGCCCGGCCCGGCCACCTTCGATTCCCCAGCTCGTCGGTTTCCGCGCTCGTCGGTTTCCGCGCTCGTCGGTTTCCGCGCTCGTCGGTTTCCGCGCTCGTCGGTTTCCGCGCTCGTCGGTTTCCGCGCTCGTCGGGCCCCGGGGGCCCGGGGCCCCGCCCGCCCGGTCGCGGCGTCCCCCGGGGCGGTGCTATCGTCTGCGCCTCGCCCCGGGGACGGACCCCGGGGCCCCTGCCCCCTCCGGAGCCTCTCCCATGCTGCACGTCGCCAAGGACTTCACCTCTCTCAAGGGCGCGCTCGACGGGTTCAGCGACAAGCAGCTCGATGCCCACCTGTTCCTCTACGGCGGGTACGTCGCGAAGCTGAACGAGATCGAGGAGAAGCTCAAGGCCGCGGACCGCAGCAAGGCCAACTACACGTTCAACGAGTTCAGCGAGCTGAAGCGCCGCGAGGCCGTGGCCTTCAACGGCACCTACCTCCACCAGCTCTACTTCGAGAACCTCGCGGCGAAGGGCGGCGAGCCCTCCGATGCGCTCAAGGCGGCGGTGACCGCGGCCTTCGGCTCGTGGGACGCTTACCTGGCCGACCTCAAGGGCAGTGCGGCCTCGACGCCGGGCTGGGTCCTCACGACGCGCAACCGCATCGACGGCGCGATCCACAACTACATCCTGTACGAGCACCACATCGGGCTGCCGGCCCACCAGGACGTCCTGCTGGCGCTCGACTGCTGGGAGCACGCGTTCTTCATCGACTTCGGCGTGAAGAAGGCGGACTACCTGGCCGCGTTCCTCAAGAACGTGAAGTGGACCGAGGTCAACGCCCGGTTCGCGGCGCTGAAGTAGCATCTCGCAGGCCCGCGGCCCGCGACGGCCGGCCCCGGCCGGCCGCCGCGCCCGCGGCCCGGGAGGAGCCCCGATGCCCGCCAGCCTGATGATCGACGTCGCGATGCGCACGCAGGGCGACGTCCACGTCGCGAGCGTGATCCGCCTCATCGGCGCCCTCGAGCCCGCGACGCTCCCGGTCGCCGAGAAGTCGGTGCGCCCGCTGCTCAAGGCGGGCCCGAAGGTGATCGTGTTCGACCTGACCGACCTCGAGTTCATCTCGAGCACCGGCGTCGGCTTCATCCTCAGCGCGAAGGCCGAGGTCGAGCGGCGCAAGGGCGCGTGCTACCTCACGAACCTCCCGCCGAAGATTCAGAAGGCCTTCGACGTGATGAAGGCGCTGCCCGCGGCCTCGATCTTCAAGAGCGAACGCGAGCTCGACGAGTACCTCGCCGCGATCCAGCGCAAGGTGGACGAGGGCGACGTCACGTGAGCCGACGGGCCCGGCGGCACGCGACCGTCGCCGTCCGCGCCCCGTGAGGACCCGGCGTGCGTGACGCGCTCCTCGTCGCGGCGGCCGTGGCGGCGCTGGCGGCGGGGGCGCGGGCCGCGCGACGCGGCGGGGCGCGCGGCGTCGCGCTCGCCCTCGTCGGGACCCTGGCGACCCTCGCGGCGTTCGCGGCCGGCGCGTACGCGCCGTGGGACGCGCCGGCGCGCACCCTCGTGCTCGTCTATGCAGGCGCGCTCCTCGCCAAACTCGCGGCGCTCGGCCGCGCGCGCCGCGCGCCCGGGTTCGCGCGGGGCCTCGCGTACCTCGCGGCCTATCCCGGCCTGTCGGCGGACGTCGCGTTCACGCCCGACCCGCGGGCCCACCGTCGGGCCGGCGCGGCGGCGGCGCTCGCGGGCGCGCTCGAGATGGCGGGCGCGTGTTTCCTCGCGACGCTCGCCGCGCGCGCGGGGATCCTTGCCGCGGGGGCATGGCCGGCCGCCTGGGCGCGCATGGTGACGTTGTTGTTCCTGCTCGACGGCGCGTTCCGCGTCGGCCGCGGCGCGCTCGCGGCGGGCGGGTTCCGCGCGGAGGTGCTCTCCCGCGCGCCGTGGGCCGCCGCCGACCTCGCCGACTTCTGGGGGCGGCGCTGGAACCTGCTCGTGGCGCGGACCCTCGGCACCGAGGTGTACGGGCCCCTGCGCCGCGGTGTGGGGCGCGTCGCCGCGACGCTCGCCGCGTTCCTCGTGAGCGGCGTCTACCACGAGGCGCTGTTCACGTTGCCCGTGCCCCACGAGGTCGGCCGGCACACGCTGTTCTTCCTGCTCCAGGGCGCGGCGATCCTCGCGACGCAAGGCCCGGCGCTGCGCGGCCGCCCCGGCCTCGCACGCGCGGTCGCGTGGGGGATCTTCCTCGCGACCGCGCCGCTCTTCTTCGGCGGCCCCTACCCCGCGGCGGCGCCGCTCGAGCGCGTCTTCGGCTGACGGCGCGCGCGCGGGGGCGGCGGCGCGTCGGCTACCATGACGCCATGTCCGCTGCCCCGCCGCCCGTCCCCCTCCGCATCGGCGGTGCGCCCGTGGGCACGGCGCGGACGCGCGAGGTGCGCGCACCGTGGGACGACCGCGTCGTGGCCCGCGTCGCCGTCGCGGGGCCCGCCGACCTCGAGGCCGCGCTCGCCGCGGCGGTCGCCGCGGCGCCCGCCGTGGCGGCGCTGCCCGCGTTCGCGCGGGCCGAGGCGCTGCATCGTGCCGCGGCGGCCGTGCGTGCGCAGGCCGACCTCCTCGCGCGGACGATCTGCGAGGAGGGCGGCAAGCCGATCCGGTACGCGCGCGGCGAGGTCGAGCGGGCGGCGCGGACGTTCACCGCGAGCGCGGAGGAGGCGACGCGCCTCCACGGGACGGCGCCCGCGCTCGACGGCGCGCCCGCCGGCGCCGGGCGCACCGCCACCGTGCGCCGCCACCCGCTCGGCGTCGTCGCGGCGATCACGCCGTTCAACTTCCCGCTGAACCTCGCGGTCCACAAGGTGGGCCCGGCGCTGGCGGCGGGCAACGCGGTGGTGCTCAAGCCGAGCGAGAAGGTCCCCGTGACGGGGCTGCTCCTCGGGGCGCTGCTCGACGGGTGCGGCCTCCCGGCAGGCGCCGTGAACGTCGTGGTGGGCGACGATCCCGAGCTCGGCGCGCGTCTCGTGCGCGACCCGCGGCCCGCGGCCGTGTCGTTCACGGGCAGCCCGGAGGTCGGGTGGGCGCTGCGCGCCGCGGCCGGCACGAAGCGCGTCACCCTCGAGCTCGGCGGCAACGCGGCCGTGGTGATCGACCGGTCGGCCGATCTCGAGGACGCGGCGCGGCGCGTGACCGAGGCGGCGTTCGCGCACGCAGGCCAGATCTGCATCAGCGCGCAGCGGATCTTCGTCCACCGCGACGTCGCGGCCGCGTTCCGCGACGCGTTCTTCGCCGCGGTCGCGCGCGACGCGAAGGCCGGCGACCCGGCGGACCCGGGCACCATGGTGGGCCCCATGATCAGCGAGGCGGCGGCGGAGCGCGTCGAGGCCTGGCTGGCCGCGGCCGAGCGCGGGGGGGGCCGCGTGACGCGCTTCGGCGCGCGCCGGCGGACGGTGCTGCCCGCGACGGTGGTCGAGGGGGCGCCCGCCGACGCCGACGTCCATCGCAAGGAGGTCTTCGGGCCGGTGGTCACGCTCGACCCGGTGGCGTCGTTCGCCGAGGGCCTCGCACGGGCCGACGACAGCGACTTCGGGTTGCAGGCGTCGGTCTTCACCGCCGACCTCGACGCGGTGCTCGACGCGGAACTCCGCCTCACGGTGGGCGCGGTGATCGTGAACGACGCGCCGACGTTCCGCGTCGACACCATGCCGTACGGCGGCGAGCGCGCCTCGGGCCTCGGGCGCGAGGGCGTCGCGGAGGCGGTCCGGTCGTTCACGCGGGAGCGCCTCACCGTGATCCGCCGGGCGCGCTGAGAGGCTGTGAAGGAATCGAAGATTCCGTCACAGGCCGTGAACGTCCGCCACGACGGCGAAGCGCGGACCCGCAGGGGCCGCGCGCCGAGCGGGTTTCCGGGGGGCCTGGCCCGCCGGAAACCGAGCGAAGGCGATTTCTTCACAAGGTCGGAACCGCCGCGCGGCCCGACGACGCCGTCGGTCCTTGCCTGCCCCCCCGGGGTGGCGCATCCTGGGGGCATCCCCCCGGCCGCCGGCCTGCGCGGACGGCCTTTGGAGCCCCCCATGACCCCGACCGTCCTCGCTGCGGTGTACATCTCCCTCGAAGGCATCCTGATGTTCCTCATCTGGGGTGCGTTCGCCGGCATGGCGTTCTGGGCCTTCTCGGCGTCCAAGGCGCGGGCGGCGCTCATGACGCTGATCGGCGCCGGCCTGATCGCCCTCGTCACGCTGCTCGGGATGTTCGGGGCCTTCATCGCCGGCGTGTGGCCCCTGATCGTCGGTACCGCGCTCGTGGCGTACGGGTACTACCTGACCGTCAAGCCGACCGTCGATGCCCACCTCGCGAAGCTCAAGGAGAAGGCGAAGTCGGCGAAGCACAGCAGCGGCAGCGGCACCCCGCCCGCCGCGAGCTGACCGAGGCCCGCGCACGAACCCCCGCGTCCGGGCGGCGACCCGTTCGCCGCCCGGAGGTTCCGTGTCCGGCTCGGCGGTCCCGCCGGGCCCGCCGGGTTCGGCCTTCACGGCAGGCGGTAGACCGCCCCGCGCCGCTTGCCCTCGCGGACGATCAGCCCGCGCTTCATGAGGTCGTGCAGGTCGCGCAGGCCCGTGCGCTCGCTGGCGGACGTCATCTCGATGTACTGGCGGTTCGTGCAGCGGCCGTGCTGCGCGAGGAACGCGAGGAGCGCCCGCTGCCGCTCGTTGAGCGCGTCCATCGGCGCGGCCACGGGCGGGACGGCCGTGGCCGCCGCGGCGCCGCGGGGCGGGTCGAGCCGCAGGTGCTCGGGGCCGGCCTCGTCGCCCTCGCACATCACCGCCGCGCGTTCGATCACGTTGCGTAGCTCGCGCACGTTGCCGGGCCACGGGTGGCGGTAGAGCACGTCCATGGCGCCCGACGTCAGCTTGGACGGCCCGCGGCCCAGCTTGCGGCGCGCCTCGGCGAGGAAGTGCTCGACGAGCGACGGGATCTCCTCGCGCCGCTCGCGCAGCGGGGGGATCTCGATGCGCAGCACGTTGAGGCGGAAGTAGAGGTCTTCGCGGAAGCGGCCGGTGGCCACGGCCTGCTCGAGCTCCTGGTTCGTCGCCGCGACGACGCGTACGTCCACGGTCACGGGCTTCGTGCCGCCGAGCCGCGTGAACTGTCCCTCGGCCAGCACGCGCAGGAGCTTCACCTGCGCCGTGAGGGACATCTCGCCCACCTCGTCGAGGAAGAGCGTGCCGCCGTCGGCCAGCTCGAAGCGGCCCTCGCGGCGGCGGTCGGCCCCGGTGAACGCGCCGCGTTCGTGGCCGAACAACTCGCTCTCGAGCAGCGTCTCGGGCAGCGCCGCCGCGTTCACCTTCACGAACGGCTTGCCCGCGCGCAGGCTGCGGCGGTGGACGAGGTCGGCGATGACCTCCTTGCCGACGCCGGTCTCGCCCGTCAAGAGCACGGTGCTGTCCGCCCGCGCCGCGCGCCGCGCCACGTCGAGGACGGCCACCATCCGCTCGGAGCGGAAGATCGCGCCGGCCTCGAAGGGCGGGACCTCCACGAGGCCCTGCTCGACGCGGTGCACGTCCACCACGCGCTCGCCCCCGTCGCGCCGGGCGGCGACGAGCGCGCGCCCCGCGGCGTCGAGCAGGAACTCGACGCTCTTCGCGTCGTCGGGGCAGCGGGCGAGGCCCACGGCCACGGGCGTGCGCACCGGGTCGCCGCCGTCGTCGGGCCGCAGTTCGACGGCGGCGATGCGCTCGCGCACCTGCGTCGCGAGCTCCATCCCCTCCTCACGGGTGGCGCCCGGCGCGCGCACCGCGAGTTCGTCGTCGGAGAGGCGGCCCGCCTGCACGCGGCCGCCGAGCGCCGAGCGGAGCGCGTCGGCCGCGGCCCGCAGCAGGGCCCGCTGCGTCTCGACGCCGCGCCGGACGGCCGCGCGGTCGAGGCCGTCGAGCCCGATCCGCAACACGACCACGCCCGGGCCGCCCGCCAGCGCGGCCTCGACGTCGCGCCGCAGCGCGGCCTCGAACGACGTGGCGCCGGGCAGCGACGTGGCCTCGTCGAGGGCGGCGAGGCGGTACAGCCGGGCGTTGTGGAGCGCCATGCCCACGACGCCGGCGAGGGGCGACATGAGGGCCCGCGCGTCGGGGCCGGGCAGGGCGGCGCGGCCCGGCCACGCGAGGAGCAGCAGCCCCTGCGGTTCGCCGGCGGCGCGCAGGGGCACGGCGACGAACGCGTTCTGCTCGTCGAGCAGACGGTTGCCGGCCGCGGTCTCGGCGGCCACGCGCGGGTCCGTCGCGGCGTCCTCGACGACGACGGGCTCCGTGCCCGCGAGCGCGGCGGCGAGCCAGCCCGACGGCTTCGCGTCGAACGCGCGGTCGCCCACGGGTGACGCGCGGCCGTGCTCGGCGCGCACCGAGACGGGGCCCGTGGGGGAGAGCGCGAGGAGCATGACGCCGACGGGCGGCGCGTAGCGCTCGCGGAACGCCGCCAGCGCCTCGTCGCACGTCCGGGCGAGGTCGAGGCTCCCGGCGACCCGCTCCTGCACGCGGCGGACGAAGTCGAGGTCGCCGAGCCGGAGCTTGAGGTCGCGGCGCATCTGGTCGAACGCGACCGCGAGGTCGCCGACCTCGTCGGTGCCGCCCGGCGGCACCTCCACGTCGAACTCGCCGCGCCGCACGGCCTCCGTGACGGCCACGAGGTCGCGCACCGGGCCCGAGATGCGCCGCGCGAGCGTCGCCGCCACGCACGCGATCAGCACCGCGGCCGCGAGGCCCAGGAGCACCAGCTCGGTGCGCAGCTCGCGCAGGTCCGTGTCGAGGGCCTCGCGGGCCACGGCCACCGCGAGCCACGCCGCGGGCACGTCGGGCGCGTCGGCCGACGGCAGCGGCGAGACGAGGGCGACGCGGTCGCCGGCCGCGGTGGGCAGGCGGGCGAACAGGACCGCGTCGCGCCCCGCGGCGTCGTCCGCGAGGCTCGCCATCCGTTCTGCGACGGCGCGGCCGAGGGCCTCGCCCGCGGGACCCGCCACGCCCGCCACGCCCGAGACGCCCGCGTCGCGCGCGAGCACGGCGACCTCGGCGTTCGGGTCGAGGATGGCCGCGGCGACGCGCTCGCGGACGAACGCGTCGTCCACGCGGAGGGCCACGACGATCTTGCGCCAGTCGTCGGCCCCGACGCTGCGCGCCGACGCGGTGAGCAGCAGCCCGTCCCACGGCGACACGTAGAGGCCGGGCGCGTCCACGCGGTCGGCGAGGTAGGCGGCGCCGTCCACGGTGGCCCCGAGCACGTCGGGCTGCACGACGACGGTCTCGAGGTCGCGGCCCCGCACGAGCACCGCCCACGCGCCGCCGCCCGACATCGCGGTGCGGCGGAACACGCCCACCTGGTCCACGAGCCGCGACACGTCGCGCCCGAACGGCGCCGACGTGACGAGTTGCACGAGGCCCTGGGCGCCGACCTTCGCCTCCTGCCGCTCGGCGCCGAGCACCGCGGCGCGCGCCGCGCCGAGCCATCCCCGCAGCCGGGCCTCGCGTTCGCCCTCGAGCCGCGACGCGTTGCGGTGGTCCGCCACGAGGACGGTGGCCGCCACGGGGACCAGGGCCGCGGCGAGCACGCCGAACACGAGCCGCAGGGAGATCCGGCGGAAGGCCTCCATGAGGTCCACCACGAGGAGGACCAGGAGGAAGAGCGCGATGCCGAGGCACGTGAGCAGCGCCGTACGGGTGCGCGCCGACCGCGCCGCGATCGCCGCGGGGACGGGGGTCGAGAAGGCCACGGGCGTGCGACGGGCGCCGCGGCCGACGGTGGTGACGACGCGCACCGCATCGCCGGCGACGGGCTCGAGGAGCCCCGCGAAGCGCTTCGGGTCGGCGAGGAACGCGCGGTGCTCGCCGGTGCCCGGCTCCATCGTCACGGTGAGGCGGCCGCCCGCGACGTCGGTGGCGTGGCGCGCGAGCGTCGCGGAGGCCACCACGAACGCGCCCGTGCCCTGGTCGCCGGTCGGCGAGAGGTTGCGGACCACGAGGCGCTCGGCCCGCCGGCCGTAGTCCACGGGCACCGCGACGAGGTCGTGGTGCCGCGGGATCCCGCTCTCGTCGGTCCAGCGGTACGCGACGCGGCTCCGCATGTCGGCGGGGTGTTTGATCGCCTGGTTGAGGCGCTCCTCGTCGACGTCCTCGCCGTTGCGCAGGCGCACGGTGGTGGGGCGGCCGCCGTCGGTGTACTCGACGCGCACCTCCGCCACCTCCTGGCCGTGCCGCGTGAGCGGGAAGCCGCGCTCGACGGTCACGGCGAGCCAGAGGCGGTCGGCGCCCGGCACCGGCGGGAGGGCCGCGGCGCGCTCCTCCTGGGGCGGGACGACGATGCCGTGGAACGGGTCCGGGCCCGACGGCCGCGCGCCGGGCCGCGTCAGCACGGGCACGCGGTCCTCGGTGAAGCCGGGCAGGACGAGGGGCACGGCGGGCCGCGACGCCACGACGGCCTGCATCCCGAGCAGGCGCACGGACGGCGCGCTCGCGGCGGGGCGCCAGCGCAGCCGCACGAGGCGCGGCGCGTCCGCCGCCTCGGGGGCGGCGAGCCGCCGCGTGACGGTCCGCTCGCCGCCGTCGTCGACGCGCGTCTCGATCGGCAGGTCCTCCTCCGTCCCGTCCTCCGTCGTCGCGTGGAGCACCCCGAGCGCGACGCTCACCGTCGGGTCGGCGCCGCGGCCCGAGACGTCGCGGATCGGGAGGAGGCGGAGGCGCAGTGCCCGCGCCGGCACCGGCGCCGGCAGCGGCCAGTCGTAGGCCGTCGTCGCGTCGAGGAGGATGCGATCCTCGACGGAGGTCGCGCCGCCGGGCTCGCCGGGCAGCGGCCCGAAGCGTACGTAGCCGTGGGCCGTGACGGGTGGGAGGCAGGGAACGCGCTCGCCGGCGAGGATGCGGCGCAGCGTGCGCGCGCGCGCCGCGGCGTCCTCGGCCACGAGCGCGCCGGCCTCGTCGGCCTCCTCCGCGACGATGCCGGCCTCGCGCACCGCGTCGTCGAGCTGGGTCCGCGCGCGGACGCGCTCGCCGCGCTCCTGGCACGCCGACGAGAGCGCGAGGAAGCCCGCGAGCAGCACGTTGAGCGCGAGGAGCGCCGCCTTCGGGCGCGCGCCCGTCCGCGCGAGCCGCCGCGAGCCGGGCCCGACGAGGATCGCGGTCAGCGTGGCCGCGAGGAGGAACGCGACGACGAGCGCCGTCGACGACCCGCCGTCGTCGGGCGCGGGCGCCGTCGGCGCGGCGCGGCGCGCCGGCAGCTCGAGCACGCCGAAGTTCCCCGGGTGGCGGTAGAGGTCGCCCTTCCCGTTCCACGACAGGTAGGTCGCCGGGTCCGGGCCGGGGCGCGCCGACGGGTCGGCGCCGGCGACGAAGCGGTCCACGTCGTTCAGCGCGAGGGCGAAGCCGATCCGCCGCGCGCCGAGCCCGGAGAGGCCCGGGAAGTTCGCGAGCGGCAGCCGCACCTCGAGCGTGTACGAGCCGCCGGCGCCGCGCACTGCCGCCGTGCGGACCCCGACGAGCCCCGCGTCGTCGAACCGGGCGACCGGTCCGTGGTACGCGACCCCCCAGCGGAGGTTCGGGTTGCCCGGCATGAAGAAGAGCTGCCAGTCGTCGTCGGTGTACCGGTCGCGGGTCGGGTCGCCGGGGGCGCCGTCGTCGGCGAGGTCGGTGTTGAGGAACACCTCGAGGCTGTCGCCCCACCACCAGGGCTCGCCCGGGTGGACGGCCGTGTCGTCGGTGACGCGGAACAGGAAATAGAGCGCGTCGGCGTCCACGCCGACCGTCGCGACGACGCTCGCGTCGAGGGTCCCGCGCCACCGTGCGCGGCGGCTCTCGAGGCACTGCTCCCCCCGGTCGACGTGGATCGTCGCGGCGGCGTCCTCGGGCCACTCCCCGGCCTCCACCTCGCCGTCGATCACGGGCGCGCGGCTGACGACCGCCGCACGGACGACCGATTCGGTGGGGGGGGCCGACGGCGCGTCCGCGGCCCAGGCCCGCTCGCCCGTGGCGAGCGTCGCCGCTACCACCACCACCACCACCACCACCACCACCGCCACCGCCACCGCCACGACCGCCAGCCTGACCGCCAGCCTGACCGCCCGGGCAAATTTCAGCCCCCGCCGTTTCCGCGCCGTCGTGGGTCGCGGACGCAGGCTTTCCGTCCCGATCTGTGCCCGTTCCGTCCGCCCATGGCGTTCGCCACGGAGGGGTGCCGGAATCGTGTCCGATTCGGCGGAATCTCGGTTCAGCGGGCGGGTCGTCCGTTCCAAGTCGTGGTGCGACAGGCAGATGGAGATTCCGTCGCGCACCTCGAGGTCGCCCGCGGTTCCGCCGTCGCACCCGAATCCTAGTCCGCCGGATCCAGGACCGCTAGCGCCTCGACGTGGGGTGTCTGCGGCATCATGTCGAAGGGCGTGACCCCCCGGAGTCGGCGCCCCGCGGCGACCAGGCGGGCGAGGTCGCGGGCGAGCGACGACGGATCACACGACGCGTAGATCACCCGGGACTGCGGCGCCGCCACGAGGGCGTCCACGACCGCCGGCAGGAGCCCACTCCGCGGCGGGTTCACGACGACCACCGAAGAATTTGCAAACGGCAAGGTTGCGGCAACCTCCTCGACCCGGCCTTCCACCACCGTGGCGCCGCGGACCGAGCGCAGGTTCCACACGGCGTCGGCCGCGGCGGCGCCGGGGGCCTCTACCAGCGTCACCGGACGGCCCGCCGCCGCCAGGCGGATCGCCGTGGCGCCCACGCCGCCGTAGAGGTCGAGGGCGCGGCCGGGCCTCGCGTCGGCGGCGAGGGCCGCGATCCCGTCGGCCATGGCGGCGCCGACGGCCGGGTTCACCTGGAAGAACGACCCCGCCGACACGCGCAGCGTGTGGGGCCCGGACGCCTCGTCGAGGTCGGCGCGCCCGTCGAGCGGTTGGAACCGCGGGCCGAACGGAGCGTTGTTCGCGTCCGGGTGGAGGTTGAGGACGACGCCCGCGACCTG
>Ga0163144_10022873_pt1 | contig 12372 bp, 11 predicted proteins | sample OliLak19BULKMAT1_FD_123175 | JGI IMG/M metagenome (GOLD analysis project Ga0163144, IMG submission 123175) | Freshwater microbial mat bacterial communities from Lake Vanda, McMurdo Dry Valleys, Antarctica - Oligotrophic Lake LV.19.BULKMAT1 | ecosystem: Environmental > Aquatic > Freshwater >... | reverse complement strand
TGCAGCACAGAACATGGAGAGAGCCATGGATTTTGGCCTAACGCCTGAATTGGCCGCGCTACAGGAGCGCACCCGCCAGTTTATCAATGAAACCGTCATCCCCGCCGAGCAGAACCTGCCGACCAGCCTGACAGACTGGGAGGCGTTACGCAGCAATCTGCAGGATGCGGCTCGCGCAGCAGGCTTGTTTCTGCCGCATATGGCAGCTACCTGGGGCGGATTGGGCCTCGATTGGCGCGATTGTTCGATCATCTTTGAAGAGGCTGGCCGATCATTGTTGGGGCCATTGGCGCTCAACTGTTCCGCTCCCGATGAAGGCAACATGCATCTGCTCGAAAAAGTTGCCACGCCCGCCCAACAGCAACGCTATCTGCGGCCACTGAGTGCTGGAACCACCCGCTCGTGTTTTAGTATGACAGAGCCAGCACCAGGAGCTGGTTCCGATCCAGCGCTGCTGCAGACGACTGCCGAGCGACGGGGCGACCGCTGGGTGATCAATGGGCGTAAATGGTTCACGACTGGCGCACAGGGCGCTGCATTCACGATTGTCATGGCCCGCACAGGTGAGATACAGGGCCGAACTGGTGCAACCATGTTTCTGGTGGACACCGAGAATCCTGGGTATTACATCGAGCGCAAAATCCCAACCCTCGATCACATGGCGATCGGCGGGCACTGTGAGGTTGGCTTTGTGGACTGCGAGGTCGGCGATGACGCTGTACTCGGTGAAATCGGCAAGGGCTTCGATTATGCACAGGTGCGCCTTGCGCCAGCGCGGCTCACCCACTGTATGCGCTGGATTGGCATTGCCCGCCGCTCCCTCGAATATGCGCTCGAATATGCTGTACGCCGCCAATCCTTTGGGGCACGCCTTGCGGAACAACAGGGCATTCAGTTTCCGCTGGCCGATTCGGAGATTGAACTCCACGCCGCCCGCCTGATGGTGCTGCATGCCGCCTGGTTGCTTGATACCGGGCAAGCAGCTCGCCACGAGACGGCCATGGCCAAAGTATTTGTTTCGGAAACCGTTGATCGGGTGATCGACCGAGCGCTGCAGATCTGTGGCGCGCTGGGTATTTCCGATGACATCCCACTGGCGGCATTCTATCGCGAGGCTCGCGCATTCCGAATCTATGATGGCCCATCGGAAGTCCATCGCATGAGTATCGCCAAACGCCTGTTTCGGCGAGTATCAGGAGTCAGGAGTCAGGAGTCAGAGCGCTGAACCAAGAACCGAGAACCAAGGAATAATGGCAGGAATAATGTAGAGACGCAAGATATTGCGTCTGTGTGGACCAGCGAACTGCCACAAGCATTGATTGATCGCAGCGAACCAAGAACCAAGGACCGAGAACCAAACAAATGCTGTGCAGAGAGCAATCAGAACGATGATGATCCATAATAGTACAATACTGCAAAATGCCCTCATTGCAGCGCTTGCTCGCCTGTACAATGCAGAGGTACAGGTATCTGGATTGCAACAACTAGCGGGCGGCGCTTCTAAAGAGATCTGGCGATTGGATGTGCTGATCGAATCGGGGCCACAGGCCGGTGAGCATCCGCTGGTGTTGTTGCGCCAACTGGGCGGCAAGATCAAATCCGATGCGCTCGATCTGCCCGAGGAATACGCGACCCTCACAGAAGCATATGCCGCTGGTGTGCCGACCCCACGGCCATTTCTGTTTCTGCCTGATCTGCTTGGTAAGCCAGCCGTGCTGGTTGAGCGATTGGATGGCGAGAGTATTGGGCGGCGGGTTGTTCGTGAGCCAGCCCTGGCCGCCGCACGCGAGCGCCTGCCCGGCGAACTCGGCATTGCATTGGCGGCCATCCATCGCATCGACATTGATGCGACCGGGTTGCGCGCGGCCCTGCCCGGCCCCGCACACGGCCTAACTCCGATTCAGACAGCGCTGGCCCAGATTGAGGCCGATCTCGATCAGATTGGCGAGGCCCACCCAGCAATCGAGATCTGTCTACGCTGGCTGCATCACAACGAACCATCGCCACCATCGCGCCTGGCTCTCGTCCATGGCGATTTTCGGATCGGCAACATGATGGTCACTCAAGGCGGCCTCACTGGAATACTCGATTGGGAGTTCGCGCATATTGGCGATCCAAACGAAGATCTGATGTGGCCGCTGATCCGCGATTGGCGTTTTGGAAATGATCACCTCCATTTCGGTGGCATTGCGGGCCATGAACCATTCTTCCAGGCTTATGCAAACGCAGGCGGCACCACACCCGATCCGCAAACGATGCGCTTCTGGGAGATCCTGTGTAATATCCGTTGGGCAACTGGTTGCCTCAATCAGGCCGACCGTCACCTCAGCGGCCGCGAGCCAAACCTCGAATTCGCCAGCCTTGGACGCCGTGCCGCCGAGATGGAGTTAGAAGCCATTCGCCTGATCCGCACAAGCAAGTAACCGATTGCTCGCCATTCATGATACAAAGCTGGTGTCTATGCAAGATCGTCCAAGTGCCCAAGAATTGATCGCAACGATTAGCTCCTTTCTGGAGCAAGAATTGCTCCCAACCATTTCCGACCAACGGCTGCGCTTTCGCGGGCTGGTTGCCGCCAATGTGCTCGGTATCGTCGCCCGCGAACTGGCTGCTGGCGATACGCCACTATGGGCTGAGCGCGATCGCCTGCTGAATCTGCTCGACCAATTCGAGCACGACCCAACTGATTCAGATGCCCTACGCCGCTCTGTTACCGCACTTTCGCAGGAACTGTGTATACGCATTCGTGCTGGCGAGTTCGATGATGGTGCCGCATTCGAAGCAGCCCTGGCCCACGCAGAAGCAACCAGCATCGAAAAGCTCCAGATCGCCAACCCACGCTACCTTGCTCGCATCCAAACCTCCTAGATTTACATCGCACATATGTTCTTATAGCATTAGTTTGTGACACCTAGCGTCACAATGGTGTGATTGAGGGCCAGATCATGGAAGAATTCTCAGCCGAGTTTCTGGCACAGGCGCACTATTGGATGCGCCTGACGCGGGTACTCGATGATCGCGTTCAACTGCTGCATAAGCAGAGTAAAATCGCTGGCGGGTGCTTCTCACAGCTTGGCCATGAGGCAATCAGTGTTGGCGCGGCATTAACCCTTACCAGCGGCGATGTGATCGCGCCAATGCATCGCGATCTGGGTGCGTATCTGGTGCGCGGAATGACGCCCAAACGGCTGATGGCCCAGTATTTCGGGCGCGCTGCTGGCGTCTCTGGCGGGCGCGATGCCAATACCCATGGCTGCGGCGATCTCAGCCTGGGCATTTTTGGCTTTGTGAGCATGCTGCCTGCCTCGCTGCCCGTGACTGTTGGTGCCGCGCATGCCTTCAAGTTGCGTGGCGAAACGCATGTGGCCATGACCTTCTTCGGGGATGGGAGCAGTAGCGAGGGTTTGACGCACGAAACCCTCAATTGGGCGGCGGTCTTTCAGCTGCCAGCCATCTTCATCTGCGAAAATAACCAGTATGCCTATTCCACGCCGACGGCACGCCAGATGCGGATCAGTGATATTGCCGACCGAGCGGCTGGCTATGGAATGCCAGGTGTCGTTGTCGATGGGAACGATTTCTTTGCCGTCCATAGCGCCGTTCGCACAGCCGTCGAACGTGGCCGCCGTGGGCAGGGGCCAACACTGATCGAATGCAAGACGATGCGGATGCGCGGCCACGCCATTCACGATAATATGGCCTATGTTCCGCAAACATTGATCAGCGAATGGCAACAAAAAGACCCGATTCTCCGCTTTGAGGCGCGGCTGCGCGAATACCATATGCTCGATGACGAACGCCTTGCGACACTACTCGCACAGATTGAAGCCGAAGTCGATCAGGCTGTTGCATATGCCGAAAACTGCCCATATCCCGATCCAGCGACGCTCACGGTTGGAGTGTATGCTGAGACACCAGGACAAGCACAATGACGCATTCAGAACAACACGAACTGACCTACCTGGAAGCCATTCGTGAGGCACTGCGCGAGGAACTGCGGCGCGATCCAAACGTGCTGCTGATCGGCCAGGATATTGGGGTGTATGGTGGTGCATTCAAGGTCACGCAAGGGCTGATCGATGAGTTCGGCGAGTCGCGGGTGATCGACACACCAATGGCCGAGCTGTGTATGATCGGTGCTGCTGTTGGCATGGCCTTCATGGGCCTGCGCCCTGTGATCGAGATCCAGTTTGCCGATTTCATCAGCACAGGCTTCGACTCAATCGTCAACTATGCCGCAACCAACCATTACCGCTGGGGCGCTGCCGTACCAATTGTTATCCGTACACCAAGTGGCTGTGGGCTGCGCGGCGGGCCATTTCATTCACAAAGCCCGGAAGCCTGGTTCGTCCACACACCTGGATTGAAAGTTGTTGCGCCTGCGACGCCAGCCGATGCACGCGGGCTATTACTCAGCGCCATCCGCGACCCAAACCCGGTGATCTTTTTCGAGAACAAATACTTGTACCGCTCGCTGCGTGGTTCCGTTCCAATTGGTGATGGTGGCATAGTGCCGATTGGGCAGGCAGCCATTGCACGAATCGGTGAGGAATTAAGCATCATCACCTATAGCGCAATGGTTCACGAAGCGCTAGCTGCCGCCGAGCAATTGGCTGCCGAGGGCCATAGTGTGGAAGTGCTTGATCTACGCAGCCTCAAACCACTCGATAACGCTGCTATTCTTGCGACAGTCCGTAAAACCGGCAAGGTCTTGATCGTTCACGAGGCCCAGATCACTGGTGGGGTTGGCGGCGAGATTGCGGCAATCATTGGCCAGCATGCCTTTGAATACCTGGATGGCCCGATCACGCGACTGGCAGCGCCCGACACGCCGGTGCCATATAGCCCACCGCTTGAGGATGCCTATCGGCCTAATGCTGGCAAGATCCTTGTGGCAGCGCGGGCATTATTGGCGTACTAGCGCAGGGGTTAGGGGTTAGAATAACGGAACAACTGACCCCTCACCCACGACGGGGAGAGGGACTCTGCGCGGCATTGGAATGCGGCATTCCCCTTCTCACCAACGTGGGAGAAGGGGGCAGGGGGATGAGGGGAAATGGTACCGTTGGCATGCACAATTCGTTATTCGAAAAGTATTGACCCTAATCCCTAACCCCTTGGTTGTCTTGTTCTCTTGTTCTCTTGTTCTCTTGTTAGCAGCACTGAGGTTGCCAATGCCAATCGATATTAAAATGCCAGGGTTCGGCGAGAGTATCACCGAAGGCACTGTGGTGGCCTGGCTGAAACAGGCTGGCGATAGTGTTGCGCTGAATGAGCCAATCCTGGAGATTACCACCGATAAAATCACTGCGGAAGTTCCTGCACCAGCCGCCGGAATCCTAGCCGAAATCCTGGTTGATGAAGGAACAACCGTGCGTGTCGGAACGGTGATCGGGCGGATTTCAGCTAGAGTTGAACCAGAAACACCAGTACGCCAGCCTGACGATCCTGCTATCAATTTGGAATTAGACTCTTTTGCAGCCACAGATACGGTGAAGTTGGATGTGCCGCAGCGAACCGGGCCACCAATCTCGCCGGTTGTTGCGAAGTTAGCTGCCGAACACAAGATCGATCTCGCACAGATCGCTGGAACAGGTATTGGCGGGCGGATCAGCAAGCAGGATGTTCTGCACTTCCTGGCCAGCACATCACCAGCGCCCACCGATTCTATTCCGGCAATAATAGCAACGCCAACCCACACACTACCAACGAGCCATGAGCAGGAACTAGTGCCACTCAGCAGCATGCGGCGGGCAATTGCCGAACATACAAGCCGTTCCGTCCGCGATATTCCACAGGTTACAACCATCTTCGAAATCGATTTCGGTCGTGTCGTTGCCCATCGCGAACAGCACAAACAGCTCTTTGCACAGCAAGGGCTGCATCTGACCTACACGAGTTATGTTATTCAGGCCGTCGCACAGGCCCTGCGTGTCGTGCCGGTTCTGGGCGGGCACTATACCAATACGGGCATTGTGATCAATCGGCGCATGCATATCGGGGTGGCGGTTGCAATAGAAGAAGGGCTGGTTGTGCCAGTTGTTCGGGATGCCGATGAGAAGAACCTGCAGGGCATTGCTCGCATGCTTGGCGATCTGACCGAACGGGCGCGGGCGAATCGGCTTACCCCAGATGAGACGCAGGGCGGAATATTCACAATCAGCAATCATGGAATTGGCGGGAGTATCATCGGCACCCCGATCATCAATCAGCAACAGGCTGGCATTCTGGGAGTTGGAGCGATTGTCAAACGGCCAGTTGTGCTTGAACATAACGGGATTGAGGCAATCGCAATCCGCCCGATCAGCTACATGTCGCTGACCTTCGATCATCGGGTGTGCGATGGAGCCGATGCAGATCGATTCCTCAGCGAGGTCAAGCGGGTGCTGGAGAGCTGACCGAGAATTCAGGAGTCAGGAGTCAGGAGTCGGAATACTGCACGAAATGAAGATCGATAACATAATAGAGAAATTACGCCGCGATGCCCTTTCATCCGCGGGCTGAAGCCACGCGGCAAGGGGACGATGAACCCTAGACCCAGGCTTCAGCCTGCGGAGCTTGCAAAGATTGAGAGGGCGCGTATAACTATACGCGCCAACACCCAGATAGCCTGAAGCCTGACTCCTGCCTTTACCCAACCATCACGATTGTCCCGCTACGGGCCGATTCGATCCCAGCCCAGATGACGGCCAGATTGGCCATGCCGCGCTCACCAGAGATCACTGGCGATCTACCGGCCAGCACACATTCCGACACATGTTCGATCTGTGGGACATACACATTGACATATTTCAGATCGAACGATGTGCTAGTATTGCCCTGCCGAAGCTGCAACGCACCAGCAAATTCGCGCCCGAGCCAGGGTTCCGAGATGATCCGGCCCTTGGTGCCCTGAATGTCGAGCCAGTTCTGGCTAGCGTTAAAGTGCGATTGCACAACCCCGTGAGCACCCGATGCAAAATGCAGCAATAATGTGGAACTATCCTCGGCGGCATATTGATAGGCGCGATGATCAAGAAATGCGGCGACGCGGTTCACCGGCCCACAGATACGTGTGATCGCATCAATACAGTGAACACCCATATCGAGCAATGGCCCGCCACCAGCCTCGGTCGAATCATCCTGGCGCCAGCGCTCCGATGGTGGGAAGTTGAATGAGCCAGCAATCGTGGCGTTGATCAGATCGCCAATCACGCCATCAGCGACCAACTCACGAGCCTTGACGACGGGCGCGGCCCATTCCATACAATGTGCCACCGCCAACACAACCCCGGATGCACGCGCAGCATCGATCATCGCCTGGCATTCCGCAAGTGTCGGAGCCATTGGCTTCTCGACGATCACATGCAGCCCTCGCGCAGCCGCAGCAATTGCATATGGCGCATGCTGGCTATTTGGCAACACCAGAAAGACCCCATCGACGAGATTGCGGTCGATTGCTTCAATTGATGTGTAGGAATATGGCGCACCAACCCGCTCGGCAGCAGCGGCAGCCCGTTCGGCAGCACGGCTGACAACCGCAACCAGATCGGCATTCTTGCCAAGCGCAATCCCACGCGCAATCCAATCCAGCGCGAAATCACTGGTTCCAACAACTGCCCAGCGTACGTTAGCCATACAGAATACTCTTTTCTGCTCTTCATTTTGATATGATTCGGGCGTACGGGCGCGATATATCGCGCCCGTGCGGATCGCCATTTCTCAGCAGAATAGGGATAGCTATATAATATAGCCCATCTTCCGCGCAACTTCCTCTTTATGCTTACGGAACATAATATCGCGTTCCGTGCCCTTGAGTTCGCGCGAATAGGTATTCAGAATTCGTTCGACTTCCGCATCGACTTCGGCTTCGCGTTCCAAATCCGTAACGATAAAATCATAGATCTGCTTCACACGCAGGGCGCGGCCCGTTCCCGGCTTCAGGCCTGGCGTTTCCTTATAGGCCAACATCCCACGCTGTTCCATCTCATCGTGGAGGCGCTCGGCCACCCACCGAATTTTATCCTGACTCAGTCGCATTGCTGTTCTCCTCAAGGGAAGGCTGTTGGCGGCCCACTGAACTGACTACGATTATCTGGCAGAGGTTCACCGCCAAGCGGAACGCGGACAAGCGAAACCAGATGCCAGTTCTCACGTTCGCGATCATGAACCCACATATTGATCGCTGTCTGTTGGCCATTCTGTGGACTCCATGGTAGCGCATCCGCACCAATTCGAATATATACCTGATAGCGAGCCTGTGGCGGAAGAATGATCAGTAGTTCATTCAGCAGCCCAGCGCGCACCGCTAACCCTGGCCCAATACAACTGATCAGCAGCAGCGCAGCCAGGCCAATACCAATGAGCGAGAAGAACATCGTACGGGTCATTCTAAACCTCCTGCTTACAGGCAAGGATAGTGCCCGTCGTTGGAACTCCGCCTCGCCTACAATTTGATTGTACCAAGCTCCGCTTCAAGGCGCTGAACAACCGTGTTTAATACTTTAACACGACCATAGCGTTTATCTTCCGACTCAATGATCGTCCAGGGTGCAGCCGGAGTCGATGTGCGCTGAAGCATCTCATTGGCGGCCTCTTCATACAGCGGCCATTTCTCACGATTGCGCCAGTCCTCATCCGTCAACTTCCAGGATTTATATGGAACACTCTGGCGCTCCTCAAAGCGCTGCATCTGCTCCTCTGGGCTTATGTGTACCCAGAACTTGCAGACGATCATGCCAAACTCAACAAGCTGGCGCTCAAATTCGTTGATCTCGGCATAGGCGCGCTGCCATTCCTCCATCCGTGCAAACCCCTCAACGCGCTCAACCAGCACCCGCCCATACCACGAACGGTCGAAGATTGCGATTTGACCACGCGATGGCAGGCGACGCCAGAAGCGATATAAGTAATGGTGGATTTTATCCTCACCAATTGGTGCCGCAATCGCATGCACGACATAGCTACGCGGATCGAGTTCCTCGGTGACGCGCTGGATCGCGCCGCCCTTTCCTGCTGCATCCCAGCCCTCAAATAGCAGCACAATCGGACGCTCTTTGCGATAGGCTTCGTAGCCGAGCAGATGCAAGCGTGCCTGATAGCGTTTCAGCGAACGCGAATAGGTCTTTTCATCCAACTTCAGGCTCAGATCCACCCGCTGGAGGATACCACTCTCAGTTCGAACAAGATCTGGCATTGTGACAGCTATCGAGCCATTTCGCAGCGCCAGCATCGTTGGGCCTGGTTGTGGTGTTGGCGCAGTTGCTGGTGCAGTCGGCGGAGTTGCTCGCCGCGCCGAGATCAGAGCAGCACGAACACGCCGAAACGATGCACCACTCGAGTCAAACACATCGGATGAATCATGCTCATCGAGCGCCACCGATGGGCGACCAAGCCGCGCTTCAAGCGCCTTCAATATCGTCTCCATCACGGCAATGCGCGCATAGTATTTATCGGTCGATGGAATAAGATGCCATGGCGCAATCGCGGTATCGGTGCGGGCAATCAGATCCTCAACTGCCGTTGCGATCTGCTCATAATGGCGATGCTGCCAGTGATCTTCATCCGTAACGCGCCAGGCGGTCAGTTTATCCTCAAGCAATTCATCAAAACGCCGCGCCTGTTCTTTTTTCGAGATATGCAGCCAGAATTTGATCAGCACCGCACCATCATCGGCCAGTTGGCGCTCAAACGAAACGACATCTTCAAGGCGATCGCGCCATTGCTGGAGATCTGGCTCACCGCGCGTGCGCTCATTCAGTATCTCGCGATACCAGGAACGATCATAGATTGCCAATTGGCCATAGCTGGGGATCTTCAACCAGAAACGATACAACCAGGGGTATTGGCTCTCGTAGGTGCGTGGTGGTGCAATCGGGTGAACGCGTAGGCCACGCGGATCGAGACGGCGCGTCAGCACACTAATCGTGCGCGCCTTGGCAGTACCGGCCCACCCCTCAAATAGCAGCAGAACCGGAAGCTGGGCTTCCAGTAGTGCCTGCTCCATATCGTACAAACGGGCCTGCAACTCTGGCAGACACCGTCGATAATCGCGCTTGCTCAGCTTGCGATCCAGGTCAATCTGGTCGAGCATCCTGCCTCATATATTGTAATGTTATCTCAACTGTATTATCTTCACTAATTATAGCACGCTAGGCTTGGCAATCTCCCTTAATCTTTATTAACAGTTTGCCCCTCAACATTTAAATCGGATCGGGTATTGTACCAAATAGTAACCGGTATGAGCTGTATTTCGAAAGGAACGAATTATGGACAGAACGGACAAAACCCCTCCAAGCATCGGTGCAGCATTGCCAATTCGCCTGCTGCCAACGTATAGCGAGTGGTTAATTGAGGGCCAGCGCGATCTGGAAATTCAGGATGGGTACAGCCCGGATGTGCTGGATAGCGACTGGCGGACGCTAGTTGCTCAGGCACGCAGTGCGCTGAATGGCCATACTGGCCGAGTCGGCATTCATGGCCCATTCCTGGGCATGACGATCATGGCCAATGATCGTAAGCTTCGCGGAGCAGTGAGCGAGCGTTTGTGCCAGGGTGTCTCCTTTGCCGCTGCGCTTGGCGCTACTCATATGGTGATGCACAGCCCGTTCATCTTCTTCGGCTCGCCATTCCTGCCTCACACGCCAGCATCAGGGCTATATGATCAGATCAAGGTTGTTCAGGAAACGGTTGGGCCAGCCCTCGAACTTGCCACCCAGGCTGGATGCACGCTAGTAATAGAAAATATCCAGGATACGAATCCAGCTCCACTCCTGGCACTGATTCGTTCATTCAACAGCCAGTATGTACGCATGAGCCTCGACACCGGTCATGCCTCTATTACCCATCGAATTGGTGGCCCACCGCCCGATCAATGGGTTCGTGAGGCTGGAGCGCTGCTCGAACATGTCCACGTTCAGGATAACGATAGCAACCTGGATCGCCATTGGACTCCCGGTGATGGTCATATCAACTGGTTCGGACTATTTGAAGCAATCAGCACACTAGAACATCATCCCAGGCTCCTGCTGGAATTACGTGATCCACTCCAGATTCAGCGTGCTGCCGATTATCTGGTTAACCGTGGCCTGGCTATCTAGCAAGATCATCGCAATGGGCGCAGTGTGTTGCGCCCACACGGCCTCAATCACGCCCAATCAGTACATGATAGCGCCGATCATCGGCCAATGTCTCCACCTGTCCAAATACTTCGCCAAGCAATCGATCATAGCGAATAAACCGATTCGCCACCAATACCTGCCGACCACCACGCTTCAAGAGTGTGCGCCCGTGCCGAATAAATACTTCCGATGCAGCATAGCTGACCTGCTTACCGGCATGGAACGGCGGGTTGCTGACGATCAGATCATAGCGTCGGCTGGCCACTGGCTGTAGCGCATCACCAGCCAATACCTCGCCAGAAACGTGATATCGCGCACTATTCTCATGTGCGGCAGCAATTGCCAGCATATCAGAATCAACCATATCGATCTGGGCAGCCCCTTGGAGCGCAGCGGCAATGCCAATTATCCCATTGCCACAGCCTGCATCAAGCACCCGTAATCCATTCGCATTGGGCATATGTGCCAGAAGCAGGGCAGTTCCATCGTCCAGCCGATCATAGGCAAATACACCAGGCAAACTCGCCAGCACCACTGATTGCCCTACCAGATCAAGGTGTATATCGTGCCAGGTTCCCGGCGCAATGCCTGGTTCCTGAGCCCATGGTGGCGGATCGGGTGGCGCTTCCAGGCGGATTGCGCGTGCAACCCGGCAGTGTTTACGATAGGCCACCAACCCAGCATTGCCAAACAGAGCTGCTGCATCATCGATCACCGATTGGACACCCTGATCGTTTGGGCCAGCCAACAGCAATTGCCCACCCACCTGTAGCAATGTGTGTGCCTCGGCAAGCCAACGGCGGGCGAGTTGGCGGCTCTGCGGCAGATCAATCAGCACCAGATCAAACGAGTTTGCCTGCTCTGGCAGTAGCGAAATCGAATCCAGCACACTCGCATTCCTAGCACCATTGGCAACCAGGGTTTGTTCAGCCATTGCCAATGCGATGGCACTTGGATCAAGCAACACAATCCGGCCACGCGGCACAATCCGCGAGAGCACAGCGCCAAGCGCGCCATGACCACAGCCAAAGATTGCCACCCGCGCATCTGGTGGCGAAACAACTGCTTCGGCCAATAGTTCGGTGGGAGCGCCAATTGCCTCCCAACCCGCAAATCCCGGTTTGGTCACAACCCGCAGTGCATGCCCAGCGATTGTGCCACGCAGCTCGCGTGTCTGGTAGTAGGGCAGTTCAGATATTTTATTCATTGGGGTATTATGCAGTATATCTGGCAATCGTGTTTGCTGGGTTACGCATCCCTGGGTTGCCGCTCT